>Ga0209590_10000403_pt1 | contig 13960 bp, 10 predicted proteins | sample CZO8metaG_FD_188353 | JGI IMG/M metagenome (GOLD analysis project Ga0209590, IMG submission 188353) | Vadose zone soil microbial communities from the Eel River Critical Zone Observatory, Northern California, USA - CZOApr15con1.8 metaG... | ecosystem: Environmental > Terrestrial > Soil > Vadose...
CACGAGCGCGCCGTCGGCGGTCTGGTGGACGTCGAACTCGACCAGATCGCTCTCGAGCGCGAGCGCCTGCCGGAAGGCGAGGAGGCTGTTCTCGGGCCAGAGGGCCGCGCCGCCCCGATGGGCCGCGAAGCGCGTCATTTCTCGCTCTCGATGAGGCCCTTCACGAACCAGCGCTGCATGACGACGATCACCGCCACCGGAGGCAACAGCACCATCATCGCCGCCGCCATCGCGACGTTCCACTCCGGCAGCTGCGAGGTTCGCGGCACCAGCGACTCGATGCCGATGACCGCCGTGCGCATCTCCGGGGTATTGGTGATCATCAGCGGCCAGAGATAGTCGTTCCAGCCATAGACGAAGAGGATGACGAAGAGCGCCGCCATGTTGGCCTTCGACAGCGGCAGCAAGATCGACCAGAGGAAGCGCATGGGGTGAGCACCGTCGAGCTGGGCGGCCTCGGCCAACGAGTCCGGCATGGTCTGGTAGAACTGCCGGAAGAGGAAGGTTCCGGTCGCCGACGCCATGAGCGGGACCGTGAGCCCCCAGTAGGTGTTCACCCAGCCGAGCACGCTGATGACCTGGTAGGTAGAGACGATCCGCACGGGCACCGGTAGCATCAGCGTGACGAAGATCATCCAGAAGACGACCTGCTTGCCGCGGAAGTTGAAGTACACGATCGCGAAGGCCGAGAGCAGCGAGATGGCGATCTTGCCGAACGCCACGCCGAGCGCCACGATCGCGCTGTTGAGCAGCAGCCGACCCATGTGCGCGCGCTGCCAGGCCTCGGCGTAGTTCGAGAAGAGTGCCGTCGACGGCCACGGCCGCGGTGGCAGGCTCGTCACCTGCGAGAGCGTCTGGGTGCTGATGACGAACGCGTAATAGAGCGGAAACGCCAGCACGGCGACGGCCGCGAGCAGGATCGCGTGGGCGACGATCCCGCTCCAGTCGCGCGCCTTCACGCGCGATGGCGCGCCGATAGCGAGGGCGGTTGGCGGTGCGAGCGTCCGCGCCATCAGTAGGTCACCTTCTTCTCGGCGAAGCGGAACTGGAAGGCGGTGAGCAGGATCACGAGCGCCATCAGGACCACCGACTGCGCCGCCGAAAAACCGAGCTGCAGCCCTTCGAAGCCGTCCTTCCACGCGCGGTAGACCAGGATCGAGGTCGCGTCGCCGGGCCCCCCCTGCGTCACCGAATGGATCAGGCCGAAGGTCTCGAAGAACGAGAAGGTCATGTTGAGGGTGAAAAGAAAAAACGTCACCGGCGAGAGCAGCGGGAAGGTCACCGCGAAGAAGCGCCGGATCGGCCCTGCCCCGTCGACGCTGGCGGCCTCGAGGACCGAGGCCTCGATCGCCTGCAACCCCGCCAGGTAGAAGGCCAGGTTGTAGCCGAACTGTTTCCAGATGGCGGCCATGACGATGAGCGTCATCGCCACCCAGCCCTTCAGGAACCAGTTGAACTGGTAGGCCGTGACGAATGACAGGACCCACGGCAGGATCCCGTAGGAGGGATGGAAGATGAAGAGCCAGATGATGCCGGCGATCGCGGGTGCGATGCCGTAGGGCCAGAGGAGCAGCGAACGGTAGACCGCCAGGCCGCGGATCTTCGCGTTGGCGAACGAGGCGAGCAGCAGGGCCAGCGCCAGCCCGGCGAACGTCACCACGAAAGAGAACACGAAGCTGGTGAGCGCGCTCCGGAGGTAGGCGGGGTCGCGGAAGAGCCGCTCGAAGTTGGCGAAGCCGGCCCAGATGAGCCGGTCACCGAAGGGCGAGGCGCGGTAGAGCGAGAGCCGGAGCGAGTCGAAGGCGGGCCAGAAGAAGAAGGCGAGCGTGACGGCGACCTGCGGCGCCACGAGAGCGTATGGCAGCCACCGGTTCCGGAAGACGAAGCGCTTCATCGCGGGTGGCCGTCCCGCCCCTCACTTGTAGAGCGCGGCGAACTCCTTAAGGATCTCGCCCGACTTCGCGACCGCGTCGTCCAGCCCCTGCTTCGCCGCCTTCTTGCCGCTGAAGATGTTCTCCATCTGCTCCTCGATGGCGTCGCGGACGGAGGCGAAGTTGCCAAGGCGAATGCCCTGACTGTTCGGCGTGGTCTTGCCGCCGAGCATCTGGGTGACGGCGGTGCGCTGCGGCGGGTTCTTCTGGAAGTGGCCGGAGGACTCCATCGCCTTCACCGCCGCGTTGGTCAGCGGCAGATAGCCGGTGACTCCCGCCCACCACGCCTGGTTCTCGGTGGAGGCCAGGTACTTGAAGAACTGCGCGACGCCCTTGTACTCCTCGGGCTTGGCGCCCTTCATCACCCAGAGCGTCGCGCCACCGATGATCGAGTTGCCTTGCGGGTAGCCGCTCATCCGCGGCAGCGGTCCCGTCCCCCACGTGAACTTGCCCTCGGAGGCGCGCGTCAGGTTGCCGATGTAGGCGGACGAAGAGAGGAAGATGCCGCACTCGCCGCCACCCATGTTGGCCTCGGCCTTGTTTAACCGGCCGTTGTAGATGAACCAGCCCTCCTTCGCGCCCCGCTGGAGGAGTTCCATCATCGTGACGCCAAAGGCACCGTTGATCTGAAGTCGGGTGGCGAGGCCGTCGAACCCGTTGGCGTGATCGGCAAACGGCTGGTCGTGGAGCGCGTGCATGTTCTCGACCAGCGTCCACGACGGCCAGGCGGCGCTGAAGCCACACTTCGCGCCGGCGCCGGTGAGTTTCTTCGCGATTGCTTCCACCTCGTCCCAGGTGGCCGGTGGCGTGTCGGCAAGGCCCGCTTTCTTGAAGAGGTCCTTGTTGTAGAAGAGGATCGGCGTCGACGAGTTGAACGCCATCGAGTAGAGGTTGCCGGCCGTCGAGTAGTAGCTCTTGACGGGACCGATCAGGTCGTTCCAGTCGACGGCGATCCCGTTGTCCCTCATCAGCTGGAAGACCGGATACACCGCGCCCGAGGAGAGCATCGTCTGCGTGCCGACCTCGAAGACCTGCACGATGTGCGGCGGCTGCTTGGCCCGGTAGGCCGCGATGGCGGCGTTCAGCGTGTCCGGGTAGGAGCCCTTGTAGATCGCCTTCACCTCGTACTCGTTCTGAGAGGCGTTGAACTTGGCGGCGATCTCGTTGACGCGCTCGCCGAGCACCGCGGTCATCGCGTGCCACCACTGGATCTCGGTCTTGGCGAGCGCGGGCGCGGGAACGCCCAAGAGGAGGACCACGGTCAGAACGAAGACGATGCCGGCCCGCCGCTCCATGAGAGCCTCCGTGATCAACCACCCGTACAGGTGACGTGCCAAGTGCGCCGCACTATAGCACACGCGCGCGACGGTCCTACGCCGTCTTGAACCTCTGCGAGCGCGCGACGTGGGCGCGGTAGGCGTCCAGCTCCGCCTCGAGCCGCCGCGGCGTCCAGCCGAGGAGCTGGCCCATCCGGCGTCCGATCGGCTCCGCGCAATCCGTCCCCTGGCAGCGGCTCGTGCCGATGCCCGTGCGCCGGAGCAGGAAGTCCTGCAGCGACACGGCCATCTCGTCCTGCACGGCGAGGTGAAGCTGCGCGACGATGTCGGGATTCCGGGGGCACAGCCGGTCGGCGCCGCCGGGGACTTTGCCCGCGAGGTCGATGACGCGCGGATACGCCCGCCCGTAGAGCATCAGGAGCGTCTCGAGCGTCTCGCGGGCGAGCCCCGAGCTCGCGACCTCGGCGGACACGTCGAGCCAGGTGTGCGCCTCGACGCGCCCGGGCTCCTCGTCGAGCCCGTCGAGCGTAAACCGGTCGGTGCGCGCGGGCGCACGGCGGCCGAAGCTGCGCATGACGCGATCGCCGAGCTGGGCCGCGAGGCTCCGGAAGCAGGTGAGCTTGGTCCCCGTGATCGACAGGAAGCGCCCGCCCGCCTCCGTCACGACCTTGTGCGCGCGCGAGACGTCGGACTCGCGCTTGCCCTCCTCGTACGAGAGCGGCCGCACACCCGCGTACGTGTAGGCGACGCTCTCCACGGCGACGCGCGGATCCGGCAGCACCCGTCGCACCTCGCCGAGGAGGTAGCTCACCTCGTCCCGCGTGGCGTGCACCCGCTCGAGGTCACCATTGAAGTCGGTGTCGGTCGTGCCGACGAGCGAGAACTCGCGCCACGGGATCACGAAGATCATCCGGCCGTCGCTCGTCGAGTGGTAGACCGCGTGGTCCGTGAGCCTGGGGAGCAGGCAGTGGATGCCTTTCGTCCGGCGGAGGATGCGCGGGCCGCGCTCCTGGACGCCCGCGAGCGCCCGAAGCTCGTCCACCCACGGCCCCGTCGCGTTCACGAGGGCCCGCGCCCCGAGCGTCGCGACGCGGCCGGTGACGAGGTCGCGAACGCGGACGCCGGCCGGGGCGCCGCCTGGCGCGTGGACGACCTCCTCCACCTGCGCGTAGTTGAACGCACGAGCGCCGTGCCGACAGGCCGAGAGCACGTTCTCCAGGCAGAGGCGCTCCGGGAAGACGAGCAGGTCGTCGACGTAGTAACCCGCGCCCCGGAGGTTCTCGGCGCGGATCGCGGGCTCGAGGCTGAGCGTGTCGATCGGGCGGAGGACGCGGTACCGCTCGCGGCCCCGGCCCGGCGTGAGCCAGTCGTAGAGCGTGAGGCCGATCCGCACCTTGATGAGGCCCCGCGAGGCGTCGCGGTAGATCGGCACCAGGAACGGGAGCGGCCGGACCAGGTGGGGCGCGAGCCGGTTGAGCGTCTCGCGCTCGCGCAGAGACTCGCGCACGAGGGCGACGTCGAACAACTCGAGGTATCGGAGCCCGCCGTGGATCAGCTTCGACGAGCGGGACGTGGTGGCCCCGGCGAAGTCGCCCTTTTCGACGAGCGCCACCGAAACGCCGCGCAGCGCAAGGTCGCGCGCGACGCCGGCGCCCGCCATGCCGCCGCCGATCACGACGACGTCGTAGTCACCGTCGGCGAGGGCAGCGGGCCGCGTCATGTCGTCTGAACAAGCTCCCGGACCGATCCTAGCACGGCGTCGGGCGCGATCTCGGCGATGCGCGGGTCGTCGGCACGCGTCACCCCGCTGAGCACGAGAACGGTCGCGAGTCCGAGGCGCTTGCCCATCACCATGTCCGTCTCGACGCGGTCACCGACCATCGCGCACTCGCGCGCCGGCAGGCCGAGCCGCTCGAGCGCCACCTCGAGGATGATCGGCGACGGCTTGCCGACGATCACCTCGACGCGGGCGGCCGTCACCGCCTCGACGGCCGCGATCATGCCCGCGCAATCCGGGATTTCGCCCTCCTCGGTCGGGCACGTCCGGTCGGGGTTGGTCGCGATCAGGCGCGCGCCGCCCCGCACCGCCTGGAGCGCCGTGCAGAGCTTCGCATAGTCGAAGGTGCGGTCGAACGCGATCGCGACCCAGCGGACGCGCGCGTCCGCGCGGACCTCGAAGCCGTGGGCGCGGAGCTCGGCGACGAGCGGCGGCTCGCCGATCACGAACACCGGGGCGCCCGGATCGAGGCGGCGCAGGTGGCGCGCCAGCACGAGCGAGGAGTTGATCACGTCGTCCGCGACGGCAGGGATCCCCAGGCGCGTCAATTTCTCTGCGTAGCCGGCGCGCGTGTCGAGCGGCTTGTTGGACAGGAACGCGACCCGCCGCCCTGCGGCGCGGAGCGCCGCGATCGTCTCGGCGGCGCCCGGGATCAGCGCCTCGCCCCGATACACGGTGCCATCGAGGTCGAAGAGCCAGCCGCGGTGCGGCAGTTTGAAGGACGCGGAGCGCGTGGCTCGGACCCGCGGTGTCATCCCTCGGCGCTAGCGCACGAGCGGGGCGACGGCGGCCTGCGCGAGGTCGACGAACGGCGCGGGAACGACTCCCAGCGCCACGATGCCGACCAGCGCGACGACCAGCGCGAGAGCCCCGGCGAGCGAGGGGGTGTACGCGACAGGTGTGCTCTCGGGCTCGCGCATGTACATGTAGACGACGACCCGCAGGTAATAGTAGGCGGCGAGTGCGGAGTTGAGGACGGCGGCGACGGTGAGCCAGAGGTACCCCGACCGCACCGCGGCAGCGAAGACGTAGAACTTGCCTACGAAGCCGGCGAGCGGTGGGACGCCGATGAGCGACAGGAGGAAGAGGCCGAGCGCCGCGGCGAGGACCGGATGGCGCTCGGCCAACCCCGCGTAATCGCCGACCTCCACGGCCTCGTCGCGCGCGCGCTCGCAGAGGGTGATGACGCCGAAGGCGCCGGCGGTCGTGAACGTGTACGTCAGCAGGTAGAAGAGCACTGCGCCCGCGCCGCTCATCCCCCCGGCGACGAGCCCGACGAGCATGTAGCCCGCGTGCGCGATCGACGAGTAGGCGAGCATCCGTTTGAGGTTCGACTGCGCGATCGCGGCGACGTTGCCCACGGTCATCGTCAGCGCGGCGACGATCCAGAGCAGCGCCGTCCAGTCGGGCTGGGCGCCGCGGAGCGCCACGGTCAGGACGCGGATCAGCGCCGCGAACGCGGCGGCCTTGGACCCGGTGGCGATGAGCGCCGTCACGCTCGTCGGCGCCCCCTGGTAGACGTCGGGCGCCCACATGTGGAACGGCACCGACGAGGTCTTGAAGCCGAAGCCGACCAGCAGGAGGCCCACCCCGATCATGAAGAGCGGGTCGTGGCTCCGCCCGGCGGCGGCCGCCGCGATCCGGTCGAGGTTCGTCGTCCCGGTCGCGCCGTACATCAGCGCGATGCCGTAGAGCAGGAACGACGAGGCGAAGGCGCCGAGGATGAAGTACTTCATCGACGCCTCGCTCGACGCCAGCGCCTGCGTGAAGAGCCCCGCGAGGACGTAGAGCGACAGCGACATGAGCTCGAGGGCCAGGAACAGGACGACGAGGTCGCCCGCGGCGGCGAGCAGCATCATGCCGGCCGTCGCGAAGAGCACGAGCGCGTAGTACTCGCCCGACGCAGCACCGCTCCGCCGGAGGTAGTCCATCGAGAGCAGCAGGATCAGCGCGGCCGCATAGCAGATCACGACGTTGACGAACAGGGCGAAGTTGTCGAGCACGACCATGTCGGAGAACGCCCGGCCGGGCGTGCCCCAGCGTGCGAGCGTCGCGAGGAGCGCGCCCACGACGCCCGCGAGCGCGACCGGCCCGATGAGCTCTTTGGCCTGGTGAAGCGGCAGCAGGTCGAGAAGCAGCACGAGCGCGCCGGCCGCCAGCACGATCAGCGTGGGCAGGAGTGGCCCGAGCGGGACCGGGGGAAAGACGAGGTCGGCCGTCACTGGGCCACGCTCGCCTTCGCCCGCACCTGGGCGATCAGCGCCTCGATCGTCGCCTCGGTCTTGCCGGTGAAGGCCGTCGGGTAGACGCCGATCCAGACGATGAAGACCACGACGGGCACGAGCAGGGCCCACTCGCGGGGCGAGAGGTCGCGAAGGGAGCGGTTCGCCTGGTGGGTGACCTCGCCGAAGATCACCCGCTGGTACATCCAGAGCAGGTAGACCGCCGCGAAGACGATGCCGCTCGTGGCGACCGCGGCGAGCCACGGGCTCGTCTGGAACGCTCCGACCAGGACGAGGAACTCGCCCACGAACCCGTTGAGCCCCGGCAGCCCGAGCGACGACAGGACGACGACCATGAACAGCGCCGAGAAGGCGGGCATCACGCTCCAGAGGCCGCCGAAGTCGGCGATCAGGCGTGTGTGCCGGCGCTCGTAGATCATGCCGACCAGGAGGAACAAGGCACCCGTGCTGAGGCCGTGGTTCACCATCTGGATGACGCCGCCCACGAGCCCCTGCGGGGTGAGGGTAAAGATGCCGAGCATCACGAAGCCGAGATGGCTCACGCTCGAGTACGCGACGAGCTTCTTCATGTCGGGCTGCACGGTCGACACCCACGCGCCGTAGACGATTCCGATCACCGCGAGTGCGAACACGAGCGGGCCGAACCAGAGGCTGGCGTCGGGGAACAGCGGCAGGCAGAAGCGCAGGAAGCCGTACGTCCCCATCTTCAGGAGGACGCCCGCCAGGATCACGCTGCCCGCCGTCGGTGCCTCCACGTGCGCGTCCGGGAGCCATGTGTGGAACGGAAACAGCGGCACCTTGATCGCGAACGCGAGCGCGAAGGCGAGGAACATCAAGTTTTGCGCCAGCCCCGGCGGAATCACCCAGCGCGTCAGCGCCGGGAGATCGAAGGTGTAGGTGCCGGTCGCCGCGCCGTGCTGGGAGTAGAGCGCCAGGATCGCGACGAGCATGAGGACGGAGCCGACCATCGTGTAGAGGACGAACTTCACCGCGGCGTAGATGCGGTCGGCGCCGCCCCAGACGCCGATGATGAAGTACATCGGGATCAGCATCGCCTCCCAGAAGACATAGAAGAGGAAGAGGTCGAGGCTCACGAACACGCCCAGCATCCCCGTCTCGAGGATCAGCATGGTGACCACGAATTCCTTCCACCGGTCCTCGATCGCGTGCCACGCAGAGGCGAGGGCCACCGGCATGAGGAACGTCGTCAGGAGCACGAGCAGGAGGCTGATGCCGTCGATGCCGAGGTGGTAAGAGATCCCGAAGTCCGGCATCCACGCGCGGGCCTCTTCGAACTGGAAGTCGGCGACGTCGCCGTCGAAGCCGACGTAGAGCGGCACCGAGAGCAGGAGCGTCGCGAGCGTCACGACGAGCCCGCCGACCTTGAACGCCGAGGCGACACGCCGCGGCACGAGGAGCAGGACGAGGCCGCCGAGCGCCGGGAGGAACGTCACCGCCGTGAGCAGCATCATCACTCAGCGGCTCAGCAGGAACGCGACCACGAGGACCGCGCCGGCCAGCATCGTGAGCGCATAGTTCACGACGTAGCCCGTCTGGAGCCGCCGCATCGCCGCCGCCCACGCGACGACGGCGCCGCCCAGTCCATTGACCGCCCGGTCGATCACCCCGAGGTCGAAGGCGCGGGCGAGGACCGTCGAGAGCCTGAAGAACGGGCGCACGATGATCCAGTCGTAGAGTCGGTCCACGTCATAGGCGTTCAGCAGCAGCGCATGCAGTGGCGTTCGCGGCCGGCCGATCGTCTGGGCCCGCACCGGTGAGGACACGTACATGAACCACGCGAGCGTGGTCCCCGCGGCGACCACGACCACGGAGAGGATCAGCAGCATGTAGGAAACAGATCCGCTGTGCGCCTCCGCGTGGAGCGGGAGCACCGGCTCGAGGAACCGGGCGAAGCGTGTGCCGCGCTCGGACGGGATCCCGACCGCCAACCCCGCCACCGCGGTGAGCACCGCGAGCGCCCAGAGCGGGAGCGTCATCACCGACGGCGACTCGTGGAGGTGGTGCGCAGCCTCCTTGGACATGCGCGGAGCGCCGTAGAACGCGAGGAAGAGCAGACGCGACGCGTAGAACGCGGTCAGGAACGCGCCCAGCAGGAGCAGGCCCCAGATCGCCCGGTGACCGCCGTGGAACGCGGCGGCGAGGATCTCGTCCTTCGAGAAGAAGCCCGCGAGTCCCGGCACGCCCGCGAGCCCGAGGGCTCCGACCGTCGTCGTGATCGTCGTGGTCACCATCCGTGACGAGAGCCCGCCCATCTTTCGGAGGTCCTGCTCGCCCCCGAGGCCGTGGATGACGCTGCCCGCGCCGAGGAAGAGGAGCGCCTTGAAGAACGCGTGCGTCACGAGGTGGAAGATTCCGGCCGCGTAGGCGCCGAGGCCGACGGCCGCGAACATGTACCCGAGCTGGCTCACGGTCGAGTACGCGAGCACCCGCTTGATGTCGGTCTGCACGAGAGCGATCGTGGCGGCGAAGATCGCGGTCGCCGTCCCGACCCACGCGACGACCTCGAGGGCCACACCCGAGCGCTCGAAGAGCGCGTGGCTCCGCGCCACCATGTACACGCCCGCGGTCACCATGGTGGCCGCGTGGATGAGCGCGGAGACCGGCGTGGGACCCTCCATCGCGTCGGGCAGCCACGTGTGGAGCGGGAGCTGGGCCGACTTGCCGCACGCGCCCATGAACAGGAGCAGCGCGATGCCCGTCGCCGTCGCGGGCGAGAGCGTCTCCGCGCCCCTGAACACCGCGACGTAATCCAGGGTGCCCAGCGCGGTCCAGAGCCACATGATGCCCAGACCGAAACCGAAGTCGCCCACCCGGTTCACGATGAACGCCTTCTTCCCCGCCTGCGCCGCCGCCGGGCGTGTGTACCAGAAGCCGATCAGCAGGTACGAGCAGAGGCCCACCGCCTCCCAGAAGACATACAGGACGAGGAAGTCGCCGGCCAGCACGAGCATCGTCATCGAGAAGACGAACAGGTTGAGGTATGCGAAGTAGCGTGCGTACCCCGGATCGTCGTGCATGTAGCCGACCGAGTAGAGGTGAATGAGCGCGCCGACGCCGGTGACGACGAGGAGCATCACGCCGGTGAGCGGATCGACGAGCGCGACGACCGACGTCTCGAAGTCCCCCGCGACGATCCACGCGAAGAGCGGGCTCGTGAAGGTTCCGCCGTCCCACACGTGCGCGAACACCGCGCACGCCGCGAGAAACGAGCCGGCGACGGTGGGCACCGCGACCCAGTGAGCCCGCCGTCCGATGCGATTGCCGAAGAGGATGTTGCAGAGCGCGCCCGCGAGCGGCAGAGCGGGGATCAACCAGACGGTGGACACCGCGTCATGCTAGCGAGAGGTCGCTCTGGGTGTCAAGCAAGCGCCCGGCCGGCAGCATGGTATCATCAGTTCTCGTGCCCAAGCGGTCTCGCTCGAAGGCCTGGCTCACCGTCGTCCTGCTCGTGCTGCTCGCCGCCATCGGCTCCGTGTCGTATCTCGGCTGGCGCCAGTCGGTCCCGGGTGTCGTGTCCGTCACCACACCGCCGCGGTTCGTGGGACACAAGACGGCGCTCGCGTTCACGCTCGAGGCGGCCCGCGGCAACGTCGCGCGCGTCGAGATCCGCGTCGTCCAGGGCGGTAGCTCCTCGGTCGTCGCCAAACAGGAGGGCACGTTCGGGCAGCGCGTCGAGGTCCCCTTCGTGCTGGAGAGCGCGACGCTCGGTCTGCGCGAGGGGAGCGCCAGCCTCGAGGTGTGGGCGCGCGACGATTTCTGGCGACCGCTCCGCCTGCACGAGCGTGCGATCGCGAGCTACCCGGTCACGGTGGATCTCACGCCGCCGAAGATCGAGCTCCTCGGCGCGACGCGATACCTTTCTCAGGGCGGCAGCGGCCTCGTGGCGTTCCGCGTCACCGGCGCCTCGCGGACGACGGTGAGCGCGGGCAAGCTCGTCGAGCCGAGCTTCGCGTGGGGCCCGCCGGAGCGCGGGACTCGCGTCGCGCTGATCGCCCTGCCCTGGGACCTCCCGCCGGGCACGGCGCTCGCGATCACCGCGGAGGACGAGGCCGGCAACGTCGCCTCGCGGGGAATCCCGTCGGAGCTTCGGCCGCGGCGGTTCCCGCGCGACTCGATCGAGCTCAAGGACGCGTTCCTCGAGGCGAAAGTGCCGGAGCTGCTCCCGCAGCGCCCGCCGTCGCAGCCCCTCGTGGACAGCTTCCTGATCATCAACCGCGACCTTCGGCGCCAGGCGGAGGAGGCGAAGCGCCGGATCGGCGCGACGACTGCCGACCAGCCGCTCTGGGAGGGACCGCTCGTGCCGCCGCGCAAGACGAAGGTCTTCGCAAACTTCGCCGAGACGCGCACCTACCGCTACGCCGGCCGCGACATCGACACGCAGGTGCACTACGGGTACGACCTGGCCTCCACGAAGCAGTCGCCCGTGACCGCCGCGAACCGCGGCGTCGTGGTCTTCGCCGACCCGCTCACGATCTACGGCAACACCGTGATCCTCGACCACGGGCTGGGGCTCCAGACCCTCTACGCCCACCTCTCGTCCATGGAGGTCAAGGTCGGCGACGAGGTGGCGAAGGGCCAGGAGCTCGGGCGCACGGGGGCCTCGGGGCTCGCGATTGGCGATCACCTTCACTTCGAGGTGCTGGTCCATGGGGTGTCGGTGACGCCGATCGAGTGGTGGGACGCGAGGTGGATCCGCGACCACATCACGAAGCCGCTCCTCGACGCGGGGCTGCCCGAGATCGGCAGCCGCGAGGAGCCGGGCGGGCGCGCGCCCGCGCAGAACGCCCAGCGCACCACCCGATAGAAGCCTAGCGGAGGATCGAGGAGCGCCAACGGCTGAGCATGGGTGCTCCGAGCGTTGGGGGGTTTGGGGGGCCATGTCGGGGCCCCCCATTTTCTAGAACGACCCGAACTTCTCGTACGCGTCGAGCGGCGTCATCCCCCGCCGCACCGCGGCGCGCACCTTGTTCTCGGTCCCGACGAGCTTCTCGCAGCGCACGAGCACCTCGTGGGCGACGCGACGCGGGACGACCACGACCCCGTCCCAGTCGCCGACGACGATGTCGCCGAGCGCCACGCGCACGCCGCCGATCGTCACCGGCTGCCCCCAGTCACGCACCCGCCAGCGGCCCACCGAGTCCTGCGGCGTACGGTAGCGGACGAACGTGGGGAAGCGGAGGCGGGCGATGGACGCGGCGTCGCGCGTCGAGCCGTCGATCACGGCGCCGCGGACCCGGCGCGCGCGGAACCACGCGGCGGAGAGCTCGCCGAAGTGGGCCGCGGCGTTGTCGCTCGCGGCGAGCACCAGGACCGAGTCGGCGGGGACCGCGCCGAGCATCTTGAGGAAGAGGCGTAACGTCGCGTCACGCTCGCGCGGCGTACCGCGGTGGGGCCGTCCCCGCGCGGTGAAGGCGTAGCCGGCCAGCCGCATGTCGACGGTGAGGGGCTGGATCGCCCAGGGCAGCGTCTGGCGCTGGAGCCCCAGCTCGTCCAAGACATCGGTGATCGCGGGGGTATAGATCCGCGCGAAGCGGCGCGGCAGGTTGTCCGATCGACTCGTCATCCCTCGCCCTCCCGGGCAGGGATTCTAGCGCACGAGGCCAGTCACGAGTGCCTTGGGCGGGACGAAGTCGCCGATCACCCCGAGGAGGACATCCAGAAGGCCCGGTCGCTGCGCGAGGACATGGGCGGTGAGGTTCGCGAGACCGCGGTGCGAGATGACGAACTGGAGCGCGCGCGTCACCCGTGCCTTGCCGCCGAAGGCCAGGCGCCGGGCGCGGCTATAGGCGGCGAGGGCTTGCCGCGAACAGTCGCCGCTGCGGAGCGCTCCGACCGCCGTCTCCACCGCGAGCTCGGCGCCGCGGAGCGCGGCGTAGATCCCCTCGCCCGTGAATGGGTCGACGAACCCCGCGGCGTCGCCTACGAGGAGGACACCGCCCACGCGCGGCGCGTCCACCTCGTATGCGAGCGGGCCCATCGCGCCGACCGGCGCCACGATCCGCGCGCCGGCGAGCCGCCGGGCGAGGTGCTGGAGGTGCTTGGCCCGCGCCGTGAAAAACGTTTCGAGGCGCCCGCTCCACGGCGCCGCGTGCGCGAGCGGGACGACGATCGAGAGGTTCCCCCGGTCGGCCGCGACCGGATTGATGATCGCGTAGTCGGGGGGGTCCACGAAGACCTCGCCGTAGTCGCGACAGCCGTCGAGACCCGACACGTAGGTCACGAGCGCCATGCGCTTCAGACGATGACCGTGCCGGAGCCCGAGACGCTGGGCGACGACGGAGGCGCGGCCGTCGGCGGCAATCACGAGCCGCGCGCGCAGCCGCGCGGCGCGCCCATCGCGGTCGACCGCCACCACGCCCCTGACCTCCCCGCGCTCCACGAGGACGTCGGCGACGCGCACGTGTTCCCTGAAGTCGATCGGAAGGGCCCGCACGCGGTCGACGAGCGCCTCGTCGAGCCGCGCGCGCTCGATCGCCATCGCGTGCTCGCGGTACGGCCGCCAGTCGCCGACCGTCCGGTACGTGCCGATGACGACTGTGCCGTCAGGCGCGGTGATCCGCATCCCGGCGAGCGGCGTGGCCAACCCATCCACCGTCTTCAATACGCCCAGGCGGTCGAGAACGCGCGGCGCCTCCGGGCTCAGGTACTCGCCGCAGATCTTCGGGCGAGGGAAGCGCGCGCGGTCGAGGAGCTGCACCGCGACGCCATGCT
>Ga0209590_10000404_pt1 | contig 13946 bp, 17 predicted proteins | sample CZO8metaG_FD_188353 | JGI IMG/M metagenome (GOLD analysis project Ga0209590, IMG submission 188353) | Vadose zone soil microbial communities from the Eel River Critical Zone Observatory, Northern California, USA - CZOApr15con1.8 metaG... | ecosystem: Environmental > Terrestrial > Soil > Vadose...
AGGGTGTTGCCGAGGTGCTGCACGGCGACGCGAAGCTGCGCGCGCTCTGGACGCATCGCCGCGGGCTCGTGCATCTCGCGACGCGTTACATGCGGGGAGGGGTTCGCGGAGCGGTTCTCTCCTCCGAAAGAACATCTTCTTCCAAACCCAGATGAATGAACTCTCGCACGTGTCCGAGTCCGGGGAGATCCGGATGGTGGACGTGGGCGACAAGGCGATGTCGCGTCGGCGCGCCGTTGCGAGTGCCCGTGTGCGCATGCTGCCGCAAACCGCGCGGCGGCTGCGCGAGCTGCCGAAGGGCGATGCGCTCACGACCGCTCAGCTCGCCGGGATCATGGCTGCGAAGCGCACCTCCGAGCTGATCCCGCTTTGCCATCCACTGCCGCTGTCGCATATTGAGGTCTTGATTCAAGTCGAAGACGATGCTGTGGAAATCGTGGCCTCGGCGGAGACGACGGCGCAGACCGGCGTCGAGATGGAGGCGCTCGTCGCCGCGTCGGTCGCCGCGCTCACGGTCTACGACATGGCGAAGGCCGTCGACAAGGGGATGATCGTCGAGGACGTGAAGTTGCTGGAAAAGGCGAAGTCTTGAGCGGCGTAGGCTTGACGGAGCCGCTCCAGAGAGCGGAGGCGGCGGCTTTGCCGCCGCTGGAGCGGGAATGAAAGCCGCCGTGCTGACGGTCTCTGACGGCGTCGTCGCCGGCGAGCGCGAGGACGCGAGCGGCGACGCGCTCGAAGAACTGCTCGCCGCCGACGGGTTCGAGGTCGAGCGCCGCGTCGTGCCGGACGAGCAGGAGGAGATCTGGCGCGCGATCCGCGATCTCGCAGCGGAGGCGCGGCTCGTGCTCACGACAGGCGGCACGGGCGTCGCGCCGCGGGACGTCACGCCCGAGGCGACTCTGGGAGCGATCGAGCGCGAAGTGCCCGGGATCGCGGAGGCGATCCGTGCCGACTCGATCGCGAAGACACCGCACGCGCTGCTGTCGCGCGGCGCGGCCGGCGTGATCGGCGACACTCTCGTCGTCAACCTCCCCGGCTCAACCGGTGCTTGTAGAGACGGCTTCGCCGTTCTTCGGCCGGCGCTCGAGCACGCCCTGCAGCTCCTGGCCGGAGAAGCGACGGCGCACCGGCAGACGTGAGCAGCACCGCCGCTGCCATGCCGCGGCGCTTCGCGTCGCTCGTCAAGATCGAGCACACGCTCTTCGCGCTGCCGTTCGCATATGTCGGCGCGCTGCTCTGCATTCACGCTGTTCCATCCGCGCACGACCTCGTCTGGATCACGTTCGCGATGTTCGGCGCGCGCTCGCTCGCGATGGGACTGAACCGGCTGATCGACGCGCAGCTCGACGCGCGCAACCCGCGCACTGCCTCGCGCGAGCTGCCGTCAGGGTTGCTGACGCCGGCGCAGGTCGCCGTCTTCTGCCTTGCTGCGTTCCTGCTCTTCCTCCTCGCCGTCTTCCAGCTCAGCCACGTGGTGCGCTACCTCTGGCCCATCCCGGTCGTCGGCTTCGTGATCTACCCCTACCTGAAGCGCTTCACGTGGCTGTCTCACCTCTGGCTCGGCGCGGTGGACGGCCTCGCGCCGGTCGGCGCCTGGATCGCGATCACAGGGCGATTGCCGCTCGAGGCATACGAGCTGGGCGGCGCGGTCGCGCTGTGGGTCGCCGGCTTCGACCTCTTCTATTCCCTGTTCGACATCGACGTCGATCGGCGCGAGGGTCTGCACTCGATCGCAACGCGCTTCGGCGTCCCCGGCGTCTTCTGGGGCGCGCGCTTGATGCACGCGCTCACGGTCCTTCTGCTCGCGCTCGTCGGCGTCGGCCGCGACCTCGGCGTTGCGTACTGGCTGGGTGTCGCGGCGGTGGCGGCTCTGCTCGCGTTCGAGCACGCACTCGTCTCTCCGCATGACCTGCGCCGCCTCAACGCGGCGTTCTTCACGATGAACGGGATCATCAGCGTCGTCTTCTTCGCGTTCGTGCTCGCCGAGGCGGCGTTTTGATCATCCGCGCGCGTGGAGTCGCGAAGCGCTTCGGCACGAAGCGTGTGCTCGAGGGCCTCGATCTGGACGTCGAGCGCGGGAGCTTTCTGCTCGTGACCGGCCCGAACGGATCCGGCAAGACGACGCTGCTGCGGCTCGTCGCCGGACTGCTCGTTCCGACCTCCGGCGAACTGGATGTCGATGCCGAGCGCTCGGGTCTCGGCTTCCTCGCGCACGAGCCGCTCGTCTACCGCGAGCTGACCGCGCTCGAGAACCTGCAGCTCTTCGCGCGGCTGTACCGCGTGCCGGAAGCGCGTGAGCGAATCGGGATGCTCCTCGAGCGCTTCGGCCTCTGGAACGTGCGCAACGAGCGCGCGGGATCGTTTTCGCGCGGGATGCTCCAGCGGCTTGCGCTCTGCCGGACGTTTCTGCACGCGCCGTCGCTGCTGCTGCTCGACGAGCCGTACAACGCGCTCGACGGGGCAGGCGCGGAGCTGCTCGACCGCGAGCTCGCCGCGCACGCAGGCACGTACGTCGTCGCGACCCACGAGCCGCAACGGCTGACGCCGCTCGCGACGCAGAGGCTTGCGTTCACATGAGGCGCTACGCCGCGGACGTTTCGGCGCTCGCCCGCAAGGATTTGCTGCTCGAACTGCGAGCGCGCGACACGCTGCCGGCGATGCTGTTGTTCGTTGTCGCGGCGCTCGTCGTCTTCCACTTCGCGCTGCCGACAGGGAGCGGACGGCTTGCCGGTCTCGGGCTGCTCTGGGTCGCGATCGTCTTCACGGCACTGCTGGGTCTCTCGCGCTCGTTCGTCGCGGAGCGGGAACAGGGGGTGCTCGACGCGCTCGTGCTCGCGCCGTCGGACCGCAGCGCGATCTGGCTCGGCAAGACAGTGGCGGCCTTCGCGTTCCTCGCGCTTGCGGAGGTCGTCGCGCTGCCGGCGTTCGCGATTTTCTTCTCGGGGATCGACGGCGCGACCGTCGCGGGCGTTGCGCTCGCCGATATCGGGATCTGCACCGTCGGCGTCTTCCTCGCGGCGATGTCGGTCGCGACGCGCGCGCGTGAGTTGCTGCTGCCCGTGCTCTTCCTGCCGCTCGCGATCCCGGTGGTGATCGGCGGCGTCGGCGCGAGCGTCACGGGCTCGCCGGCGCGCTACCTTGGCTTCTTGGCTCTCTACGACGCCCTCTTTGCGACAATCTGCTGGGCCTCCTTTGAGTACGTCGTTACGGAATAACGCGCTCCAGGCGTCGGCGCTGCTCGCCGCCGTGCTGGTGACGGCTGCGATCGCCCTGATCGCGTTCTACGTCCCGACCGACGCGGACCAGGGGTTGAGCCAGAAGATCTTCTACTTCCACGTACCGATCGCGCTCACCGCGTATGCGTGTTTCGGGTGGGGTGCGTGGAAGGCGCTGCGCGTACTGTGGAACCGGGACGAGCGCGCCGACCTCGAGAGTTACGTCGCGATTCACCTCGGGGTGATTTTCGGGGCACTGACCCTCCTCACAGGCTCGATCTGGGCGCGCGCGTCGTGGGGGGTGTGGTGGGCCTGGCAGTCGAAGCAGCTCGTGCTCTTTCTCGTTCTCTTCCTTTTCTATTGCGCGTACTTCATGCTCCGCTATTCCGTTGAGCCGGGACCGCGGCGCGCCAATCTGTCGGCGGTGTACGCGATCTTCGGCGTCGTGTTGATCCCCGTCTCGTTCCTCGCGATCCGGCTCGCCGAGGATTTCATCCATCCGACGGTGTTCACCGATCACGGGCCGCAGATGGCCGGCTCGATGTTCTTCACCTTCTGCGTGTCGTGGGCCGCGATGCTGGCGACGGCGCACGCGTTGTATCGAATCGAGCTCGCCGGCAAGCGCATCGACGCGCGGCTACGCGAGCTGAAAGAGCTCTTGGCATGACCTCGGCGGAAAAGTACGTTGCCGCTGCGTACCTCGTCGTGTTCGTGGCGTTGCTGGCATACGTCGTGATCATCGCGTCAAAGCTGGCGCGGCTCGAGGCCGCGCTCGCGGAGCTCGTCGAGCGGGTGCGCGGCCGTGGCTGAGCTGCTGTTCTGGCCCGCGCTGCTCGCGTACGGCGAGGCGGCGGTGGCGTATCTCGGCGAGACGCGGTCGCCGGGATTGCCCGGACGTCTAGCGACGTGGGGTGTGCGCATCGGGTGGCTGCTGCAGACCGCGTTGCTCGTGCTGCAGGCGACCCGCGCGAACGGCTTCCCGTGGTCCTCGTGGGCCGGCTCGCTGAATCTCTTCGTGTGGCTGGTCGTGTCGGCGTACCTGATCTGGGGCTGCCGTGACCGCTACCGGCTGCTCGGGCTCGCAGTCACGCCGCTCGCCGTCGCGCTGCTCGCGGTTGCGCGCGCGGGCGGAGGCACGGAAGTCGGCGCGCGCAGCGATTACTCGACACTCTTCCTCGTTTTGCACGTCGGGCTCGTGCTGGCGGCATTCGCAGGCTTCACGCTCGCGGCGGGGCTCGCCGCCGTGTATCTCTTCCAGGAACGGCGGCTGAAGCGGCACGACGCCGGGATCTTCCGCTTGCCGGCGCCGTCGCTTGCGACCCTCGACCGGCTCGCGGGTCGGACGATTGTCATCTCGTTCCCCGCGCTGACGCTCGGGATCGCCGTCGGGCTGGTGCGGCTACGCGAGAAGGGCGGCGGCGTCGACGTGCTGATGGTCGTCACGCTGGCGACCTGGCTCGCGTACGGCGCCTACGTCGCGCTGCGCGTGACGCGGGGCTGGCAAGGCCGCCGAGCGGCGTACTTCGCGCTCGCCTCGTTCCTGCTGGTCGTCATCGTTCGGCTGGCGTTGCCGGCCACCCACTTCGCATGAAGCTCTCGCTCGTAGGCATCTCGCATCGTCACGCGCCCGTCAAGGTGCGGGAGCGTGTTGCGTTCGCTCCGCGCGACGCCGCGGAGCTTGCGCGCTCGCTCGCGGAGGTCGGCGAATGCGTGTGCCTGTCGACGTGCAACCGGACGGAGCTCTACATCGTCGGCGACCAGGGGGAGGTGCGCGCGCTCGACGCGTTGCGCAGCCACGGTGGTGACGACGTCGCCGCGCTGACGTATCGGCTGGCCGATCACGCGGCGACTCTGCATCTCTTCCGGGTCGCGGCCGGTCTCGACTCGCTCGTCCCGGGTGAGGGCGAGATCCTCGGGCAGGTTCGCGCGGCGTACGAGTCTGGCGCGCCCGGGCCGCTCCTGAGCCGGCTGTTCCACGATGCCTTGCACGCCGGCAAGCGAGCGCGGTCGCAGACGACGATCGGCGAGAGCCCCGCGTCCGTTCCCTCCGCCGGCGCGGCGCTCGCGCAGCAGATCTTCGGCGAGCTCGAGGGACGGCGCGTGGTCGTCGTCGGCGCCGGAAAGGTCGGCGAGGTCGCTGCGCGCAACCTCGCGGCGCGCGGCGCGGAAATCGCTGCAGTCGCCAACCGCTCGGCCGAGCACGCGGAGGAGCTCGCGCAGAAGTTCGGCGCGCGTGCGGTGTCACTCGAGTCCCTCGCCGATGAGCTCGGCCACGCGGACGTCGTCGTCGCATGCACGAGCGCGCCCGGCTTCGTTGTTCGCCCCGACGACGTGCGCGAACGGAAGGCTCGGCCGTTGTTCCTGATCGACCTCGCGGTACCGCGCGATCTCGACCCCGCGATCAACGACCTCGATGATTGCTACCTCTATGACATCGACGACCTCGAGGCAGTCGTCGCGGAGAGTCTTGCCGGCCGCCGTCGCGAGGCCGAGCGGGCCGAGGCAATCGTTTCGGAGGAGGCGGAGCGGTTTCGCGCGTGGCAGGCATCGCTCGACGTCGTGCCGACAATCGCTTCGCTCCGCGCGCGCGCCGAGGCAATCCGTGCCGCCGAGCTCGGCAAGGCCGCCGGGAGGCTCACCGATGAGGAACGGCAGGCGGTTGAATCGATCACAGCGCAGATCCTCAACAAGCTGCTGCACCTGCCCACGGTTCGCATGAAAGAGGCGGCGGCCGCAGCCGACGGGGTGCTCTATGCTGACGCCGTGCGGCATCTTTTCGGACTCGAGGACGAGCGGTGAACGTAGTCGTCCGTTCGCTGACCGGACGGCCGTTGCCTGTGCAGGCGCCGAGTGCATTCGTGCGCGTCCGGCCCGGGGGCCGCAAGTGCGGGCAGACGAAGCCAGCTAGCCTCCGTTGCGGTGCTCATCCGCATCGGCTCCCGCGGCAGTAGGCTCGCGCTCACACAGGCGGAGCTCGCCGCCGGGCGCTTGCGCCGTGCAGGCGTCGAGATTGCGCTCGTTCCGATCACGACGGCGGGCGACCGCGACCGCACGAGGCCGTTCGGCGAGATCGGTGCGCGCGGCGTCTTCGTGAAGGAGCTCGAGGAAGCCCTGCTTCGCGGCCGGATCGATGTCGCCGTGCATTCCGCGAAGGACATGACGTCGACCGACGTCGACGGTCTTGCGGTCGGCGCGTACCTTCCCCGTGAGGATCCGCGCGACGCGCTGTGCGGCGCAACCGAGTTGCGGCCGGAAATGCGCATCGGCACGGCATCGGTCCGGCGCCGCGCGCAGCTGCTCGCGCTCGAACCGACGCTGTCCATCGAGCCGCTGCGTGGGAACATCGACACACGCCTGCGCAAGCGCGGCGAGCGGGGACTCGACGCGATCGTGCTCGCGGCCTGCGGTCTCGACCGACTCGGACTCGGCGGCGAGATCGGTCTGCGCTTCGACCCTGAGCAGCTGCTACCCGAAGCGGGGCAAGGCGCGCTCGCGCTGCAAGTGCGCGCGGGCGAAGAGGAGCTCGTCGCCGACGCGGACGATCCGTCAACCCGCCGGCGCGTCGAGTCCGAACGCCGCTGCGTCGCGGCAGTCGGCGGCGGTTGCCTAGCACCGGTCGCCGCGCACCACGACGGAGCAACGTTGACGGGTCTCATCGCTGCGGAGGACGGTTCCTGGGTCCGGCGCCTGACCGGCGACGATCCGGACGCGCTCGGCCGCGAGCTCGCGGCGCTCGCCGCAGCCTCATGAATGTCGTCACAGAGCCGTCACCCACGCGCGCGCTCGGCTGCGTTAGCGTGCTGGTAGGGGGACGCGCGCTCCCCCCCGGGGCCTGCGCGTGAAGGTGATCGTCACCCGACCCCGCGACCAGGCGGGGCCGCTCGTGCAGCGGCTCGAGCAGCTCGGACACGAGGTTGTCGAGTGCCCGCTGATCGAGATCGAGCGAACGTCCGACGAGCTGATCGATGCTTCGGGCTACGAGTGGGTGATCGTGACGAGCCCGAACGGAGCCGACGAGGTCGCGCGGCGCGGGCGCAACTTGCCGAAGCTCGCGGCCGTCGGGCCGGGAACCGCCGAGCGCTTGCGCGAGCACGGGCTCGAGCCGGCGTTCGTTGCTCGCGATTCGTCGCAGGACGGGCTGCTGGAGGAGTTCCCGCGCCCGGATGGGCGGGTGCTGTTCGCAGCAGCGGAAGGCGCGCGCCGCCGCCCGATCAACGAGCTCGGCGCCGACTTCGTCCCGCTGTACCGCACCCGTCTGCTTGCGCCCGAGCCGCCGCCGGGGGACGTCGTCGTGCTCGCGTCCGGCTCCGCCGCGCGTGCGTACGCCGCAATCGGCGGGGCCGTGCCGGCGGTCACGATCGGCCCGCAGACGACGTGGGTCGCGGAAGGCTTGGGGCTCGCCGTTGCCGCGGAGGCCGAGACGCACGATCTCGAGGGGCTCGTCGCGGCCGTCGAGCGGGTAGCGTCGAACCTGTGACGTACCGCTTCGTCACGTTCCTCAGCGACTTCGGCCTGACCGACGACTTCGTCGGAACGTGCCACGGCGTGCTGAAGCGGCTCGCGCCCGACGTCGAGATCATCGACATCACGCACGGCATCTCGCCGCAGGCCGTACTGCAGGGCGCGCTCGTTCTGCGCAACACGGTCCGGTACATGCCACTCGCGGTGCACCTCGCGGTCGTCGATCCCGGTGTCGGCGGCTCGCGCCGGCCGCTCGTTCTCCGCGACGCGGAGGGCCGCGCCTACGTCGGCCCTGACAACGGATTGCTCGTGCCGGCCGCGGAGTGCAACGGGATCGAGAGCGCGCATGAGATCGCAAATCCCGCGTATGCGCTCGAGTCGGTGTCGCGGACGTTCCACGGCCGCGATCTCTTCTCGCCGGCAGCCGCTCACCTGGCGCTCGGCGTCGACCCTGCGGAGCTCGGACCGCCACTCTCGCTCGACGCGCTCGTGCGCCTCGACATCCCTGAGCCTGAGTTCGACGACGGCGTCGTTCGCGCGACGGTGCTCTACGTCGACCGCTTCGGGAACATGCAGCTCAATCTCGACCGCGGGGATCTCGAGCGAGCGCGCGTCGTTCCGGGGACGCGGCTCGAGCTCGAGCTCAGCGGTGAACGCTACTACGCAACGGCCGCGCGTACGTTCGGCGACGCGCGGCCCGGCGAGATCGTGCTCTTCGAGGACGCCTACAAGAACATCGCCGTTGCGATCAACCGCGGCAGTGCGGCCGAGATGTTCTCCGCACACGCCGGGCAGCCGCTCATCCTGCACCTGAACACTCCGTGAACGCAGGCCAGCGCTTCGCCCGTCTCGTCACGGACGTCGTCGTTCGCCGACCTGCGCTGTGGCGTGTGCTTCGCGGTCCGCTGCGCGCACAATTCGACAAGCTCGCGCCCGTGTGGGACGACCGGCGCTCCGCCACCGCGTTCGCCCCCATCGAGGCGGCGCTCGACGCGGTTCCTGTCGAGCCGAGGCGTGCGCTCGACCTCGGAACGGGGACCGGCAGCGTCGCGCTGATCGTCGCGCGGCGTTTCCCGGCCGCCGAAGTCGTCGGTGTCGACCTCGCCGGGAAGATGATCGAGGAGGCGCTGCGCAAGCTGCCGCCGGAGCTCGCGCAGCGAGTGCGCTTCGAAGTCGCCGACGCGAGCCGCCTGCCGTACGAGGACGGTGCGTTCGACCTCGTGGCGCTTGGGAACATGATCCCGTTCTTCGACGAGCTCGTACGCGTCGTCGCGCCGGGCGGCTTCGTGCTCTTCGGTTTCTCGGCCGGGCCCGAGACGCCAATCTGGGTGTCGCCCGAGCGCCTGAAGCGCGAGCTCGGCACCCGCGGCTTCACGGATTTTGCGGAATTTTCGGCCGGCACGGGCACCGCGCTCGTCGGCCGAAAGCGCTAACGTCCAGAGGACACGGAATGTTCGCGACGCGGTAGCACCGGTCCGGACATCCCGAGTCGGGGCGGAGCAATCCGCCCCGTTTTTACGCAGCCGCTCATATGCTCGGCGCCGTGAAGCGCCCCGCCCGTCTCGACCGGCTCCCCAAGCAGTACTTCATGCGCCTGCTCGCGCGCGTGCAGGAGGCCGCCGCCCTCGACGGTGAGCCGCTGGTCGATCTCGGGCGCGGCAACCCGGACGTTCCGCCGCCGCCGCACGTGATCGAGGCGCTCGTCGAGAGCGCACGCGAGCCGCGCGCGGCAGTCCACGGGTACGCGCCGTTCGCCGGCCTCCCCGAGCTGCGCGCGGCGATTGCCGACCGGTACCGCGACCTCTACGGGGTCGAGGTCGACCCGGACCGCGAGGTCGCCGTCGTTCCTGGGACGAAGGGCGCGCTCGTCGAGCTCGTCCTCTGTCTCGCCGAGCGCGGCGACACCGTGCTGCTGCCCGATCCGTACTACCCCGACTATCCGTCCGGCGTTGCACTCGCCAGCGCGCGGCTCAGCTTCGTCGAGCTCGACCCCGACCGCGGCTACGCCCCGCGGTTCGATGCGGCGCCGCGTGAAAACATCGCCGCGGTCTTCCTCAACTACCCGTCGAACCCGACCGCGGCAGCCGCGCCCGAGGACGCATTCGCCGCTGCCGTCGCGTTCGCGAACGACACCGACGCAGCGATCATCCACGACTTCGCGTACGGCGACCTCGTGTTCGACGGTCGCACGCCGCGCAGCTTCCTCGCCGAGCCGGGCGCGTGCGAGGTCGGTGTCGAGCTGTTCTCGATGTCGAAGAGCTACGGAATGGCCGGCTGGCGGCTCGGCTTCGTCGTCGGCAATGCCGAGATCGTCGCGCGCATCACGGAGCTTCAGGATCACGTTCGCGCCGGCATCTTCGCGCCGGTGCAGCGCGCCGGGATCGCCGCGTTGACCGGTCCGCAGGACACCGTCGCCGAACGCGTCGCGCTCTACCAGGCACGGCGCGAGCGTGTGCTCGCGGCCGTCGGCGAGCTCGCGGCGCCGTGCGAGGGGACGTTCTACGTCTGGATTCGCCTGCCCGACGGGCTCACGCCGGAGCGTCTGCTCGCCGAGCAGCGGCTCGTCGTCGCGCCGGGCGAAGGGTTCGGCCCGTCGGGGGCGGGTTGGGCTCGGCTGTCCCTCGCCACTCCTGACGAGCTGATCGATCTCGGCCTCGAGCGGCTCCGGGGTGCGCTCTCCTAGCTCGGCCAAGAGCGCCGCTAGTGACTGCCGTGCGGCCGCCCGTCCTCGGGCGGCCAGGGGATGAGCGGTTTTCCGATCTCCCAGTGGTGGCCGAAGGGATCCTCGATCCGACCCAGGCGCCAGCCATGCTCTTCGCCGACGGGATACACCTCGGTGGCGCCAGCCGCTTTGGCGCGCTCGACCGCAGAGTCCGGATCGTTGACGATCAACAGCATCCGCACCGTGCCTCCGCCCACCGATTCAGGGCTGAAGTTCGCGTGCGGCGGCGACTCGTCAGAGACCCAGAACGACGCGCTTCCTACAGCGAGTTGGGCGACCACGTCCGGGTTATCGTCGGTGCCGCCGACCCGGTAGACCTCGATCGCCCCGAACGCCGCTTTGTAGAACTCGACGGCCGCGCGTCCGCGCCTCACCGAGAGTTCCGGGACGATGCTCACGCCACCCGAATTGTCCCTTACCGCCATCGGCAGCGAGAGCATATTGGGCGTCGGCGGCCGCGGGTTCTACACGACGCCGGCTGGCCGCACAAGTGGCGAGGGCCGGAATCGAACCGGCGACACCACGGTTTTCAGCCGTGTGCTCTACCGACTGAGCTACCTCGCCGAAGCCGGAGAAGTGTAGCCCGGTCGATGCGTGCAGTTCGCGGCCGGCGCCGACATGCGCGGCGCCGGCTCACAAGCGCCCGGGACGAGCGCGGCTGAGGAGGGGGCTCATGGGGGAACCATGGGTTCCCCCATGCCAGGCACCACGGTTTTCAGCCGTGTGCTCTACCGACTGAGCTACCTCGCCGAAGCCGGAGAAGTGTAGCCCGGTCGGCGTGTGCGGTTCGCCGTCGGCACCGACATGCGGGGCGGCGGGATCGCAGTTGCTGCCACCCGGATAGCCTTGCCCCGCGTGCACCAGCCCGTCGCGATCATCGGAGCAGCCCTCGACCTCGGCGCCGGGCGCCGCGGCGTCGACATGGGGCCGTCCGCGATCCGCTATGCGGGCCTCGAGGAACGTCTCCGCAGGCTGGACCGGGATGCGGTCGACTGGGGAAACGTGCGCTCACACGTGGCCGAGGCCACCGACGCCGGCAACGAACGGACGCGCTTCCTCGAGCAGATCCTGGAGACGTGCGGATACGTCGCTGAGCTCGTCCGCCGGGCACTCGGCGAGGGGCGCCTACCGCTCGTCCTCGGCGGCGACCACTCAGTTGCGCTGGGCACGCTCGGCGGCCTCGCGGCGGAGCGCGGCCCCGGCGGCGTGCTCTGGATCGACGCTCACGGCGACCTGAACGTCCCCGCGACGACGCCGACGGGGAACGTGCACGGGATGGTGCTGGCGGCGGCGCTCGGCCTGGCCGGTCCCGAGTTCGAGCGGGACGCATGGCCGATGCCCTCCGCCGACCGCACACGTGTCGCGATCGTCGGCGCTCGGTCGCTCGATCCGGGCGAGCGCGAGCTTGTGCGGGAGCACGGGCTCCGTGTCTGGACGATGAGCCACGTCGACCGGCTGGGAATCGAGCGTGTGCTCCGCGAGGCGCTCGAGCACATCACGAGCGACGACGACGGCTTCGTCCACGTCAGCCTCGACATGGATGCGCTCGACCCCGACGTCGCGCCCGGCGTCGGCACGCCGGTGCGCGGAGGGCTCAGCTATCGCGAGGCGCACCTCGCACTCGAGCTGGTCGCGGAGGCGGGCGTGCTCTCGTCGCTCGACGTCGTCGAGGTCAATCCGATCCTCGACCGCGCCAACGAAACGGGGACGCTCGCAGTGGAGCTGGTCGCAAGCGCGCTGGGCGCGCGGATTCTCTAATCCCTCGCTTCGCTTCGCTCACGCTCGGGGCGCGCGCCCTGCGGGCGCTGCGCATTGGCTGGCGCGCTGGGGCGGTCTTTCGATCAAGACGTTGTGAGCGCCGCGGCAGAGCCGCGGCGCGGGCGCGCTGTTCAAATCAGGAAGCGCTCGATGGCGTCGGCCGTCTGCTCGAACGCCCCCTCGAGCACCGTGTGGCCGCCGGGCACGTGCACGACCTCGAGCCCGTGGATCGTCGCCTGCAGCTCCGCCGCCCAGTCGCTCGAGGGGAGGTAAGAGCCCTCCGCGATCACGAGCAGGGTGGGAATGGTCGGGAGCCGCGGCAACTCGCGGGTCAGCTCGCGCATGACACTGACGGTCGCAGCGCGCGAGTAGCGATGGAGCACGCCCTCCACCTCGCTCTCGTTCGGTGCCTCTTCGTGCCACGCCGCCATGTCATGGCCGACGTGTTCCGGTAGCTGCAGCACGGGTTCGAGGAGGACAGCGCGCTCGACGCGCTCGGGCTCACGCGCCGCGAGCTCTAGCACCAGCCGTCCGCCGAAGCTCATCCCGATCCACCGCGCGCGTGCGGGGGCGAGCGCCAGGACGTCGTCGACGTAGCGATCGATCGACCACGGCGGATCGTGCGGCGAGTTGCCGTAGCCGCGTAGATCTGGAGCGACGACGTGGAAGCGGGACGCGAGCCGCTCTTCCGCCAGTCGCGCAAACTGGCCGCCGTGCGCGGTTGCACCGTGTAGGCAAACGACCCGCGGCGCGCTCCGGTCGCCCCACTCGCGGACGTGCAGCCTCATTCGAGCGCGTTCAGGAGCTCTCGCTCGTCGCCGTCGAAGATCACGTCCGCACGCTCGTTCATTCCGTTGCCGCCGCGGACGGAGACGACGACCGCAGCCTTGACGAGGCCGCTGAGCTCTTCGACCGTGCCTTCGAGACCGAGGGCGACGAGGAGCCGCGGGGCGATCGTCCGACCGAGCAAGCCGACGCGCAGGTGCGGCGGCTCGTTGCCGCGAACGACGACGGTGTCGGCTTCCTCGATCGTCCAACCGGGCCGGTCGTGCGGCCGGCGTTCGACGAGCTTCAGCCGCGACTGCGGCAGGTCGAGCTGCTCCGTCCGCTCGTCGGCCCGCGAGTCGCGCGGCTCGAGAGGCTCGTACATGCGCGGGCGCACGGTTGCGAGTTGGGGCGTCGTCCTGCCCATGATCACCGAGACGATGTTGCCGCCGTACGCGGGCTTCTGCTGCAGCAGGCGGCCGGCCTTCGCGATGTCGACGCCGACGCAGTCGCCGGTCATGCCGAGCTCGAGCTCGCCGGCGACACGTGGGCCGACTGTCCGGCCCCACGCCGTCGCCGGGATGAGCAGGACATGCGGGCGATGTCTTGCGAGGACACTGCGCAGCGCGTCCGCAGGATCCCCGTCGAATCGAGCGCGATGGACGATCTCCGCGCCGTAGCGGCCGAGCTCGTCGGCGCCGTCTCCGAGCACGAGCGCGACCGCGCTTCCGCCGAGCTTCCCGGCGAGCTGGCGTGCGCGGCCGAGCAGCTCGAGCGACGTGCGCGTCGGCTCGCCGTCGCGCGTCTCGATCAACGCCCAGCAGTCGTAGCGCGCACCCGGTTGCTCGGCGATGTGCTTCGGCTTGTCCCACGGCTGCACCGGCGCAGGCCGCTCCGCGAGCAGCTCTTGCACCTTCGCGGCCGCCGTGTCCACGGAGTCCGCTCGGAACTGTGCGCGCTCGGGCGTCACGTCGCGCACGGCGAGCACGCGTGTCGGCGAGCCGGTCTGGCCGAAACGCTTGTCG
>Ga0209590_10000405_pt1 | contig 13938 bp, 12 predicted proteins | sample CZO8metaG_FD_188353 | JGI IMG/M metagenome (GOLD analysis project Ga0209590, IMG submission 188353) | Vadose zone soil microbial communities from the Eel River Critical Zone Observatory, Northern California, USA - CZOApr15con1.8 metaG... | ecosystem: Environmental > Terrestrial > Soil > Vadose...
TCGCAAACATCAAAATTCCTTTGAGCCCGTTGCAAATTTGGTAGGCGGCCGCAACGTGAGCGTTGAACCCCGTTTCCCTGGGAGCAGAGGGCCTGGCCATCACCTTCATAAGCGATCTCGAGGGGCGGCAGGCCCCGCGGCACCTCGCAGCCAGCCGTACGGCCCAAATGTTGCCAATGGAATACTCCTATGGAGGACAGGTAGGTAGCGATGCTTGGGCGCCGAACTCTCCGTCGGGAGCACTCGTCCACTTAAGTGAATCCCAGTCGAAGGTCGATTTGATCGTCCCGCCGGTGTCTCGCCCCGTCAGCCGCGCGCGGAAAACAGATCAGACCCATGTTATTTAGTCGGGTTCGCGGCTCCCGTTTGCATGGCGTTCCGCCTGTTGTATACAGGGCTCCGGGTCCGGGATATCGAGCGCTCCTTGAGGTTCTACACCCAGATTCTCGGCATGGAAGTCGTGGACCATCTTGAAAGCTACGAGCCGACCCGTGGTAAGGCCGTCACCCTTCGCAGTCCGGGTTCGTCCCAACTCTTGGAACTGAACTGGTACGAAGAGGGCAGCCGGTTCGGGACCGCATACGTGAATGGCGAAGAGCTGGACCATCTTGGCTTCGAAGTCGAGGACCTCCAAGACGCAGTCGAGAGATTGGAGGAGAAGGGTGTCGAAGTCGTCGTGCGGCCGGGAACTATCGGGGGCAACATAGGCTGGCGTGAGGCCTTCGTAACGGACCCGGACGGGATTTGGATTGAGCTGGTCCAGCGGAAGAAACCCGCTTAGGTTCTTCGGTATATCGGACAGGGAGGAGCCTGGGGTTGATCGTGTGCACATTCGTTCCCCGTCGGGAGCATGCTATTTCTTAACACGCTCAACGTTCGTACTGATAACGACAACCGGGTTTCTGGACCTTGAGGAGAAGGGAGCACCGACTTGATATCTGCGTCGAAAGCAGAGCAGCGGTAGGTTACAAGACAGGGTGCCGCCCGCCGGAAACCATTAAATTGCCACAGGATGCTGGACCCCCCCGGGGAGGAGCATGCCGTTTTTCGCGGGAGAGCCGAGGGCCTCAAAGCATCCGGGTCGAGCGAGACCGACCCTCGACATCGATGAAGGGACGGATTTGGCGACGAATCACCTCCGAATCTACGAGGAGATTCGCCGGAATGCGATGGAACTCAAAGTCGGGCTGCACGCCTCTGGAGCGAACCGGATGCGGTCCGGAGAGCTCGCGCGTCGAGTCAGACGTGCGCGGTCACTCGTCGAGGGCGACCGATGCGAGGAGGCTCTCGAAGAACTCCAAGATCTGAGGGCGGCGTTTCTCGAAGGCTTGATTCCCGCACGAGGACGTCGAGCTTCCTCCTATGGTTCGGCGTTGCTCCGCAAAGGGGCTGAGAGGAGGGTAGGGTTGGGGCGAGGAACGGCCGTCGGAATGCTGGTGCTCATCTTGCTGATGGGATGGGCGACGGCCCTGCCCGTGGTGAGGGCACAGGTCGCCGCCCCCGGCTTCGCCGTAACCCCTTTTGCCACCGGGTTTGTCAGCTCCGGAGCAATTGGCCCAATCGGCCTTGCATTTGACGCGTCAGGTAACCTATTCGTCGGGAACACTGCAACTGGGTTCCTCTACAAATTCGGGAGCGCAGGTGGCGTTGCTTCCCCTTCCACACAGGTTAACGCTGCACCGATCCCCGGCCTTCTCCTTGGCCTAGCTTTCACCAAGGATGGACACCTCTATCTTGCCCGTCGGAGTGCCGGTGACGTAGTGGAGCTTGATCCCACCACTGGAACGGTTATCCGGACAATAGCCTCGATAGGCTCTGCTACTGGCCTCGCGACAGACCCCCTGAGCGGAGACCTGTTCGTCTCCCAGTCGTGTGGATGCGGAGGTGTAATTTATCGAATCTCCAACTTTGCGAGCGGGCCCGGAACGGTTGCAGTATACGCCTCGGTGGATGCAGATGGGCTCGCGTTCGGCCCTGACGGCACACTCTACGCCGCGTCGGGAGGAGTATGGAAAATAGCCGGGACGGATTCCGCGACCCCCGGTGCTGCGACTTTCGTTGTCAGCGTTCCGTTCATCGATGGCATGGCCGTTTCGGCCAACCCGAACACGCAGTTCCTCTACGGCAACCGCAACGACGGGATCATCACCAAGGTTGACCTTTCCACCACTCCCCCGACGCTCACCAACGTCATTACTGGCGGCAGCCGCGGAGACTTCGCCACCGTGGGCCAGGACGGTTGCCTGTATGCGACCCAAACGGATAGCGTGATCAAGGTGACGAACGCAGACGGTAGCTGCATACCGCCTCCGCTCGGCCCGCTATTCATTCCTAATCCGGTCACGACCGTCTCCATCGACATCAAGCCCGGAAGCGTCCCCAACGCGATCAACCTAGGCTCAAAGGGCTTGACCCCCGTGGCGATCCTCTCCACGGCCACCTTCGACGCGACCACCGTGAACCCCGCGACCGTGAAGCTGGCCGGGGCTCCCGTGGCCCTTAAGGCCGGCCAGCCGCTGGCCTCGATCCAAGACGTGAACGGCGACGGCACCCCGGACTTAGTCCTCCAAGTGCCGACGTCGAGCCTTCAGCTCACGCCAGCGGCCACGATGGCCACGCTGACCGGCCAGACCTTCGGCGAGCAGAATATTCAGGGGACGGACAGCGTCCTGATTGTGTCGTCCTAACGCCGCAAGCGCCCCCGGGGCCATCCGATGATCGGCTGCCCAGCAGGGGCCTTCTCTTGGATCGCGTTCAACGAGAGCTGCAACCCCCGGGGCCCCTCTGGTCCTCCATTGGCGGGAGGCCAGATCTCGAATCGGAGGAAGTCAGGCACCGGCTAGGCCTCCGGTCTGCCTTAGTTATGTTCGTGATGGAGGAGCCTGGGGTTGACCGTCCACACGTCTACTCCCCGTCGGGAGCATCCTATTCAGTGGCGTACGACTTTTTTTTGAGATCTCCCGCAAATGCCCCTAACCAAATCCCGCCCTGGGAGCTGCGCCGATGTCGGTTGTTGCACGATGATAACTTTATCCCTGAACGCATCGATCCGGGTGTCTCTTTCCTTTATCGATTCGGGGGGGTTGAGGGGCGATGGCCGCAAAGCGCCTGCTGGCGTTCGTCGGCGTGGGACTGATCGTAATCGGCACGTTGGCGGCGGTGGTCGCCGTAACGGGTCCGTCTCCGCGGGTTTCCGTCGCTCGGACGGGAGCGGGGATTCCACTTCGGACTCGCGCCGGCGGGAGAGGCGACGCTTCGCTGGAGTCGACGGGACCTTTCGTCGCCTACACGCTCGTCCTCTTCAACAATACGCTTATTCCGGGGAATTTCCTGGCGGCGAACGGTGTGGAACCGGCGGCCATCGCTTACGACAGCGGCAAGGGAGAGGTCTTCGTCACAGATAAGGGATCGAACGCTGTGAGCGTGATCTCCGACACGACGAACACCGTCGTCGCGAGCATCCCGGTGGGTTCCTCGCCATTCGGAGTGGCCTACGACAGCGTGAAGGGAGAGGTATTCGTCGCGAATCAGGGATCGGGCAACGTGAGCGTGATCTCCGACACGACGAACACCGTCGTCGCGAGCATCCCGGTGGGTTCCATTCCGTACGGAGTGGCCTACGACGGCGGAAAAGGAGAGGTATTCGTCGCGAATCAGGGATCGGGCCAGAATTTGGGCACCGTGAGCGTCATCTCCGATGCGACGAACGCCGTCGTCGCGAACATCCCGGTGGGTTTCTATCCGCAGGGGGTCGCCTTCGACAGCGGCAAGGGCGAGGTCTTTGTCACGAATGCCGGATCGAACAACGTGACCGTCATCTCCGATGCGACGAACGCCGTCGTCGCGAACATCCCGGTGGGTTACAATCCGTACGGAGTGGCCTATGACAACGGCAAGGGAGAGGTGTTCGTCGCGAACCAGGGATCGGGCAACGTCAGCGTCATCTCGGACACAACGAACGCCGTCGTCGCGAACATCCCGGTGGGTTCCGATCCGTTCGGAGTGGCCTACGACAGCGCGAAGGGGGAAGTATTCGTCGCGAACCGGGCATCGGGCAACGTGACCGTCATCTCCGACACGACGAACGCCGTCGTGGCGAGCGTCCCGGTGGGTTCCGATCCGCGGGGGGTGGCCTACGACAGCGGCAAGGGAGAGGTGTTCGTCCCGAACGCAGGTTCGATCACTGTAAATGTAGTCTCAGACACAACGAACACGGTCGTGGCGACCGTTGAGTTAGCGGCGTTTCCCGCGCTGATGGCCTACGACAGCGGCAAGGGAGAGGTGTTCGTCGCGAAACTGGCGTCCTTCGTAAACGCAGGCCTGACGGGGAACGTGACCGTGATCTCAGATGTGACGAACACGGTCGTCGCGAGCATGGGAGTCGGTTCTTTTCCAGGGGGGGTGGCATACGATGCCGGGAAGGGGACGGTGTTTGTCGCAAACTACCTATCCAACAACGTGAGCGTCATCTCGGACGCGACGAACCTGGTCATCGCGAGCATCCCGGTCGGTCATGGTCCAATCGGAGTGGCTTACGACAGCGGGAAGGGAGAAATGTTCGTTGCGAATGCGTTTTCCAACAACGTCAGCGTGATTTCCGATGCGACGAACGCCGTGGTGGCGACCATCCCGGTCGGGACCAGTCCCGAGGGCGTCGCATATGACGGCGGAAAGGGCGAAGTGTTCGTTCTGAACGCGGGGTCCAACAACGTGAGTGTAATTTCAGATGCAACGAACACCGTCGTCGCAAGTATCAGGGTAGGTCTCGGCCCGGGCGCAGTGGCAGCCGGAGTGGCTTATGATGGCGGCAAGGGCGAGGTGTTCGTCCCGAACACGGGTTCGAACAACGTCAGCGTGATTTCCGACGCGACGAACACCGTCGTGGCGACCGTCTCGGCGGGGAGCATTCCCGCAGGGGTCGCCTACGACAGCCGGATGGGAGAAGTGTTCGTCACGAACGCGGGTTCCAACAATGTGACCGTGATCTCGGATGTGACAAACGCCGTGGTGGCGAGCATCCCTGTTGGCTCCAGCCCCTTAGGAGCCACGTACGATGTCGTCGATGGCTACACTTACGTGAGTAATCTCTTCCAAGGGACCATCTCGATTATCTCGCCCGGCGGCGCGGCTCCGCCTCCGCCGACGTATCTCGTGAGCCTTACCGAGACCGGGCTCCCGACGGGCACCTCGTGGTCCGTCACCCTAGGCGGGACCGCGCACACTTCGACAACGACCACGATCACGTTCTCGGAGGCGAACGGGACGTACGCGTATACCGTGGAACCGGTGGCCGGCTACACGGCCTCGCCTTCGTCAGGATCCGTTACGGTGAATGGAGGGGGCGCGAGTGTGTCGATCACGTTCACCGCTGTGCCTCCGCCGACGTACGATGTGAGTTTTACTGAGACCGGGCTCCCGACGGGCACCTCGTGGTCCGTCGCCCTCGGCGGGACGACCCGTACGTCAACGACTAGTACGATCATCTTCTCCGAAGCGGACGGGACGTACTCGTACGCCGTGGGACCGGTCACCGGCTACGCGGCCTCGCCGGCCTCCGGGACGATCACAGTGAACGGCGCGGCGGTGAGCCAGTCGATCGCGTTCACGCAGGTGACGTACTCGGTCACGTTCACGGAGACGGGCCTGCCCTCGGGCACTTCTTGGTCCGTCACCCTAGCCGGGACGACCAAGAGTTCGACCGGTTCGTCGATCACATTCTCGAACGCGAACGGAGCATACCCATATTCGGTGGACGCGGTGACTGGGTACACGGCCAGCCCTCCCTCCGGGGCGATTACGGTAAGCGGATATGACATAACGCAAACCATCACGTTCGCGGTCGTGCCGAGCGGGCCGACGATCAGCTCGTTTTCCGTTTCCTCGTCCCCGATTACCCTCGGATCCAGTGTGACTCTAACGGTGACCGCGAGGGGCGGGACCGGACCGCTGACCTACGCCTATGCGGGTCTGTCCTCCGGATGCTCGTCGGCGAACGTCTCCTCGCTGACGTGCACGCCGACGGCGACGGGGACCTTCACCGTCACCGTCACAGTGACGGACGCGGTCGGCAAGAGTGCGACGGCGACGGTCGATCTGATTGTGAATCCGCCGTTCGTCTCCACCGTGAGCTGCGGACACGACATGACGTGCTCCGTCCAGAGCAGTGCTGCGCTCTCAAACGTGAAGTTCGCGGGCAACACGATTCACTTCACCGCCACCGGGCCCGCGGGGACCCGAGGCTACGCGAACGTGACCGTCCCCAAGGGCGCGATTCCGAACATCAACGAACTGCACGTTTTCGTTAACCGCACCCCTGTCAGCAGTTCCGAGGTCGTGGTGACGAGCGATGCCGCGAATTACTACATCGTCATCACGTTCACGTTCCACAGCGCCGTCGACATCGACATCGAACTCGTTCCGACTCCCGCTCCCCCTCTCACGATCCTCGGGCTCGATCCGACCGTGTTCTTCGGCGCCACGGCGGTCGTGATTGCGATCGTGGTGGCCGTGGCGGTGGTGGCGATCCGACGAAGGAAGCGCGCGGTCCGTTGAGCGCGATCGACGTCTCGCGTCGGCTTCGGAGGCGGTGAGTTACGCACAGAATGGGAAGCGGCTGATCGAGCACGAAGGAACCGCCCTCGGCGCCGACGAAGGCAAACGCTACGTCAACAGCACGAAGACCCTGCCCATCGAGCCGCTGACCGTCAAGGAGGTCCGGAAAGCTCTCGAGGCAAGACAGGCCTGTCGGTGCGCCAAAGCCAAGCCTTACGGCCCAAGATTATGCCACTGGAATACCCCTATGGAGGGGGAGTGGGTAGCAAGAGCTGGGGGCCGAACTCTCCGTCGGGAGCACTATCTCCATGGGACTGGTACAAATTAGGCCTAATTCGAGAAACGCACTTCGGACACCGCGAACGCCTGCTCGAACTCGGCGAGCGCCGATTCCGTTCGGATGCGCCCATAGTAGATCTCGGTCGTCCGAGTCGTCCGGTGACCTAGCCCCCGACTCACCGCTTCAATGGAGACGTTGTGGTCCTTTGCCACCTGGGCGAAGGTGGACCGAAAGGTCCTCAGGTGGAACTGCACGCCGCTCTCACGCTCCAAACGTCCCTTGAGTTTGGCGAAAAGCCCGTCCGACCAGTACGTCAGTGTGCCATCGAGCCTACGCAGCGGGATCAGGGCTTCGTGGACTTGTCCCCTCAGGTAGGTCCTGCGCTCATCGAGGTAGTCGAGCATCGCCTGTCGAGCGGCGGGGAGGATCGGTGCCAGCCGTTCCTTCCCCCATGCGCGCTCGCCTTTTGGGTGGGCGACGTAGATCGCTACCGCCCTCGTGGGCAAAGACCCATGGGATTTGTGAGAGGAGTTTCCGATACCTGAAGCAGAACCTAAGGTCGGGAAGGAAGCCGCGGGGCCACGGCTCCAAGACACTCGAGCGAGTCGTAGCCGCGTTGAGCCAGATATGACCTCCCGTAGGCGATAAGCTGTGAGACTCACCCCCACCCATGTGCGTCTTGAACGGAGCAGCACCTTCCCCTTCGCCGCAACGTCGCTGGGCGCTCCCTGCCGATTATCAGATTTCGGAGTACCGCAACCGACCTATAGTGTGACGCTATGCCGTGACTCGACGGAAGGATGGGTTCACCTTCCGAGGTTGTGAAACGATGAGACGGGTGAGCAGTCTAGTTGGGCTTGCGGTACTGGGGACTATGTTGGCCATCGGCATGTTACCGGCGGCGAGAGCCTCGGCGGGGTTCCAGTTGACGATCGGAGGACCGCAGTCCTTCACGGATATGCCCGTCACGTTGCCCTGCGTGGGTGAATCCGGGCTCGCTTCAGGGACGGGACACGGAGTATTCCACGTCAACTTCAACAAAGCGGGTGACGGGTGGTTCACGTTCACCTTCACGGGAACGTTCACGTTCGTTGCGTCCAGCCCGGGGACGGTGAACTACGCGGGACAAGTCACGGCCTGGGATGGCCAAAACTTCAACCTGCAGAACTTCGCGGGGACCGCCATCCTCGAAATCAGCGCTATCGGATCTGACGGCTCCACCTTGACCGCGCACGTGCTGATGTCGGTCACCTTCTCCCCAAGCGGGACCATGACCGCGAGCCCGGTTAACGCGGTTTGCTGAAGTCGGACGGCGAATCCGAGAGGAGCCTACCCTACTCCTCTCCCTTTCCTCTTTTCCGCTTTCGTGAGGTTCGCGGCGGAGGACAGCATCTTAAGAATCTCGAGATCGGAGGAAAGGAGAGCAGGGCGGCAAGCTGGAACGCAATTGTTACTATCCCGCGATTGGCATGGGCCCGACCCGATTCGAATCTGCGGAGACTGGACCCTCTCGGGCGCCACACCTCAGTGTGAATGTTCCAAAACGCTGCGCGGTCAGGCCCCCGCATGTTGACGGTCCGCTCCGATGGATAGAGATGCGTCTGCGACTTCGGAGCGATTGTCTACCGTTCTAAGGAACCCGCCAACTCTGCATCGTTGAAAGGCGGACGCTGTTTGTCTACGGAATTACCACGCCCCTGACATGCGAAGACCGATGCAAGGGTTATACGGGCGAACACGGATGCGGCATCGGGATGGGAGCCGAGGAGGGGCGCGTTTAGAGTACCCAAGGCCTTGCGAAAGGAGGAGGTGAATCGATGAGCGTAGAAGAGAATCTCAAGGTGGTCGACGCGTCGACGAAGGCCGCTAACGATCACGACCTCGACCGGTTCGAAAGCTTCCATCTGAATTCCGTCATTCAACGGGATCCACAACATCCCGAGGGGATCAAGGGGTGGAAGGCAATTCGAGCTGGGCTGGAGCCGTTTCTCAAGGCATTCCCCGACATCCGGTTGGTGACGGAACGTCAGTTCGGCGCCGGGGACTGGATCACGCAACTGAGCCACATGCGAGGAACCCACTCGGGACCGCTGGAGGTGCCGGGGGGCCCGACAATTCCCGCAACGAACAAGTCCGTCCGACTTCCGGTCGCCATGATTGCGAGACTCGAGGGCGGCAAGTTTGCGGAGATCAACCTCTATTTCGATCAGGCGGGGTTGATGGCCCAGCTCGGACTGGCCCCACAAGCACCGCCGCAACGGAAGCCATAACGCAACGAACGTGTCGCGGACGAGAGAGCGAGGACCCAGCGTTAGCTTAGACGTCCCCGAGCCCTGCCGTGATCGACGGAAGATTCTCCGTGTGGCAGGTTCAGAGGTGTTGCAGACTTGGCGACGAGCGATAACGCGCGGGTCGCCACCACCTGGCGGGGGCGCTTCCGATAATGCGACCGCTCCCCGACCGGGGCGTTCTACGAGGTCACGCACCGAGCTGGAAAGCTCTTGGAGCAAGAGCACGGTTAGCGGCGAAACGCTTTCCGTTCATGCGCAGTTTGTTGCGCAGCTTCAAGCTAGACGGCCGTCCCAGCTTCGTAGCTTCGGGGTTCTGAACTTCCGAGCGTGCTTCGGGAATCCGGTTGGCCCGCTCAATCGGCATTTTGTTTCCTGGCCTGATAACGGATGGGTAGCCAATATATACGATGCGCTTGGGTCGGGCCCTGCGTCGCAGAATCAAGGCCAATCCTCGAACCCGCCCGTGGGAACCGGACGGATCTAGGGTTGTTGCCAGATTTGCGCGGATCGGAGAAACACTCCCCGGGTGGAGCAGATGTCACGACTCGATGTCGAGCCAGAAACCAAGGGAACGATGGTTGGTCTGGATCGCTTGCCGCCGAAGGAACAATTGGGCATCCTCAAATCCTTCCTGGAGAGAGTCGGGGAAGGGGTCGTCGTCGTCGACCGCACTGGCCGGTTCCTCGTGTTCAACCCGACCGCAGAGCGCGTATTCGGCATCCCTCCGCCAGGGTCAACCTTATATCAACGTGCGGTTCGGGACTTTCAGATCTTCCGTGCGGATGCGCGAACTCCGTTGCCGCCTCAGGAGCTCCCGCTCGCGCGAGCCCTGAAGGGGGAGAGCACCGACCATGTCGAGCTCTTCTTACGCAACTCGATTACGCCGGAAGGGGTTTGGATCAGTATCTCGGGACGGCCTCTCGTTGATGAGGCGGGATCCCTTGTTGGCGGTGTCGTCGTGTTCCAGGATATCACGGAGCGCAGGCGGGCGGAGGAGGAGCTACGGGAGAGCGAAGAACGATTCTCCAACGTCTTCCATGCCAGCCACACCGCCATTGCGATTGCGACGCTCGAAGGCTCCTACCTTGACGTGAACGAAAGCATGCTACGCCTGACGGGTTTCAGCAAGGCCGAGCTGATCGGTCACACCTCGCTCGACCTGGGCCTCATCGATCCGGTCATACGTGAAAGGCTAGCCCAGCAACTGCGCCGGGAAGGCTCAATCCAAGACGTGGAACTGGAAATTCGGGACAAGCTGCGCAATGCACACGTGATCCTGTCCTCCATCCAACGGATACAGTTTGGCGGGGAAAAACGGTTCCTCAACATGTTCCACGATATTACGGATCGCAAGCGGGCGGAGAGGGACCGGGACCGCCTGTTCAACTTTTCCCTAGACATGCTGTGCATCGCGGGCTTCGACGGCTACTTCAAGCAGTTGAATCCCGCGTGGACGAAGGTCCTCGGATGGACGAACGAAGAGCTGATGTCGAAGCCGTATCTGGACTTCGTCATTCCCGAAGATCGCCAGCCGACGATCGACGCGGCCGGAGGCCTAGGGGAAGGCAAGACGGTCATCACGTTCGAGAACCGGTATCGCTGCAAGGACGGATCCCACCGATGGATGTCGTGGAACGCCTATCCCCTTATGGAGGAAAAGCTGATTTTCGCCGCCGCCCGCGACATCACCGACCAAAAACAGGCGGAGGAGATCCGATCCCGACTGAGTGCAATCGTCGAGTCCTCGGAGGATGCGATCCTCAGCAAGACCGTGGACGGGATCATTCTCACGTGGAATCATGGGGCGGAACGCATGTACGGCCATACCGCTGAAGAGGCGATCGGGAAAAACATCTCGATGCTGTCTCCGAGGAATCACATCGCTCAGATTCCCGAGCTTTTGCAGAAGATCAAGGCAGGGGAGACCGTGCCACAATTCGAGGCGATCCATGTGAGGAAGGACGGAACTCCTATCCATGTATCCCTGAGCATGTCTCCCATACGAGATGCATCGGGCCGGGTCGTCGGGGCGTCAACGATTGCCCGCGACATTACCGATCGCATGAATGCACAAGAGCAAATCGCGCGGCAGGGGAAAGAGCTCGTGCGCTCAAACGCGGAGCTCGAGCAGTTCGCGTATGTGGCGTCGCATGACCTGCAAGAGCCGCTGCGTATGGTCGCGAGCTACACGCAGTTGCTGGCCAAGCGCTACAACGGGAAGCTGGACAAAGAAGCGGACGAGTTCATCGGTTTTGCGGTCGACGGAGCGAACCGGATGCAGAGGCTCATCAACGACCTCTTGGCGTACTCGCGGGTCGGCACGCGCGGCAAGGAATTCCAGCCGACCGATCTTGGGGTGGTCCTGGAGGAGGTCCTCGCGGACCTCCGCCTTGCCATCCAGGAGAGCAACGGGGAGATCACGAAGGACCCCATGCCGACCGTGATGGCCGACGAGGCTCAGCTTGCGCACGTCTTCCTGAATCTCGTCGGCAATGCGATCAAGTTCCACGGGACGGAGGAGCCGAGGGTCCACATCGCAGCGAAGAAGAATGGGCGCGAGTGGACGTTTTCGGTCAGGGACAACGGCATCGGCATTGAGCCGAAGTATTTCGATCGACTCTTCGTCATGTTCCAACGACTCCACCGGCGAGACGAGTATCCCGGAACCGGCATAGGCCTCGCGGTCTGCAAGAAGATCGTCGAGAGACACGGAGGTCGGATCTGGGTCGAATCGAAACCTGGCCACGGTTCGACATTCTATTTCACGATTCCTGAAAGAGGGAGTGAATAGCCGTGTACGGGAAGGGATCCGGAAAACCAATTGAAATCCTGCTCGTCGAGGACAACCCCGGCGATGTGCGCTTGACAATGGAGCTTCTGAAGGAGAGCAAGATTCGTAACCGCATCAACGTCGTCAACGACGGAATCGAGGCGATGGCTTACCTTCGTAAGGAGGCGAAGTTCGGTGGGGCGCCTCGCCCAGATCTCATCTTGCTCGACCTGAACATGCCGAGAAAGGATGGGCGCGAAGTGTTGGCCGAAATCAAGCAGGATCCCGATCTCAAACAGATTCCCGTGGTCGTTCTGACGACTTCCGCCGCGGAACAAGACATCGTCCGGAGCTACAACGACCATGCGAACGCCTACATCACGAAACCGGTGGACTTGGACCAGTTCGCGAAGGTGGTGAAGTCCGTCGAGGACTTCTGGTTCACAGTCGTGAAGTTCCCAAGGGAGCATTGACAGTATGGCACCGGAGACGTTCAGGATTCTGCTCGTGGAGGACAACCCCGGTGACGCCCGCTTGGTCCGGGAGTACCTGAAGGATGGGGCCGTATTCCAGGCTGATCTGGCACACGCAGAGCGTCTCTCTGAAGCTCGGCGAATGCTTGAGACAGACCGCTTTGACGTCGTATTACTAGACCTCTCCCTCCCGGACAGCCGGGGTCTCGATACGATTGTGGGGGCGGTGAAACACGCCCGGGGCATTCCCATCGTGGTGCTCACCGGCCTCGACGACGAGGAATTGGCCGTTCAGGCGGTTCGTACGGGCGCGCAGGACTATTTGCTGAAAGGCCGGATGGACGGCAGCTCGGTGTCACGTGCGATTCGATACGCGATTGAGCGCGCAAGACGTGAGAGAGCGGACGTTCTGCAGAAGACCCGGACGACGCATCTTTGGAAGTCGATGTTTCGGATCCTTGGGCCCGGAGCCCCCGCCGTCCTCTATCGGGCCGGATTTGACGCCGGGTCGACCACGTTCGACTTCGTCATGGAGACGTGGAAGCCTCCCGATGACGATTCGTTTGTCCGAGCTGTCCGAGAGCATCTTTACTCTGCGGGACTTGGGGATGTTCGCACCCTGAGGCTGGAGCGACAGGCGCAACGCGCCGTCGCAACGGTCTATGACACCTTCGAGAGCGGTCAGCACGGACCTTTGGCTCCGACCCCGGTGTGCCATTTCTTGAGGGGACTCCTCAGCGGCCTGACAAACCGAATCACGGAAATCCCAAATGTTGTCTGCGACGAACTGAAATGCCAGGCGAAGGGAGATGCAGCGTGCGAGTTTGCCATCCATCCGATGCTAGGCTGAACGCGGCGAGCCACCGCCGGCGGAGGTGATCCGGTGGTGGACGGAGGTCCCCCGAGCCTGGGGGAACGACTTGAGGCCGCGATTGAGCGGACGCGCCGGCTCAGCCCCGTTCGATCCCTCACCGTCACTCGCCGGGATGGGCTCGTTATCGTTCATCACGTGGCGCCAGGGCAGGACCCCCGCTTGGCCGCGGCGATGGCGGCGGCGACTGTGGGCGGAGCGGCCTCCGCGGCCCAAGAGCTGCATCAGGGAGCCGTCGAGCGCGTCATCATCGAGTGTTCGGCGGGCAAAATGATCGCGATCGGGGCGGGCCCGGAAGCGATCGTCCTGGCATTGTATGATCGAGAAGCGAATCTGGGCCTGGTTTTGCACGAGCTGACACGGGCGGCGCAGGCGATCGACCAGATCCTTGAGCAGTATGGATAAATGGAGTTGGTTGGAGGCCGCACGCTGATACCGATCCGGACGCTGGAATCCCGTCTCCTCGGAGTGCCGCATCGTTCCGGCAGACGAACCGAAGAGGTCGTTCTGCGGAGCTCAACTTCTCACTCGGACGAATAACGCCCACACCTTGAAGAGTCGTGTAGTCTCTGAGCGACCGTGCCCTCCCAGATCCGCCGGATGCAGCTGAAAATCTGCGTCGTCGGCGATCGAAGTGTTGGAAAGACGAGCCTAATTCAGCGGTACGTCTTCGATACGTTCTCTGACGCATACCAGGGAAC
>Ga0209590_10000413_pt1 | contig 13825 bp, 9 predicted proteins | sample CZO8metaG_FD_188353 | JGI IMG/M metagenome (GOLD analysis project Ga0209590, IMG submission 188353) | Vadose zone soil microbial communities from the Eel River Critical Zone Observatory, Northern California, USA - CZOApr15con1.8 metaG... | ecosystem: Environmental > Terrestrial > Soil > Vadose...
ACATGTCCGGTCCTGGCAAGCAGCTCACGTCGGCCTACTCCCGCAGGAATATCTCGACAGCCTCAAGTCTGCCCGTCCTACCCAGTGGCACGAAGTCCTCAGCAGCACCGACTGGCCCAAGTCCGGCGTCCTGGTCGTAGCGCCGGAAAAAGACGTACTCGGGTACGCCGAGTTCGGTCCGACCCGCGACGACGGAGAAGACAGGGCACTGGTCGGCGAGATCATGGACATCTACCTGGTACCCGAAGCCTGGGGCAAGGGCATCGGCAAACGGCTGATGAGCACCGCCCTAGCCCGCCTCGCCTCGGCCGGCTACGCCCAGGTGACGTTGTGGGTGCTCGCCAGCAACACCCGGGCCAGAGGCTTCTACGCCAGCGGCGGCTGGTTCGAGGACGGCGCCAGAAAATGCGACGTCAGCCAGGGCTTCCCAATGGAGGAAGTCCGCTACCGCAAGCAAATCGCCTGATCCGGGCCTCTTCTTCGTAGCACCACGGGGAAAGAACCACCAGCACCGGCTCGAACGTCCCGGCCCGGTCCCGCGGCACGCTCACCGTCACCGGCCCCGCCTCGGTGCTCAGCGTCTTGGCCCGGTAACCATTACGCCAGCTCCGCGGACGGCTAGACCCGGGCTCTTATCTGGGTTCGGCCGCTCAGTTTCATTGCGTCGGCGCTCACGGCTCACGATTCCGTGAGCCCGAACAGCATCGGTGCCTCTCCGGTGTCGTAGCTTCCCAGGAAGGAACAACACCGGAGGGGCACCGGTGCTGCTATTACGACACCAGGGAGGCACCGAGGCTGTTGCTTCCTGGGAAGGAACAGCCTCGGTGGGGCACCGATGCTGCGGCTGGCTCTGGATGGGGCGACATGTTGCCGGTGAAGGCGTTGCGGAGCCAGCCAGCACCGGCGGCGTGCCGCCCCATCGCCTCTAACCTGGTCTTCAGGACACCTGCCCCTCAGCCGGCGTCGCTTTTCGCTGAGCAGCATCGGGGGGACTTTGATGTAGCTGGGATATAGGCACGACGAGCTTTCCGCGTTGCCTTTAGGGCGCTCTACAGGTGCACCGAGAACTGAGTTGTGCCTAGGCCGACGCCGCCGCGCCAGATCTCGAAGCCTGCCTCGACGCTCGTCAGCCACCAGCTGCGCTTCATCAGCCCGCTCCGCTCGGCGGCCGCCATGAACGCCTTGACGTTCAGATTGGTCACCTTGCTGGTCGACTTAACCCGGCGGAACTGGATGTAGTTCCACCTCTTGCCGTGACCATGGGTCACCCAGTGCTCCAGATGCCACTTCTGGTGGTCGACCGTGACCACCGGCCAGGTGTTGACGCCAAATCCGCGCGAGTTGAGCCAGATCATGAGCTCGGCCCCGCTGCTCTGCCCGGACGTGACCGGCTTGCGACCGAACCAGATGTCGTAGCCGGCGCCCCAGGTACCCTTCGCCTTCGTCTTCGTGTGCCAGGTCGTGACCAGCGACTTGATCTTGCTGACTCGCAACGGCAGGCGGGTGTGCGGCGAGCAGATCCCCCAGCTGCAGCCAACGAAGATGTTGGGGTACGCGACCGGCTCAATCCGGCCACCGCGCGCCCCTGAGCTGACCACGGCGAAATTGGGTGAACCATTCTGGTTCCTTAGGCACTCACTAAAATGAGCGAAGTTGTCATTCCTGACGACGTAATGTTCTCGGCCGTGCTGAACCACCATGTGCTGATAGGACTTGCATAGCCTGTTAATGTGCACCTCAGGCGCCTTTGCCTGAGCCGCACCGGTTGACATTACCGCCGCCGCTATTGCGGCGGTAACCGTCATCCCTGTCGTCAAGAACCTGCCCATTCCCCCGCCATTCAGATCGGTTGCGGCACGCAGGACCTATTGCCGCGAGTCGCGTGAGTTCGTCAAATCTAAAACTGCAGGCCACCCGGCCGCGCACCGACCGGTCAGCCTGGTCCAAGTATGGCTGGCGCAGCAATAGTAAAGCTTCGCTGACACGCGGCACCGACTTCTGAACAGAATCCGATTCCTGGCAATATCTTGCGCCAGATTGTACCGCTAAGACGGTTCGCCAGAAGTATGCGAACTCCTGGTTATTCCAGGCCCGGCCGTTGTTTCCCGGCGGCAGCAGATTCTGCGGAGCCAGCCTGAGCTGGTTGCCAGGCGAGAGGGTGGCTCCGTCCATCGTGAGCACCTGTGGATTGCGGAAGTTGTTGTCGCTGGCGTTCATCCACGGGCAGTAGTGCTCTGGTCCGCGACAGTGCCCGTCGGTGCCATTGGCTTGATTAGCGATCCACAACGTCCTGTCATTCACGCCACACCGTCGCAGCGTAATGCTTTCTCCCGTCAAATTAGGCGCTGCCAGCCCGGCACAGAGTCCCGTGCTATTACCGTACGGCGCCCATTGCGCCTCGAAGACCCAGAAGTCCGAGTCTCGCGTGCAGACATAGGATTCGAGCGAAAAGAAATCGTGCGTATCGGACCCGCAGAACTGCGATACCCGCCCGATGAACGACATCGTGAAATCGCCGTCTGGCCCGTGGTCCGCCGCCGACCGAAGGTTAATCTTCCGGCCGACCCGGCCGCCGGTCCCGTTGTTGGCGGCCATGGCCACGTTCATCGTGAACGCCAGCCCTGGCCGACGCGCGTACAGCAGGAAGCAGTGCTTGCCGCACCCGCCGACGGCCCCGCCGGCAACCCCCTTAGCGGCCGTACCAGCCGCACTAGCCGCCTCATCCGACGGTCCGTATCCGACGCGGAGCCCAACGACGGCGACCGCCGCCGTCAGCAAACAGCCGACCACGCTCAACCGCATGCGCATGTCCGTCCCCTCTCGAACATCCCCCGGTAAGTCAGGCTGGGTGCGCGGCAGCCCGCTCCCCGGCCAGAGCCAGGGAACGGGCTGCCAACCCCTTGGGTCCAGATCAGGTAACTGGGCCGAAGTAGTAGGCCCACTGCTGGTTCGAGCGCGCAACGCTACCGACGAGCAGCTCGCGGTACAGGCTGAGCTGGTTGGTCGGGTGGTTCGTACCAGTGTTGAGCGTGAGCACCAGCGGCTGGCTGAAGTTGGTGTCGCCACCATTGATCAGCGGGCAGAAGTTGACCGACGGGTCGCCAGGCGAGACTGGCTGGCCGGTCGCGATCAGGCAGTTGGTGCCGAGCGTGCTGTGGATCCGGTCCGCCACCCACACGGTCTTGGCGGTCACGCCACACGGCTGCAGGGTGACCTTCTGGCCGGAGATCGCCCTGGAGACGCCGGCGCACCAGCCGGACTGGTTGCCGAACGGCGACCAGTTCAGCTCGATAACGGCGAAGAACGGGTAGTGCGTGCAGATGAACGACGTCGGCGCGAAGAAGTCATTCGCCAGGAAGCCGCAGTACTGGAACACGAAACCGCTGATCGACGGCGTGAAGTCGCCGTTCGGCCGGAAGTTCCCGGCCACGTGCAGGTTGACCGGCGTGCCGGTGTGACCACCGACGCCCGTGTCACCAGGCACGAAGGCGTTCATCGTGACGCTCGAACCCAGCTGGTCGCTGAAGATGCTCACGCAGTTCGAGCCACACGCGACGGTGTCCTTCTTGCCGTGAGTGGCCGCGGACGCGACCCCGGCGGTGGCGCCGAAACTTGCCGCGATCACCGTCGCCGCCGACATCGCGTAGAACGCCTTGGTAAAGCGCTTGCGCATGTGTAGTTCCTTCCTTCTGGTCTGCCGCTATCGCATTCCGGACACTTGGGCGGTCAAGACCGACCGGTCTGCGGCGAAAGAAACGGTCTGGCAACGGTTGCTCTCAGTAATCCCCGCCCTGCCAGTTCACTACGAGACGTTATCAACAAAACGCGGACGGTAACCAAGGACGCCTTCGTTTTCGATTGCGTTTTGGTAACAGGGCAGTATTTGAACTGTCCTATACTTGGCCGTTATCCTGCGACAATAAAGGCAGGCGAGGCTAGGAGAAATGGTTCGGCGACTATCTCACGCGCGCTAGCCGACCCTTAAGGCCGCACCTCGGACAGATCCCCCGAATGGTTACGGAACGTAGTTGAAGGACCGCTCTGACACAAGCTGATCGAGCCTTGATTAATCTAGGTTCGTGACCGACGCCTTGCCGCAGCAGATACGCGCACAACTAGAAGATCCGTTCGCAGAGCCGCTGGCCGGCACGCGGCGACTGAACTTCGAGGTCATCGAGTCCGATCAGCTGTCGCCGAACCTGCAGCGGATCACGCTCACGGCGCCCGAATTGGCCGGCTTCAGCTACGCACCAGGCCAGGACGTGATGCTGCTCGTGGCCGCCGACGGCAAGCGCCCAATCCGGCGCCGCTACACGATCAGGTCGTTCGATCCAGACAAGCTGCTGCTGACCCTGAATATCGTCCTGCACGGCCAGGGCCCCGGCGAGCGCTGGCTGCGCGCCGCCCAGCCGGGCGACACGATCGAGGGCATCGGGCCGCGCGGCAAGATCACGACCTCGCCCACCGCCGACTGGCACCTGTTCATGGGTGACGAATCGGCGATGTCGGCCATCCTCGCCATGACTGAGTCGCTGCCCGAGACCGCCGAGGCGACGCTGGTCATCGAGGTTAGTGATCCCGACGATGAGGAAGAAATATTGGCGCAGGCTCGTACCAGGGTGACCTGGCTGCACCGGCTCGGAGGAAATGCCGGGGACCCGGCGCTGCTGAGCGCGGAGGCGGCCGAAGTCGAGCTGCCGCGCGGGGCCGGACACGTCTACCTATTCGGCGAAGCGTCAGTGGTACTGGCGTTGCGGGAGATACTCGGCCAGCGCGGTGTTGTAGCTGATCAGATGTCACCCAAGGCCTACTGGGGCAAGGGCCGCGCTAACGCGGGTCACGGCGAGCCGCGCAAGGACAGCTGAGCCCCTGACCTGCGGAAAGGCTCGTTGGCGGCTGGACCGTGCCCGGACCGGCCGCCATTGCGGCAGACAGGGGTGTTGATTCCGCTTTCATTCTCATTTGACGAGGCTTTATTCCATAGACTGATCGGTGAAGCTCGCAGGTGGCCTTGGAGGGAGCGGACCCAGTGGCGTCGGCAGTCGCGACCGAGGTATCGGCGGTAATCGCCAGTGCTTCCGCGCAGACGCTTACGCTCGGGATCGACAACTGCGGCCTGATCCGCCAGCACGACCGGGCCGCGGGCGACATCCTCGCCGACCAGTCTGGCTCGCTGCTCGGTACCGACCTCGCCGCGCTGATCAACGGTCCGAACGACCCGGCCACGATGCTCCGCGGCATGATCGAGGCCACTCGCTCCGACCGGCAGAGCACCGCGGTTCTGACGCTTCGGACGGCGAACCGGTCGCTGGTGGACGCCGTGGTGACGATCGAGCCGATCAGGTCCGCGGACCCCGAGCTCTTCGCTCAGGTGACCATGCGGATCCCCGCTCCGGCCGCCGAGCGGTTTATCGATCCGGCCCTGATGCGGCACGCGCTGCTCGACGGAGCGGTCCGGCGGATCGGCGGCGCGCTCGACATCGACCAGCTCGCTCCCGAGCTTGTGAGCATCCTGGTGCCGCACTTCTGCAACTCGGCCGGGATGATGATGCTGGAGAGCCTGCTCGGCGACGGCGACGACGAGGACACCGCCCGGGGCGGTAACCAGTTCGTGCGCAGGCTCGCGATCGCGTTCGACGACGGCGATCCAGGCTGGTCGGCGACGTTCCCGATCGGTGAGATCCTGCGCTACCCGCCGAAGAGCATCTACACCAAGTGCCTGGACACCAAAGCGCCGGTCAGCTTGGTGATGACCGAAGAAGCGGCGACGGAGCTGGCCACCGCCTGGCTGCGCACGCCCGTTGCCAGGCTGATCTCGGGCACCTCGATGCTGGCGTTGCCGATCAAGGTCGGCGACAACATGCTCGGGTTCTTCATCTGCGTCAGGCGGCAGGGCTTCCACCGGTTCGATGCGTACGACACCGAGATCGGCATGGAGTTCGCGAGCCGGGCCGCCTTGTTCGTGGACGGTGCCCGTCGCTACAGCCGCGAACGCGCCACCGCGCTCACCCTCCAGCGCAGCATGCTGCCGACTGGGCTGTCCCATCCCGCCTCCGTCGAGGTCCGGCACCGCTACCTGCCAGGCAGCAAGCTGATCGAAGTCGGCGGTGACTGGTACGAGTCGATCGGGCTGCCCGGCGGCCGGGTCGCGCTGGTCGTCGGCGACGTGGCCGGGCACGGAGTGCGGGCCGCGGTCACGATGGGCCGCCTGCGGACCGCGATCAAGACGCTGACCATGCTCGAGCTGCCGCCCGCCGAGACCCTGCAGCGACTCGATGACCTCATGCACGAGATCGGCGTGTTCGAGCCGCACTTCGCCACCTGCGTCTACGCGGTCTACGACTCGGTCGACGGCACCTGTGAGGTCGCCTCGGCCGGCCACCTGCCGCCACTGCTCGTGCGTCCAGATGGCACCAGCGAGTTCCTGGACGTCTCGCCGGCGCCGCCGCTCGGCATCGGGGCCAGCCCGATCGTCAGCCGCACCCTGTCGATCGAAGACGGCACGCTGCTCGTCATGTATACCGACGGCCTGGTCGAGCGCCGCACCGAGGACATCGACCTCGGGCTGGAACGCCTGCGCAAGGTCTTCGGCCCCGGCGCCACCGAGCAGAGTCTGGACGAACTCTGCCGGGAAGCGCTCGCCGATGTCTACGGCGACCACCAGCGCGACGACATCGCGATCCTGGTAGCCAAGCTGTCCAGGATCAGCCAGGACCGGCACACCTCGTGGCGGCTGGCCTCCAAGCTCACCGCCGCCAAGCGAGCCCGCTCGCTTATCCGCAGTCCATTGCGCCGGTGGGGCCTAGCCGATCTGATCCCGCTCGCCGAACTGGCCGTTTCCGAACTGGTGACCAACGCCGTTCGATACGCCCAGGGCACCATTGGCCTGCGTCTGGTCTTCGAGAGCGGATTGTTCATCGAGGTACTGGACGACTCCGCGGCCGTGCCAAGGCTGCGGCACGCCGATGATGACGACGAGCGCGGTCGAGGCCTGCAAGTGGTGAGCCAGCTCGCGCACCGCTGGGGTACCCGCCGCGTCGGGGCCGGCAAGGTCGTCTGGTGCGAGCTCGCCGTTCCGGCGAAAGACCGGCCGGCTCCGGCCGTTCCGGCCGATCCGACCGTCGCGCTGCCCGCCGGTTGACCCAGGCCGACCTAGCGTCGGCCGGGCAGCGGTGCCGACATGCCGCGCATTGCGGGCTACCCGCTCCACAGCCGTTCAGAACCAACAAAACGTCCCAGTCACAATGTCTTCTCAACTCGTCTGCTTTATGCTTCAATAAGCAAGATTATGATCGTTCGCGGGCCTTGCCTAGTCCGTGGTCGATCAAGGGGAGGAATCGACATATGAGCACTAGCAGACAGTCACCAGAGTTCACCAGGCTGCTTACGCCAGCAGAGGTTGCAGCCATGTTCCGGGTCGACCCGAAGACAGTTACGAGATGGGCCAAAGACGGAAAGCTCACCTCTGTAAGAACTCTGGGTGGCCATCGCAGATACCCAGAAGCCGAAGTTCGCGCGCTGCTCGATCAGATAAGCGGCTCGGCTAGGTCGTAGTACCGGTCTCGTCCAGCGCCGAGGCTGATCCGGTCCACCCCGGCGCTGGACGGGCTACTACGCAGCGTCAATGGCTCAAGTACGGCCAGTGACATTGGTTGCGCAGCCAGCTCTCCGGCATTAGCGACGTTGGGACAACGTCGATGCCCTGGTAGCTACGCAGGGCCAACGTCGTCATCAGGGACATGGCGCGTTGGGCCTGCGGCTGAGGGCTACGTTGCGCTGTTGCAGGCTGTAGTGGTGGCTTGGTCTCCGTGGCCGTGCTTGTACAGGAATATCCAGTCGCCGCGCTCGTGCCAGACCTTCACGAACTGCAGGGGGACGCCGGTCAGGGCCGGACCATGCTGGACGCCGCTCAGGTTGAGCAGCTGCGGCTCGGAGACGCAGTGGTTGATCTCCACGACCCAGACCCGGGACGCGTGCGCGAGCCGCTTCTTCAGCGTCGCGACGCTCACTGACGTTCCGGCTAGCGTGCCGGACGGGATCGCGGCTTGCTTGGTCGCGATGTTCGGCAGCTTGCCCAGGCCGGTGGGATACGCGGCGCCGAAGCTCTCCGCGTTCGGGTTCGTGTAGAGCACGACGTCGCCTGGTTTAGCGTTCGCGGCGACGATCTGGTCCAGCGCGCGCACGTTGTCGTAGTGGCCGTACGGCTGGCGCTGGGTGATCTGCGTGCTCAGGCCGGCCAGCACGACCAGCACCAGGGCGACCGGGCCGGCGACGCGGCCGAGCGCGACGATTGCCATTCCGCCGAGCAGCGCCAGCGCGGGGATGCACATCAGCACGTAACGCGAGGTGTAGATCGGCGAGATTACCGAGCCTCCCAGCAGCAGGGCGGGCGGCACGACCATCCAGGGCAGGCTCAATTCCGCCAATTGCCAGCGCCAGGCCGCGCGCCGGGCGGTGCCTCCGGCCGCCTCCGAGGTGAGGATCAAGGCGATCGCAACGATCCCGATGATGGCCAAGGTGATCAGCGAAGATCCCGTGAGCGTGACCAACGTGATCAGGCCAGAGGACGACGTGTTGTTCGCGATCCAGGCGACCTGGCCGCGCTGTTCCCAGCCGAGCACGAGCAGCGGACTGGCAAACCCGACTGCGACCACGCAAGCGACCAGCCAGCCGACGGTGAGCTTGCGGGAGTCCTGGGTAAGGCCGCGACGGCGGATGTCGAACGCGACCGTGATCGCGTGGGCCGGGATCAGCAGCAATCCGAAGATGTTCGCGATGCCGAGAACGGCGAGGCTGGCGGCGTAGCCGATGAGCCAGTTGCGCCGGCTGGCCGGGTCGGCCATCAGGACTCGGATCAGCAGGTAGCTGGCCAATGCGGCCAGGCCGACCACGATCGCGTAGGGCCGGGCCTCCTGCCCGTACCTGGTGGCCACCGGCAGCACGGCGAACAGCAGTCCGGCCGCAAGGCCGACCCACGGCGAGATCATGCGCCTGCCGATCGCCGCCACGGCGGCGGCGGTCAGCGCCGCGGCGATCGCCGACGGCAGCCGCATGACCAGCGCACCAGAACCGAACAGGTGCACCAGCGGCCACATCATGATGTAGTACGCGGAATGCACGGCGTCGACGTTGCCGAGCATGTGGATGAGGTCAGGGAAGGGGCGGCGCACCGCCGCGATCGTTGCGGCCTCGTCGCGCCAGTAGGACGGCGTCGTGATGGCCCACAGCGACAAAGCCAGGCCGACCAGCGGAGGCAGCAACAGCGCCCAGATGGGTCCGCGGTCATAGGGGCGCTGGACGCCGGCATCCTGGGTCGTCGCGGGTTGCGCTTGAGCGGTGCTTGCCCGGGCGGTTTCGCCGTCGGACGCGACCGAACTGGCGGGCTCGCCGGGCTCGTGCTCCGCGGTTCCCGTAGCGTCGTCTCCTGCGGTCTCTCCGACCGCAGGAGGGCCACTGGGTGAAGTCATGGCGTCTCATCCTCCGGACTGCAAACCGGACTTGTGTGAAGCTGGCGGATCGCGATCCCGCACCCTAGCCAGCGTCCCAATCGTAGCCACGCGAGGTCAGGCTCATGCCATCCAATCGCGAGCCGACCGATGCAGACGGGCCCATCTCGCTCGGCGGGCCGAGCACGGCGCACTTACGACTACCCGCCTTGTCAACCTATGGGCTGCCGGTGACGGGGCGGTAATCGGGCCCTTCCCATGGCATGGCCGCACTGGGACCGCTACCTGACGATAGCTACCGAGGGTAATGCGGGAAATACGATTTGCTTTAATATCGCAAAGGCATTCGAAAACTGACCGCAGGCCTGTCAGATGGCACTGTCGCGCCCCGAAAGGGCTAGTAAGATCCGTTACCTCTGCTTAGTTCGCGGGTAACAACGTCAGCCGAGCGCTGGCCTGATCCCCTGAGGACCATCAGCCATGCTGCGTCGCCGATCAGTCCGGTTGCGGATCGTCGTGCTCGTGCTTGTACCGGTAATCGCGCTAATTGGCCTGTACGCGACGGTCCTCGCTCTCACGCTCGGTAGCGTCGCCTCGCTTCGGACCGCCGCTAGCGTCCGCGACCAGGTCACGAAACCCCTGACAAATGCCCAGCTGCAGCTGAGCGCCGAGCGCGCGTCCGCGTTGCAGTACCTCGCTAACCCCACGCACGCTCGGCTGGTCGCCTATCTCAGTCAGGAGCCGAAGACCGATGCGGCCGTGCGGCGGCTTAACACAGCCGAGGCCGCGGTGGCGAAAAATTCCACGGCTGGTGAGGTCAGAGCGCTCCGAGTTTTGAGTCGCAAGCTCTCGGGGCTGCGCGATCTGCGCGCCACCGTGGTAAGCCTTGGCCTAAGCCGGGCGGAGGCCGCGTCAGCCTACGGCGGGATCATTTCCGGTGGTAACAACGTCATAATCCAGGCAATTCTGCCATTGCTGGATACGCCGGGCGCGGTCCAGGCCAACAACCTTGTGATCATGGAGGAGTCGCTTCAGGCGGCGGCTGAGGAACGCGACCTGTTCAGCGCGGATCTGACGTCGCATTCCTATCCGGGGAGCGATCGGCGGCTCATCAACCAGCTGATTGTCTTGCGCAGGACGACCTGGGACGAGGCCATGGCCAGCCTCGATCACACGTATCGCAGATTCTTTACGCATGATATTTCGGTGAATACGTCGGCGAACCTGGGCGGGTTTGAAAATCAGATCCTGGCCGGTCCGCGCAGCGCCATGGCGATACCGCCCGATAACTGGATCGCGGCCGGGAACGCGTACAGCACCGGTTTCAAACACGCCCTGACCCAGGCGGCGAGACAGATCAGGGACGAGAGCGTGACCAAGGCCAGGAGCCTGGTGCTGCGGCTGATCCTGGCCGGCGGTTTCGGCCTGCTGGCCATCGCGGCCGCGCTCACGCTGGCGCTCGTGATCAGCCGCGGGCTGCTCAGGCAGTTCGATGAGCTCCGGACGTCCGCGTTCAACCTGTCGTCGGTCCGGCTTCCGGCCATCCTGGCCCGGCTGAGGTCCGGGGCCGACGTGGATCTAGCCATCGAGACACCTCGACTCGAGGCCGACTCCAGCGAGATCGGGCAGTTGCGAGAGGCGATCAACCTGGCCACCCAGACCGCGATCGCCGCGGCCGTCGACGAGGTCTCGATGAGGCGCGGCGTCAACGACGTGTTCAGGAACCTGGCTCGGCGGAACCAGTCGTTGCTCACCAGGCAACTCGAGCTTCTGGACGCGATGGAACGCCGGATCCACGACCCAGAGGAACTCGCTGACCTGTTCCGCGTCGACCACCTGACCACCCGCATGCGGCGGCACGCAGAAGGCCTGCTGATCGTGGCCGGCGGCACCTCGGGCCGGTCGTGGCGGAACCCGGTGCCAATCATGGACGTGATGCGGGCGGCCGTCGCCGAAGTCGAGGACTACACCAGGATCAGGGTGACGTCGCGGTCCATGTCCTCTATCGCCGGGCATGCCGTGGCCGACGTCATTCACATGCTCGCCGAACTCATCGAGAACGCGACGACATTCTCGCCCGCTAACACGCCGGTGCGGGTCGAGAGCGATGTCGTCGCGAAAGGCCTGGTCATCGAGATCGAAGACCGCGGGCTCGGGATGGGCGAGGGACAACTGGCCGAGGTCAACTCCAGGCTCAATGACCCGCAGCCGCTTGACCTGTCAGGAAGCGAGCAGCTCGGCCTGTACATCGCAGGTAAGCTGGCCAGGCGGCACGAAGTAAAGATCACCATGCAGGGCTCGGCCTATGGCGGCGTGACCGCGGTCGTGCTGGTTCCGAGCGTGCTGGTGGTGGAAGCCGGCGTGCAGCCGTCGGGCCCGATCGGCATCAGGGAGCTAGGCGGCCGGCCGGTTCCGCAGCTGCCGGGTCCGGCCCAGCCGGACGTGGCGGTCGCGGCGAGCTCGCCGGTCGGCGAGGACTACGGCAGTCCCGGCTATCTGGTCGACTTGGAGACCGCCGCTACGGCGATCACGACCACGGCGGCGCACATCGCCACTGGCCCGCTGACCGCCGATCCGCTGGAGCCGCTCGATCCTGGGCCGCTCGAGGGCGAGTCGGCTCGTCCTGCGGTCGTGCCGGCGGAGCCGGTTAGCTCGGTGCCGGCGCAGTTTGCCGGCCAGGCCGCGCTGCTTGGTGACGGATTCGCTGGTCGACCGGCTCGGAGTCCGGAGGCAGCCGAGCCAATTACCGCTGCTGCCGCTGCCGCCGGGGGGCCGGCGGGGGCCGAGGAGGCAGCGGCGCCGATGCTGGCGCTTGGTCCGGTCACCGAGATTTTCCTGCCGACCGATCAGGACCTGAAAGCTCAGATGACGGCGGAATTCGAGACGCCAGTGCGGGCGGCGGGTGACTTCGGTCCGGTCGATCCCTCCGTCGGCTCGATCGGCTCGGCCTTCGCTCCCATGTCGGACTTCGCTACGGCTGAACTCGGGCCGCCGGTCCGGCAGCCGACTGATTCCCCGGCCGACTGGCCGTCGACGGCCGAGCCGTCCTCGGCTCCGGCCAACTCGGGGCCGCAGCTCAGCGCGACCACCGATGCCAGCCTTCAGGGCAATTCCGCCGGCTGGCTCAGCCTTTCCGACGGCGCGCCCGCCGGCCAGAACGGGTCGATCTACGATGACCTGCCCCGGCGGTCAGGTCCGCAGCTGCCAATGCGGCCGGCGCAGCCGCCGAACCTCTCGTTCGACCCGGCCGCCGACGGTCCAGGGTCGGTCTTCGGCCCCGGTGCCGGAATCAACAGCTTTGATGGCTTCAGCCCTCAGGTAACCAACCCGCTGGCAATGTACCCTCTGCTGGCAAACAACAGTCCTGTGAGCAATCAGAGCGAGCTAGAAGGTCTAGACGAACTGCCCGTCCGCGTGCGGCAGGCCAACCTGGCGCCGCAGCTACGCGAAACAACCACCCCGACTTCTCCGTTTACTCCTGAGCAGGCATCTCGCTATGTCGCGGCCCCTGAGATGCCCGCCAGCCCGGCAATTTCCCACGCTCCCGCCGGGGAGCCTTCCCCCGAGGCCGCGAGAAGCACGATGGCCGCCTTGCAACGCGGCTGGGAGCGCGGCCGTTCCGTGGCCGAGCAGATGTCCGACAAACCGGATGGAGAGCAGTAATGATTTCCGGCAAGCCGACCGCGCCTGAGGCGGCGGCACCATCAGCGGCGGCACCAGCAGGAGTAGCGGGAGGACCGCAATGACTAGCGGCGGCAGCCTCGACTGGCTGCTTGATGACCTGGTGTCCAGGGTCGCGAACGTAGACAAGGCAGTGATCTTGTCCAGGGACGGACTTGCTATCGGTGCGTCGTCCGACCTTTCTCGCGAAGACGCCGAACACCTGTCGGCGGTGGCGGCCGGGTTCCAGAGCCTGGCCAGAGGCTTCGGCCAGCACTTCGACTGCGGCAGCCCGCGCCAGACAATCGTCGAGCTCGAGACCGCCTTCCTGTTCGTGACGGCGGCTGGCGACGGCAGTTGCCTGGCCGTGCTCGCCAGCCTCGGCGCCGACGCCGGCCTCATCGCGTACGAGATGGCGCTGCTTGTGAAGCGAGTTGGCCAGCATCTGGGCGTGCGGCCGCGCCCGGCGCAGGTCATCTCGTAGGCGCGAGTTACCTGTATGACCCCAAGGCGAGATCGAGGGAACCGAGAGAGCAGTGGCCCAGTAGTACGGCCGTACGCCGTCACTTCTGGCCGAACTCGGCCGACCGGCGAGGCCATCGACATGGTGGCGCTCGTGTCGGCTTTGCGCAGCACTTCGGTTGCCGACATCGAACCCGAGCAGGACCCCAAGCTCGGACCCGAACACCTGCGGTTGCTCGACGGTTACCGAGTGCCGA
>Ga0209590_10000414_pt1 | contig 13810 bp, 20 predicted proteins | sample CZO8metaG_FD_188353 | JGI IMG/M metagenome (GOLD analysis project Ga0209590, IMG submission 188353) | Vadose zone soil microbial communities from the Eel River Critical Zone Observatory, Northern California, USA - CZOApr15con1.8 metaG... | ecosystem: Environmental > Terrestrial > Soil > Vadose...
GCACATGCTGGTTCAGAATGCCGCGACGAAGCGCTTGAACGGCCATGCGCAAGATGTGATGGGCAATCCCGAACACGAGGATGAATGCGAGAGCTCCGACCGCCCAGGGGGTCACCGCACTGAGCGCGCCGCGCAAGTTCAAGGCGAGCAGAGTCGCTGCCATGGCGACCAATCCGCTGAATCCGCCAATGGCTTTCCACAAGCCGCTCGGGCGCAGCACTAGGAAGACCAGCGCCCCGAGACTGAGGCACACCAGGGCAGGAAGCGCGGAGAACCAATGCTCAGTCGGATTCGCGATGAGCGCGATGGAGGCGACGCTCAGAACGACGGCAGCCACGAACCGGCGGCCCTCGCGGACGAGATCCCGCTCTTCCTCCTCGAAGGCGCGGAGCTTTCGCGGGTCCGAGACGGTGTAGCCGATATCGCGCAGCGTCTCGAGCAGTTCCTCCGGCCGCGCGACGTGCGGATCGTACTCGACGAGCGCCTGCTCATGCGTCAGGCTGACGGCAACCTTGTCGACGCCGGGCATACGGCCGAGCGCTTTCTCGATCGTGCCGGTGCAGAGCGAGCAATGAAGGCCGCCAATGCGCGCGCGAATTTTCTTCCGACCAGGACGGCTCGATGGCTCCTCGGTCCAAAGACGAACGGGTGCCCAGGTGGTCGCGGTACTCATGGAGCGACGACGTATCCCGCACGCTCGATGCACGAGCGAACATCGCTTTCCGATGTGTCCGCGGGATCGAACATCACGCGCACACGCGCCGCGCGGTGATCGGCTGCGCTCTGAACGACGCCCTCGACGCGCGCCAATGCCTTCTCGATGCGCTGTTCGCATGCGGTGCAAGTCATTCCCGTCACTCGAACCTCCAACTGTTTCATGAGTCCTCCTCAGACAGTCAACTCGCCAGTCGCTTGCCAGTCCGGCGTCTGCGCCCGCGACCTGCGGGCGTATCAATATGGGGACAGACGGTCCCGCCTCTCGGCGGGTGGCGGTTCCACGCGCGCAAGCTCTGATCGATGCGTCGTCGCACCTCGACAAGATCCTTCAGCTTGCGATCCAGCTCGGCGGCCTTGTCGTGCAAGAGTTGATGGACGTGCGTGCACGGTGGACGGCCACCCTGACGAATGGTGATGATCTCTTTGATCTCTGTGAGCGTCAGACCGAGGCTGCTCGCCTGCTTGATGAACCGAAGCATGTCGACGGCGTCATCGTCATAGATCCGGTACCGATTGGCAGCGCGCTTGGCCGGCGGAAGGATTCGCTTCCGCTCGTAGAAGCGGATCGCCTTCGCCGTCACGCCGCTTCGATGGGCCACCTGACCGATCTTGAGACCACCGTTCATGACAGGCTTAGCCTAAACCTTTCCCCTTAGGGGAAGGTCAAGGCCTTTTTTCGGGGCTCACCCTGCCACGCGGTCGAACGCCGCCGTGAGATCCCGGTCGGTGATGAGCCCGTCGAGCCGCGCCACTTCCCTGCCGCCCCGAACCACGAGGATCGTCGGGATGCTCTTGACCCCGAAGCGCTCGGCGACCGCCAAGTTGCGGTCGATGTCGACGCGATACACCAGGACTCGATGCTCATATTGCCGTGCGATTCCCTCGAGGCGGGGCTCGAGCGCCCGACACGCCGTGGATTTCCACTCTTGATGTTCCGCCCGAAGGCGTACCAGACCTCTCATGTGCCGCCGTCCGCCTGTGGCCCGGCGCAGCCGGCCCCGCCGGAGGTATAAAGTAGCCGCAGCGGGCGCGACGCGCGATCCGGGATCGTGGGCCGCGACCCGGGTCGTCGCGGTAGGCGCTCAGGGAGGCGCGCGCAATGAGAACACTGTCTGGTGAACGGTGAGTCGCCTGTCGCCGCGACTCGCCCCGAGTGACCGCGGACGAGATCGCGGAACTCAAGCCCGAGGTCCCTGACTGGCAATTGCTGGAGCGCGACGGCATCGCCCGGCTCGAGCGGTCTTCGCCTTCCCGAGCTTCGCCGACGCGCTGGCCTTCACCAACCGGGTGGGCGCCCTCGCCGAGGAGGAGGGTCATCATCCCGCCCTGCTCACCGAGTGGGGGCGGGTCACGGTGACCTGGTGGACTCACAAGATCCGCGGGCTCCACCGGAACGACTTCATCATGGCTGCGAAGACCGACGCGCTGGCCGCCGAGAGCGGCCACGCCACGCGCGCCGAGATCCCGGAAGGGCGCGCGCCGTGAGCCGCCGGCGCGCGGGAGGCCGACATGATCAACGCCGAGAAGCTTGTCGAGGAGATCAGGCGCGAGCTCGCCCCTGTCGAGCAGGAGATCCGTCGCCACCCCTACCTCGCTGCGCTTGAGACGGGGCGCGTGCGCCGCGAGGATCTCACCCGCTTTGCGGGGGAGCAGCACCACATCATCCAGAGCGACCTCCGGAGCATCGCGCTTCTGGTGAATCGCTTCGGAGCGACGCCCTCCCGGCCGTTTTTCCAGGCGGTGCTAGTGTCCTGAGTTAGAGATTCGATGACAAAATCGGGCGACGCTTGCGAGGATCTCGTCGGCGGTCTTGGTCCACACGAACGGCTTCGGGCCTTCATTGGTGACTTCGATGTAGTGGGAGATCGCCGCTTCCAACTGCCGCGTACTGCGATGGACTCCGCGTCGCAGCTGCTTGTCAGTGAGCGTGGCGAACCAGCGCTCCACCAGGTTGATCCATGAGGCGCCGGTCGGAGTGAAGTGCACGTGGACCCGCGGATGCCGCGCCAGCCATCGATGAATCATCGGCGTCTTGTGGGTTCCGTAGTTGTCGAGGATCAAATGCACGTCGAGGGACGTCGGCACGGCGGCCGCGATGGTGTCGAGGAACTGACGAAACTCCTTGGCGCGATGCCGCCGATGAAACTCCCCGATCACCTTGCCGGTCTTCATGTTCAGCGCGGCGAACAGCGACGTGGTGCCGTGGCGTGTGTAGTCATGGGAGCGACGCTCCACCTGCCCGGGCCGCATCGGCAACAGCGGTTGCGAGCGGTCCAAGGCTTGAATCTGTGCCTTCTCGTCGACACACAGCACCAGCGCCTTATCGGGCGGGTTGAGGTAGAGCCCCACGATATCCCGCACTTTCTCGATGAACAGCGGGTCCTTGGACAGCTTGAACGTCTCCACCCGGTGCGGTTGCAGGGCGAACGCGCGCCAGATTCGACTGACGGCGGTCTGGCTGAGCCCACACCGCCGCGCCATCGCGCGGGTGCTCCAGTGCGTCGCGTCGCGGGGCACCGTCTCCAGCGTCAGCCGCATCACTCGCTCCACGTGAGCGTCGCTGATCCGCCGGGGCGCCCCTGGACGCGGTTCATCGAGCAGTCCGTCCAGGCGTTTGCTGAGAAACCGGGTCCGCCATTTGCCGACCGTCTGCTTGGTCAACCGCAGCTCGCGCGCCACGACGGTGTTGCTCTTGCCCGCGACGCACCCCAGGATCACCCGCGCACGCTCGGCCAACGCTTGGGCGGTGGTCGGCCGGCGTGCCCAGCGTTCCAGCGTGTCTCGCTCGTCGGCGGTGAGGGTCAGCGGGGGAATGGGTCGGCCCGTGCGCATGCGCGTTCCTCCTTCTATCAGAGGAACACACGGCAGGCGCAACTTGTTCCATTAACTTCCGACTCGGGACACTAGGTGGAGAGACGGCGGCGCTGGCCGCGCTGGGGACCTTCGCGGCCGCCGTGGGAATGGACGACGCACGGCTTCAGGCCTACGAGCCGGCGCCCGGCGCCCACGCCTACACGGCATTCATGGCCTGGCTCGCCCTCTACGGTTCGGAGGCCGAGGTGGCCGCCGGCTTCCTGGTGAACTTCGCAGCGTGGGGTGCCAACTGCGGCCGCATGGGCCGCGCCCTTCGCGACCGTTATGGGCTCACCGAGAAGGCTACGGCCTTCTTCGACCTCTTCGCGGCTCCCCCAGCTGAGTTCGAGGGCCAGGCGATGGCCGTGGTTGCCGGCGGTCTCGCCCGCGGCGTCGACCCTCGCCTCATCAAGCGCGCAGCCCGGCTCCTCCAGGGCTACGAGAAGCTCTACTGGGACACGCTGCACGCCCTCTCAGGTGCGTAGGCCGCTCGGGCGAAAATCGGCTCAATCCCCGCGTCGAGTTCTGCTTTCGTCATCCTGCGCCTAGTATCTGTCCGCGTGCGATGCCGTCGGCGGCAGGTGGATCGCGTTCTTGACCGATCTCGCTCCCTCCACTACGCTGGGCGCGGAATGACCCCCGGTCTCAAGATCTGCTCGCTGCTCCCGAGCGCAACGGAGATCGTCTTCGCGCTCGGATGCGGCGACAAGCTCGTGGCCGTGACCCACGAGTGCGATTTCCCTCCTGAAGCGGCCCGCCTCCCTGTCATCACGAAGAGCACCCTCGACCATCGGACGCACGGCAGCCGCGAGATCCACACCCATATCTCGAGCGCCGTGCACGCCGGCAGCAGCATCTACGCACTCGATCAGGACCTCCTGGAGAGGCTCGACCCCGATCTCATCCTGACGCAAGAGCTGTGCGATGTCTGCGCGGTCTCCTACGATGTCGTCGAGAAGGCGGTCCACCGGCTCGAAGGCCGCCGCCCCATTCTCTCCCTTGAGCCGACCAGTCTCGGCGGTATTCTCGAGACGGTTGAGCAGGTCGGTGCAGCGACTGGGGCTCAGGAGCGCGCCGTCGCGGTCGTACGCGAACTTCAGGAGCAGATTGACCGGATCGCTGCGAGGGCGCAACCCGCTTCAGGACGGCCCCGTGTCTTCGCCATGGAGTGGCTCGACCCGCCCTTCACCGCCGGCCACTGGGTACCCGAGATGATTCGTCTCGCGGGCGGACGCGATGAGCTCGCGCGAGAGGGATGGCCCTCGTCTCAGATCGCCTGGAGTTGCATCGCCGACTACGATCCCGAGATCATCGTCCTCATGCCGTGCGGGTTCACGCTCGAACGCACCGGCGAGGAATTCGCCCGGGTCCAGCTTCCCGACGAGTGGCTGAGCCTCAGTGCGGCCCGGTCAGGACACGTCTACGTCGTGAACGGCTCCGCTTACTTCAACCGCCCTGGCCCGCGCATCGTCGAGGGCCTCGAGATCCTGGCCGAGATCATGCATTCCGAGCTCTTTCCCCGGACGATGCCGCGCGAGGCGTGGCGGCGGCTCGAGGTCGACCCCGTCAGACCTTGACCCAGTCGCCCACCGCGTCCCTCGGGCGGGGGGATCGGCACTGAGGACCCGGATCGTCAGTCAGCCCGATTGAGCGGTAAGGAGATGAGCAGATTCCCGAGCAGCCATTCGGCGGGCCCTGGCCGACGACAGGGAAGACGAGTGCGTCCGTTCGGTACGGCATTCGCTCAGATCTCTTCCCTCACCAGACGGTTGAGCTCCTCGAGGTGGGCCAGGAGTCCGAAGAAGAGCCCCGTCACCCTACCCCGGAGCGCCCGGTCGGCCACACTCATGCCCGCGGCCTGATGGGCCCGCTCGGTCACCTCGGTCACCCGCGACTGGAGCCGGAGCGCCTCCTGGAGGCACTCGGCGATCTCGCCAATGAGCTCGTTCTCTGTCATGGGTCCGGCACCTCCGGGGCGGCTGGGATCGGTTTGTTCCAAGGACAACCGCCTCAGTTGACCGCGTCAATTGGGAAAAGCAAGCAGGGTGGAAGAGACGAACTCCTGCTCAGCCGCCTCCGGCGTTATCCAGCGCTCGAAGTCGGCTCATCCGGAACGGAGTCTCCCATACGAAGGCCACCGTGGAAACGTCCCCAATCTGACCTTAGCGACCCGGCATCCGCTGACTCTTTCATATATATAGAAGACAAACGAACATCCAAGAATGGTGCGGATCGGGCGCACGCGGCGGGAGCCGGTATGCGATATGACGGTGGCGGTCCGCGACGCGCCGGCGACCGAGTACACGGCGGGACGAGCTTTTACTGAAAGAAATGGGGCTCTACCGGCTCTCGGCTGTCAGTAGCGGATAATACGCCGCGGCATCACGTCACGTCAGCGACCGCAAACGGGGCAATGCGTTTCGACTGGGGAGGTGCACGGCCATGAAATACCTGTCCTCCACGATGGCGGCCGTATCTCTCGCGCTTCTCATCGCTGACCCGACCGCGGGCGAGACGAGAGCGGCCCTGACCTCGCCGCCCTACGTGCCGCCGGCGATCACGCGATCCGAGCCGGCCAAGATCATCGTTGAGCTGGAGACGAGAGAGGTGAAGGGGAATCTCGCCGAGGACGTCCAGTACACGTTCTGGACCTTCGGCGGGACCGTCCCGGGGCCATTCGTTCGGGTGCGGGTGGGGGACACCGTCGAGATCCGGCTGAAAAACGACAAGGCCAGTCGCCATGCGCATTCGATCGACCTCCATGCCGTGACCGGCCCTGGCGGAGGCGCTGCCGTCACCGTGGTGGCGGCAGGCGAGGAGAAGAGGTTCGAGTGGAAGGCCCTGAACCCCGGGCTCTTCGTGTATCACTGCGCCGGCCCGCCGACGCACATCCACGTCGCCAACGGTATGTATGGCCTCGTTTTGGTCGAGCCGGCCGACGGCCTCGCGCGCGTTGACCGCGAATACTACGTGATGCAGGGAGAGTTCTACACCAGGGGCGCGACCCTCGCTCGCGGGCACCAGGCGTTCGATCCGAGGAAGGCGCGAGACGAGCGCCCCGAGTACGTCGTGTTCAACGGCCGGGTCGGATCCCTCCTCGGCGAGGGAGCCCTTAAGGCGAACGTCGGCGAGACCGTCCGCCTCTATGTCGGCAACGGCGGACCCAACCTAGCCTCCGCGTTTCACGTCATCGGGGAGATCTTTGACGCCGTCTACCGCGAGGGCGGGCTTGGACGGGAGCCGAACCGGAACATCCAGACGACGCTGATCCCACCGGGTGGCGCCGCGATCGTGGAGTTCAGGGTCGAGGTGCCAGGGCGCTATCTGCTGGTGGACCACAGCCTCTTCCGGGCGTTGGAGAAGGGTGCGCTGGGAAGCCTCGAGGTCACCGGGCCAGACGCGCCGGAGATCTTCAGAGTGATGACCCCTCGCTAACAGTCGAGTGGCAGGGAGTTGACCTGCGGGACCCCACGCGAGATAGATTCCAGGCGCCCGCTGACGGTTGCTCCTGCGAAAACTCGTTCCGTTTAGTGCGAGCGGCGGGCGTCGAGCGCTGGTCCCGACATGGCGCACGGACGTCGGTGGGAGTATCCTAGGACGGCGTAGGAATGGTTTCTATGCGCCTCACCACGGCGCTCGCCTTCGATGCTGCGCACCGGATCCTGGCGCACCGCGGGACACGCGCCTACCTTCACGGCCACACCTAAGACCTCGAGGTCACGGCTGGTGCCGAGACGCTCGACCGGCTCGGGATGGTGATAGATCTCGACGACCCGAGGGCCCTGGTTAAAAAAGCGGCCGTGGACCGCTGGGACCACGCCACTCCTCTGGACCAAGGATCCGCTGGCCGCTGCAATCGCCCAGGTGCAGGCGGAGGCGCCGGAAAAGGTGGTGCGCCTTCCTGGGAGCCGAGCGTCGAGCTTTTGGCGCGAGAGGCCTGGCAAGCTATCAGTCAGGGCCTCCCTTCCGGCATCGTGCTCGAACGCGCGGTGATCCGAGAGACGCCCACGTGCTCCGCCGAGATCAGTCGCGACCGCGCGTGACTCCCGCGACCGCTGGCCGTATCGCCGAGTGCTTCTTCTCCATCCAGGGGGAGGGTGTCACTGCCGGCATGCCTGCGGTCTTCATCCGGCTTCAGGGGTGTTCCGTGGGATGCTGCTGGTGCGACACCAAGTACTCCTGGGATCCGGCTGGCGGGCATCAGGTGACGCTCGAGGCGCTGGCTGGGGAAGCCGGGGCATTCCCGTGCCGGCGTGCGGTCATCACTGGAGGAGAACCACTCGAATCGTCGCTCTTCGTTGCGCTTGTTGAAGCCCTGAAGGCGCGGGGCTTCACCGTCGAGGTCGAAACCTCGGGGATCCTCCCGCCTCCCCCAGTCCCTGTCGACCAGTGGAACGTGTCGCTGAAGCTCGCCAATTCGGGTGTACCCGAGGCGAGACGGATCAACCCGGAGGCGATCCGCGACTTTCGCAGCCGGGGAGCCTGGTGGAAGTTCGTGGTGGCCGACCAAGGGGACGTCGCCGAGGTGCTACAGCTCATGGAGCGGTTCGCTTTACCGCGAGACCGGATTCTCCTCATGCCCGAGGGGATCCGGCGGGAAGAATTTCTCGAGCGCTCGCTCTGGGTCGTGGAGGAGTGTCGGCGCCACGGCTTCCGGTATTCGCCACGGCTTCATATCCTGCTCTGGGGCGCCAAGCGAGGCGTGTGAGATGAAGCCAGCCGTGGTACTGCTCTCAGGCGGCGTCGACTCTGCGACCACGCTTGCGATCGCGCGGAACCAGGGATTTCTGCCATACGGGCTCTCCTTCGCCTACGGTCAACGGCACAGCCGAGAGCTGGAATCGGCGAAGCGCGTGGCCGCAGCGGTCGGCGCCAAGGAGCACCTCGTGCTCAGTCTCGATCTCCGCCTGATTGGCGGCTCGGCCCTGACGGGAGAGATCGCCGTGCCGAAAGGTCGGAGCCTCGAAGAGATCGGATCGGAGATCCCCGTCACGTACGTGCCCGCACGGAACACGATCTTCCTCGCCCACGCGCTCGCCTGGGCCGAGGTCCTCGGCGCTGAGGACGTGTTCTTCGGAGCCAACGTCCTCGATTACTCCGGGTACCCCGACTGCCGTCCCGAGTACATCGAGGCCTTCGAGCGGATGGCGAACCTGGCCACGAAGGCCGGCGTGGAGGGCAAGAGCCGATTCAAGATCCATACCCCCCTGATCCGGATGACCAAGTCCGAGATTATCCGGACCGGCCATGCCCTGGGGGTTGATTTTTCGCTCACCTGGTCCTGCTACGAGCCGACTCCCGACGGTCGAGCCTGCGGACTCTGCGATAGCTGTGCCCTGAGAAGGAAAGGGTTCGCGGAAGCCGGCCTCACCGACCCCCTGCACTATGCCGCCTGAGCGTGGCTCCGTCGCGACGCGTCGCCGCCGATCGTCAGCGCCGGGGGCCGACCTACTGTTGATCGGCTGAACAGGCACTCGGTCGACCGAGGCGGACGCCGCACTGTGCGTCGCCGGCCGCTACCGCGGGTCGACATGCCCCATGGCCCCCGACGACCTCCCACTCGCCGTTCTCGTCGGTGAAGCGATCGCCGAGCCGGAGCTGCATCGGGAGAAGTGACTGGGCCGATTCCTGGTCAGAACGCCGTCGCGGCGGCGCGCGCGGCCGCGATTAGCCGCTTCCGCCTCGGGAGTATCTCGAACGCCCGAATCAGCGTCCGGCCGTCGGTAAGGCACGCGCAGTAGCCGAGGCCATGATCGGTGGGAGGACGCCCGACCAGCGCCCGCCGACGCCGCTGGAGCGTGTCCCGCAAACGGCGGAGCGCCTGGATCTGCCGTGACGCCTGCGTGATCCGCTCATCCAAGACTCGCAGCAGCAGTGGCCGGGCCCTGCGGCAGCTCCGCTCTCGCGCCGCCTCCACAAGCTCGCGGATCTGATCCAGCGCGAGGCCAAGCGTCTTCGCCTGCTGGATGAACTCGAGGCGGCCGAGATCCGCCTCCGAGTACAGCCGATAGCCGCCCGGGCTCCGGCCTGACGCGGGAAGAAGCCCCCGGCGCTCATAGAAACGAAGCGCCCTGATGCTGAAGCCCGAGCGCCGGGCTACGTCCCCGATCGTGAGCGGTGGGCTCGAAGACCTCCCGTCCGCTCTACTGGCGATCGATGGGGAAGCCACAGCCGCACCCGCAGCTGCCGTCGCAGTCGGCCTTGCTCTCGCGGGCGAGGGGCAACGGGGGAAGCTTTCTGTCTGGAACCTTCTGATCCGGAGTGGTCCGCACGTTGGGCTGCATCATGATGCTCCCTTCCCGGTGACGACCGGCCGTCGCCAACCGATGTCTTGGCGACGAGCGTAAACCCTCTCCCCGAGGGGAGAGTCAAGAGACAAGAAATCAGGCGGGCCAGACAAGGTATTCAACGTGATTGCCATCGCCGTCCTCACGCCCACGCCCAGCACCTCTAGTCTTGGCCGATGTCTTCAGGTCCACGACGATGAGCTTTCCCTCGGGGTCTTGCTCCGAGAGGTCGAGGCCCCCGACGAGGTCGCGGTCGAGCACCTCGCCTGTGTTTTGGTCGATCAGCGGCACGGCGATCGGCTGCTCGACGGCGGGCGGGCCTCGATCAGACGAACAGCACGAACACCGGGGGGCTGGGGAAGTAGGCGCGACGGGGGCGCTCCCCGCCGATGGTATGCTCGGTGCTGGGCCTCCTGGCCATGGGCGAGCTTGTGATGAACGTCTCGCGCCGCACATTACTCTTCGGGGCGCCCTTGGTGCTCCTGGCACCGCGTCGGCTGTACGCACAGCCGGTCCTGGAGCGCGAGCACCGTCCCGCGATCGACTCACCGACCCTGTCGGAGGATCCGAGCGCCGTGCCGCTGCGGGTCTCGGTGAGCCACCCGATGGAGCCCAACCACTTCATCCGCTCGATCGAGATCAGGCTGGACAATGACCCGGTTCCGTACAAGGGCAAGTTTTTCTTCACGCCCGCCAACGGGCAGGCCGCCATCGCGTTCTCCATGCGCTCGGGGGCTGGCGGCCTGCTCAAGGTCACCGCGGAGTGCTCGCGCCACGGTCGGTTCATTTCCACCAAGGAGACCCGCGTCGCCGACGGCGGGTGTGCCGGCCCCCCGGATACCACTCGCGACCGTCTCGGCAACCCGCGGATCCGTCTGCCGGAGGCGATCAGGGTCGGCGACATCGTGCAGGTCCGCGCAAAGGTCGATCACAACTCATACACCGGGCTGGTCCTCAAGAGCGGGAAGTACGTCCGCGAGGCGCCGGAGTTCTACATCAAGCAGATGCTCGTCTTTCTCGACGACCAGCAGGTCAGCGAGTTCCAGATGACGTCGGCCGTGAGCGCGAACCCGCTGATCCGTTTTCCGCTCCAGGTGATCCGCAGCGGAACCCTTCGCGTCGTGTTCACCAACAGTGAGGGTCAGCGCTGGGAGGCAGCTCAGCGGATCCAAGTGTGATCAGCGGGTGGCCGAGCTCGTAGCAGGAGATCCGTAGAATCGATCCCGGTCGTCGCATCGCCTTATCTCGCGGCTTGCGCAACGCGACAGAGCAAGTGCCGGCCACTCTAGCCGCCTCGCTTGCGCCGCAGGAGGTTGTCCGCCTCCCGCGCAACCGCGATCAGCAGATGTCCCATCTTCGGGTGCTCGGGGTGTAGGTCGGGCTGGATGCCGTGCCCCTGGAGCGCCTCGGTCGTGATGGGACCGATCGACACGACCACCGTTCTGCCGCGGAGCGCGTCACGAAGCGCGTCTGCACGCCCCATCTCGGCCGCCACGCGGAACAGGTTGTCCGCCTGGTGGGCGCTGGTGAACAGCGCCACCTCCACTTCGCCCGCCGCCAACCGATCGATGGCGGCGCTCAGGGGTCTCATGTCCTCGGGCAGCGCCCACCCGTACACCGGGACCGCCGTGACGCGGGCGCCGCGCTGCCGAAGCCCGGCCAGCAGCTCTTCGTTGCGCGCGCCGTACTCCTGAACGGCGACGCGCTTTCCCGCGACCGGGAGCTTGCGGTCCAGCTCCGAAAGCAGGTCGCGCCAGGTATTCGGCTCGGGCACCGCGAGCGCCGGCGCGAGGCCAACCTCCTTGAGCGCGGCGATCGGTTTGGGCCCGCGGCAGACTAGCGTGAGCCGTCCCAGCGCCTTCACCACCTCGTCCTTCGGCCAGCGCGTCGCGCACGCGGCGATCAACATCCGCGTGCCGACACCGGTCAGCAGAATCAGCACGTCCCAGTCGCCGGCGAGGAGTGTCTCGCCGAACGCGAGCGCTTCGCGCTGGTCGGTCAGCGGAACCTCGCGCATGGACGGCGCCTGGATCGGCTCGCCGCCGTAGTTGCGGATCAGTTCAGCCATCTCCGCCGACCGGCGGCTCTCGAAGCTGACTACCCGTAGCCCGTTCAACGCCTGAGGCATGGTACCTGTCTAAAACTCCCCGAGCCAGACGAGCACCAGGATGCCATCCTCGACCCGCCGAAACGCAAAGGGATCCTCGCCCTCCGGATCGGAAGGGAGTCCAGGCTTCACACTTCGATCTCGACGTCGGCGCCGGCGACCCGCACCGGATAGCTCTTGACCTCTCGTCCCGCCGGCGGCCCCATGACAGCCCCGGTCTTGATGGCGAACCTCGCCCCGTGCCAGGGGCAGGTCACCTCGGCTCCCTCGACCGTCCCTTCGGACAGCGGCCCTCCTCGATGGGTGCACGTATCGCTCAGCGCGTAGAAGGCTTCGCCCACCCGAAAGAGGGCGAGCTTCTGGCCTTCCACTTCGACCAGCTTGGCCTGCTGATCTTCCAGCTCATCGGTCGTGGCCACCTTCATGAATTTGGGCATCGCCCCTTCCTTCTCTGGGTCGGTTCAGTCTTCGACCGCTTCTTCCTTCAGCCGCTTTCCCCAGGGTTCGCCAGCCTCAGTTCTTCGTCGTGCAAGGCTTGACCCCGGGGTTGTCGACGAAAAACTGCTTGTTCAGCGCGATGAAGTGTTTCGACTGTTCCGGCGTCTCGTCCTCGGCGAAGATCGCCTTCACCGGGCACACGGGCTCGCAGGCCCCGCAGTCGATGCACTCGTCGGGGTGGATGAAGAGCTGGTTGGGCCCCTCGTAGATGCAATCCACTGGGCAGACCTCGACGCAGGCCTTGTCCTTGACGTCGATGCACGGCTCGACGATCACGTACGCCATCGGATTTCTCCCTTGTACCGAGCAGGTCCGGCGTCCTTTGGGGAGTTATGGCCTGGCCCATTCATCGAGATACGCCGTGAAGAAGCACACCAGCTGGTAGTGCTGGGACGCGTACCCCCAAAGCTGCCACGCCGCGAGGCCTCCTTGGGCAAAGCGGTGGAGAAACGGATGCGTCACCGCCGCATGGCCCATGACCTCGTCCCGGAGCGTTTGAACGAAGGCCGCTGGGGTGACCTGTGTCGTTGCCATGTCGATGACCCGGATGGTACCGCAACGGGTCGACGGACGGCCGGGCGAGCGTCCACGCCGAATGTGGGCGAACGCGATTACCATCGTCGTTCGGACCACTGAGTTGGGCTGGCCTACCCCCACACCCAGCACTTGCTCCAACGGACACTCCTCGCACTGCCACCCGACGATCGGATGGAATACCCCCGCCTCGATCGCCCGCAGCACCTCCGCCGCCAGCCGAAACAAGCGCACATTCGCCGCGCGGTCACGCGTGGTCCAGTATCGGTGCAGCTCCGGCTGCTTGGTCTTCGTGAGCACGTCGAAGCGCAGCCGCACGTCGTCCTGGTCGGCGAGGCCGTTCATCGACGCCGCGTAGCTGTAGACCGAGAGCTTGAGCGAGGCCTCGACCTGGAGGTCCGTGTACTTCCGCGCCGAGGTCTTGAGGTCCACGACCACCAGGCCCTCGGCGTCGCGCTCCGGGAGGATCGCGGTCGAGGATCTCGCCGGTCTCCTGGTCGATGAGCGCATCGCGAACGGCTGCTCGACGGCGACCGAACTTCCGCCGCGGATCGAACTGCTCGGGCACCCCGCGAGCATGCGGGGCCGAGACTGAGCGGCGCTCTTCGCGGGCCCGCGTGGAGGCGGCGAATCGGGAGGATGAAGAGCCGACAGTCCACCCTATCTTAGAGTTGGATAGACCATGCGTGCGCGCTGCTTCATTTTGATCCTGCCATTGGCGGCCGGGACTCGACCAGGCCAGGTCTACGACCGACCGTTGGGCTGGAAACCCAAAGGGGCTACGGCGTCAACCGTAACCCCTTGGTTTTCATTG
>Ga0209590_10000435_pt1 | contig 13587 bp, 10 predicted proteins | sample CZO8metaG_FD_188353 | JGI IMG/M metagenome (GOLD analysis project Ga0209590, IMG submission 188353) | Vadose zone soil microbial communities from the Eel River Critical Zone Observatory, Northern California, USA - CZOApr15con1.8 metaG... | ecosystem: Environmental > Terrestrial > Soil > Vadose...
GCGACCGGGCCGCAGGGGCCGCAGGGCAACACCGGCCCGACCGGCCCGCAGGGGCCGCAGGGCAACACCGGCGCGACCGGGCCTCAGGGTGCCACGGGCCCGATCGGGCCAATTGGCCCAATCGGCCCGATCGGACCAATCGGCCTAGAAGGTCCGACCGGCGCGACCGGGCCGCAGGGCAACACCGGCGCGACCGGGCCGCAGGGCCCGCAGGGCAACACGGGCGCGACCGGGCCGCAGGGCGACACCGGCGCGACCGGGCCGCAGGGCAACACAGGCGCGACCGGGCCGCAGGGCCCGCAGGGCAACACGGGCGCGACCGGGCCGCAGGGCAACACCGGCGCGACCGGCCCTCAGGGGCCGCAGGGCAACACGGGCGCGACCGGCCCGCAGGGGCCGCAGGGCAACACGGGCGCGACCGGCCCGCAGGGCAACACGGGTGCGACCGGCCCGCAGGGCAACACGGGCGCGACCGGCCCGCAGGGGCCCCAGGGCAACACGGGCGCGACCGGCCCGCAGGGCAACACGGGCGCGACCGGGCCGCAGGGCCCCAAGGGCGATACCGGCCTGACCGGCCAGACGGGTCCCAAGGGCGACACCGGCGCGACCGGCCTGCAGGGTCCGACCGGCCCGCAAGGTCCGCAGGGTGTGGCGGGTCCGACCGGCCCGGCCGGCGCGGCCGGCGCGGCCGGCACGACCGGTGCGACCGGTGCGACCGGCCCTGCAGGGACGCAGGGAGCGACCGGTGCGACCGGCCCTGCAGGGACGCAGGGTCCGACCGGTGCGACCGGCCCTGCAGGGACGCAGGGTCCGACCGGTGCGACCGGTCCTACCGGAGCCACCGGCCCGAGCGGAGTCGTTGGGACCACCACCATCGTCACGAGCGCGGCGACGTCAATCGCTGGGAACACCGCGGTCGGAACGACGTTCAGCGCAACCGCAACCTGCTCAACCGGCAAGGCGATCAGCGGCGGCGGCACAGTCGCGAACACGAGCGGCGCGAACAAGCAGGTGGCCGACCTGACCGAGTCGAGGCCGAATCCGTTGACCCCCAACACGAATCCGACCGGATGGACGGTCACGGCCACGGTGGTCGTGTCCAATGGCGGTGGCGGCACCGTCACCGCGTACGTGCTCTGCGGTTAGACGAAGCGCAGACGTGAAATCACTGAGGGGCCCGCACGGGCTCCTCAGTCGTTCGCCATCCGACCGTCAGTTCGCCTGGCCGCGAATCGCCATTCTCGCGTAGCTGGCCTCGAGCGCATCGCGCGCGGTGGTGGCGTGGTCGGCGCGGGCGTAGAGGTGGGCGTAGACCCCGAGGGTGATGTTCGGTTCGCGTGCCCGAGCTGCCGCGAGACGAACACGACATTGAGTCCTTGTGCGATCAGGAGCGAGGCGTAGCCGTGGCGGAGCGAATGCAGCGAGAGCCGACCCGATGTGGTGACGCCCGCACGCGTGATAGCGGCGGTGAAGGCGGCGCCGACGTGGCGGTAGTCGCGCCCGCGTGCGTCCCGGTTGCAGAACACGAGGTCGCTCGGTCGCTTATACGACGACGCGAGCCAGCGCTCGCGCAGAAGCTTCACGATCGCGGGCGCGAGGATGACCTCGCGTTTGCTGGCCGGGGTCTTGAGCGGCCCGTGGACGGTGCCGGGAGAGTTGGGGGTGGACGCGGATCAGCCCGGCCTCGTGGTCGATGTCGGCCCAGGTGAGGCCGAGCGCTTCGCCGATCCGCAGGCCGGTGTAGGCGAGGAACTCGAACAGTGGCCGCTGCGCGCCGGCGGCGGCGAGGAAGCGGGCGAGCTCGTCGCCTTCGAGGATCGAGACGCGCTTGGGTGTCCAGCGCGGCTTCTCGCCGGGTTCGAGGCGGGCGACCAACTCCCGGACGAGACGACACTTCGTCATTGTGCGCTGAAACTGCGAGGGAATACGTGGGCACGAATCGATCCAGTACAGAATGAGCCGAGAGTGCACTGTCGCACCCGGGCACGGGTCAATCCCCGGCTTAATTTCGATCTTTGATGAAGGGCAACGCGTGCAGCTGCGGAATCCTCAGGTCGTCTCTCCCGCTGAGCCGGTGGCTGCCGTGGCGATATCTCGTGAGCTGAGCCTCCGCGCGTATCTCTCGATTGCCGGCGCGACGCCGGTCGTGACTGCCTTAGCGGTTTTCGGCCTGTTCCTTCCGGTGGTGACGGTCCCGTACGCCTTCAGCGACGACTACTCGATTCTGTGGATGGCGGTCAGCGGGGAGCCGAGCGCCCAGTTCGGTAAGAACATCCTCGATGCGCAAGCGGTCGGCGGGCGCCCGTTTGCAGGTCTTCTTTCCACGTGGTTCTTCTCGGCTGCGGGAACGATCGACCACCTCCGCATCGTCCGTCTCTTCGCCGTTGTCACCATCGTCGCGCTCGCACTGCTCCTGCACTGGGCGCTCGTGCGATCGGGGATTGGACGAACGCCCGCAGCACTGATCGCTGTCCTCGTGTGCAGCATGCCCGCGTTTCAGGTGTACGCGTCGTGGGCCGTGCTCTTCGGCGCTCCCCTTGCAGCGCTCCTCGCTGGAGGCGCGTCCGTACTGGCTGTGGCGGCGATCGATGCCCCGCGGGAACTTGTCGCGGATCGAGTCGTGGGAGCCACGGCGATGCTGCTCGCCGCCCTACTCATCTATCAACCGCCGGCGATGTTCTTCTGGGTCTTTCTCGCGGTCGCGATCGTAGGCGCCAGGCACGAGTCGGAACGAGCGTTCCGCATAACGCGGATGCATTTCGGCGTAGGAGCTGTGGCGTTGGCGCTCGCGTTTCTCGTGACCAAGCTTGCCGTTCATTACTTCGGAAAGACTGCCACCGCGGGCCCGCGCGCCACTCTCGCACACGACGTCGCCGGCAAGGCTCGATGGTTCTTCGAGCAGCCTCTCTACCGATCGTTGAACTTGTTCGACCTGACTCCGTCTCGTTGGCTCGCGGCCCTTGTCGCCTCGATCGCAGCCGGGGGCATTCTCCTCTGGCTCCTGCGGCGATCGTCCCAACCCCTCCTGTACATCACCGTCGGGATGATCCTGATTCCGCTCTCCTACCTACCGAACCTCGTTGTCCAGGACATGTGGCCGCCCTTCCGAACGCAGGTGTCGATCTCCTCGCTGATCGCGCTCTACACCTGTCTCGGCGCGCTCGGTATGTGGCTCACCCTGCGGGACTGGCTACTCCCCCGCGTCAGCGGCAATGCGTTGAAAGCGGCCGAACGCGCGGCGCTTGCGATCTCCGTGGCGTTCGTGAGCGCAAGCGCCTTCCTCGCCGCGAAGAACGTGACCACCCTCATCGTCGAGCCGCAGATGACAGAGCTTCGAATGCTCCGCAGCCAGGTGGCGGCGTTGCCTGCAGGGGTCCCGCGGGTCGCCTTCGTGGAGACCGATTGGCACGGAGGAATGACCAACCTCGTCGTCTACGACGAGTTCGGGCTCGCCTCTTCGGTCCGGCCGTGGGCCCTCGAGCCGGCCGTGGATCTGGTCCTCCGCGAGGAAGGAAGACTGGCGCCGAATGCGCCGCAACCGATAGTCGACGTCTACGGATCCGATACGACGACATTCCCGAAGGGCGAGCCAGTAGTCGACCTGCGCGGACTCCAACGACTTCGCTGACCGCCGCTTAGCTGCGCCGGATCGCCCGAGATCTGCGATTCAACTGGGCGGCAACTAGCGTCAGATCGACGAGCGCGCGGAACATGTCCGCAACTCGAAGCTTAGATCCTGAGACGTCATGGCATTCGAGCGCCAGGACCTCTTCGAACGCCGTCGGCGGCATGGGATCGGCAACGCTGCTACGCAGAAGTCGTCCGATCAGGCCCTGATCCGCGTCCACCCCAACTCTCCCGGCACCGCGTCCACGGGCCGCTCAAGACCCCGGCCGGCAAACGCGAGGTCATCCTCGCGCCCACGATCGCGAAGCTGCTGCGTGAGCACAAGCGCTCCGAGCTCGCTGTAGGCGGAGACGCCTCAGGCCGATACGACGTCTAGAGTGACCGATGACTGCGACGGTGCGTGGAAAGGTTGGACCGTTTCGTGCCTACGTACTCACTGGTAGTCCCTGCACACAACGAGGAGGGGGTGATCAAGGAGCTGGTCGCCCGCCTCACCGAGGTCATGGATGCGCTCGACGGCGAGGCGGAAGCCATCCTGGTCGACGACGGGAGCCGCGATCGCACATACGAGCTGATGCTCGCAGCCGCGAGTGCGGACCAGCGTTTTCGCCTGATCAAGCTCTCGCGGAACTTTGGGCACCAGATAGCGCTTACCGCAGGTGTCGATCTTGCGGCCGGGGATGCGGTGATCGTGATGGACGCAGACCTGCAGGATCCGCCGGGGGTCATCCTCGACCTCGCCGCGCGGTGGCGCGAGGGCTATGACATCGTCTACGCAGTTCGCGATGTCCGCGAGGGCGAAACGCGGCTCAAGCGGGCGGCGGCGGCGGCGTTCTACCGAGCCTTCAACCGGATCTCCGAGGTCAAGGTCCCCGTCGACGTCGGCGACTTCAGGCTCGTGGATCGACGGGCGCTCGAAGTTTTCTCGCAGATGCGCGAGAGCAACCGCTTCGTCCGCGGCATGTTCAGCTGGATCGGCCTCAGCCAGACAGGCGTGCTCTACCGACGGCAAGAGCGCTTCGCCGGTGAGACGAAGTATCCGCTCAGGAAGATGCTCCGGTTCGCGGCGACGGGCGTGATCAGCTTCTCGGCTGCACCCCTGCGCGCGGCGCTGAACCTCGGGTTCCTCGTGTCGATCGTGACCTTTCTCATCCTGGTGTGGAGCCTGGTCGTGAAGTTGGCCGGCTTTTACAACGTGCCGGGCTGGACGTCGGTCGTCGTGGTGGTCTCGTTCATCGGCGGGATCCAGCTGATCGTCCTCGGCGTGATCGGCGAGTACATCGGCGACATCCACGCAGAGGTGAAGCGGCGGCCGCTCTACGTCATCAGCGAGCTCGAGAACTTCCCCGAGACCCCACAGCTGCCGCCGCGAGCCGTCGTGGCCGACCGTCAGGCACGGGAGCGCGAGTATCGGAGCTGAGCCGATCAGGCACGTGGGCGCTCTGCCGCGGCGGGCTCTCGCGTGTCTGCGACCTGCGCTTCGCCTCGCCCGCTGGACCTCAGCAGCCGACGAACTGCCGCACGCCGGGGGAAGAGCGTCAACGCCAGGAGCGTGACCCCTGCGATCGCAAGGAGCATCGGGTACCTGTCGTAAGGCCTGTAACGGAACCACACCAGGTGCCTTCCGGCGGGCACCTCGACTCCGACCAGGCTCGGCGCCATCATCGTCGGCTTCGCGGGCAGCCCGTCCACGGTCACGGTCCACCGAGAGTCGTACGACGCCTTGAGCAGCACGACGGCCGGACGGTTGGCGTCCACCGACGCGAGGAAGGCACCGTCCCGAAGGACCTCGCTCTGCGTCAGGACCGTCCCGGCCGGCACGCCCGGTGGCCTCGCCCCGGCAAACGTCGGCGGGGACCCGGTCGCCCCGTCGAACGCGACCCCGGGATAGATCCCTTGCGACGCGAGGTTCGAGTCCCTGAATCCGCGTGTGGCTGCTTCGAGATTCGTGCGATTCCCGGCGATCGGCGGCGTACGATCGACAACCTGGAAGTACCCGCTCGTCTTCACCTCCCAGAGGCGGTAACGGCCGCTGGTCGCCAGGAGCCTCGCGCGCACGCCGGGCTTCCGGTCGGAGGGGAGGATGAGATACCGGATGTTGAACATCTGGTACTGCGCCGGATTCCTCTGGTCGAACGCGGCCTCGACGTCGGTCGAGAGCGACGCGATCGTGCGGAACGTGAAGCCGATCGCATCGACGTCGCTGTCGGCGAGCCACGCGTACACCGGGACGTAGCCGGCCTTGAAGTCGCGGCCCCAGTTGCCCCTTAGCCCTGCGTAGGCGCGTCCGTCGCCACGCGCTTTCACGATCGCCACGAGCCGGTCCAGAACGCGCCCGTCGGTGGCGTCGGCTGCCCGCTGCGCGCGGATCAGCTCATCGCCATGCCGATCGTACGAGGCTCGTTCCGTCCAGGCGGGCGCGAGCACTCCGATGCCGAGCAACACGGGAACCGCGCCGGCCACCAGTCCGTACCGTTTGACCGTTAGCCGGCGAACGGCCTGGTACGCGCCGCCCGCAAGCCACGCGAGCCCGACGCCGGCGAGGAAGATCCCGGCGAGGTGGACTCCGATGATGAAGCGGTGGATCTGGATGTCGCGGAAGCCGGGCAGAAGGTCCAGCAGCGGTCCCAGCGTCGGCCGGCCGAAGAAGAGGAGCAGGCTGAGCGTGAAGGTGCCGAGGAGCGCCCGAGCACGCAGGTCGCGGCGCGCCCGCGCGATACAGAGGACGACGCCGACGTAGAAAAGCAGCGTGACGACCGGGAAGCGGCCGTCATCGAAGAGGCGCCCGCTGAAGAGCCAGCCGAGCACCTTCCGCGCGCCGTACGAATCGTTGAAGAACGTTCCCTTGTAGTACTCGCTCCGTGTCGTCCACTTCGTGTCGCCGACGAGCGGAACGAGCACCCACGAGGCGATAAGGAGCGATCCCCCGGCCACGAGCGCCCCTCTTGCGAACCTGCGAAGGAAACCACCGCCGAGCACGAGCACCCACACGCCGACGGTCAGCAGTGCGAGGTAACCCGTGATGAAGTGACACGCGATCGTGAGCGCGAGCGCCGCCGCCGTGGCGGCGAACCGCCTGCCCTGCGTCACGGCGCGCCACGTGAGCCCCCAGGCGATGGGCAGCAGCCACATCGCCCAGAGCTGCGAGTACACGCCGTACCCGCGCCACGTGTAGCTGCCGTGCTCGTACCCGTAGCCGGGTGCGCTGACGATCAAAGGTGAGACGGCGGCCGCGGCAGCCGCAGTCCACTTGCCCCAGCCCAGCAACCGCGCTCCGCAATAGACGGCGATCGGCCACAGCGCGAGGAGCAGGTACTGGATCCACAGGTAGGTTCCGTCATCGCTCGCACCGGCTGCACGCGCCGTGTACGCGGTGAGCGTGTGCGGCAGGCTCTGGTAGTGATGGAATTGCGCCGAGCCGAGCGAGAGATACGGGTACCAGCCGTCGAGCGGCACGCGCCCCTCTCGGATCTGGCCGTCGGCCCAACGCACCATCTGCATGTGGAACGCGCTGTCGTTGAGATTCGGCGCCGGGTTCGTCTCACCCCGCAGGATCACGAGACAGAAGACGCAGGTGAGAACGACGAGCCCGATCGGCACCCACCGAGCCCAGCTCTTCGCGAGCAGAGCATCGGCTTCCTCACCGGGAGGCGGCGCTTCACGGGCGACCGGCGCCGCCGGTTCGGCGTCCTGCTGCCGCCCCAGCCCGCGGGGAAAGTCGAAGACCGCGGAGCCGCGGACCGGCTTCGTTCGGGGTTTCGCTTCGTCGACCCAGCGGATGCCGCGCCACGCGACCAGGATCGCGATCGCAGTGACGGCGAGCGACCAGATCTTCTTTTGCCACGTGTCCGTTGCGAAGCCGCCGAAGATCCAGTCGAACCAGGGGTTGTAATGGAAGTCCTGGACCTCCCACTGCGAGTTGAAGTACGCGTACGGGTACCAGAGGTTGAGGAGGAAGAGGCCGGACAGCCCCATGAGTGCCAGCCGCAGCGGGCGGATGAACCCGAGCGGCGTGAGGCAGGCGAGCGAGAGGAACATGTAGCGCTCGTGCATGCGCGTCAGCAGCGCATAGGCGAGCACGCTCACGATGGCCGCCGCGACCGTCAACGCGCGTGCCTCGTCGGCGCCGCGCTCGATCGCTCGGTGCAGCCGCCATAGAGTGAGACCGACTCCGACCGCGAACGCCAGCATCCCGAAGTGCAGCGCGGAAACGCCGGCGACAGTCACGGAATCGTTCCGCCAAAAACCGATCGCGCCCCAGAGGTTGAACGCGTTCGCGCTGGTCACGGGATAGACGGCCGCCGAATGGCTGTAGAAGCGAAGGAGCTTTAGTGGCCCGAGGCCGAACGGAATTCCCGAGACGGACCAGAGGTCGAGCGAGAGCACCGCCGGCGCGGCGATCCTGAGCGCACCGTCGATGAGCTTCGACCGCGGGCGGCGGTGCAGGTGTCGCCGGTATAGGGCGTAGAGCATGACGGGAGGACGAAGCCCGATTGCGGCTTCATCGCGATCGCGACGGCGAACAGCATGAATGCCGCGATCTCGCGTCGGAGCGACCGCGGGCCCGTGAAGAGCAGGAGTAGCGACGACAGCACGAATAGGGCCGGAACCGCGTCCACCTGTCCCCAGACGGCGCTGAGCGCGATGACCGCCGGGTTGAACAGCACGGCTGCCACAACCAGCGCGCGGACGGGCAATCGTTCTTTCAGCGACGTCGGAGCGATACGGACTGCGAGGGTTGCCGCAATCCAGGCGAGCCCGAGATCCGCGAGGATCGCGGGCAGCTTGAGGAGCAGGTAGCCGGGTGTCGCGGAAAGCTTGCCGATCAGCCACAGCACGTACAGGTATCCCGGCGGATAGTCCGAGAACTGGCCTTGGACGTAGAAACTGTGAGGACCCACCTCGCCCAGCCGTGAGGCCCAGATCCTGAAGAGGCGTAGGTCGCCGTAGAAGCCGATATAGGGCGCGATCAAGACTCGGATGAGGAATCCGACCGAGAACATGGCGACCAATCCCGCCGGGGTATCGAGGCGCCAGGCAAGCCGCATGAGGGATCCCCGTGGCGATGGAAAAATCTGTCGCGCGGTCAGCCTCGCGATCCGGCCTCGCGGCGGCGGGTGAACGTGGCCGCGCCTCACGTAGACATTCCCCCTGAGGGACTCACAATGTGAGCACGCGTTGCGAGAAGTGGGGAGAGGTCGATATCCACATGTTCGGGACACGCGAACCGCCGGTCGCCCGCGGTCGAAGCCGGGCCGAGCGAATACGTAGCCGGATGCTTGGGCGGGATGACCCCGTGCGTCAGTTCAGGCGCTTCCTGCTCGTCGGCCTGGGGAACACGGCCCTCAGCTTCGCCGTCTACCGGTTGCTGCTCGCGCTCGGAACGCCCTACGTGCTCGCGGCGGCGCTGGGGTTCGCGGCCGGCGCCGTAAACGGCTACGTGTTCAATCGGCGCTGGACGTTCGCCGCGCGCGACTCGACCCGGGCGCGTGTTCTCTACGTCGCCGTCCAGGCGGCCGGAGCCGCATCGACGAGCCTGCTCGTCCTGCTCTTCGTCCGCGCGGCTGGAACGGGAAAGGTCGGCGCGTACCTCGCAGCGATCCCCGCGGTGACCGTATGCATGTTCGTGGCGAACCGCGTCTGGACGTTCGCCGACCGGAACTGACGCGCCGGCAGACTCGCGTGCCGTCAACGCACCGGCACAACGAGCCCGGAGCTCACGAGCCGGTGGGCACGCGCGGGTGATGGATCGAATACTTCGATCTGGTAGTTCGATCCCGGGAAGGCGGCGTAGACACTCGTGGGATGGGTTCCATCCACGGCGGCAACCCCGCCGCCGGCGATCGAGAACGGCCGTCTGCCTGTCTGCTTGGCGACCGCTTTGACGGCCGCGACTGGGTTCTTGAACGGATACGTGCCGACAGTCGTGTGCGGCCGGGGATCGCCGACCTTGGTGCCTCGCGGCAGGTAGCGGAGGTAAATCCTGCCGTCGCTCGTCTCGGTCAGCTCGTAGGTCGTCCCTGACCGAGGTCCGACCCAGTACACAGGATGCGCGACCGAAGACTCGAGTGCGCCCAGCTGCTGCACCGTGACTGCCTTCGGTCGCTCCCCGAGTGCGGAGATCTTCCCGGACAGCACAAGCTGCAGCGCGCGTGCAGGCGACGGATCGAAGACCTCGACTTGGTAGTCGGACCCCGGGTATGCCAAATAGACGCTCGTCGGATGTTTGGTGTCCTGAACCGCGACTGCGCCCCCGGTCAATGTGACCGGTATCACCTGCAGGCGCTTCGCGATCGCACGCACAGCGTCCAGCGAGTTCTTGACGGGATACGTGCCGATGGTGAGGTACGGCCGGTTCGCCCGCACGGCGACGCCGCGGGGCAGGTAGCGGATGAAGATCAGGCCTTCGCCGGTGACCGTGAGCTCGTACCTGAAGCCAGGCTTCGGACCGGCCCAGTACACCGGATGGTGGACGGTCGACGGCAGCGCCGCGAGTTCGTGAGCCGAGACGGCGTGGGCGGGCGCTCCCTTCGCCTGCGTCGATGTGCCGTTGCCGCGCACGAGCAGCCATACAAGGAGACCTGCCGCGACCGCGAGGACGACGACGGCTCCCAAACGCAGCTGTGGCGAGCGTGGGACGGAGTCAAGCCGCAGCCGCGTGACCAGCCGCTCGGTCATTGTCGCTTCCCCCGGGCGTCTCATGTTCTGCTCAGGCGAGCTTACTGGCTCGCAACCGTTACCGGCCCGCCGCTCCTACTGGCAGGGCACGTCGCTCGTCTCCACGTTGAACGCCGTGATCATGCCGCTGTTGTTCACGGTGATGTGAGCGCGGAAGAACTCGTAGAAGTCGTCGCCGAGGATGAAGGTGCCGTCCTCGCCGACGCGGATGAAATGCGCCGTGGTTTGGTACGTCTGCTCGGACGCGCCGGCGAACACGAACTCCCAGTTGGGAGCCACTTCCTGAACGACGTACTTATGGCCGGTCGCTATCGCGACCGCCTGCAGCCCGTCGATAAACACGTTGAGGTGGTACTCGATTGCACCGCTGCTGGACAGGTTGTCACTCTGAAGAAAGTGCAAGTTCCCCGTGCCGGTGATCACTTCGCCGGTACACGTATTCGTCCCTGAGAAGTTGAACGGGGCCGTCGTCATCACCGCTGGGCCGGCCGTCGCGCCTGTCGCGCCGATCAGCGCGCCCCCACCGAGCACGAGCGCCGCAAGGAAAAACACCGTGCGCAAGGAGCGCACGTGCCGCAGTCTCTTCTTCATTTTCGTCCCCCTAACGCCTGAGCCCGTCCGGGCTCGTTTTCTCCCGACTCAAAAGACGGCAGCCGCAGAAGGCTCCCGTGCCGGAAGCCCCGACCGCAGCGCCCGCGAGCGCGAGACTGGACATGCCCTTCTTCATACCTTTCTCCCGTAGCGTGATCTGGTGCCCTTGATCCGGGTTCGCCCCCCAGACCAGCCACAGAAATGGCATGGGTCGCAAACCCCGAGCCCTTTCGCGTGAATCCTTCGCCGCAGCCGCATCACTCCCAGCAGAAATACCTGCTCTTACTCCCGCGTAAGGAACGGAACAGAACGCGGTTCGGATACGGGAATTCGCCTGCGTGAAGAGCAGCAGCCTCCGCTGAACGAAGCCCCCCGTCGCCAGAAAGCCCATCGTCTCCCGCTTCCTTTTTTGGATCACGCGGACGCCCCGCGCGCCGCCGCGAGCAAGCTGGCCGCCGTCCCGCAGACGCCTCGTTGTTTTGGCCGGTGCCGGGACGACCGAAACGCGTTTCGGCGTTGAGATTTCTCAACGCCTGCGCTGAGTCTCTCGAGTAGTCGTCCACCGTGACCACGCCGTTTGCGTTCACCGTGGCGTGGGCGAGGATGTGCTCGAAGAAGTCGTCACCGGTGAGGAGGCTGCCGTGAACGGCTCCCGCGTCTTTCTCACCGCAGTGTCAACACATCCCACGTGGTCGCGGGCTGTCCTCGCAACGCACGAGAAACCCATTTTGTACGGGTGCCGCTCAGCCGCACGACCAGAACGTAGAGTCGAGCCCATGCCCGCGCTCCGCGTTCGCGCGCTCGAGAAGCGGTACGGACGCACGCCGGCGCTCGCGGGAGTCGACGTCGACGTCGGCGAGGGCGAGCTCTTCGGGCTGCTCGGGCCGAACGGGGCGGGGAAGTCGACGCTCGTCAAGATCGCGTGCGGCCTCGTGCGGCCGACGCGCGGCTCGGCGGAGATCTGCGGCGCGCGGGCCGGCTCGCCGCCGGCGCGGCGCTCGCTCGGCTACCTCGCGGAACTGTTCCGCTTCCCGGGCTGGGCCAGCGCGGACGAGGTGCTCGAGCTGCACCAGCGGCTCGCCGGTTCGTCCGGCGGCACAGCCGAACGCGCGGAGCTGCTGGAGCTCGTCGGGCTCGCGTACGCGCGCGACGTGCGGGTCGAGGCGATGTCGAAGGGGATGCAGCAGCGATTGGGGATCGCGCAGGCGCTCGTCGGCTTTCCACCCTTGCTCCTGCTCGACGAGCCGACGTCGGCGCTCGATCCTGCAGGGCGGCGCACGGTGCGCACGCTGCTCGAGGAGCTGCGCGGCCGCGGCATCTCCGTGCTCCTCAACTCGCATCTGCTGAGCGAGGTCGAGCTCGTGTGCGACCGCGTTGCGATCCTCCGCGACGGCCGCGTCGTCGCTGCGGGTGTGCCGGACGAACTTGCGCGGCCGCGCGGCGTCGAGATCGAGACGGACGACGGCGTCGTGCGACTCGACGGCGGCCGCGAGGAGGCGGCGCGCGCGGTCGCGGAGCTCGTCGCAGCGGGCCGCAAGGTGTACCGCGTGGATGTTCGCCGCTCGACGCTCGAAGAGGTCTACCTGGATGCGGTCGGCGAATGAACGCCGTCGTGGTGATCGCCGGCTACGGACTGCGCGAGGCGTTGCGGCGACGTGTGTTCGCCGTCGTAGTCGTGCTGACGATTGGATTCCTGTTCCTTTACTGGCTCGGCACGCACTACCTCTTCGACCATCTCGGCGAGGTGACGCCGCCGCCGGGGGAGATCGATTCGCGGACGCTCGTCGGCGCGACCGTGCTCGGGCTCGGGATGTTCGCGACGCTCTTTCTCGGCGTCGTGCTCGCGATCTTCCTCACGCTAGGAGTCGTGCGCGGCGACGCGGAGAGCGGACTGCTGCAGCCGCTCGTTGTGCGGCCGGTCGGTCGCGGGACGGTGCTCGTCGCGCGCCTGGCCGGCGCCGCCTCCGTCTGCGTGCCGTACGTCGTACTCGTGTACGGCGCGGCCGTCGTGATCACGCGAGTGAACGGCGACTGGACGCCCGACCGCATCGTGACGCCGGGGCTCGAGCTCACCTTCGGCGTCGTGATCGTCGCGGCGCTCTCGCTGCTCGGCTCCGTCTTCCTCACGACGACCGCGAACGGGATCGCCGTGTTCATGCTCTTCGGCGCCGGCCTCGTCGCGGGGCTCCTGGGTCAGATCGGGGACGCCCTCAACTCGCACACGCTCGAGCGGATCGCTACGGTCACGGCCTGGGTCGTCCCGTTCGAGGCGCTCTACCAAGACGCGCTGCACGGCATCACCGTGAACACCAGCGGCTTCACGCGCGTGGCGCTCTCGCTGGGGCCCTTCGGCGGCGCCCACGTCGGCGGGCCCTACCTAGGCCTCTGGGCGGCCGCCTACCTCGCGCTGGCCGTCGGCCTGGCCATTCTGGCATTCACAAAGACCGATCTTTGACGCACAATGAGAGAGGTGAGAAAGGACACTGCGGTAGTCCTCTCCGGCGGCGGGATCAACGGCGTCCTGATGGAGCTCGGCTTCCTCCTACGCCTGCGCGAGTCGCCCTGCTGGCCGCGCATCGGCTGGATCTTCGGCACGTCCGCCGGCGCGCTCGCCGGGGTGCTGGCCGCGCTCGACCGGCTCGACGACCTCGAGGAGTTCCTGCTCTCGCTGCAGCCGGAGGACACTTTCCG
>Ga0209590_10000440_pt1 | contig 13536 bp, 9 predicted proteins | sample CZO8metaG_FD_188353 | JGI IMG/M metagenome (GOLD analysis project Ga0209590, IMG submission 188353) | Vadose zone soil microbial communities from the Eel River Critical Zone Observatory, Northern California, USA - CZOApr15con1.8 metaG... | ecosystem: Environmental > Terrestrial > Soil > Vadose...
CGCGCAGGACGGCATCGCCGGCCGGGTGGCCGTGCGTGTCGTTCACCTTCTTGAAATGGTCGACGTCGAGCAGGACCAGCGAGAGCGGCCGGCGGTAGCGCTGGGCCTCGCGGACCCGCGCCGCGAGCTGCGCGCTGAGCGTGCGGCGGTTCAGCAGGCCGGTGAGGCCGTCGGTGGTGGCGAGCTTCTCGGCCTGCTCGTACAGGCGCGTGCGCACCAGCGCCGCGGCGGCCTGCAGCGCCAGCATCGCCAGCGAGGCCTGCACCGGGTCGGGCAGGCCGTCGCGGCGGCGAGTCCCGCACACCAAGGTGCCCACGGTGGTCTCGCCCGCCCGCATCGGGAAGATCTTCAGCGCGCCCAGGCCCCGTACGGCGGTGGCCGAGTCGAAGATGACCACGCGCTCCATCGCCTGCAGCTCGCGGCCGGGCAAGGGAGCTCCCAGCCGGACCACGTTGGCGACCAGGCCGGGGTTGTCGGCGAAGGTGAGGCCCGCCAGGGGACCTGCGCCCTCTCCCGCGACCGACTGGACGCGGTGCCGCGGCCGCGCTCCGGCGCGCGCGGGCTCCTCGACCAGCGTCACCGCGCACAGATCGAGCGTGCCCATCTCGCGCGCCTGCGCCACCGCGCAATCCGCCGCCTGCGCCAGGGTGGTGGTGCGATTCAGCTCCTCGAGGGCGCGGAAGAAGCGCGCCTTCTCCTCCTTCTCGCTGCGCACCGCGGCGAGCAGGCGCTCCCCTTCCATCGCGCGCACCACCTCGCCGGCGAGCGACGTCAGCACCTGCTCGTCGGCGGGCCCGAAGGCGGCCTCGCGATCGGCGACCAGCGCGCCGAGCACGCGCTCCTGCAGGTCGCGCAGCGGCACACCGCAGAAGCAGTGCACCGGAGCCGGGCCGTCGTAATGCGAGAGCGCGGGACCGTCGCCCTGCAACAGGACCGGCCTCGCCGCCGCGAGCACGGCGCCCAGCGCACCCTCGCGCGTGGGCAGCGGGCCGCGGAAGAGGTGGTCGCTGCGGGAGATCGAGTCGCGCAGGCGCACGGTCGCGCCGTCCGGCGAGAGCAGGAAGACCGCGACCGTGTGCGGCTGCAGCGCGGCGGCGGCCACCGAGAGCGCGCCGCGGACCGACTCCTCGATCTCCGACACGGCCGCGAGGAGCTGCCGGTCCGGGTCGGCCTGGGCGGTGGCGACCAGGCGGAACTCGCGCGCGCTGCGCTCCGCGTCCGCCACGCGGCGCCGCACCGCCTCCTCCTCCGCGGTCCGCGCGGCCCGCAGGCGCGCGGCGAGCACGCCGTGGTAGAGCGCGGCGAAGACGGCGGTGAAGGCGGCGTGCGTGGCGAAGAGCGGCCAGCGCACGGGCAGCGCGCCCTGGGCGAGGAAGAGCCCCGCATCCAGGCCCAGCAGCCATCCCAGCGCGGGGAGCGCGAAGCGCAAGGGGAGCGCCAGCGCGTAGCCGGCCCCCAGGAGATACACGAGAGGATAGAGCGGGCTCGACAGGCCCCCGCCGAGCTGCGCCAGCGCCAGCGCGCCTACCGCCGACAGCGCGCACGCCTCCACCGTCCACCGGGCGGGCGCGCGTGCGCCGCTCAGCTTCCGCGTCACCTGCCGCAGCGCCGCCCACACCCCGGCGGCGACCAGGAACGTCCAGGAGGCAATGCGGGCGGGATCTAACTGGGCGGACTGCGCGAAGGCTCCGCGCACCAGCAGGACCGCAAGCGCGAGGATCGCGGCGGGCATGGCTGCCCTGCTCGCCCAACGCCGCGCCCGCCTGGTCCAGTGCTCCGCCATGCGCGCGCCTCACTCGAACTTGACGAGAACCTCGTCGGGACGGACGAAACCGAGCTGCTCGCGCGCTTCCTTCTCCAGGACGCGCGGATCCATCGGGGAGGAGAGCGCCCGGACGCGCCGCTGCAGGCGCGCGTTCTCCTCGCGCAGGGCGTGGTTCGCCGCCTCTTGCCGGGCCATGTCCTGGTCCAGCCTGCGGAGCAGCCGCACCCCGCGCGGGTCGGCCAGCGCCGCCGCGGCGATCGCCAGCGACGCCACCGCCGCTCCCGCCACCAACGCCCGCGGCCTCCCGATGATCCCCGACAAGTCCATCGCCAGGCAGCGTTCCACGCACCACCGCACCCAGCAAGAAAACCGCCCCCACATCCAACCACCCCAGCCGCGATGCTGACGAAGAGCGTTTCAGGGGAGAGCGGAAGGGACGGAAGGACGGAAGATCATTTTTCGGTATCGCCGCGGGCGCCCGAGCCGGCACGCCCAACTGAACCTTCCGCGCTCCCGGATCTTCCGCGCTCCCCTGAAACGCTTTGGTTCACCGCTGCGGCGCAGAGGGCCGGCGGGTCAGCGCGACTCGAAGGATTGCTCGAGCTCGTCCATGAGGAGATCGTAGACGCGGCTGGAGACCTTCTCGAGGAATTCCTCGCCGTCGGGCAGGTCGTCCTTGCCGCCGGCGTCGTCGCCGCGGCTGCGGGTGCGCTTCGCGGTGTGGATGCCGTCGGATGCCGGAGCGCCCTCGCCGTCCGGGAGCTTGAAGTCCGGCGCGGGGCGGCTCAGGTTGAGCGTCTCCATCGCCGGCGCCGACCCGTAGCTGTGCTCCGCGTGCAGCGCCTCCGCCTCGGCCGTGCGCACGTCGAGGTTCTTGCGGCCCTTCTGCAGGACGTGCGTCAGCTCGTGCGCGAGCAGCTTCTCGCCTTCCGCGCTGCCGGGGCTGAACTTCCCGGGGGCGAAGAAGATGTGGTCCTTGACCGTCACCGCCTCGGCCGCGTAGCGGCTGGTGATCTGCGCCGCGCCCGGCCCCACGTGCACGCGCACGCCGGTGAAGTCGCCGCCGAGGAACTGCTCCATCCGCGCCTGCGTGAGCGCGTCGAGGCGCCGCGGCTCGTCGAGGGGGGAGCCGAGCCGCACCTGCTCCGGGCGCAGCCTGCCGTCGGTCCCGTCGCCGTCGGTGGCGGCGCGGAACAGGTGCAGCAGATCGCCGAAATGCCCCTTGCGCGCCTTGTGCGCGACCTTCGCCGTGCTGTGGCCGAACGACTCGACCCCCTCGAGGTCGTGCTTGCCCTCCCCGAGCGCCTCGTCGGCGGTCTTCAGCCCCCCGTGGGCCTCCTCCGCCCGCGCGTCCACCCAGCCCGCCGCGGCTCCGACCTGGTGCGCGAACCCGGCGGCCGAGCCGAGGTGGATGCGGTACAGGAACCCTTCCGCCTTGCCTGCCAGGTCGTGCGCCTTCTCCGCGGCGTGCTCGACCACGTTCAGGCCGTGCATGCCGGTCTCGGCGTAGTGCATCGCCTTCCCGAGCAGGCCGGCGCCGGCGTGCGCCACGTGCGCGACGTCCTCGGCGAAGTCCTCCACCTTCTCGAATACCTTGGCGAAGAAGCCGCCCTTGCCCCGCCGCCGCCCGGGCCGCTGGTCGTCCTGCGGCGCCTGGTCCCGGTGGTCTTGCCCGCCGCGCGAGCCGTGCCCGCCGAGCCGCCGCTGACGTGGTCTGCGCCCCGCGGCTCCCTCGGCCGGCAAGAACGCTCCGAACACGTCCGAGAAGAGCTTGACGCCCTCGCCCGACCCGATCCAGCTGTCGATGGCCGCGGGGTCCACGTCCTGGCCATCGTGCTCCGGGCGCTCTCCCCGCTGCGCGCCGCGGTCGACGAAGATGCGTCCGTCGTCGATGCCGCGGAGCACCTCGTCGACGAGGTCTCCCTGCGGCCGCCGTCCGCGCCGTCCGCCGGGCCGGTGCCGCGGGTGACCGTCCCGCTGGCCCGCCCGCTCCCGATCGAGGGCCGCGTCCTTCGACTCCAGGCCGCGCAGTCCGGAGACGAACTGGCGGAAGTGCGCGCGGATCTCTTGCAGGTGGTCGCGCAGCTTCGCCGCCCTGCCGGCGAGCGCCGGATCGCTCGCGGCTGCGCGCGCCGCGTCCTTCACGGCCGCCGCCGCCTGGTCGCTGAGCTCCTCCACGGAGCGGATGCGCTCCGCCGCCTCGGCGCCCCGGTCGCGCTCGAGCAGCTTCTGCACCGCCTTGACCGCGCCGTCCACGGCGCCGCCGAAATGCGCCACGGCGTGCGCTGCCGCCTGAACGGCCATCTGCGCGTCCGCGGGCGGGTGCGCTCCGTCGACCCCTGCGCGATCGAGGACCCGGACGTGCTCTCGCTCCGGCTCTTCCGGATGCCCCCGCCCGACGGGCCCCTCGGCGTCGTGCGGGCGCTCGCGGTGCCCCTTCTCCACGTGGCGCTGCGCGCCGAGCTGCAGCGCCTCCTCCAGCAGCTTGCGCCCTTCGTGCAGCCCCTTCTTCCCCCGCGCGGCGACCTGCAGCGCGCCGTGCAGCTTGTCGTGCCCTTTGTCCGCGGAATCGTGGACCTGGTCCGCGAAGTGTCCGATCGCCGAATCGTCGCCGAACAGGTCGCCCAGCGTCCCCGCGACCCGGGAGACCTCCTCGAGCCCGTGCTCCACCTTCCGCCCGGCCGCGATGCCCCGCCGGAACTTTCCCTCGACCATCCCCAGCTTGCGGTCGAGCTTGCGACCCGTCCGCACCGCGCTCTTCTGCAGCTGCTGAACCTTCGCCAGCCCCTGCTCGGCGGACTTCCGCAACCCGCCCGTCTTCGGCGCCTTCGCCGCCTTCGGCTCGGCCTTCCCGCCGCGCCGCAGCGCCTTCTCCAGCTGGGCGATGCTCTGGTCGATGAGGCGATCCTGCGTGCCGTCGCCGAGGAAGTCGCGCGCGCCGCGGTCGCGCTCGTACTTCGCCTGCAGCGACCGGAGCTCGGACTTCGCCGCCCTGGCCTCGGCCAGCACCTTCTCCACGTGCGACCGGGCGTCGTCGTCGCCCAGCGCCCCCGCGAAGGCGATCACCTTGCCTTGCACGGCGAAGATGTCGCGCGTGTTGCGGTAGACGTCCGGGTGGGTCTGTTCGGAGATTCCCTGCCCGCTGACGCCGACGTGCTTGCCGAGGTCCTTCCCGCCGGCGATGGCGGAGTGCACGCTCGCGCGCGCCTTCTGCTGCCAATCCTCGTAGAAGGCGATCTCCTTCTCGTACTTCTCGTTCCCCCGGGCGAGCCGCTTGGCTTCGCCGATGCGCTTGGCGATCTCGTCGACCTGGAGGCCCAGGCCCATCAGCTCGTGGAGCGCCTGGTCGGTCTGGTCCTTCGCGCCCAGCTCGTGCGCCTTGCGCAGCCGCCGGGCCGACTCCAGCTCGAACCGCTGCACCTGCCGGGAGACCGAGCCGATGGCATTCCAGGACTGCGTCAGCCGCCTGGATCGCTCCTCGTCCGACTCGTGGGCGACCTCCGCGCGGGCAGCGGGAACGCCGCCCTGGAGGTGCTCGAGCTCCGGAGCGTCGTGGATCTTCTTGCGCCTCTTCGGCGCGCCCTCGGGACCCACGCCGGGGACGCGCTCCAGGCCGCCCTCGACCTTCCCCACCCGCTCGTTGAAGTCCCGGGCGAACCCGATACGCTGCTCGAGGTACCCGTGCGCCAGATCGGCTCGATCCGCCACGTGCGACAGGTACGCCCCCAGCTCGCTGTGCTCGCCGAAGACGCCCGCGCCCTGGCGGGCGAGCGCCGCGGCCCTTTCCAGGCCGCCCTCGACGTGCCCGGCGTACTCGAGCCCCTTGCCGACCGTGCCGTAAATCTTGTGAAGGCCGTCGTGGGCTCCCTGCACGACCTCCAGGCCCTGCCTCTTCAGCGCCTTGCCGCGGGCGAGCGCCTTCTCCAGCGCGGTCCGAGGCTCGTGCCGGCGCGGCGCACGCCCTTCGAGCTGGATGCGGCGCGGCGCACGCAAGGCTTCGTGCAGCTCCGGGTGGCGGAGCCGGTGCCGCGCCAGCTTGTCCTGGGCGACCGCCTCGATCCCCTCTCGCTTGCCCTCGCGCGCATCCTTGCGGGCCATCATCCGGCCGTAGGCCTTCTTCGGATCCTTGACGCCCGCGTAGCCCAGCCCCTTGTCCAGGTACCCGCGGTACCGCTGCAACTTGTCGGAAGCGCCGTGGCCCATCTCCAGCGCCCGCTTCAGCCTGTCGTCGCCCTCGCCCGCGTAGTCGCCTGCCTTGGAGATGAGATCACCGAGCGCATTGTCGCCCACCGCGCCCGCCACCTCGGGCGCGAGCTGGTGGACGAGCGACAGCCCTCCCTCGAGCCGGTCGCCCATGGCCAGCGCCTTGTCGAGGTAGCCCTGCGCCTTCGCCGCCTTGCCGGAGAGCAGGATGCCGCCCTTCACTCCCTTGGAGCAGGCCTTCGAAAGCCCTCCCACGACGCGGCGCATGGACCGCTTCCCCATCAGCTTCTCGAGCCCGCTCAGCGGCCCCTTCAGATGGCTCCCCTCGATGGCGAGCCTCTCCAGCTTCGAGAGCTGCTTGCCCTGGAGGATCTTCTGCGCGCCCTTCAGGCCCTTGAGACGGCCCAGCGCCTTCAGCGCGCCGGGGTCGAACGAGTCGAGCGCGCCGGCCCCCGCGCCCTTGACCGCGTCCTTGAGGCTGCCGCCGCTCGCCAGGGCCGTCGCCGCGCCGGTCAGCGCGCCGATTCCCGCTTGCGCGAGGGGGCCCACCTTGAGGAACGGCAGCGCGCCGGTCAGCGCGCCCGTGCCGGCCGCCAGCAGCACGTGCTTCAAGTCCCTGCCCTCGCTGGCGGCCTGGATGGCGCCGATGGCGCCGCCCACGATGCTCTTCACCACCACGCCGCCCGGGATGAAGGTGGCCGCCAGGGAGAGTCCGGTGACGAGCAGCTGTCCGGCGGGGCTTTGCAAGAAGCCCGCGGTCGCGTGGTAGGCCTTCTGCACCCCCTGCCACGCGGCGCCGGCGGTGTGCTTCGTCTTCTCCCAGATCCCCTGCAGGCCGCCCGCCTTCTGGAAGCCCTGCAACGCGAGGCCGACGGGCGAGTACTTCGCGGCCGTCTTCATCATGGAGAGGCCAAACCGGACACCCTTGCCGATGCCGCCGGCGATGCCGGTGCGGTGCAACGCATCCAGGCCGGTGTGCAGCGCGCGCTCGCCAAACCGTGAGACCTGGCGCCCCGCTTCACCTGCCCGCTGCATCACCGCGGCGCCGAGCTGCGTGACGCGGTCGACGCCTCCGTGCACCACGTCTCGGACCGTCCGCGTGACCCGCGTGACCGCCCTGCCTGTCGCTTGACGCAGGGCAGAGGCTTCCCGGCCGGCGAATTGCGCTCCTTGCTGCAGCGCCCGCGAGAGGGACCGCGCCCCGGAGCCTACCGCGCGCCCCACGGTGCGGCCGACGTTGCCAGCGGCTCCGCGCACGGTGGCGGCGACGCGCTGCCCGGCATCGAGGGCCTGGTGACCCAGGTCGCTGATCCCGCTGCGCACGGTCGCGCCGGCCGCTTTCGCGAGCCCGCTCGCGGTGCGCGCCGCGTCCGCGGTGGTGTGCGCGATCGTGGTGGTCGCCGTGTGGAACGCATCGCTCGCGACGTGCTTCAGCCGGCTGAAGAGCCCGAGGTGCGGCCGGTAGCCTTCCGCGCTAAGCCGATCGAAGAGCTGCATCGTGCCGGCCAGCGGGTGCGCGCCGCGCGATTGCAGGAAGTGCGAGGCGAGGTGCGGGACCGGCAGCCCGTGCGACCGCTGCGCCCCCTGCAGCAGGTGGTACAGCGCACCGCCCGGCGCGACGTGCGCGGCGAAGTCGCCGCGGCCGTGCGCGTGGAACGCCTCCCCGAGCGCGCGCGCCGCGCCGTGCGCCGGCCCGCGCCCGTGCAGCCGCGCCTTGGCGCGCTCGGCGATCTGCCGCCGCCGATCCTCGGCATGGACCGCGATCTGGTGGAGCGGCGAGCCGGGCGGCGCCTTCCCCAGCGTGCCGAGCAGCTCGTGCAGCTCGCGGGCGTGCGCGTGCGCCGGCCCGCTGCCGCGGTGCGCGCCTGGCGCGCGACCGATGGCGCCGTGCGCCCGCAGCGCGCCCAGGCCTCCTCCACGCGCGCCGCCGAAGCCACCCAGGTGGGCAAAGGCGATCGCCTGGCCGACGGCGGCGAGTCCCGCGGCCCCCAGGCGCCCTTGCGCGCGCTCCAGCGGCGAATGCGCCTCGGGCCGGCGCAGCTCGGCGGCCAGCTGGCTCGCCGAGGCGTCGCGCAAGAGGGTCTCGATCCCGGGGTGGAGCTTCCGCAGGGTCTGCAGCTGCTTCTCGCCCAGGGCGATCGCGGATGGCTGGGGAAGCGCGCCGCGCTGGTTGCGCGCCTGCGCTCCGGCCGCCTTCTGCGCCTCGCCGGCGAGGCGCGCGAGCGCCGCCCGGCGCTCCTCGAGCAGCGCCCGGAAGGGCTTCAGGGCCGCGGCGCTCCCGCGGGCGGACGCGAGGTCGCCCATCTGCGCGAGCAGCCCGCCCACCTCTCGCGCTCCGTCGGACAGCTCCGAGGCGCTTCGCTTTCCCTGGAGGCGCGCCAGGATGCCGTCCATGTGCGCCAGGTGGCCTTGCAGCTCGCCGGCGCGCGGATCGGTCAGCGTGCGGTGGCCGGCGGTGGCGAGGCTGCCGAGCGTCTTCTCGAACCGCTGGGCGACGCCGACGCGCAGATGGCGATCGCGCTCGATGAGCGCGTCGAGACCGGGCGAGGCGGAGCGCAGCGCGCCGCGCGGCGCCAGCAACTCCGGCAGCGTGACGACGACCGGGGCCAGCGCGCCCGACGGATGGGGCGTCCCGTGCCCGCGCGCCGCGCGCAGGTAATCGTCCCGCAGGCGCGCATACCGCTCGCGGGCACGCTCGCGCTCGTCTTCCACGGCTCGGAGCCGCGCGCGCTGCTCGGGATGCACGCCGCCGGCGTTGCGCGCCTGCGAGAGCCCGGCCGTGGCGCGGTCGATGGCGTCCTTGCGGGCCGCCAGGAAATGCAGCAGCTCGTCGCGCCGCGGGCCGGACAGCGCCGCGATGTCGTGCGCCAGGTGGCCCCACGAAGCGGCGCACTCGTCCAGGTCCGCGGCCACGTCGAATGCCGCGGCGCGGCGCTGCAGGGCCTCGAGGCGCCGCTCGATGCGCTCGAGGTGCTCGCGCGCGGTTCCGTGGGCCTCCAGATTTGCCCGCGCCTTGCCCAGCGCCGCTCGCAGCCCGGCGGCCGCCTCGACCCAGGGCTGCAGGAAGGGGCCGAGCCCGTCCCGCCGGCGCTCCTCCTCCAGGCGGCGGTCGAGCGCCGCCACTTGCAGCGACGCTTGCATCATCGATCGATGCAGCGCCTCCGGCTCTGGCCGGCTCGTCGGCTGATTCGACAAGGACGCCCCTCGTGCCGGCCGTCAGGCCGCAGGCCAAGATATGATACCTGAGTGGAGGGCGACCTGGCAAGGGGTCCCAGGGAGCTTCAGCGGCCGCCGGTCAGGTAGGAGAGGATGAGCGCGCGCTCCTCGGGGCTCAGGTGCACGCGCTTCAGCTTCTCCATCTCGTCGAGCGCAGTCTGCCACTGCTCCGGGGTGTACGTCGACGGGGCGTACTCGGAATGGCACGCGGTGCACTTCGAGAGGTACGTGCGGCGCGCGTCGGACATGGGCCCGCGTGGCTGCGACCCGCCGCACGCGGCGGCGCAGAGCAGCAGCGCTGCCGCGGCGCGGCGCATCACAGGTTGAACCCCAGCACGGACCGGATCTGCATCTGTTGGTCCTGGGCGGAATCGAGGCCGAAGCCCGCGCCGACCTGGAGCCACAGCTTCCGGGTGGCGACGCTGATCGAGGGACCCAGGTAGTAGTTCCGCGACACGTCCGGCCCGACGAACTCATGGGTCGTCCAGAACTCCGCCGCCACCCGGAGCTGCGGCATGAGCTCGTAGCGCGCGCCGAAATCGACTTCCCAGGCGCGGCCCAGGTCGGCGCGGCCGAGGTGCTGCGCGCCGACCAGGTTGGCGACCAGCGCGAACCGTCCGAAGTCCTTCTCCAGGATGATCTTCTCCTCGAGCTCGAAGGGCCGGTTGAAATCCACGGGACGCTCGACCTCCAGGTAGAGCAGGACGTCGACCGGCCACTCGCCCTTCTCTGCCAGCCGGTACCGCGTCTCGAGCTGCCAGTCCGAGAAGTGGTACTCCTGGAAATCGGCCAAAGGACCGCCGCGCTCGAACACGTGGTAGAGCGCCAGGTCCCAGTGATCGGTGAGGCCGTACTCGAGCTCGGCCCGCTGGACCAGCACCGAATCGGCGAAGCTGCTGCGCGGCGCCTCCACCGTGTTCCACAGCTCGAACTCCAGGTTGTCCTTCGGCTGGGTCTGGTACTCGTAGGCGCGGATCATCGTGCGCCGGTCGGCGCGCGAAGGCGCCGCGCCGGCGAGCAGCAGGCCGGCTGTGATACCGATTGTGATTCTCATTCTCAGTCGCGTCCCGTGCCACGTCCCCATCTCGTCCCTCCTCGCGGTGAAGGTTGCTAGCGGCCCTGGCAGTCCTTGCAGAGGCCGTACAGCTCCAGCTTGTGCCGCGTGACCTGGAAGCCGTGGTGCCGGGCGACCATGTCCTGCAGCTCCTCGATGCGCTCGTTCTCGAACTCGATGATCTGGTGGCAGCTGGTGCAGATCAGGTGATCGTGGTGATGGCGGCCGACGGCGGCCTCGTAGCGCGTCTGCCCGTCGTCGAAGTGGCGCGCGCTGGCGAGGCCTGCGTCGGTGAGGATCTTCATGGTGCGGTACACGGTCGCCGCGCCGATGTTCTCGTCGCGCGACTGCACCTTGGCGAGCAGCTCCTCGACGCTGAGGTGCCCGCTGGCGGAGAAGAAGGTGTCGACGATCAGGTCCCGCTGCCGGGTCGCCTTGAGCCCCCGCTCGGCGATCCAGCGCGAGAGCCGCTCGCGAGCCGCGCTGCTCGGCGAGGCGGGCTCCGCCTTGCGTCCGCGGCTGCCGTGGCTGGAGGCGCGCTGGGTCATGTTGAAATTGATTCTCAATCTCGCGAACCCGAAGATACCGCGCGGGCCGCCGCAGTCAAGGCCCGCCGCCGCTCAGCCCAGCCACCCGCGCGCCCGCAGCGCCTGGCGCCATTTCTGCTGCGCTGCGGGACCCTCCTCGCCCGGAGAGACGTCCGTCCCGAGCAGCCGCACCAGGGCCGCGTGCGCGGCGCGCTGGACGGCGGGGTCGTTGTCGTCGAGCCGCTCCACCAGATCGGCCGCGTAGCGGGGGTTGCCCCGGTCGCCGGCCACTTCCGCGGCGAGCGCGCGCACCCGCGGGTCGGAGGAGCGCATCAGCACTTGCACCTCGTCGCCCTCCTCGCGCCCGATGCGCTGGCGCGTCCCCGGAAGGAGCAGCACCCAGACCAAGGCGCCCAGCCCGATCTGGAAGAGCCCCATCGCGGCGGGGTACTTCTTCGCCCGCACCAGCGCGAGCCGGTACACGGCGAACACCACCAGGAAGACGGCGAAGAGCACCGGCGCCGCAGAGGCAGCCCAGCGCGGCAGCGCGCGCCCGCCGATCCCGCTCCCTGCCCAGAAGGTCAGGAGCGCGCTCGCCACCAGCAGCACGTACAGCGCGGGCCGGAGCGTGCGGACGAACGCGAGCCCGACGCGAACGCGCAGCTTGCGCGGGTCCCGCAAACCGTCCACGGCGTCGCTCACTGGTGATCTCCTACCCCGAGCTTGCCGCTGCGTCCAGCCACCGCCGGCGGCCGCCGCCTCTCGGGGCGGCGCTGCGTTTTTGCGACCCGGTCAGGCGGCGCTGCGCTTTTCAGAGCGCCTTGACTTCGCCCGTCGCTTCCTTAGGGTGCGCAGCCTCGATGGCCGCCACCTCGCCAAAGGCGCGCTCCGGGCGCGGCACACGCCCCCCGGCGCAGGACCGCCGCGCGCGCGCGGAGCGGCTGCTCTCGCTCTTCGCCTGGCACCGCGACGCGCCCCTGGTCGCGCGCTCGCTCGGGCTCTCGCTCGACGAGCTGTACGCCGAGCTCGACGAGCTGAAGCTGCGGCGCAAGGCATACCGGCTGACGCGCGGCAGCGAGTTCGACCTGCCCGTCGCACGGGCGGTGCCCGGCGTGCCCAGCGGGCCGCCGGTGCGCCGGCGCGCGCGCTCCGCGAGAGCGGAATCCGCTCCGGCGGTCGAGAGCGAAGCGACGCCGGCGCCCGCGCAGGGGGATCCGGATGCTGCGCCGGCCGCGCGCGGCGCCGCCCCTCCAGGGCCGGCGGCCCGCGGCAGCGCGGTTCCGGACCAGGCGGCGGAGCTCCTGGCGGTGCTCGCGAAGGTGGGACCGCGCCGCGGTGCGCTCGCCGCTCGGCTCGGCGCTCCCGGGCACCCGCTGCCCGAGCGCGTGCTGCTCGCCAGGTTCCGCGCGGCCGGCCTGGAGCGCGAGCTGGGCCAGCGGGAGCGCGACCTCTTGCGCGGCCTGTTCGCCCGCCACCGGGGCGCGGCCCGCGCCGTTGCCGCCGAGCTGGACCTCGAGCCGCAGGCATTGCAGCGGCTCGTCCGGGACCGCGGGCTGGCCGGCGAGATCGAGTCCCTGCGCGACCGCTTCCGGACCGAGGCGCGGGCCCGCCGCTGGCCGCGCGAGCAGATCGAGCAGCTGGTCCGCCGCCGCGCGTGGCTCGAGGACCTGGGCATCGCCGCCGAGCTGGAAGGCGAGGTGCTCTCCCGCGCGCGCCCGGCGTGGGAGCGCTCGGGCGGGTCGGTGGCGCGGCTCCGGCGCGAGCTGCGCCTCTCGGAGTCCGACGCTCGGGCGCTGGAAGCGTTGCTCGCCCGCCAGTCGCCGCCGTAGTCGGCGGCGCTGCGCTTTTCCCAGCGCGGACTCATCGGCACGCTGCGGGCGCCGCGTGTTACATTTCCCCTCGATGCCGATCTACGAATTCGTCTGCGAGTCTTGCGGCCGCATCGTCGAGCGCCTGCAGAAGGTGAGCGACCCTCCTCCCGAGGAGTGCCCGGAGTGCGGCGGGAAGATGGCGAAGATCATGAGCCGCAATTCGTTCCAGCTGAAGGGCGGCGGCTGGTACCGCGACCTCTACAGCTCGAGCGGCTCGGCCAAGCCCTCCGGCGCCGACGGCAAGCCCGAGCCCAAGGAGACGAAGACCGAGACCGCGGCCCCCGCCGCGACTCCCGCCAGCACCGCTCCCACCAAGAAGGACTGAAGCGGCTACGTGGATGCAGGAGGGTTCTCGCCGCCGGGGGGCCCGGCGGCAGGGGCGGGCACGGCCGCCGCCGGCGGGGGCGGCGCGGGAGGCGGCGGCGCGGGGGCGGCCGCGGCCTTGCGCGCGGGAGCCTTCTTGACGGGCGCTGCGGCCCCCTGCGCTTTCGCGTCCGCCTTGCGCCGCTTCATGCGCTGGTTGTGCTGCTTGCGCCGGCGCATGATCAGCCGCATGTGCTTGCTCTTCGATCGGGCCATTCGTTCTCCCAGCCGCCGCCGATGGGGCGGCGCTGTTTTTTTCGCAGAGGTTCCGGGCACGCTTTGTAGCGGCATGCGGTCCGGGGACGCAACCACGTAAATCACTCTTCGCGGCGCGGCGGCTGCAGCGGCACCGCCATGCCTTCCGCGCCTCGCACGGCGCTGGGCGGCGCCTCGGCCACGGTCGGTGGATCGGCGGGCTCGTGCACCGGCCCGGGCGGCGCCGCGGCGGGCGGTGGCGGCTTCGACGGCGCCGGCTTCTCGCGCGGCTTGAGGCGCCACCGCTCGAGCAGCTCCTTGGTCTGCGCAAGCGGCAGGGCG
>Ga0209590_10000444_pt1 | contig 13506 bp, 10 predicted proteins | sample CZO8metaG_FD_188353 | JGI IMG/M metagenome (GOLD analysis project Ga0209590, IMG submission 188353) | Vadose zone soil microbial communities from the Eel River Critical Zone Observatory, Northern California, USA - CZOApr15con1.8 metaG... | ecosystem: Environmental > Terrestrial > Soil > Vadose...
GAACTCCCCATCTCCTCCGGCATCGATCCAGCCCACCGCGCCCGCGTACCAACCCCGCTCCATCGCCTCGAGCTCCTCGATGAGCGTATCGGCGGCCGCTCGCGGCCAGCCTCCGACAGCAGGTGTGGGATGGAGGGCCGCCGCGAGCTCGAGAGCATCCGCGGCCGGCTGGCGGAGGTCGGCGGAGACTGCGGTGGCGAGGTGCTGGATGTTGGTGAACCGCACGACTTCCGGCGGACGCGCAGTGACCGTTTCCGCAAACGGCTTCAAGGCATCGACTACGAAGTCGGCGACCAGCATGTGCTCGGCACCGTCCTTGGCGCTCTCCTCGAGCTGGCGCGCGAGGCGGTCATCGTCCGCCTCGGTCGCGCCGCGTGCCACGGAGCCGGCCATCGGCTGCGCGTAAGCCCGCGTCCCCGAGCGGCGAACGAGGAGCTCCGGCGACGCGCCGACGAATGCCGTGCCGTCGGCGCCGGTGACGAGATATATGAAGCACGACGGATACGCCGCGCGCAGCGAACGCGCCACCTGGGCCGCCGCGACGACGCCGTCGCCGCGCGCGATCACCTCGCGCGCCAGGACGACCTTGTCGGCCTCGCCGGCGCGCAGTCGCGCCGCGGCCAAGGCGACCGCTGTGGTCCACGCGGTCGCGCCTCGGACTGCGCTGACGCTGAGGGTGCGCGCAGCGGGAGCCTTGAGGCGTGGCGGATCCAGGTCGAGAAGATCGGCAGCATCCGGAGCCGCCGCGGCGGCGAAGGTGCGGCCTCTGATCCGCATCACGGCGAGGGCAGGTACGCGGAATAGAAGGGCGGGAAAGCCGGACCATGGTCCACCTGGATCGCGATGCGGCCTGTATGCGAAGCCGCCGACCGCGATCGGGCCGGCGAGCGACGTCTCTGTGGCCAAGACCTTGCTCAGCCGGCGCCACAGCCGTGAAGCGGCAAGCAGCCGGTCGTCGCCGGGCTCGAAGTCGATGACTGCGCCCTTCGCGTCTTCGAGCGCCACGCCGCCAGTTGCCGCGACGATGTCGAACGCGCGGCCCAAGGCGGCCACGCTCACCGCGTCCGGCATCGGGCGTTCGATGAGCAGCACCTCGTGCCCGGCGTCGCGCGCCGCGCTGACCAGGTCGACGAGGTCGGGGGTGCGCTCGAGCTCCCACGTACGCACTGGCGTTGTTGCGATCACGAATGTCTTTCTATGTGCTCGCGGGCGGCGCGCAGAAGCGTGCGTTCGAAGTGGTGGCGGACGAGCGTGCCGCTGGCTTCGAGCAGCTCGGTGAAGAGCGCGAGCAGCTTGCGCTCGGCGGCCTCCGTCTCGCCGCCCTCGGCCTGGATGCGCTCGCGGACGTGATGGTCGAACAGGTCCACCGCCTGGCGCGCGGTGCGGTCGATGTTCGCTGCATGTTCCTTGCCGAGCTCGAGCAACGAGCCCAGCGGGATGCCGGCCGCGATCAGCTTCATGCCCGCCGCGATCGCGTCGAGGTCGTCGGCGGGGTATCGGGCCTCGTCGCCGCCTTCGATAGGGACTAGCAGTCCTGCCTGCTCGAGGCTGGCCAGCAGCGGCTCGGCCACGCCGCTGCGTTCGGCCAGCTCGGAGAGCGTCAATGTCTGGGGCGCCGTGGGGCGCGTCACCGCCGCGACGAGGCCCTCGTCGGAGGGCTCGAGCTCGCCGGCCAGGAATCGCTGGATCACGGTCAGGTTGAAGCCGCGCTGCTGCAACTCCCGGATCCGGCGCAGCCGATCCAGGTGGGCGTCGCCGTACCATGTCACGCGGCCTTCGCGGCGCGGCGCTTCCAGGAGCCCTTTGCCCTGGTAGAAGCGAATGGTGTCCACCGCCACCCCGGCCGTCCGGGCCAACTGTTCGATCCGGTACTCCATGAGTACTTACTCTAACAATCGACGGCGAGCGGGGAGGCCGCGTCTAGCCCGTCGTGTTCCAGTAGTACATGCGGTCGAGCCAGTGGGGGTCCGCGCGGTAGGCGCGGGCGAAAAACATGACCGCGTCGACGTAGTCGTAGTCGAGGTTGTAGTGAAAGATGGCCTGGCGCATGTTGCCCGGGGCCCCGTTGTGGACGAGCAGGCGCGCGGCGGCCAGGATCGAGTCGTGAGGGTCATAGACGTTGCCGCCCTGGCCATACTGCCGCCAGGTTCCAGGGATAAATTGCATCGGGCCCTCCGCGCCGGCTGACGACGGCCCGTTGACCCGGCCGAAGTTGCTCTCGATGTAGTTGATCGAGGCCAGATAGCTCCAGTCCACGCCGTACAACCTCTGCGCCTCGGTGTAGTAGGACCGCAGAGAGTCGACCGGCGCCGCGTCGCCATAGGGGTGGACGAAGTGCACGTTGACCAGGTAGTACTGGTCGATTCCTTCCAGTGCATACAGCGAGTGCAGGGCCGCGACCGCATCGTCGAAGGGTTGGGCCACCTTCGCCGGGAGCACCGGGATCACCGACGCGTGGACGCTGTCGTAGCTGGCGACCTCATATACGCGCAGCTCCTCCTGCCTCACCGCGTCGCGAAATGCGTACGCGGCGGCCTCGATCGAGAGCTCCCACCGGATGCGATCGCCCAGCGTCGCCGGCGCCGGCTGCGCCTTGAGGGCCGCGAGCTGTGCCTCCGCCTGCGCCATCCCGACCTCGGCGCTGATGATCCGCGCCGCCTCGTGGTGAGCGCTCGGCGGCACCAGGGGATCCTGGGCGGACACCGCCCGAGCAGGCAGCGCGAGCAGCACCGCGACGAAGGCCGCCGCGAAGACTCGGCTCAGGCCGACCCCGTCGCGGCGACGACAGATGGGCGCTCCCGGTCCGGTAGCGCCGGCATGTCCTCGGGGTAGGGATCGCTCGCCATCGGCTCGCGCATTCCGACCGAGTCGAGAAGCCCGCTGATCTCGTCGCCCACCAGCTCGCCCTGCGCGATCAGGGCCTCGGCGGCAAGATCGATGGCCTCCTTGTTGACATACATCAGTCGCCAGTCGTCGATGTACGCCGCGCCCAGCAGCTGAGCCACGGTTCGCCGGGCTTGCGGATTGTTGAGGACGGCTCCTGAAGGGGTGCCCTGCTCGTGGGCGCCCTGGGTCACCTGAACCACGGAGATGAGCTGCTCGCCGATGTTGATCGCCCTGCGCGACATCTCCGAATCGAGCTTGTCCGGTCCCATGCCGACGATGCCCACCATCCGAGCTGCGGTGCCCGTGGCCTGGATCAGGTCCATCGTCACGCCGGTGGTGTTTTCGCCGTAGAAGACGTGCTCGCACGCCAGCGATCCCAGTGAGGCGCGGATGTCCGCGGCTAGCTGTGAGCGGAACTCCAACCACTCTTCTTCCATGGGCAGCGACTTGTGATAGCCGCCGATCTCGCCGATCTGAGGATTGGCTCGCCTGCGAATCGACAGCCGCACGTGTGAGTGGTCTTTCTGGAAGAAATGCGACGCCACGGCGTGTCCTAGCTCGTGACGCGCGACGGCGATCTTGTCGCGCTCGGTGTATTCGACCGGGATCGCGAGACCTGCTTCCACGTTGCCCATGGCCTCGCGGATGTCTTTCCAGTACAGAGAATCGCGGCCGTCCTCGAACGCATAGAGCAGCGCCAGAGACAGGACCTGCTCGATGTCGGCCGGTGAGTAGCCATCCGTGATGCGCGCAAATTCCTCCCTACGGCTCGGTGTATCGAGCGCAGGGTCGTGCTGCTTCTTGTCGAAGTACAGCGCGGCGATGTCCTTGCGGTCCTCGCGGTTTGGCAGGCGGAAGACGATCTGGCGCCCGAACCGGCCCGGCCTTGTGAGAGCTTCGTCGAGGACCGAAGGCCGGTTGGTGGCGCCGATGAAGAGCATGTTGTAGTTAGGCGCCTTGAGCGCGGGGATGCGCAGCTGGAGACGCGTCCCGTTGAACGCGATCACGCGCGGCAGGAAGAGCCCATCGAGGGTGAGGTTCACAAGGCCACGAACCTGCCTGATGATCAAGCCTGGGTTGTCGATGCCGTCCATCAAGACAAGGAGCATGTTCAGCCCAAGCTGGCCGCCTCCGAACATCCCACCCATGCCGCCCATCATCGGACCGCCACCCGTGCCCGAGCGCCTCTGCCCCAGGGCGTCGATCTCGTCGATGAAGACGATGCAGCCGCCCCACACCTTCGCGCGCTTCCGGGCGGCCCGGACCATCAAGAAAACGCTGAGGGCGTCGATGCCGAGGAACATTCCCGCGAACGATCCGCCTGCGGCGATATAGATCGGAACGTGGAGCGAGGACGCGATCGCTTTCGCGAGCATCGTCTTGCCGGTGCCCGGAGGACCGACCATGAGCACACCGCGCTCGCGCTTTCCGCCCGCCTTCACGTAAAGCCTTCCGTGCTCGATCAGCCTGAGGATCCGGCGCATTTCGGTGACGGCCCCCCTCTGGCCGCGGACGTCCTCCATGTTGACCCCGAAGTTGGCGTCGTCCGGGTTGATCATGGTCTTGCCGATGCGCGTGTAGAGATAGAAGGGCCCAAGGAAGAGGACGAAGTTGGCGCCGAGCAGGAACAGGACGTAGAGGAGGTTGGTCAGGCCCGCGACGATGGCCCCCGGCAGTGCGTCCAGAGCGTCCTGTGGGGCGAGACCAAAAAGGTAGTACGCGCCCATGAAATACAGGACCGGCACCGCAGCGAGGTAGAGAAAACGGCGCCAGAAGATGGCGCGGTTGGTCTCCACGGTCCGCGTGAGCGAGTCAGTCTCCGGAGACATGCGCTCGCGCAGGATCAGCGAGCGCCGGACCAGGCTGAGCAGCCCGCGGCACAGCAGCATCGCGACGAGCGCATCGGCGAGCGACCAGGCGAGGCCGAGCTGAAGAAAGATGTATGTGAAGGCGAATGTGGAGGCGCCGACGAAAAACGTGAAGATCCAGAAGATGATCACGGCGGGTTATCTCCTATCCGGCTTGGGTTTTCAACCAGCTTAGTAGTTGCAGGCGCCTGCTGTCGCGTAGCCAAGAACGCGACCACCCCGATGCCCGCCGCGACCACCAGGTCGCCCGGGCTGTAAGCCCCCCGGATCCCAACCGGCCCGCTCACCGTGATCCAGTCCGCGAGCCAGTTCAGGTTCGTGTTCGAGCCCATGAGGACGTACTGTCCGACGTGGCCACGCTGGACGAGCACGCCCGCGAGCGCGGGGGCGACCGGCATGCGGCCGCCGTTGGCGACCACAACGAGCAGGTTGAGGGCCGCACCGGCCGCGACCAACCACGCCCCGCGCAGCCGCCGGGCGTGCAGGAACGTCCATACGACCAGTCCGGCCAGTGCCGCGGCATAAACGAACTGCACGCCGTCGATCTGGTTGAGCGGCCTGAACAGGACCGCTTCCCTGATCACGAGGACCGCGAGCACGAACCAGGGCCATCGAAACCTCAGGTTGGCGAGGTTCCCGAGCTTCCCGCCGCCGGCGATGCCGATCGCCAGACCGGCGACGAGCGGGATGAGGACCAGCACGCGCCCGAGTGTGGGCTATTCGGCCGCGAGTCGCGACGCGGTCCCGGCCAGCACCTTGACACCGATCTCGAACGCGGCCTCGTCGATGCGAAAACCGGGAGAGTGGTGTGCGGGCGCGGTTTCGCCCGGCGGCATCGCCCCGAGCATGAAGTAGCAGCCAGGGATCCGCGTCAGGAACTCCGCGAAGTCGTCGCTGACCGTCAGCGGACGGCCCAACACGCTGGCCTTGTCGCCGATCAACGAGCCGGCGACGTCGAGCACAGTGCGCGTGACGTTGGGCTCGTTCATGATCGGGACGGTCCCGTGCACCAGCTCGAGCGTCGAGCGCACCTCGAATTCCCCGTCCACCTCCAGCAGTAGGTCGCGCAGGCGGCCGAGCGCCTCTTCGCGCAGACGAGGAGTGAATGTGCGCAGGCTGCCCTTGACGGAGACGCCGCGGGGGACGATGTTCCAGGCGCCGTCGCTGGAGATGTTGCCCACCGTCGTGTGGCACTGCACGCCGTCGTGCTCGAGCCCGTCGACGATCGTGTGCAGGTGCTCGAGCAGGAAGGCCTGCGCGGAGAGGACGTTGCCACGCCGGCCCATCATGCCGCCGTGTCCGCCTGGCCCCGCAAAGTTGATCTCGTACGCATCCGACCCCGCCCACATCAGGCCAGGTCTCGTGATCACGGTGCCGGACTCATTGAAGCTGACGATGTGAAGCCCGATGACCGAGTCGGGGTGATGGTCGTCGAGAAGGCCGTTCGCGATCATCGCTTTCGCGCCGCTGACGATCTCCTCGGCGGGCTGAAAGACGAAGAGGTAGCGGCCGCCTACGTCCCAGATGCGATCCACCAGCGTGCGCGCGACGCCGACCATGATCGCCATGTGCGCGTCATGTCCGCACGCGTGCATGCGACCGTCCGCTCCCGACGCAAAATCAACCCCCGACTCCTCATGGATCGGCAGGGCGTCGATGTCCGCCCGCAGCATCACGGTCTTGCCGGGCTTGCCCGTGTCGAGCATCGCGACCACGCCTGTCTCGGTGGGGCAGCGTTTGAGCTCCAGGCCGAGCTCGCGCATGCGCTCGCCCAGGCGTTTGCTCGTCTCGTGCTCGCTGAAGCTGACCTCGGGGTGGCGGTGGAAGTGACGGCGTAGCTCGATCACCTCCTCGAGCACTGAGCTGCTCGGGAGCGGCGTGGTCGACCGGTTGTCGCTCACGGAATCGCGACCAGGTTGTAGCCGCGCGCCGTCGCCCGCACGAAGTTCGGGCCTAATCCCGGTTCCAGCTCGTCCAACCGCCGCCGCAAGGTCAGCAGAGCCGAATGCACCGTCGAGTGGGCGGCGTCCGTGCGGAACAGCCCGGCTTTGATGAGGTCGCGAGCGGTCGCCGACTTCGATCCCTGGGCAAGATGCAGCACCAGGGCGGTCTGCTGCGGCGTCAGGCGGATCTCCCGTTCGCCCAGCTTGACGGTGCGCCGCGTCGGGTCGAACTCCAGGCGCCCGAACTTGTAGCTGCCGGGCCGGCCCGTGCCGCGCTCGACCAGGCGGGCGGCGAGGTCGGAGTAGATGTGGGCCATGGGCACGTTGCCCTTGACGAAATACGAGCTGGCTCCAAGCTCATAGGCCCGGCGGATCGCGGCCGAGTTGACCTGCGCGGCCGAAAGCACGATCACCGGCAAGCCGGGATGGTGCTCGCGGATCCAGGTCAGGAGCTCGAAGCCCGAGTCCTCCGTCTCGTCGAGCACCAGGTCCAGGAGTACCGCCGCCATGCGCTCGTGTGACAGCACCTCCATCGCTTCGGGCGCCGAGGAGGACGTCGACGGCCGGTAACCGAGGTCGTGGAGGTCGATTCGCAGCTGCTGCTGCATGGCCGCTTCGTCCTCGACCACCAGCACCGCCGAGCCCAGGACCTCGGCCGGACGGTAAACCTCGAGACCCGGCGGCAAGGGCGGTAGCCGCACTTCACGGTTTTTGTTGTTGCGCTGGTGCGTGGAGCTGGGGTTTTCCAAGCCTTAGCCTACATTATTCTTAACGATTATTGGCGGAGTGTGAACATTCAATCTCAACAGGTGCAGCGCATACTCTCATCCGAGTCTGGCCATAGTTCGTAAAACCAAGGGGTAAGATGGGGATGACCTGGAAGCTCAAAGTGATCCGTGTGGTGTTCGTGCTGGCGATCGTGGCCGCCCTGGCGATGGCGCTGTCGGCCAATTTCGCCGATGGCTTCTCCGACGACTCGCTGCTCGCACTGTAGTCACCTAGGTTTGACTCTCCCGGCGCTCCCGTGAGCGCCGGATAGCGGGCGGCAGCAGCGCGTAGAGATCGGCGCGGTCGACCGCCTTGCTCATGTATCCCACAACGTCGGGATCGTCCGTTCCCGACGGGAACACCGGATACGCCGTGTAGAAGATCACCGGCAGCTTCTGTCCACGCGCCCGCAGCTCGTTCAGCAGCCCCCAGCCGTCCATCGGCTCGGGGAGCATCAGGTCGATGATCGCCACCTCGGGCGTATCCGACTGCGCCTTCTCGAGCGCCTGGTCGGCGTCCTCGGCCATCGAAACCTTGTAGCCGAGCATCCGCAGGTCGGTCTCCAGGATGACCCGCCAGGCGCGCTCGTCATCCACCACGAGGACTGTGGAGCCGCGCAGATCTTCGGGCGTGGGCGCGATCGGCTTGGGCGGGGTGAACGGCACGGGGAATCTGGCGCAGTATATCGGTGGCAATGGCGAGTCCCGCGCGTAGCAAGCTCACGGGCCGCCGGCTGTCCCGACCACCGAAGGCCCCAGTCCGCAGCGGATCCGGACCCGAGAGACCGGCGCCGATGCACAAGTCCCACGCGGCTGCGGTGGTGCCGACTCCCGCCGCCCTCGTGCACGAGCTTGGCAGCTGCGTCACCGAGGCCGACATCGCCCAGGTCCTGTACCGCGGTCTCCAGCCGCTGTTCGGCTACGAAGTGGTCAACCTCCACGTGCTCGAGCGCGAGGGTTGGTACCACTCGCTGTCGATGGACTCCGGCGTGCTCCAGGACCTGCGCCGGCGCCCGCTGAGCGGATCCGTGTTCGTCAAGCAGTACGCCAATCCGAGAACCGTTGTCATCCCGCTCGACCCGAAGCGGCAGGAGATCAGCAAAGGGCCGGGCGCCGGACGCGAGACGAAGTTCGCGATCTGGGTCCCGATCGAACACCAGGGCGAGGTCATCGGGAGCGTCATCTACCAGGGATATCGCAGCCGCCGCGTGCCTGCGACCGAGACCGCCTTTCTCGATGAGGTGCACCGGCGTCTCGGAGTCCTGCTGACCAACGCATACCTCAACGAGCTGACGCGCAACCAGGCGCGGCGCCTGGAAGCGTTGAACAGCATCGCGCGAGCGATGGCCTCGACCCTCGACGAGGCGAGCGTACTGACCGCGCTGCACGCCACCCTCAGCCAGCTGCTCCCGGTCGATGTCCTCCACATGGCCGCGCTGGACCCAGAGCAGCCCGACAAGATGCGCCTTCTGAACGTCGAGGCCGACGCCGCGCCGACCTCGCGTTGGGTTGCGATGAAGTCAGCCTCGGCGGCTCCCCTGCGCACCATCATGCGCGACCCCAAGCCACTGCTCACGCATGAGCCGGGGTCCGCGTTGTGGGTGCCGATCAAAGAAGGCGGATCGCTGCGCGGCGCTCTGGGGATCAAGACCACGAAGTCATACGCGTACGAAGCCTCGACCGCCGCGTTCATGGAGCTGGTGGCGGACGAGGTCACCCTCGCCCTGCGCAACGCGCGCAGCTATGAGGCGATCGAGGGCCAGCGCCGCCGGCTGGAGGTAGTCAACTCCATCGGCCGGCGGCTTGCGTCCAGCCTGGACCGGTGGTCGATCATGCGCACTTTGCGCGAGGAGCTTTCCAGCTTCCTCGACTTCGACGGCTTCATCCTCGCGACCATCACGCAGTCAAAAGACGGCCCGATTGCGGCCGGCTACCAGTACGTCACCGGAGTCGAGGAGGTCGTGCCGCCGGTCGCACTGGCGGTGACCGGGCCTTCACGTGAGGCATACGAGACGGGCCGGCCGGTGCTGGTCCGCAAGAACCCCTGGGCGCACGCCTTCGCCCGCAAAGGCCTGGAGAGGGAGCGGTGGAACGTCGCCGAGGGCGCCGCCATCTTCCCGTCGGGCCCACCCGGTGACCCTCGCCTGATATCGGGCTCCTTCGTGTGGGTGCCCGTCCTGAGCGGAGACCGAATCACCGCCATGCTTTCCCTGCAGTCGTACCGCGAATCCGCGTTCGACGAGTGGCATGTGGAGATCCTGCAGGGCGTGGCGGCCCACGTGAGCCTTGCCCTCGCCAATGCCGATCACTTTGCTGAAGCCCAGGCCGAGCGGGCGCGCCTGGAAGCGCTGCACGTCCTCGAGATGGGAGTCGCGGGTGCATCCGATGAGAGGCAGATCGCGGAGGCTGTGTTCGGCGCGGTGAGCGACTACACCGATGCCACCCACGTAGTCCTCGCCCACCTCGACGCCGCCGGCAACGTCGTCGGTTTCACCGGGGAGCGGGGCGGAGCGATCGGGCTCCTCGGTCCGGTGCCCGTTGCCGAGGCGCCGTTCTTCAAGCGCTTGATGGCTGCCGCCGGAGAGGTCATCGATTCGGCCGAACCTGTGGATGACGACCTGGTGGGACCGGTTGGCGACTACGTCTCCTCGCGCCAGCCCAGCCATGTGGTGTGGGTTCCGGTCATGCAGGGCGAGCGCCTCGTCGCCGGCATCTCGGCCTTGCGTGACGACGGCGGTAAGTTCCTGCCGGAGCATCTGAAGCTGCTCGAGGCCGCGGCGCCGGTGGTGGGCATCGCCCTGAGGACGATGCGCCTCCATCACGCCAACGAGTTGGCGCTGGCCCAGTCCGTGCGCATCCAGGAGCTCGCGGCCCTGGCCGGACATGAGCTCATGAGCGTCGTGTCGAACATCGCCGACCAGGCGCGCACGATGCTGGAATCAGCCGGCGTCGCGTGCTGGGCGTTCGACACCGAGGGTCGCATCAGCGCCACTCGCGGCAGCGGCGATCCGGCCGCCGAGTCCGTCCTCGCCTGGGCCGGTCTCAACTCCGAGGACAGCTGGCGCGAGGCGCCTACGGGAGTGCTGAGCGGGAGCGCGAGCGGCCAGGCCTGGAGCCTCATCCCACTCTGGTATGGGGATCGCCTCGTCGGCGCCATCGGCTCCGTCCACGCGGCGACGCAGCTGGCCGAACCGCCGGCGCTCGACTTCGCGCGGCACGCGGCGGTGGCAATCGAGAACTCGCGGCTCGTGGCCGAGACTCGCGGTCGCATCCGCACCCTCGAAGCTGTCGCCGCTTTCGCCGAGCTGACGCCCACCGAGCCCGATCGCTCCCGCTCCGAGATGGGCAGGCTCGTGGGGCGCGCGCTCGCCAGCTCCCACGGCGAGCTGTGGCTCCTCGAGGACGGACATCTCGTACGCCGAGCGACTGACGACGAAGTTGCGCCGAAGGTGCCGGTCGACGAGCCCGCGCAGCTGCTGCGGGCGATCACCTCTCCGACCGGCGGGCGGCGCCTGCGCGCGCTCCTGGACCTGCTCGGCGCCTCCCCGGACGCATTCGGCCTGCCGATCCAGGTCGAGGGCCGGCTCGTCGGCCTCCTGGTCGCGAGGATGACCGCCGGCGCCTCCGAGACGAGGCGTCTCGCCACGGTGCTTGCGGGCCAGGCGGCCGTGCTCATCGGCCAGCTCGAGCTGGTGGACGCACTGGAGCGCGAGCGGCAGATGATGAACGCCATCCTCCGACACTCGCCGGTGGGCGTGATGCTCGAAGACGCGGGCGGTCGCATCGTGTACGCGAACCCCGAGGTCGAGGCGATCTACCGGCTGCAGGCGGCGGACATGCCGGGCCAGAAGCTCTCCGAGATCTATGCGGCAGCCGGCGCGGAGCGCAGCGACGAGGACCAGGCCGACGGCACGTTGGAGCTCCGGATGGGCGACCCCGTGCGCATCGTGCATGTGCGCCGCGTCGTCATTCCTGGTCTCGAAGGCGAGCCCGCCGGCGTCCTCACGCTCCATGAAGACGTCACCGCGCAGCGGCTCGCCCTGGAGGCGAAAGACCTCATGCTGCGCGCCATCGGGCACGAGGTCCGAAGTCCGGCCGCGGCGATGAAGAACACGCTCGCCGGCATCATGCAGTGGGACAGCACCATCGACGCCTCGGGGCGCCGCGAGCTCCTGCAGGAGGCTTACGAATCGTCCGACCGCCTGCTCAGCCTGGTCGAGAGCCAGCTGATCATCGCCAAGCTGGAGACGCGCCACTTCGAGCCGAGCCCCGAGCCCGTGGACCTCGCCTCTGCGCTTGATGGCGTGCTCGGCGTCATCCGTCACCGCTACGCCGAACGCACGTTGGCCGTCGAGATCGACTTGCGCGAAAACCTGCCGCCGGCGTACTGCGAGCCCGCCCACCTTGCGCAGGTGCTCACCAACCTCATCGGCAATGCGCTCGAGTACACGTCGGCTGCCGTTTCCGTGCAGGCCCGCACCGCGTCGCGCGGCTGGCTCGAGGTGACAGTCACCGACCATGGACCGGGCTTGCCGGCGGGCAGCGTCGAAGGGCTGTTCGAGAAGACGGGTCCCGCCGGGCGCAACCGCTCTCAGGGTGGCCTCGGGCTTGGCCTTTATCTGTGCCGTCTTGTCGTCGAGCGCAGCTTCGGCGGCCGGATCTGGGTCGCTTCGAGCGATCGCGGCGGCACGACTTTCAAGTTCACGGTGCCCGCGATTGCGATCCCCGGGAGCAAGACTCGGGCCGGCGAATCCGTCACAACCTCTAGGTAGTTCTTGAAAGCACGTGGGGGGGCCGGAGGCCGGCGCGTGCCATCGAACGCGCCCTTGTGGGTGAGGGTCGGCGGAGGGATGGAATCGATCCCTGACCACGCCCGACATGGCCCCGCTGATCCTGAGTTCCCCCCGCCCGGCGGCCCGTGGGAGCCAGTGTCGTTGAATGGGAAGCTCGTCGGTTGGGCGGAGCATGGAGGCCTGGCGCAGGCGCGCCGCTGCGCCGAGCTCGGCCAGGCGCTGGCGGAAGATCAGCAGACTTACCTGCTCGGGCGCCTGGGCCACAAGCTCCGCTCGGCGGTGCTCGCCCTCCAGGAGTCCTCTCGCCAGGCGGCGTTCGGGCGCCCGGAGCTGCTCGAGGCCGTTTTCGAGCAGGCTCAGGAGGTGGGGCGGAGAGCCGCGGCCGTCGAGGTGGCGGCCATCCAGCCGAAGGATTCGGCGCGTGGAGTCGTCCTCGGCGCGCTCCTGAACCTCGCCCTGCCCATCGCCGCTCGTGAATTGCCGGCCGGAGCGGTGGTGCTGGGCTCGGAACCCGCGCTGGTGGAGGCGTTCACCCGCATCCAGGAGTGGATGGGCGGACCAGGGATGACCATCTCCGCGGAGCAGGTCGGCTCGTGGTGGAAGGTCAGCGTGGCACCGGGCGGCGAGCGGCGGCCCCAGGCCGTGCCGGAGATGGGCGAGCCGCTGATTCGGCTGATCGTCGACACGAGACTCGAAGGCTGGCTCGACGCGGGCCGGCCCGACGGCGCCGACATCTACCTTCGCGCTCAGCCTTCCCGTTGACGGCGGTCCAGCGAGTCGTCGCCCCCAATCCTGGTCCTTACACGGGACCGGGTACCAACACCTGGATCGTGGATGCGGGACCGGTGGCGGTCGTCATCGATCCGGGCCCTGATGACGATCAGCATCTAGCCGCGATCGACAAGCGCCTGGGGTCGACCACCGTCGGCGTCGTGCTGGTCACGCACTCTCATCCCGACCACCTGCCCCTCGCCGAACGCCTGGCGAAGCGACACCTCGCGGCGGTGCGGCGCTACCCAGAGCTGGGGGATGGGGACATCGTGCGCGTGGGCAACCTGAACGTGACGGCTCTTTACACACCGGGCCACAGCGCCGACCACCTCAGCTTCTGGCTGGCCGGCGACCGCGCGGTGTTCACGGGAGATCTCGTCCTCGGGAGTGGCAGCTCGATGGTCACCTATCCCGAGGGCGATGTCGCCGCTTACCTGCGCTCGCTCCAGCGCCTGGCGGCGATGGAACCGCGGATTCT
>Ga0209590_10000446_pt1 | contig 13482 bp, 10 predicted proteins | sample CZO8metaG_FD_188353 | JGI IMG/M metagenome (GOLD analysis project Ga0209590, IMG submission 188353) | Vadose zone soil microbial communities from the Eel River Critical Zone Observatory, Northern California, USA - CZOApr15con1.8 metaG... | ecosystem: Environmental > Terrestrial > Soil > Vadose...
AGCCGATCACCAGGGAACTGCTAGTGCGTCAAAGTGAGGACGGTCCCGAAGCTGACCTTCTTGACGGTCGGCCTGGTGTATTTCTTCATCGTGCACCTCCTTCCTATAAGCTTTCGCCTTGCCGGCGAGGAATCACAGACTCACGGCCTGGGCCAGTTCCTGGCATGACTGCAGCACGCTGCGGATCCACTTCTCGGGCGCTGCCTGATCAAAGTCCCGCATTGTCTCGACCTGCCAGTACTTGTCGAAAGGCAGCTCGGAGGGGCGCATTTCGAGCAAGCGGCGACCGCGCCATTTTATTTGACGCTCGTAATCACCAAGGCTTGCCAGCAAGGCATCGACAGCAGTATCAAAGGCGTACCTTGCAGCGATGGTCGCGCTCACGTAATCGCCAGCTTCGGCCATGCCGACGGCATCCTCGGCGAGGCCGTCAAGGTTATCCAGGGTCTCTGCGACAATAATGCTTTTCATCGCGGAGGCCGCGAACTGCTCGGCGCGATAGCTGACCCAGTCAGCGCCGTCGATCACCTGACATCTGCTCAGACGATTGGCGAAGGCGATTTCGGTTGGCGTCAGAATTGAACCTTTGGATGTGCCGCTCTCGAATTTGTCCCAGACCGCGTATTCCAGCATCTGGTCGACCTGCCGGTCGGTCCAGAACTCAACGTCCCAGCGGCGGTCATCAACGTAGAAAGCCTGGACCGGAACGATTCCCGCCGTCACCGAAACTTCCTCGGCGACCCGGCCGCCTTGCCAGGGTTCGGCAGTGATGACGTACACGTCCAGGTCGCTCTTGGGATTGCCCCACCCTCGTATCAGGGAGCCGGCCAGATAGATCGCGAGCCAACTCTCGGGCAGAGCCTCGTTCGCCGCTAATGTCGCGCGACACGCTTCGGCGCCCAGCACTGTCAAGTCGCTGTCCTCCCTGCCTCTCGCTCCCTCAGCGCCGCTGGGGGCCTAGGCGACCAGGATTAGGTCCGCCGGACGATCCGTCCACGCTATGAGGGCATTTTTCAGATATCCAGACATTCGTTACGCGCCGAACGTGCACCGAAGCGCTGCTACAACGCGGCGGTCACGCCTACCGCCAGACCGACCAGCAACTCCCGGCCGCCGGGCCACCCCGTCAGCCGAACTCAGAGGCGACCTCCGGGTCGGGTACGCGTTTCGCGGCTTTGCCCGCCCTGGATCGAGCGCCGCTTCACTCGTCCCTGAGAATCCATTCGTCTGCCCCGGAGCCGACGGTATGCGCCAGGCATATGGAAATCCATGGCTGGACGCGCTGTCTTCTGCTGGCCGCGCTTGCGGGTCTTATCGCGGTGGCGCTCGGGCAGCCCTGGGGCGACCCGGTCGCCGGCCTAGCGGTCACGGCCTTCATCTGCCTCGTCGGGTACGAGGTCACCAAGGACGTGGTCCGCCGCCTCGCCGACGGAGTCGACCCCGAGATGATCACAACCGCCGAGGCAGCCGCCGGAACCGTGCCCGGAGTCATCCACGCTCACGCCCCGAGAGCCCGCGTTAGCAATCTCGTTAGCAGGCCACAGAAAGAAGCCCCTTGCTACACAGTGGCAGGCACCGGCAGCCCGCTCCCTGATTCCGGCGACGGCGTCCAGCCGGCCAGGGCTGAACTCGGCTACGTAAAGACCGAGGCTGGTCAGTTCGACTTTTCCGGCGTCGCCGCCGGCTCGCTGTCCGATGTCTACCTGTCCGATACCCCGGACAACCTGGTCAGGATGATCGCCGGGCGCACGGGAACTTTCTTCGGCCGGCGGATGCGCGCCGGGGACATCTACACGATCGCTGGCGGCGGCACGACCCTGCCCGTCAACGGCACCCCGGCTATCCAGGCGCGGATCGGCGTCATCGGCCTGTCGGTTGACCGGCAAGGCAACGTGCTGATGAGCGACCTCGCCGCATCCTTCTCCGCGGTGTGGGTCCTGCCAGCCAGGTCAGGCACCTACTACGGCCAGCAGATGACGGCCGACGACCTCTACCTCGTCGCCGGCGGCGGCAACACCCCCGGCGACGGCATCCCCGCGATCGGAGCAGCCCTGCCCTTCGATTTCACCGGCGTCGCCACCGATAAGGCCGGCAACATCGTCCTCGCCGGCGACAGCGTCCGGATCGTCGCCGCCAGGACAGGCACCTTCTACGGCCAGTCCATGACCGCCGGCCACCTCTGCACCATCGCCGGCGGCGGAACCGGCCTCATCCCGGACAACCGGCCAGGCACCAAGATCGCGCTCGACGCCCCCGAAGGCCTCGCTGTGCTCCCCTCGGGCGACATCGTCTTCTCCGACCTAGGGGCCCGCCCGCGTCCTGCTCATCCACCACTGAAATCAACCAGCACCGCCTACTATGACCAGCGGGCGGCGACCTGGATTACCCCCGCAACTGCCGTTATGCGGAGATGATCAGCAGCGACCCGGGCGATGACGACGGAACTGGATTCGTGCCGAATGGCGTGGCCGGGGGCAGGCCTACGGCTGCTCGCGCCCTTCGGCCGCACGGATGCCGCCGAGCAATTCGCCGCCGCCTACGGCGGACTGCATGCGGCTGCTACAAGCCCGAACCCCGGATCTTCCAGCGTGCGTGCGACCTTCTCGCGGTGCCCCCCAGCGAAACGGTAATGGTCGATGACATCGGGGCACTGACATCCAAGGCGCCCGGCGAGCAGGCCTGCGCGCGGTCTGGCTCAACCGCGGCCGCCAGAACTGGCCGGGCACCTCACCCCGCCGGACGCGGTGATCGAAGAATTCGGGAAACTTCCCGGCTTCCTGCTGCCGCCGGAGGTGCATGACGCTGACGAAATCCCAGACGAGCCGGGCATACAGCCAAAACCCGGAAGCTGAACCCGGCGCTAACCACAGGACCGCATCTTCCCGGCCGTCACCGTTCGCCCTGATGACAAATATGACCGCCTCGCCGATGATATGGCGATGGGCAGAACTTTCGCGAAGATCGTCCGGCGCGGCCTGCTTCCTTTTGCTGTCGCAGGTTCGCTGAATGCCGGAATAGTCGCGCCAGGCGCGGCGCTCGCCGCCGGGCGGCCAGCAGAACCCATGCGGTCGCTGCCGTGCAGTAACCAGACGCTCAGGAACTGCCCGCTGGCGGGACTGTACGCCCCCGATAAAGATCCAGTGATATTCAACGATAAAACTAATCATTATCGGATTGTCTGGATCTCGGACTACGTTCAGCCGCCGCCACGCGGGCAGGAGCCGGTCTGGTTCTACGTGTACGTGCTTTACGAGAACTACGGCAAGTCGCCGCTCTCGTTCTCCTGCCCGAACGGCGCCAAGTCCGATACCGAGAAAGAGTGGTTCTTCCGCGACGGCAAGAACATCGGCTACGTTCCGGCCGGAGGCGGCTCCTGCACCCAGAACCCCAACGCCCACGAGACGCTGGAGCCCGGCCATCTCATGCAGCAGTTCGCGAAGTTCAACAACGTCCCGTGGAAAGGCGACAAGATCGCGATCCAATGGCCCCAGAGCCAGCAGCCGACGGCCACGAGTGCCTTTGCCGTGCCGTACGAGCTGTACCACTGGACCGTACCGGCCAAGACACAGCCCAAGCGCACCGGCAGCAACCTGGTGAAGCTGGAGAAGGTGGCCAGGATGATCTGGCAGGCCGTCGGCATCGGCAACATGGTCTGCGACATCCTCCGCTGCAAGTACGTACCGCCCAACGTGTCGAAGGTGATCTCGCGGGCTGGTGACGTCCAGACCATCGGCGATCTCGCAGTGGCCCTGGCCAAGGTACCCGCCGTCGTTTCTGACCTGGCCGCGCTGAACAAGGCGATCACCGGCCACAAACCGGGAAAACCGTTCTCGGCCGCGGCCAAGCGAGCAGGCAAGAAGGCGTGGAACGACACCAGGTCACTGCACCAGACACTCGATGACCTGGTCCCCGGCCTTTCCAAACTCTGGCCGGTCCCGCCACCGAAGTAACCCGGACACACCCGGCGGCGGTTTCATTGCCCGGCTTCCCAATCGGCTTCGACGGCGTCCCACTCCGCGTCCCAGGTCCGGATAGTGGCAGCGAGCCTGGGACAGTTGTCGGCGTGGCCGTGTTCGTCTTCGGCTGGGCCATTTTCGGGTCCGTGGTCGCTGATTGCCTGGTCGCAGGAGCCGCAGCGCCAGATGACGGAGCGGTCGTAACCGAAGCCTGTGTCGGGGTGTAGTGGGTGGTCGCCGGGTCAGCAGCCAGGATCTCGCCATCTAACGAGTACGGACGCTCGCAAGCAAGTCCTGGCCTTTGGGAGATCAAAGTCGAGACGGTGAGCTGCACGAAGTTTCTGACCACGCGGCTCGGCCCGCCCTGCCGTTCAAGAGGCCTCCTCTGTAGTCCGAGCGACGCGAGCCGTGTACCGTTTTGCGCCTCGTCTGTCTTAGCTTTTCAGGCGGGCGAGATTTGCGGCATTGTTGATGGATCTCAAGAGCGATGACAAGACCGGGATGTAGAGCCTGTTGTCGCGTTCTAGCCAGCGTCCGACGATGTCGGCCAGGCTGCGTTCTGTGGTGATGAGAGCACCGCTCTCGAAGCCCTCGTTGGCGGGAACCGGGGGAGGTACCGACCCTGGGGCGACGAGGATCGTGCGCGCCGAGCCGCGCGGCAATGCCAAGCCGAGCGATCCTTCCCACTGCTCAAGTACCGGCCGTTGGTCGGGCGCGGTCAGCATGGCGACGAGCAGCACGTTATTGCCGGCCGCGAGCGCGTAGCGCCGTAGTTCGCCCTCGCGCACAGGGATACTGAAGCCGCGGAGCGCCGGGATCTCGAACAGTGGCAGGAGAAAGCCTGGGATTTCTCCGCTGGCGTCGCCGAACCACCGCGCTGAGGTGACCTGCTTGATCACAGCTTGGTCGTTATCGAACGCGCGGGCGTGATCGGCAGAGCGCTTCGCCCGCTTAGCGGCAGTGTTGAAAATGCTGGCGGGCGCGAACAGGAAGAGGCAGATCCCAAGGCTCCACAGGCCGGGGGTGAATTCCTTGTGAGCCAGGTACAAGATGCTCGACACTAGAACCGCCGGCGCTGTGAAGAGGGCGAACCCGGCCGCTGCGCTGGCAAACTCCGACTTGTCATCAGGTCTCGCGGTAATGACGACCGCCGATATGAGGCTGGCGAGGCACCAAAGGCCGGTAGTCACCTGCAGGGGAATATCCCAGTATTGCCACGCGAACAGCGAAGCGCTCACGTCGAGTGTTACTAGGGCAAACCAGGCGGCGACCAGCCATCTTCGGCGGAAAGGAGTCGCTCGCCGCGAGGTACTGGCGATTCGTGGCTCCCCTGGGTCAGCATGCGCCATCCAGGGGTCAGCGGTGACTAGCTCGGCAGAGACTGGCTTCCGACCAGCGTCAAGCCTGTCGGCCTCGCGTCGTGCCATGACCGCCGCCCCGAGGGCGGGTACGCAGTCCCGGTCCGGGACCTCGAGCAATCTCCCCGGTGCCTTGTCGGCAAGCCGCTCAGCGACGAGCGGAACCCGGGTCGAGCCGCCGACTGGTAGCACCACGTCGACTTCGCCCCAGGCCAAGCCCATGTCTTTGACGGTATTCTCCGCCGTCGCGATGGTCTCATCCACGGTGACGGCAATGAGTAGCTGGAAGTCGTTGCGCGATAGCGTCAGCTCGGGGTTTCCCGGCAGATCGTAGAGAATCTCGTGCACCACCTCGTCGGTGGACAGCCGCCGTTTGACCTGCTCGCAGACGCGTTGGAGCCGGACGAGCCGCCACGGTTCCTGCTGGCCGAGCTCACCTTCTGCGATCTGCGCATACTGTGCCGGGAAGCGACGCTTAACCTCATCGAGGATGGCCTGGTCGAAATCGATGCCGCCAAGTCCGATTCCGCCGATGGCGCGTGGATCCGGCAGGCCAGGCCGCCCAGGACGGATTGCAGCGCAGTCAAGCGTGCCGCCCCCAAGATCGAACACAAGCGCGGTCGGACGTTCTGAGATGAGTCCGCAGAACCTGGCGTACTCGATTGCGGCGGTGGGCTCATCGACGATGAAAAGCGATTCTCTGGGGTACCCGGCGGCGATCGCGGCAGCTTTTAGGACACCGCGCCTGTTTCCTGCCCAGCTGGCCGGCGCGGTCAGTACCGTCGCCGACGGTACTCCGGGCAGGCGTTCCTGAGCACGTTCGTAGAGAAAACGCAAGACGGCAGCGACGAGCTCGGCCATTGTGAACGGCTGATGATCAATATCAACCCGGCTCACGACGCCGACCTCGCGCTTGAAGTTGTCGAGATACGCCTCCGGGCGCCCGGTCCTCGCATTCAGCGCGGCTTGACCGACGAGCAGGTCGCGCGGTGCCGTCCCGGATAGGCACACTGCTGTGGGCACCGCGTATGACCAGTCGCCGCCGATCCCCGGGTCCGGCTCACGGGCCAGCAAAATCTCTCCGGTATCAGTCATGATCGCGAGCGAAGACGTCGTCATGCCAAAATCCACGCCGTAAGCGAACTGGCTGCTCATTTGCCTTCCATCAGGACCTGCTGTAGCCGTTCGCTGGCCTGGGCGAGGGAAGCGTCCAGCTTGTCAAGCAGTTGGAGCTGGTTGGCCAGTTCGGCGATCCGGCCGGCTCGTTTGGCGGGGTCGGCCTCGTTCTTCTTCGCCTGTTCCCGCTGTCCGGCAAGCAGTGCCCGCCGCTGATTGATCAGTTCGTCGATGGCACTCGACAAGCGATCTGTCTCAGCGGGAGCAGTTTCTGCGAGCCATGCGCTGATGCGATTCCCGGCATCCACGATCAACGGCTCTGCGACCAGCGCGACCTTGCGTACTTCGGCCTGCCTGTCCTCGGACAGCGCGTCGCGGGTGCCGAGGATCGCGCCGGCCGCGTAGCCGATCAGCGCTCCGATGGCGCCCCCAAGAGCGCTGCCGGGACCTAGCCCGACCAGACTGCCGATCGTCAGGCCCACAGCGCTGCCATAGACTGCCATCGCCTTGCTCCCGGCAAGGCCCCGGCTGACCACGCTGAAACTGATCCTGGTCCGGTTCTCCGTCCCAGAGGCTGGATCCGTGACAGCGGGCGTAAGCTCGGGTGCCGAGCCGGGCGCATAGATCAGCTCAGAGTCAGTCAGCTTCCTGGCCTCGGCGACCGCCGTGACAAAGAACTGATCAAGCGCCGAGTCCGCCCAATTGGCGATACCCCCGAGGCCTTCTACCAATCGTTGCTGGTAGGCCTCGGGTGTGGCCGGCAGCCGGTCCATTGCCAGATCCATCTTGGACTGCAGCACCATGGTGCCGCACAGGTCACTGATCTTCTGCTGCATCTCAGCGACTTTGGCGTTCGCCCGGCTGCGTACCGTGCGCCTCAGTTCGCCGGTCGCATAGTCCAGGCTGTCGAGCTTCGCCTGCGCTTCCGCAATCGCCTGCGAGAACGCTTCCTGATCCCGCTCCGCTCGCCGGATCGTCTCAAGTTCGCCGGTCGCTGTCAGGCGGAGCGTGGCCAGTGCTGCCGCCAGCAGGGCGACTGGGCTCGCTCTTTCCTCGCCGGGGTTCTCAGCCGAGCCGTACAGCGCGTACCAGGCCCGCTTCGAGGCTCCGAGATCGGCGATCGCCTGGTAGAGGTCAGGAACGCCTGACAGCTCCTCCCGCGCGATGTCATGAGCCTTCTGACCGTCGAGGGCCATCTCGGCCGAAACCGGCAGCACCTCCAGCGGCCTGCCCAATCGGCCGCTGAGGCGTTCCGTCGCGCTTTGCAGGAGTTCTTCCGGGTCGAGCACATCCGTCTTCGTCAGAACCGCAATGATCGGGACGCCGGTTTCTGCGACGGTGCCGAACGCTTCGAGTTCAAGGGCGGACAGCGGCCGATCAACGCTTGCGACAAACAGCACCGCGCTTGCGCGCTCGAGATACTGCTGCGTGATCACATTGTGAATCGGGATCCGGCTATTGACGCCAGGAGTATCCACGAACTCGAGGCCCCACGCTAGCGACGGCAGCGGCGCTCGAATCCCGACACTCATCACCAGCTCGCCAACACTGCGATTGCCTATCTCGGTGACATAGCGCTGGACCTGATCCAGGCCGATCTCCTTTTGGGATTGCGATCCACCGGGCTCAGCGTACGAGACGATCGCTCCTTCATCGGGACCCCACGACAAGATCGTCGCGACACTGGTTGTGTCGCCAGGCAGGTGGGGAAACAAACGCCGCTGGGCGAGCGCACTCAGCAGCGTCGACTTGCCTCGCCCGTACTCACCGAACACCACGACCCGGAGCGGCGGAACTCTGCCCAGCATCTCGGTCGCCATACTGGCGTCCGCTCGCACTGACTCGGCACCAGTCACCTCGTGCAGCAGCGCCTGGCAAATCCCGGCTAGTTCCAGGTAGGACGGGTCAAGGTCAGGCATCGGATCCGCCGTCCTCGCTGGCGAACACTACAACTTCCTGAGGCCGGAGCAGGCTGCCCGCGAGGGTGAGGCCGGGTCGCACCGATTGCGCGATCGTCCCGGGCGGGTGCGCTGGATTCGCGGCACGGCGGTCAACTATCTGATGCCGCCGCACGTCGACTATGCCTTCGTCGGTAAATTCGCCGACCTCCAGGCCCGCCAGCCCTTCATCCAGGCGCTCGATCACCCAGCGCAAGGTGGCTGCGCTGGCATCGCCAGCGCTCTCGGCAAAGACGCCGCGAAGCCGGTCACGCAGCTCAGCGAGGACAAGCGCCGGTCGTGCCAGCACGGCAGCGGCCGGGTCATGACGCCGACTGCTGCCCGTCGTCAGGCGCTGGATCTCACGAGCGCTGTTTTCCTTCGCCTCGGCCAGCGTGGCCAGCGCCGAGTCGATGGTGGCGAGTGACTCCTCGGTACTGCAGCCTTCGTGCGGAAGAACACCACCCGCGACAGCGACGGCTCGCTGCGCCACGCGCTCCGCGAGCTGCCGGGCCTTTTTCTCGTGGTCCCGGTTGAATATGTTCACCGGTACGGGCTCCTTAGCCAGGGGCTGGTACTCACCAAGTAGTTCTGCTGCACGGTCGTTCCGTTCTGCCGCTCCCGCCCGCAATTCGATTGCTGTGTCGAGGCGATCGGCGATGGTCTGCGCGATCTGGATGGCATTGAGAATCGCATCTTTGGTCTCCCTACTTCGAGCGGCATAGCGTGGCTCGCGCCAATGCCGTGCTTCGGTGCGGGCGGCGGGGGCGAGGATGGAGAGCGCGGCATCGAGAGCCAGCCCAGGCTCGACGGTAGCGGCGAATCGGGAGCCGAGATCGCGATGTGTCTGCGCGAGCCGGTCAATCCGCTCGATGTCGTCTGGATCCAAGTCGAGGCGGCCCAGCCGAACGAGCCGGGAGATCTGCATCTCAGGCAGCCCATGCAGGTTGTCCGCTATGTTCTCAATTGCATCATGGGCCCGCTGAAGCTTTAGCTGCACGTCGGAGGACGGGATTCCGGCTCGCTCCTGGGCCGTCAGGTGCCAGCGCACGTCATCAAGGAGAGCGCTCACCTTCATGACGTACGCCTGCCGCTCGTACAGGGAACTGATGTAGCGACGGACCTTGGCGACTCCGCTCACCTCGACAAGCCGCGCCACAACCGTCGAGTCGTTGCATCCGTCACGCAGGTAACTCACGGCCAACATCAGTCCCCACGCACCGAGTAGCTCTTTCAGCGCCACGCAGCGATCGGGTGGGATAGGACAGCCATCGAGCCTGGTCCTGAAGATGGCCGATCGCGGGTACTCAAGGGCCGTCATCAGTTTGCGGAAGTCCCAGCTTGAAAGCTCCCTCAACTCATCCAGTTCTTCAGCTGACAGGCACTGGACTCCTTCGGCGACAATGGCGGCGACCGGCAGAATCTCATAGAAGATGCGCCGGAGGTCAGGTTCTGAATTCCACCGGTTCCCGATAAAGGCCATTCCCGACGCCATCGGGTCACTGGCCTCTCCGCTCGCCCGCCAGCTCTGGTCGCATCGGCTCATCACCCCGATTGCCTTCGCCGAATTGGTAAGGCGGCCAGGGACTGGTGGCCCGAGGAACTCTCGCACCACATTCATGTCCCTTTCCCCGAGGTCCCGCTCAAAGAGGTAAAGGATCGCATCAGCTGCGTCAAGCTCCTCGCTGCTGCGCTGGGTGAGCAGTCGCTCGGTTTCGTTCGAATCCACGCCGTAGATACTGTAAAGCCCGGGCGTGTCGATCAGGATCAGCCGCTGAAGATGTTTCTCATGTACGCTCACGACGATGCGCGAAGGCTCAAGCAGCTCATATGATCGTTCCAAACGCTGAACTGTGAGCTGTTCAAGACTGCTCAGCGGATAGTCCTGCTTGCGGACGCTGCCATTCGCGTCCCGGTAATATGCGGCGATTCCCTCCGGCTGACCATAACGGAACTCGTTGACGCGGTAAGTGGCCTCTACCTTCCTAGTAACGGCTAGCCGACGCCCGAGTAGGGCATTGACCAGAGTTGACTTGCCCGCCTTTATCTGCCCGATGATGGCTAGGCGAACCGGCTGACTCAGTCTCTCCTGAGCACGTTCCAGCAGCGGATACAAATCGCGCAGCGGGCCGAAGTCGTCGGCGAACTGCGGCTTCAGTGCTGCCAGTATCGCTCCTGCGTCAAGCCCGGCCGCAGGTTCAAGTTCACCCAATGATCACCCTCCCCCAAGTGAAACGGCGTGATACGACCTTAGACCAGATAGGGCGAATCGGCGCCTCTCCGAGGATGATCCCAAACGTCGGGCCGGGATATCTTCGGGGTTGCCCGCTTCGGATAGGCCTCACGTCGAGTTGCCGGGGGCCGGGACGCCAAGGCAATAGTCTGAGAACGGACCGACTGGCGTAGATCTCGCCAGGAGTAGCGCGACCGAAAGGTCGCATATGACCACGATGCGCCGCATATGGCCTTTGCCTACCTCGTTACCCAGACGCTTGCGACCATCAACATCGCCGTAAGCCGTGAACCCGGCACGGCGCTTGTCTGTCACTAAGCTCAGTGACCCGTCCGACCCGGTTAGCGGGCACAGAGAAAGGGATCGTAACAGAGGGCATGCCAGCACATAAGTACCGAATATGGTTGCCACAAGGAAGGGCGGTATCGGCTCCAGGAGCCGTCCATATCGAGCCGCCGTTGTGCCGCCAGATCTGTTATGGCCGTCACGGACTGTTGACTTGGGCGCTATTGCCGCTCTCGGTTGTGAAGGCGACGGGGCGAGGGCGCAGGTTATGTCATTCGGCTGTATTGCTCCGAGGCTGCCGCCGCCCCTTCAGGTCCCCGCCCGGCGCCCGGAACTCAGTCACCTGCTGCGGCACCTGCAGTGCCCGCCGTAACCGGCCGCGCCGCCGCCCGGCCGCGCCCCCCGGACCGGAACAGAACCACCATCCTGCCCCCGGCGGCCAGACCGCCGGTTTTCATGGGGTGGACAAGGTCATTGTCCGCGTCACTATATGTCCGACCGTACCGGCCGGCGGTCTCCGCCAGTCGCTGCCCGAGCGAGATGACAGGTCATCGGGGCCGGTCGTGATGTCGCAAAGGTCAGCGCGTCCGCGAGAGGGGATTCGGCGAGCAGATCGCGTGCAATGGCTCAGCACTCAGCTGGTTCGTCACCATCTCGAACCTGACCCCCGCGCTTGGACTATTCACCCATCCGGCGGACTTCCCGCTCAGCACAGCCGGCTGCCGCGGGTCCTGGCTGCGTGTGCGTGTCAACCGCAGCAGCCTGCGAGGCGTCTTTCAGGTAGCCATTGAACGGGAAACCATGAGGTCACCATGACAGTAACTCAGCGCTCTGCCGCTGTGTTCGCAGCGCCGGCTGCCCTGACCGCGCTTGCCCTCATCGCGGCGCCCGGGGTGGCTTCGGCGGCCCCGGGGGCGGCTTCGGCGGCGGTGCCTCGCCATGTCACCGTCTTAGTCGCCAACCGCGGGTCAGGGACGGTCTCGCCGATCTTCACGACCACTAACCGCGCGGGCAAGCGGATCAGGACCGGCGGTGTCCCGCAGGCCATCGCGATAACGCCGGACTACAAGATGGCCTATGTCGCCAACGGCGGGTCCGGCACCGTGACCCCGGTCCGGATCCGGACCGGCGCCGCCCGGGCGCCGGTGAAGGTCGGGGCCTTCCCTGACGCGATCGTGATCAGCCCGGACGGAAAGATGGCTTACGTTGCCAGCACCATCGCATCAGCCTGAGCGTGCCGAACCCGGGGCAGTCCGCGACGGGACTGCTCGGGATCACCGGGATCGACGGGGACCTCACACCCCGGCAAGTACGGCAGATCGCGGCATCGGGCAACTTCCCTCCAGATAGCGGCATCATGCTGTGCGATGCTGCTCAGGCGACCGAGCAGGGGCATCCGCCGTCGTCGGCCTACCTGGTCTCCGAGGCCGCAGTAAAGCTGTACAACAACGGCAAGCTGACCGACGGTGCCTGCCCCGCCCTCAGTCCTCCGATCCCGCAACTGACACCGCTCCACCCGTTCGACGCGGCCTCGCTCGACTTCCCGCTCGTGACGCTGGACTGGGGCGGAAACTCCGCCACGGCGCAGCTCGCTCAGCGGTACGAGCTGGACTTCTACCAATGGCTCGAAAGCACGGCGGGACAGGCGGTGCTGAGGTCATACGACCTGGCGCCGCCGCAGCCTTCGGCGGCGCTTCCCCCGGTGCCGCTGCCCTCGCAGTCTCAGATACGCGGCGCGCTGCAGCGCTTCACCAGAAAGGCACCGCCCGCCCGAATCCTGGCCGCGATCGACGAGTCCGGCCCCATGGAGCCGTACCTGCAGCAGATCGCGTCAGCCGTGACCGAGGTTTTTGGCACCGGGACAACCACGTCCCTCGGTGCCAGGGACAGCTTCGGGATCTGGGCGTTCCCCGGAGCTGGTACGTCCACTTACAAGACGCTGGTGCCGTTCGCACGCGGCGCGAGCAGCCAGCGCGACGCCGTGGCAGCGAGCACGAGCATGCTCTCCGCGCATGCCCACTCCGCAGAGTTTGACCTGATCGCGGACGCCGCCCCGGTGCTGTACGGCCAGCCGACGAAGGCTCAGCAGGCCATCAGCTCCGTGATCTTGCTGACCGACGGGGATGCCTACAGTAACGGGCAGGACCCCCACGGCAACACCCTCGCCAAGGTGCATGACCTGCTGCACCGGCTTGGTGCAGCGCAGTCGCTTGTCAGGGTGTTCGTCATCGCCTTCGGCGATCCCGGATGCGCGCAGGCGCCCCAGGCCGCCCGCGCGACACCCTGAGCGCACTAGCAGCCGCTAACGGAGGCAACTGCGTGAACGTGAAGGACCTAGGCCAGCAGCTCGACCAACTGGTCAGCCATCCTTCGGCAAGCGGGTGAGGGCCATGCGCCGGACCTGTCGCATTACCCTAACCGTCGTGGCCCTCGCGGCGTGCGCGGTCGGCTGCACCACGGCACCCGGCACCGCGCCCTGGCCGCCACCCGCGACAGGGCCCGTCACCATCACCATCTTGACCGGAACGGACACCAGCATCAGTCCGGGCAGCCTGCCGCTACACGGCGCCACAGGCATGTACAGCGAGCTAGCCAAC
>Ga0209590_10000447_pt1 | contig 13481 bp, 9 predicted proteins | sample CZO8metaG_FD_188353 | JGI IMG/M metagenome (GOLD analysis project Ga0209590, IMG submission 188353) | Vadose zone soil microbial communities from the Eel River Critical Zone Observatory, Northern California, USA - CZOApr15con1.8 metaG... | ecosystem: Environmental > Terrestrial > Soil > Vadose...
GGGCGGCGTCAATCGGTTGAGCCTGGGCGTTCAGGGCTTCGAGCCTCGGGCGCTCGCGGTGCTGGAGCGCAAGACGGACGCCGCGCAGGCGACGCGAGCTTTCACGCTCGCCCGTTCGATGGGCGTGGCGAACCTGAGCATCGACCTCATCTACGCGGTGCCCCACCAGAGCCGGGAGTCATGGGTCGAGACGCTCCGCCGCGCGCTCGCGCTCGGTCCGGATCATGTGTCGACCTACTGCCTCACTTTCGAGGAGGGCACATTGCTCTGGCGCCGGCGTGCCGAGGGCAAGCTGCCCGAGCTCGATCCCGACCTGCAGTGGGATCAGCTCGATTCGGCCTGTACTGAGTTGGAGGCGGCGGGGTTCGAGCGCTACGAAGTCTCCAACTGGGCGCGACCCGGATTCGAATCGCGCCACAACCTCGCGTACTGGCGGTGCCGGCCGGTGTACGGCGCAGGCGCCGGCGCCCACTCGTACGCCACCGATGGAACGCGCGCCTGGCGGTGGTGGAACATCGCCCGGCCGCGCGAGTACATCGCCGCATGCCCGGTGCCCCGGGCGGATGGCGAGGAGCTGCCCGAGCGCAAGACGGGGGCCGAGGCCCTGATGCTCGGGTTGCGCACCGCCGAGGGCGTGGCGCCGCGCCCGGGCTTCGAGGACGAGCTCGGCCGCCTCGCGCGAGCCGGATTGATCGAGACGGTCGACGGCCGAGTGGCTCCGACCCGACGCGGCATGGATCTGCACAACCAGATCGCTCTCGCGGTACTGTAGTCAGCACTCTCGTCGGGAGAGTGCCAAAAAGCATGGAAAACAGAAAGCAAGCAATCCTGCGGGCGGTGGTGCAGGAGTTCACGACCAGCGCCGTGCCGGTGGGCTCCCAATCGTTGCAGAGCCGCTATTTCGTCAACCTGTCGTCGGCCACGATCCGCAGCGAGCTCGCCGAGCTCGCCGACCTCGGCTACCTGGCTCAGCCGCACACCTCGTCCGGGCGCATCCCGACAGACTCCGGCTATCGATATTTCGTCGACTTCCTGATGGACCTGGAGGAGGTGCCCGAACGAGTACGCGTCTACATCAACGAAGAGCTGCGGCATGGGACCGCCGACGTCCAGGGCCTGGTCGAGCGGGTGGCGATGACGACCGCATCCGTGACCCAAAACGCCTCCGTAGCCAGTGCGCCTCACGGCTCCCAGGGCCGGATCAAGCACGTCGACCTGGTTTCGCTCGAGCCCAAAGAGGTGCTGCTGATCCTTCTGCTCGAAGGCAACTTGCTGCGACAGCAGGTCGTCCAGGTGACCGACGAAGCGACCCAGCCCACGCTGACCCTGTTGGCATCCAAGTTCAACGAGTCACTCGTCGGCAAGGCCGGCGAGGAGGTTCGCCGGCAGTACGAGACCGCCGCGCTTGGGCTGGAGAAGGAGCTGCTCGACCGCATCGTGGCAGCGCTCACCATGTACGAGCAGGGTACGGAGACCCTGGTCGTACACGACGGCGTGCGCAACCTGCTGCGCCAGCCCGAGTTCGCCGAGTCGTCCCGGCTCCAGCAGGTCCTCGAGGTCCTGGAGGAGACCCGCTACCTGACCGTGCTCTTGCGAGAGCTCATCGGAAACTCGGACATGCAGATCGTCATCGGCTCCGAGAACGCATCGAGCCAGCTGCAGGGATGCGCGGTCGTGCTCACAACCTACGGCCCATCGAACCAGCTCAAGGGTGTGCTCGGTGTGATCGGTCCGACGCGGATGGCATATAGCCAGACCGTCGCGCGCCTCCAGGCGGTGGCGCTGAGCGCGAGCGAGCGGATGGCGGAGCTCGGGGTTTGAGCTCGGTGCCCATCGCGGTATCACTCCAAGAGCGATGACCACTCGTAAGTACCCGCACGAACCCCACGAGGCTGAGCGGCGGCCCGAGACGGCGGAGGTTGCGGCCTCCAAGCAGCTGGCGGCGCTCGAAGGCAAGATCGCGGAGCTGGAGTCGACCGCGGCTGAGGCCAAGGATCGGTATCTGCGTCTGGCTGCCGACTTCGAGAACTTCAAGAAGCGCGCGCGCCAGGATCAGGTCGACACCATCCAGCACGCCTCCGCTGAGCTGATCAACCGGCTGCTGCCCGGACTCGACGACCTCCACAAGGCGCTCGAACACAGGCCCAAGGGCATCGACCCTTCTTGGCTGAAAGGCGTGGAGCTGAGCGTGCGCAAGCTGGAGGACGCTTTTGGCGCTCACGGCCTCGAGGCGATCAAGTCAGTCGGCGCGCGCTTCGACCCCAAGCTGCACGAGGCGGTCGGCCATGAAGAGTCGCTCGAGCAGCCCGAGGACACCGTGGTGGCGGAGCTGCGGCGCGGCTACCGCATCCGCGATCGCGTGGTGCGGCCGGCCCTGGTCAAGCTGGCCCGTCCGCCCGCGCTTCCCGCCGATGCCGACTCTGAGCCAGACGGCACTGCCGACCAGGCCTAACCCCACAATTTAAGGGTGGCCGTCAAGCGCGACTACTACGAGGTTCTCGGCGTGGGCCGGCAGGCGTCGGCCGATGACCTGAAGCGCGCCTTTCGGAAGATTGCCATGGAGTCTCACCCCGACCGCAACCCCGACGACCCCGTCGCGGCAGCTCGTTTCAAGGAGGCGAGCGAGGCCTACGCCGTGCTTTCCGACGCAGGCCGGCGCCGCAGCTACGACATGTTCGGCCACGCGGCGGTCGAAAGCGGCGGGCCCGCAGTCGACTTCTCGGACATGCCGTTTGCCGACATCTTCGACACGTTCTTCGGCGGCGGCGGGCGCTCGCGGCGGCAGCGGTCGGATCGAGGCGACGACCTCCGCTACGACCTGACGATCACGTTCGAGGAGGCGTTCACCGGCGTCGAAAAGCAGATCGACGTCCCGCGCCTCGCGACGTGCGATCGCTGTGCCGGGAGCGGCGCCGAGCCGGGCACCGGCACAGACACCTGCCCGGGCTGTGGCGGCTCGGGGCAGATCCGTCGTGCCCAGCAGTCGATCTTCGGCTCGATCGTGACGCAGATCACCTGCCCCACGTGCCGCGGCGCGGGCCGGCTCCTGAAGAACCCATGCACGCAGTGCCGGGGGCAGGGTCGAACCTCCGTTACGCGCCGGCTCGCCGTGCGGATACCTGCGGGTGTAGACACCGGTTCGCAGATCCGGATCAGCGGCGAGGGCGAGGCGGGCATGCGGGGCGGGTCTCCAGGCGACCTGTACGTCGTGCTTCGCGTCAAGGCGCACCCGCACCTGGCGCGGCGCGACCAGAGCGTCATTTACGAACTGCGCGTCAACGTGGTCCAGGCGGCGCTGGGCGACCGGATCGAGATCCCCACGCTGGACGGCCCGGTCGAGATCGCCATCCCCCCGGGCACCCAGCACGGGCAGTCGTTTCGGCTCGCCGGCAAGGGCATGCCCGATGTGCGCGGCGGCCGGCGTGGCGATCAGTACGTCCTGGTCCAGGTCGTCGTCCCCAAGGACTTGACCGCCGAACAGAAGGCCCTGCTGCGCAAGGTCGGCGGCCTCACGGGCAAGCCGGAGAAGGTCTCGAAGGGATTCTTTGAAAAATTGCGCGACGCGATCTCTTTAGACGGATAGAAATTCGCATATCCGGCTATAGACTTCGCTTCGCGATTCGTGCGTAGCAACAGGGAAGGGAGGAGGGTGCGCAGCGCGCTCATCGGCGCGCTGATTCTGGTCATGGCCGCCTGCGTCCGACCGACCTCGACCGTACAGCAGCCGACGCCGACGCCGACACCGTCTCCCTCGCCGACGCCAACCACACCACTTGCGCTCATGGCCACTGCACCCTTCCACAGCGGCGAGGTGGGCGTTGCATACGCCCCCGTGGCGTTGTCGGCGACCGGAGGCGTGCAGCCGTACTCGTGGACGATCAGCGGCGGTGCCTTGCCGGGCGGCCTGACGCTCGCGTCAGACGGCACGGTCTCCGGGACCCCGAGCAGCGCCGGCACCTTCGCCTTCACCGTCCAGGCCGCCGACGCGGGCAACAGCACGGCCACCATCCCGGGCTCGGTTCCCATCGCGGCCGCCCTCTCAGCGAGCCTGATTCCAGACTGCGCCACGCAGTGCTCAGTGGAGCTGGGTTGCACGAGCGTCTGCGGCGTGTTCGGCCAGCAGAGTGGCGGCGTGGGCCCTTACTCGTACTCGTTGACGTCCGGCCAGCTTCCTGCCGGAACCTCATTGTCGGGCCTGACGCTGAGCGGCGGCTTCGCGGGCTCGAGCGGCTATGTGCTCTTCACCGTCCAGGTCACCGACGGCTTCGGAGCGACTGCTTCGGTCACCCCGAAGTTCTGGATGTACGACCACATCTCCCTGGCCAGCGACACCACAACCTGCTACCCGATGATCTTTACAAGTTGCTCGCTTCGGCTACAAATCTCCGGCGGGGTTCCGGGGGGCAACCCATCAGTAGCTCTGGCGTCGGCCGTCTCCCCCACGGGTCGGGGTTGCTGGCCGCCAAGCCCGACCCCGCCGGCCGGTTACTCCCTCACAGTCAGCGGCGGCTACGTCCTCGTGGATGTTCCGCGCCCGGGGAGCGGCTACGGCGGAGTTTGGACGCTGGTTTTGACAGATCACACGCTCTGTTCGACAGGCAGGGAATGCACTTCAGCCGGCGCCACCGTGAACATCGGGATTTTTTGCACCTAGGCGAGCGGGTCACAGCCAACTCCCAGGTTCCAGGCATAACCTGGCGGCTTCCGGGGTAGTTATTTCGGGGTAGTAACTCAACAGGGCTGTAGCCCCGTACCGTATAAGGGAAGAAAGTGGCAAAAACAATCGATCTGGAACTGACCCGAGCCGAGGTGGAGGTGATCGAGCTGGAGGCCCGCCTAAGGGTGGTCCCCATGAACGACACCCAGCTTTCCGACGCCCTCAAAGCGGCCCTGGTGGCCAAGAAGGAGCGCCTGGCGAAGCTGCGCACCCTGCATGCCGCCGCCGGCCGGCCCAACCGGGTGCCCGAAGACCCCAACCAGCCCCTTCCGCTGCACGCCACGCGGCGGCCGCCGCTGAAGCGTTCGGTCCCCCAGCGCCCGAAAGCCAAGACGACCAAGTAGCGGTCCGCGCAACTGGTTCCGGTCTCGAACGTTATCGTTCGAGGTGGTGAATGTGGCCTACCTTCCTGGCGCGGCCCGCATGCCGGTAAGTGTCGGCTGAGAGGAACCAGTCTGCGGGCAAGCCCGCGGGCAACCCCTTCAGCCTGATCTCCGGGGCCTGGCCCGGCCCGGAGCCGCTGCGGTCCTGGCGGCTGGCCATCGTCAACGCCATCGCCGCGGCGGCGATCATCGGGGCGGTCGCGTTCCGCATCTGGGAAGCCCACCTGCCCTCGTACGCGGTGCAGCGAGAGCTCGTCCTGATCGGGGCAGGCATTGTGTTTGCCGCCATCGCCATCGCCGTCCGCGTGTCGCGACTGGCCGGCAACCTCGCCATTCAGCTGGTGCTGATGGTGGTGAGCGCGGTCCTGACGGTGCTGGTGCTCGGAGTGGCAGGACGTTGGCTCGGCGACGACCTGCCTCCCCTTGCGGCCGCCGTCTTCGTCACCATGCTTCTGTACTTCGAGCTCGGCTTGCACGCCCGGCATTTCGCCTACCTCTTCGCCATCGCCCTGGCCGGCGTGGGCGCGCTGTGGATCTACGCGGTGACCTCGCTGATGGTCTCGTTCGGGGCGATCGCCATCTGGACCCTGGTGCTTGTCGGGCTGGGCCTCCTCGCTTTGCTCATCCAGCGCGCGGTCGACCGCGACCTCAGCGTGCAGGTCGATCGCCAGGCCTCTCTGCTCCTTTCCATCAGCGACCTCGGCGAAGGCCTGCTCATCACCGAGGACGGCAGGTATATCGCCAGCAACGACGCGTACCTGAAGCTCACCGGCTATACGCAGGACGAGCTCCTGGCAATGCCTTCCTTGATCGACCTCGCCCCCGAGGACGAGCGCGACTCGCTGGCCACCAATCTTTCGAAGAGGTTTGACGGCGACGCGGCGCCGGTCCGGTACCAGGCCGGCCTGATCAGGAAAGACGGTCGCCGTTTGCAGCTCGAGGTTGCCATCCACCGCCTCGTCGCTGAGGGACCTCATCGCCTGCTCGCCCTGGTCAGCGACATCACCGAGCGCTACCGCGCCGAGCAGGCTGAGCGCGAGAGCGAGATGCGCTTCCGCACCCTCTTCGAGCAGGCCCAGGCCGGCATGTCGTTCGCGAGCCTCGACGGCAAGATCATGTCGGTCAACGAGGCCTATTGCGAGCTGCTGGGCTACACAACGGACGAGCTCAAGGACATGTCCGTATACGACGTCACGTTCCCTGACGATGTCGCCGCCACCAAAGAAGCGCACCGCCAGATGATGGCCGGAGAAGCGGCCAACCTTCGGTACGAGAAGCGATTCCTTCGGAAGGACGGCGACCAGGTTTGGGCCGACGTGGCCGTGCGCCTGGTGCGCGACGCGGAAGACCAACCGCTCTACTTCCAGACCGTGATCATCGACATCCGCGATCGCAAGCGCAGCGAGGTCCTCCAGGCCGCCCGATTCGCTGTCACGCAGGCGCTCGTCACATCGCCGGGATGGGATAGGGCGGCGCCGCACGTCCTCGAAGGGCTGTGCGAGACGCTGGATTGGGAGCTTGCCGAGTACTGGGAGGTCGACCTCCCGCGCGAGGCGATGCATTTCGTCACGTCGTGGAAGCGCCCTGGCCGCGATACGTCGGCGTACGAAGCGACTGCGAAAGATGCCTCGTTCCGCCGCGGCGAGGGACTGGCCGGGCAGGTGTGGCAGTCGGGCTCTCCCGTCGCCATCACCGACATCGCGGCCGACGACTCCATGCGCTCCGCGGCCGCCGTGGCCGCAGGGCTCAAAGGGATCGTTGGCTTTCCAGTCCGAAGCGGACGGCGCGTGGTGGGTATGATCTCGCTTCACACGTGGGCGCCGCGGCCCCTGGATGACGGGCTCGTGGCGGTCATGAACGACATCGGGTCGCAGATCGGCGAGTTCGTCGAGCGGAAGCGTGCCGAGCTGGCGCTGCAGGACAGCGAGAAGAGGACGCGGTCGGTCCTGGACAACGTGTCCGACGGCCTCGCGACACTCGACCAGGCGAGCGTGATCGAGTCGGCCAACCCGGCCGTCGTCAAGTTGTTCGGCTACGCCGAGGAAGAGCTGGTGGGGCAGCCGGTCGACATCCTCATCGCCACCACCCACCGCAGCGCTTTCGTCAACTACCTGCAGCGGCGGCTCAAGCTGGACCTGCCGGCCAGTGGCGCCCACGACACGATGGGCAAGCGCAAGAGCGGCAGCCTGTTCCCCCTCGAGTTCGTGGTCAGCTCGATGCACGTGGGCTCGCGCCGCCTCTTCATCGCCACGATGCGCGACATCTCCGAGCGCAAAGCACACACGGACGCGCTCGAATACCAGGCGCTCCACGACGCGCTCACAGGTCTCCCGAACCGAAGCCTGTTCGGCGACCGCCTACGCCAGGCCCTCCTCTCCGCGCGACGCAACCAGCGAATGTTCGGCGTGCTGCTGCTCGACCTCGATCGGTTCAAGGACATCAACGACGCGCTCGGCCACGACCGCGGCGACAGCCTGCTGCAGGAGGTGACGGCGCGTCTGCGCGGCGTGCTGCGTGCGACCGACACCATCGCCCGCCTCGGTGGTGATGAGTTCGCCATTCTCACCACGGATGCCAAGCATCCTGATGACGTGGTTTCCACCGCGCGCAAGATCCTCGCGGCGCTGGAAGGCCCCTTCGCGATCGGCGATCAGATGGTGGAGACGGGGGCATCGATCGGAATCGCTCTCTATCCCGTGCACGGCGATGACCCGGGCACCCTCCTTCGGCGCGCGGACGTCGCGATGTACGTCGCCACGCGTTCAGGCGGGGGCTGCTCGCTGTACGCGCCGGAGCAGGAGGCGCAGAGCCTGCGCCGTTCGGGCCTGGCCGGCGAACTGCGCCGCTCCATCCCGCAGGGCGAGATGACGCTCCACTACCAGCCACAGATATTGCTTTCGAGCGGCACGACCTATTCGGTCGAGGCGCTAGTGCGCTGGAACCATCCACGCGAGGGCCTGATGCCGCCGGACCGATTCATCCCGATGACCGAGGAGACGGGCGTCATCCATCCGCTGACGGCGTGGGCTCTCGACACGGCGCTGAATCAGCTCTGCAAGTGGCTCGAGGCCGGAATCGACGTCTCGGTGGCGCTCAACGTCTCGCCGCGCATCATCGAGGACCACTCGCTGGAGGAGATGGTGGCGCAGGCGCTGGCCGCATCCAAGGTGGAGCCGCGGCGGCTTACGCTCGAGATCACCGAGGGCGTGGCCATGGCGGCCGCGGCGGCCAAGGCCCTCCATACCCTCAACGAGATGGGCGTGCGCCTTTCGCTCGACGACTTCGGGACCGGCTACTCGTCGCTCCTGTATCTGATGCGGCTGCCGCTGCACGAGATCAAGATCGACCGCTCGTTCGTCGCCGGACTGAGCAACGAGCCCGACTCCGGCGCCATCGTCCGGTCCGCGGTCGGCCTCGGCCACAACCTGGGGCTGCGGGTCGTCGCGGAAGGAGTGCAGGACCGGGCCGCCGAGGCGGTCTTGATCGAAGCCGGCTGCGACACCGCCCAGGGCTTTTTGTACGGCCGGCCTGTAGCAGAGGCGGACATGACGGCCCTGCTCCTGACCAATCCCGGGTCGAAGGGCGCTGCCATTGCAGCGCCGGAGGGAGAGGCCACAACGGCGTCCTCACCGGAGCGAGAGGAAACCACCGCGTCCTAGTGAAGGCGCTGGTGCTCGGGGCCGGCGGCCTGCTTGGGTCCGAGCTCATGAAGTTGCTCCCGGATGCGGTCGGTTTGACCCGGGCCCAGATGTCGGTGACCGACCTGGCGGCGATGAACGGAGCGCTGCCCCACTATGAGGCCAAGGTCGTGTTCAACTGCGCCGCCTACAACGCAGTCGATCGAGCCGAGGCCGAGCAGGAGGCCGCGTATCAGGTCAACGCGCAGGGGGCGTTCAACGTCGCCCTCGCCTGCGCCCAAAACGCGGTGCGCCTAATCCACTTCTCGACCAACTTCGTTTTCAGCGGCGCGCTCGACCGCCCCTACGTCGAGGCCGATGAGGTGGATCCGCTCGGCGTGTACGGAAAGTCGAAGCTGGAGGGCGAGAAGCTGACCTCGATGGTCATGCCGCAAGCGCTGATCATCCGGACCGCGGCTCTGTTCGGCGGGGGCGGAGACGGCGGGAGGCTCAGCTTTCCGGAACGCATCCTCGAGCGTGCCAGTGCCGGCGAACGGCTGCGAGTGGTGTCCGACCAGACCGTCAACCCGACCTACGCGGCCGACCTTGCGGCGGCCGCCATCGCGCTGGCGTCAACCGATATTGACGGCGTGGTCCACGTCACGGCTGCCGACTGCTCGAGCTGGGACGAGCTGGCGCGCGCCACCCTGGCTGAATTCGGCGTGTCCGGTGAGGTCGAGCCCGTGTCCAGCGCCGAGCTCGCGGCGCCCGCGCCGCGTCCGCCCAACGGGTGCCTGGGTTCGACCCGGACGCAGGCCCTGCGGCCCTGGCGCGAAGCGCTCTCAGAGTGGGCGAAAAAGCACAGCAAGGGGTAAAAAAGGCTCGGGCCGGGCGATTTCTCGACACCGGCTCCGAGCTTGGCTGCGGGGGGTGAGGTTCGACGCATTTGAGGTTGAGCCCCGGCCTCCATCCTTTCTGAAGGTCCTCCTGACCGGAACGCCTCGGCACAAGAGTTTGGCAGAGAACCCATCGTGATTCAATCCGTCAATGCAAGATTTCGACGACAAACCGACTGCGTCCCTCTGGATTTACCAAGGGGACGACTTTGGTCGGAACCGACCCCCAAATGCTTATGATGCGTTGCTTCAGCACACGACTTGCACACTTTGCTCAGTTCGAACGATTTAGCACAACGCCTTGGTATCAGCCGAGCGACTGTTCTGCGCGCCGTCGCGCGAGGACTGCTCAAGCCTGCGCTCGTCACGCCCGGCGGCCACCGCCGCTTCCTGCCTCGGGACGTCGAGGGCCTGCAGGGCGGCCTGGCACCTAGCGAGCTCATCAGCTCGAGCGCGGCGGCGCGACTTCTGGGTGTGAGCCAGCAGACGCTGAACCGAGCCGTGCGCAACGGCAGCGTGCGTCCCGCGGTGGTCACGCCTGGCGGTCACAGGCGTTTTACGAGCTCCGACATCGCTGAGTCGAGGCGCGAAGCTGCCAACGGGGGACTGACGGGCTGATGGCAGGGGATTCTTCGCCCACGCACCACCCACGGGCGGAGCGCGGTCAGCTGCTCTGGTCGATTCTCGTCAACGCGATCGTGGCGTTGGCGATCGTCATCTCGATCATCCCCATCGTGCTCCTGGTGCGCGGGTTCTTCGACCTGGTCGCACGATCGCAGGCCCTCTCCGGGGTGGATGTTTTGGCGTACGCGTTCGCGTTCACAGGTCTCTTCCTCGGCGCGATCTTCTTCACCTATGCGATCAAGTACTACCTGGGCACGGCGATCGTGTTGCTCACGACTCTCGTGCTGGGCGGCCGAAACGGCAATGGCAATGGCAATGGGCATTCCCACCCGGATGGCGACCGGCACGCAGCCGGCCTGAGCCGGATCAGTCGTAACGGCAACGGGAACGGGAATGGCAACGGGTACCACATCGACCTCGGTTACCACCCGTTCGTGTCGATCCACGTGGCGGCCTACAACGAGAAGCGCGTCATCGAGCGCCTGCTCACATGTCTCGAACAGCTCGACTACCCCGAGTACGAGGTAGTGGTCGTCGACGACTCGACCGATGAATCGGTGCAGATCTTGCAGCGCTGGCAAGGCCGGCCTCGTTTCAAGATCGGCCACCGCACCAGCCGGCTGGGATTCAAAGGTGGAGCGCTCCGCGAGGCCCTCAAGGTGATGGACCCGCGTACCGAATACGTCGTGATCTTCGATGCGGACTCGATGCCGTTCCCGGACTCGATCGAACGCTTCCTTCCTTACTTCTATCAGACCAACGGAGACAAGGAGGTGAAGCGGCGCGACGATGTGGCCGCGGTCCAGAGCTATCAGTGGCACGTCCTCAACAAGTCCGAGAGCTGGCTGACCGAGGCCGTGCGCGCCGAGTACTCCGGCAGCTATATGGTCGAGCGGCCGTTCCAGGACGCGGTGGGCTCGCTCAAGATGATCGCCGGCACCGCGTACATGATCCGCGCGGACATCCTGCGTGAGGTCGGCTGGGGCACCAGCCTGACCGAGGACTGGGAGCTGACGCTCAAGCTGTACGCGCAGGGCTACAAGGTCGCATACACGCCGTGGGCCGAGACACCGGCCGAGTGCGTCAGCACGTTTGCACGGCTCGCGCGCCAGCGAATGCGTTGGGCGGAAGGGCACACCTTCAACGTCCGGAGGTGGTTTCTGCCGATCATGCTGTCTCCTTCTGTTCGCCCGCTGGAGAAGCTCGAGTTCCTCTACGACGCCGCCTACTATCTCCAGGCGGCGCTCTTCGCGGTGGGGACGCTCAGCTGGCTCCTCGCCGAAATCGTGTTCCATGCGCACATCCCCGGATGGACGGCGGCGCTCGGCTGGTCGCTCATCTTTTCGAATATCTTCGCGCTGCCGTTGATGAACCTCGGCGGGCTGATCCTGGAGGACGCGCCGAGGCGCGACCTGCAGGGTGTCCTCGGCGCTCTCGTCCTTTCCTTTGCGTTGGTTCCGTTCCAGGGCTGGGCCGCGATGAAAGGCCTGCTCGAGAAAGAAGAAGGGCCGTGGTTCCGCACTCCGAAAACCGGGATCATCACGGACGAGGTCAAGCACCTGCGCCGCCTGAATCTGCTCCGACGCTGGCTGCTCGGGCCGCGTGCCGGCAGCTACGCACGAGCGCCTATGTCGGTGACGACGAGGCCGGCGCCGATTGCGCATATACGGGCCCGAATTCCGTCCCGATGGATCGGTTGGATCGTGGCCGGCTCGCTTCTGCTGGCGTTCGGCGCGCTTGCGTGGGGCGGCACACGGGTGCCGGTCGTGCAGGCGGCGGGCAACCCGCTCTATCTGCATGGAGGGGCCGCGTGCACCACCCCGACCATGGACCAGAGCGTCGGCACCCAGGCCACGCCCTGTGCCATCCAGTCGACCGCAGGAGGGGTTACGACCGTCTGGTCATTCAGCAACCTGCCGCTGCAAACCGTGGCTCTGGGCGTTTGGGACTTCACGATGTACTGGACCGGGGGGAGCGGCAATACCAACGACACAGTGACCGTGAGCGCCGGCGTCTCGCTGACCGCGAGCTGTGTGGGGTTTCTCGCGACCATCCCCAATCCGCCCAGCACCTGGACCACCACCTACGGCTCGGCGGGTGTACACACCACCAGCCCATTCACGGTCAGCACGAGCGCCAGCCAGCTGCCGTTGGTCATCCCGGCCGGTGGTTCGCTGTGCCTGCAGGTGGTGCTCACACACAACACCGGCGGCAGGCCATTCATGACGTATGACGGGGTCGCCGGCCTTGCGGACACTCGACTGACTCCGCCCACGAGCGTCGTCCCTGAATCCTTGATCGGGTGGCTCGGCCTGGCCTTCGCGATCCCCCTTCTCACCCAGCGCCGGCGCGTGCTGTCATTCCTGAGGTCCAGGAAATGAGGCGAACCGATCGTGACGCCCTCAACATGACGCTGCTGGCGATGGGCTGCGCGCTCCTGATGCTGCTGCCGCTGGTCACGACCTTCGACGACTTCCTCACCTCCTGGGCGCTGCAGCTCGGCGCCAACAACCCGCTGCAGTCGATCGTGCCCGTGGAGGCGCGCATGGTGGTCAGCTTGCTGGGCCTGATTGGGGTTCGCGCGGCGGCTTCGAGCAGTCACGTCGTGGTCTGGGACACGGGCGGAGCGATGCATACGCTGTTCATCTCCTGGAACTGCATCGGCTGGCAGAGTCTGCTCCTGCTCGGCATGAGCTTTTTCTCGGGCCTGCGGGGGCGGCAGGCGCTCGGATCGAGGCTGCAGGTGATCGTCATCGGGGTCTGCGGGACGATGCTTCTGAATCTCGCACGCGTCGCGATGGTGGCGGCGCTCGAGGCCGCCTGGGGGCATGTGCCTGCTTTGATCTTTCACGACTACGGCGGCACCGTCCTCGTGATCGGGTGGCTGTTCGTCTTCTGGACTGTTGTGCAACGCTGGATTCTCATCACTCCCGCATCTGATGGCATGGAGACGGTCACCCCATGAACAAATGGATTCGCGGCCTCCTCCAAACGGCGTTTGCGATTGTCCTCGTGGTCCTGTGGCTGCGCACGGTTTCGCTGGGCGAGGTGCTCAGCCACGCCACGGTGCACAGCTGGGCCGCCGTGGTCCTGATGCTCGCGCTGTTCCTGGTCACGAGCCTTATCAGAGCGCGCCGCTGGCTGGTGCTTCTGCGACCTCTGGCGCCGGTGGGCATGGTGCGCGCGTTCGCGATGAACGCCGCGGCCAGCTTGCTGAACTACGTGATTCCGATCCGGTCCGGTG
>Ga0209590_10000451_pt1 | contig 13454 bp, 16 predicted proteins | sample CZO8metaG_FD_188353 | JGI IMG/M metagenome (GOLD analysis project Ga0209590, IMG submission 188353) | Vadose zone soil microbial communities from the Eel River Critical Zone Observatory, Northern California, USA - CZOApr15con1.8 metaG... | ecosystem: Environmental > Terrestrial > Soil > Vadose...
GGGGCGGGCCGCACGCGACTTCGCCCGGTCATCATGACGGCGCTGGCCATGCTCCTGGGCATGCTCCCCATGAGCCTCGGCCTCGGTGAAGGGGGCGAGCAGAACGCTCCGCTGGGCCGTGCCGTGGTCGGCGGGCTGATGATCGCCACGTTCTACACGCTGTTCTTCGTCCCGGTGACCTACAGTCTGCTGCGCCGGAAACCGCCGAAGGACTTCGGCAACGAGGACGACAAATGAGCGTCGACAGCGGCAGTCGTTCCGCGCCCCGCGCCCGAACCCGGACAGTGATCGTCATTGGGGTCGGAGTCCTGGTTCTGTTCCTCGTTCTGTTACTCGTCGGTGTGGTTCCCCGGGTGCGAAATCAGCGCGAGCTGGTGATCGCCGCCCAGACGGCGCAGACCGCTGCGCCGGAAGTGTACGTCATCCGGCCGGAGCCCGCGTCCGGAGCGGATCTGTCACTGGCCGCCACGACCCAGGCCAGTCAAGATTCGATCATCTACGCCCGCACCAGCGGGTACCTCAGCAAGCGGTACGTGGACATCGGGGACAGCGTGAAGGCAGGCCAGCTCCTGGCGGAGATCGCATCGCCCGAAATCGACCAGCAGCTGAGGCAGGGCCAGGCCGACCTCCAGCAGTCCGAGAAGAACCTGGATCTGCAGAAGGCCAACCTCGATCTCGCGAGGGCCACGATGGGGCGTTACGAGGCTGCCGACGCGGAAGGCGCCGTCGCCAAGCAGGCGGTCGATCAAAGCGTCTCTGCCTACCGCACCGCCCAGGCCGCGGTGGCCGCAGCCGAGGCGAATGTCCAGTCGAACAGAGCCAACGTCCAGCGGCTCCAGGAGCTGACATCGTTCCAGCGCGTCCTCGCCCCGTTCGGCGGCGCGGTGATCCAGCGGAATGTGGATGTGGGCGCGTTGATCACGGCGGGTAGCCCCGTCAACAACACCGCCGTGGCGCCTTCCAGCGTCACGGGCGGCGCGAACGGGCTCTTCGAGGTTGCTCAGATCGACTCCCTTCGCGTGTTCGTCAACGTCCCCCAGGTCTACGCGCCCAACGTAAAGGTCGGTCTGCCGGTCCAGATCGCGGTCCGAGGACAGCTCGGGCAACCGGTCATGGGCACGGTGACCCGCACCGCCAGTGCGCTCGATCCAGGCACGCGGACATTGCTGACGCAGCTCGATATCCCCAACCCGTTGCACCGGCTGCTCCCCGGAATGTTCGTCTACGCCACCTTCAAGATCGCGCCGTCGGGCACGCGCTGGCGGGTGCCGGCCACCGCGGTCATCTTCAACGCGCAAGGCACCCGGGTCGCGATCGTGGGGGCGGGAAACACGCTGCGTTTTCAGGAGGTGGTGCTCGGTCGCGACTTCGGGACCTCGATCGACATCCAGGCCGGACTGCAGGGCCACGAGACGCTCGTGAAGCAGCCGACGGTGTCCCTCCAGGAGGGCCAGCGTGTCACGCCCATCGAACCCAAGAACTCGTCCGGGGGCTGACCCGCGGATGCCATCTCGGGGGTGTCTCGGTCGGCCGCGCGCCGTCCTTGCCGCGCTGTGGGCGGTGTGTGTCGTGGCCGGAGGCTGCATGGTGGGGCCAAACTACGCGCGGCCGGCGGTCGAGCAGCCGGCTCTCTTCAAATCGCAAGCGGACAGTGAGGCGGCTCCGGCCATCGCGAGAGAGTGGTGGCAGCTCTATGGCGACCCCGAGCTCGATCGGCTCATCGCGACCGCGAGGGCATCGAACCAGACCCTTCGCCAGGCGGTGGCCCGCGTCGACGAGGCGCGCGCGCTCGCGCGCGTCGCGGCCAGCTTTCTCTTCCCGACCATCTCCACCAATCCGACCTTCACACACCTCCGCACCTCTGGGAACCGCGACAGCACGGTCACGGGCAGGCGGGTGCAACAGGGCGTCACGGTCAACGACTGGCTGATCCCGTTCGATCTGACCTACGAGCTCGACGTCTGGGGCCGCGTGCGCCGGTCGTTCGAATCGTCCCGGGCCCAGGCCGCGGCGACCGCCAGTGACGCCGGCCTGGTCCGGCTGACGGTCGAGACCGATGTCGCCCAGTTCTACTACAGCCTTCGCTCGCTGGACGCCCAGCTCCAGATCCTGACGGACAACGTCGCGGCCTATCGGGAGCAGGTCCGCCTCCTCTCCGTCCAGCTCAAGACCGGGCTCATCAGCGCGATCGTCGTGAATCAAGCCCAGGCCCAGCTGCAGGCCACGTTGGCCCAGCAACGGGATGTGGAGCGCGCCCGGGCCAACCTGGAACACGCGCTGGCGATTCTGTGCGGACAACCCGCACCCTCGTTCGCCGTCGCCGCCAATCCACTGCACGAGAGCGCGCCGCCCGCGGTGCCGCCGGGATTGCCCGCCCAGCTCCTGGCGCGCCGGCCGGACGTCGCCGCGGCCGAGCAGACGGTTGTGGCCCTCAACGCCCAGATCGGCGTGGCCACCGCGGAGTTCTATCCGCGCTTCATGCTGACGAGCTCGGCGGGGTTCGAGAGCGCCAACCTCTCCACGCTCTTCAACTGGCAGAGCCGCGTCGCGTCCATCTCCCCCAGCATCTCGATTCCGATCTTTCAGGGCGGCCGACTCCGAGCCAATCTCGAGGCGACCAAGGCCCGCTACCAGCAGGCCGTGGCCGCGTACGTGAATCAGGTTCTGATCGCCTATGGCGACGTCGAGGACGCCCTGACCGACCTGCACGCCCTCTCCGATGAGGTCGGGACCCTGCGCGAGGCGGTCAGCGCATCTCAGAACTACCTTCGCCTCGCCCAGGTGCAGTACAAGCAGGGCCTGACCGACTACCTCATCGTCATCGACGCCGAGCGGACGCTCCTGGCCAACCAGCTGTCGCTGGCGCAGGCCGTGAATCTCCAGATGGGCGCCAGCATCCGTCTGATCAAGGCCCTCGGCGGCGGGTGGAATTCGTCCGAAGATGGTTCGTCTCGATAAGAACGATCCTCTGCCATTCGCACTCCTGGCGCTAACGGGCGTCACGGGGCTCGTTGATGCGGTCAGCTTCCTCGGACTCGGCCATGTCTTCACGGCGAACATGACCGGCAACGTCGTCTTCCTCGCCTTCGCCGTGGCCGGAACGCCTGGACTGTCCATGGTCCGGTCATCGACTTCCCTGGTCGCGTTTCTGGTCGGTGCAGCTCTCGGCGGTCGTCTCGGGGTGGCCATGGCCGCCGCCAGTCGGCGCCGCTGGCTCCTCACAGTCGCATTGTCCGAAGCCCTACTGCTTGTTACCGCAGCGATCGCCTCGATCGGATTCGATATCGGCTCTGCAACTCCCCCCAGCCGCCTTTACACCGTGATCGTCCTGACGGCCCTGGCGATGGGCCTGCGCAACGCGACCGTGCGGCGACTCGCCGTCCCCGACCTGACGACCACGGTGCTGACCCTCACGCTGACGGGCGTGGCCGCCGATTCTTCTGTCGCTGGCGGCGACAATCCTCGGATCGGACGTCGCGTCGCTTCGGTCGCGTTGATGTTCGCCGGGGCGGTCGTCGGGACCCTGCTTCTGCGGCGAGGGCTTGCACTCCCGCTCGTCGTGAGTGCGGTCGGGGTGCTTGCCGCCACGGTCGCCTACGCCGACGTCCCGACGCCACCACCGCCGCTGGCTCCCTAGCCTTTTCATCTCGCCCGAGCCGAGCCGTAATCAGGCGGCGCGGCGCGCCTCGGAATCCCCCCGCCGGGAGTGGCCGAACCCCACCAAAGTCGGGTAGCCGCTATCGCTCGGTCACACTAGACTGACCGCTGGGCGACCCCGACCCTCACTGACGAACTGGAGAGAACGCATGGCCGAGCGAACGACGCGAGTGGTTTGCGTTGTGGACGACGACGAATCACTGCGTCGGTCCGTGAGGAATCTGCTGTCGTCGGTCGGCTTCCGGGTCGAGACGTTCGCCTCCGCGGAAGAGTTCCTGGAGTCCACTCATCGAGCGAACACCGGCTGTCTTGTGCTCGATCTGCGGATGGCCGGGATGAATGGCCTCGACCTCCTCAGGCATCTGGCCGCCACGGGCTCCCGGATCCCTGTTATCATTCTGACCGCGCACGGCGACGAAGAGGCGCGCCGGCAATCCCTCGAGGCCGGCGCAGTCGCGTTCCTCGGAAAGCCGTTCCGCGGCGACGCCCTGCTCGACGCCGTCAGGACGGCCCTGGGTACGTGAGTCTGCGATGAAGCGTGAGCAACGCCATGGACTCTGGCAGCAGCCGCCCAATGCTTTGTTGGGCGGCCTGGGCCTGGCGTTGCTGACCGTGGTCTGCTATCGACTCTATGTCAATCCCACGACGGTCGCCCTTCTCTATTTGATCGTCGTCGTGCTGGTGTCCTTCGGGGGACTCCTCGTTCCGTCGGCGCTCGTCGCCGTCATGGCCTTCGTATGCCTGGACTACTTCTTTACGGTGTCGGGGCAGAGCGAATGGCTCGACCTTCTGGCCTCGCACCGATGACGGAGGTATGCATGAGAACTGAAGAGAGCGAGCGGCCGATCACCTTCGCGGGAGCGCGGCTCGGGCGTTACCGCCACGTGTGCGCGTTCTTCAACACCCGGGACGAGGAGTACCGCGTCTTCCTGCCCTTCATCAAGGAGGGTCTCTCGCACGGGGAGAAGGCTTTCCACATCGTGGATCCGAAGCTGCGCCGCGATCACGTCGAACGGCTGGCGGCCGCGGGTGTCGACGTCGCCGCCGTCGAGAAGAGCGGTCAGTTGGAGCTGCGCACCTGGCAGGAAGCCTATCTGCGCGGCGGTCACTTCGACCAGGCCGCCATGCTGGCCTTGATCGAGGAGGTGCTCACCGAAGGCAAGCGGCGCGGGTTTCCCTTGACTCGATTGGTGGCGCACATGGAATGGGCGTTGGAGGATAGACCTGGCGTGGATGACCTGGTTGAGTACGAGACGCGCCTCAACTACATCCTCCCGAAGTACCCGGATCCCGTTCTCTGAATTTACGATCTCGCCAAGTTTGGCGCAGGCGTCGTCATGGACATCCTCCGCACTCATCCCATGGCCGTGATCGCCGGCGTTTTACAGGAGAACCCCTTCTTTGTTCCACCCGATGAATTCTTGCGTGAGCTGCGCGCACGGGCCGGCAATGGAAACGACTCCTGAAAGGCGCAGCTCTTCGCTCGAGCCACCGAATCATGTGGTGACCCTCCCTAGGGATACCGCGACTCTTCGCAGCCAGCTCCGCGACCTCATCGCGATTCTGGCGTTGCCCGCGGTGTGGAGCGGCCGGGACGCGGCTGATATCCCGGAGGCAGTGCTCGAGGTGTTGTCGAGCATGCTGCGGCTCGATCTGGCCTACATCCGGGCGGCGGACCCGGCCGGGAGCGGCCCGTTGGAGACGGCTCGCGTGCAAGGAAGACCAGACCTCCGCAGTCGCGGCCGCGAGATTGCAGATCTCTTCGCCCAGAGAACGACGGACCCCGACGCGAACCAGGCACTCGTTCTCCCGGACCCTGCCACCGGGGAGCCCTTGCGCGCGACCCGGATCGCGCTTGGGCTGGCAGGGCAGACCGGCGTGGTCATTGCCGCGTCTCGGCGTTCGAGCTTCCCCACGCCTTTCGAGCGATTTCTCCTTCAGAGCATCATCACCCAGGCCGAGGTCGCCCTCCGCAACGCGGCGCTCATGACCGCCCTTCACCATGCTTTCCACTGCGAGCAGGTCGCGCGGGCGGATGCGGAAGCGGCGAACCGAGACAAAGACCTGCTCAACGAGGAGCTCGAGCGCCGTGTCGTTGAGCGGACCAGACAACTCAGCCTGGTCAACCAAGAACTAGAAAGAGAAATCGCCGAGCGCAAACGGGCCGAGGAGGCGCTACGGGAGAGTGAACAGCGCTTCCGCGATTACGCCGAGACGGCCTCGGATTGGCTCTGGGAGACTGGCCCGGATCACTCTTTCACCCGGGTCTCGGAGGAGCGCACCGCGCTTGGCATCGATCCCGCCGGCCGGATCGGAGTGACGCGGTGGGACTTCGCCGCCGACGTCGAGGAGGAGCCCGAGAAGTGGCGCCTGCATGGCGCGACGCTCGAAGCACACCAGCCGTTTCGCGGCTTCGTCTACAGGACCGCGAGCGCCGACGGATCGGTGGTCTACGTTGCCACGAGTGGCAAGCCCGTGTTCGACGTGGACGGTCGCTTCCTCGGCTACCGCGGTGTCAGCAGCGACGTCACGGCGGCGGTTCGCGCGGAACAGGTCGAGAAGGCGCTCCACCAAGCGCAGGCCGAGCTTGCGCGCGTCACGCGCGCGACGACGCTGGGTGAGCTCGCCGCTTCCATCGCCCATGAGATCAACCAACCGCTGGCGGCCATCGGTGCCGACGCTGCCGCTTGCCTGCACTGGCTGGCTGCCGACAGACCCGATCTCGACAGCGTCCGGGAGGCGCTCACCGCCATCGTGAAGGACGGCGACCGCGCGGGAGCGGTGATCACCCGGATTCGCACCCTGCTGGCGCGCTCGCCGCTCGCCCACGAGCCCTGTGACCTCAGCGGTGTCATCGGCGACGTGCTGCCCCTCGTCGGGCCCGAGATCGGGCGACACCGTATCCTCCTGCAGACGTCTTTGGCACCGGACCTGCCGCAGATCATGGGCGATCGGATCCAGCTCCAGCAGGTCCTCCTGAATTTGCTGCTGAATGCCGCGGAGGCCATACGGCAGGTCTCGCCGGAGCGGCGCAGGATGATCGTCCGCGCGACCGCCGACTACCGTGACGATGGCCCCTGGGCGATCGTCGCCGTCGAGGATGCCGGCGTCGGCTTCGGCGAGGCCGAGGCGCCGCGCCTGTTCGAGGCGTTTTACACGACCAAGCCGGGTGGGCTGGGCATGGGGCTATCGATCAGTCGCTCGATCATTGACAGCCACAGGGGTCGGCTCTGGGCCACGGCGAACCCGGACCATGGCGCCACTTTCCACTTCGCCCTGCCGGGTATGCGATGAGCGCGGAGTGGTATTTGATGTTTCTGATGCGGTCGGGGTCGCGACAACCTCAACTGTGGCGGTTTTGATGCTGCCGACGGAGCCCATAGGAAGCATTCCGAGACCAGCGGCGTTGATCGAGGGAGTCCAAGGCTTCCGAGCCGGGCGCATCTCGCAGCCGGAACTGAATGCGCTTTACGATTCTGCCGTCCAAGACACAGTTCAGCGTCTGGAAGCCACCGGATCGCCGGTCATTACGGATGGTGAACAGGCCAAGCACAGCTTCGCCACCTATTCCATCTATGGCCTGGAGAACCTGTCGCCGGATGGCGTGCCGATTTTGTTCGCGGACGGACACATCCGAAGCTTCCCCCGACTAACCTCCGGACCGTTCAGGTACAAGACCCCGGCCGATGTTTACCTGGAAATAGCCCAGCGGTATGCGCATGTACCGCTCAAGCAAGCGGTCGTCTCGGCCTCGGCGTTGAGCCTGCTGTATCCGCAAGGCGGCATCCGGGGCTATTCACGAGAAGAGTATCTTGATGCCCTGATTGCTGAGCAGGAGGGCGAAATTCGGCGTTGTCTGAAAAAGGGCGCACATGTGGTTCAGATGGACTTCACGGAAGGACGGCTGTCGATCAAGTTGGATCCGACGCGGCGCCTGCTACACAGTTTCATCGACCTGAACAATCTGGTGCTGGAGCGCTTTTCCGCCGAGGAGCGGAGGCGCATAGGGGTGCACACCTGCCCAGGCGCCGATCGCTACTCAACCCATAGCGCGGATGTGGACTACGCCGAGCTCCTGCCCCGCTTGTTCGAGCTGCAGGCGACCAACTTTTATGTGCAACTGGCAAGCGAGCCTGACCGCAAGCGTGTCCTGAAAATGATTCGAGACCACGCCAAGGATGGGCAACGGATCTTCGTGGGAGTGATCGATCCACTCAATCCGCGTGTCGAGACTCCAGAAGAGGTCAGGGACCGTGCCCTTGAGGCTGCCGAATACATTCGGCCTGATCGATTGGGAACGACGGACGATTGCGGATTTGCGCCCTTCAGCGACGACACGTCACGCACTCGGGAAACAGCGTTCGAGAAGATTCGGGCCCGTGTCGCTGGGACGGTCTTGGCCAGCACCGTGCTCAGTCTCGGATAGGACGACTGGTGGGCGAATACTGGTGCGGATCCATACAGGCCGAGCGCCAGTGAGCTGAATGTCGATGCCAGAGCAACGCGAAGCCCACGAGGCGATTCTGGACCGACTCCACCGAAGACTGCGGACTCTGTGTCAGTGCACCAATACGTTCTTTCAAGCCGAGAGCGAGCAGGAGCTGCTGCAGTCTATTTGCGGAATTCTCGTGGCAGGCGGCGAGGTTCGGCTGGCCTGGATTGGCTACTGCGAGGATGATGCCGAGAAGACCGTTCGGCCGGTGGCCCAGGCGGGATCCGGCCTCGATTACCTGGAGCGCGTCAAGACTTCCTGGGGCGAGATGGAAACCGGTCAGGGTCCAGCCGGCATTGCGGCTCGGACCGGCAAAGCTTGTTGGGTCGATGATATCCGGACAGATCCGAGGTTTTCTCCTTGGCGAGTCGCCGCCCTCGCACGCGGCTACGCTTCGTGCATGGCAGTTCCGTTGATCGCCTATAGCAAGCAGAGGGGCGCCGTGGATCTTCGTGGCACGCTCAATCTTTACTCCGCGGAGTGCAACGCTTTTGATGAGAGCGCGGTCGAGCACTATACCGGTTTGGCGGCGTCCGTGGCATATGCCGTGACGGCGCTCCGCGGCCATCTCGCGGAAGACCTGGCATACGGGGTGACGGCGCTCCGTGCTCGCGCGGAGCGCAAGCAGGCCGAGGAAGCGCTGCACCAGGCGCGGGAGGAACTCGCGCACGTCACGCGGGTGACGACGCTGGGCGAGCTCGCCGCCTCGATCGCCCATGAGGTCAACCAGCCGCTGGCGGCCATCATCGCTGACGCCAACGCGTGCCTCCACTGGCTGGAAGCGGACCGACCCGACCTGGACAGTGTCCGAGAGGCGCTGGCCGCCGTCGTGAAGGACGGCGACCGGGCAGGGGAGGTGATCACCCGGATTCGGGCCCTTCTGTCGCGATCTTCGGTCGCCCACCGGCCCTGTGACCTCGCCGGGGTCATCCGCGACGTGCTTCTCCTGGTCGGTCCCGAACTCGGGCGACACGGGACCGTCCTGCAAACGTCACTGGCGACCGACCTGCCGCCGGTCATGGGCGATCGGGTCCAGCTCCAGCAGGTTCTCCTGAACTTGCTCTTGAATGCCGCCGAGGCCGTCCGAAACGTCCCGCCGGAGCGACGCCGGCTGGTCGTGCGCTCGACCCTCGAACGGCGTGACGATGGCTCCTGGGCGGTCGTCGCGGTGGAGGATGCCGGCGTCGGCTTCCGCGAGGAGCAGGCGGGCCGCCTGTTCGAGGCGTTCTACACGACGAAGCCGGGCGGATTGGGCATGGGGCTGTCCATCAGCCGCTCGATCATGGACGGGCACCGGGGACGACTCTGGGCGACGGCGAACTCGGGCCACGGCGCCACCTTTCACTTCGCTCTGCCGGGGATGCGATGACGTCGGGTGCGGCCGTGGCCTTCGTCGTCGACGAGCAAGATTGGAATCGGTCAGGTGAAGGCGGCAGGCGCAAGCGCGCAGAGGTTTCGCTCGAGCAAGCACGCGACGAGCTGGAGGCAAAGGTCCAGGAGTGGACCGCGGCTCCGCTTTGAGCAGCCATCCCAAATGAAGACTGGAGGTGGCCGCGATGACCACCGAGATGCGGAAGACCGGAATCGACGTCGTCGGCGACATGCCCTGGGGCACGCACGTTTGTCTCTTCTACGAGACGAAAGAGGATCTCCTCGGCAGTTGGCCTCCTATTGCAAGGCTGGATTGGAAAGCCAGGAGTTCTGCCTGTGGGTGGTTGCCGAGCCCGTGAGGGAGGAAGAGGCCAGGCATGCGTTGAAACAAGTTGTTCCTGATCTTGATCGATACCTGGCGGACCACAGCATAGACATCGTCTCTGCCGGCGACTGGTATCTGCAAGGGGGCTCGTTTGATCTCAAGAGAGTGATGAGCGGTTGGCATGAAAGACTCGCTCTCGCATTGGCCGGAGGGTACGCCGGCGTGAGAGTGACCGGAGATACGGCCTGGCTCGAAAAGAAGGACTGGAAGGGCTTCTGCGAATACGAAGAGACGCTCAACGAGTCTATCGCCAATCAGCGCCTGGCCGTGCTGTGCACGTACCCGCTCGCCGCATGCGGAGCTGCGGAAATCCTGGATGTGGCGCGTACACACCAGTTTGCCATCGCAAAGCGACACGAGAGTTGGGAAATTATCGAAACCCCCGGGCTCAAGCAAGCCAAGGCCGAAATCACGCGCACGAACGAGGAGCTCGAACAACGTGTCGTGGAACGGACCAGCCAACTGACGGCTGTCAACGAAGAGCTGAGAAAGGAAATTCTCGAGCGCAAGCGGGCCGAGGAAGCGCTGCACCAGGCGCGGGAGGAAGTCGCGCACGCCACGCGGGTGACGACGCTGGGCGAGCTCGCCGCCTCCATCGCCCACGAGATCAATCAGCCGCTGGCGGCCATCATCGCTGACGCCAACGCGTGCCTTCACTGGCTGGAAGCGGACCGACCCGACCTGGGCAGTGTCCGAGAGGCCTTGGCCGCCGTCGCGAAGGACGGCGATCGGGCCGCGGAGGTGATCACCCGGATTCGCGGCCTGCTCGCGCGAGCGTCGGTCGCCCACGGGCCATGCGATATGGCCGGTGTCATCGGTGACGTGCTTCCGCTCGTGCGTCCGGAACTCGGGCGACACGGCATGATTCTGCAAATGTTCCTGGCGCCAGACCTGCCGCCGGTCAGGGGCGATCGGGTCCAGCTCCAGCAGGTCCTTCTGAACTTGCTGGTGAATGCTGTTGAGGCCTCGAGGGAGGTCCCGCCGGAACGGCGCCGGCTGACCCTGCATTCGACCGTCGAGTACCGTGACGATGGACCCTGGGCGGTCGTCGGGGTCGAAGATGGCGGCGTCGGTTTCCGCGAGCCTGAGGCGGAGCGCCTGTTCGAGGCGTTCTACACGACGAAGCCGGGGGGGCTCGGGATGGGGCTATCGATCAGCCGCTCGATCATCGAGGGGCATGGGGGACGGCTGTGGGCGACGGCGAATGCGGATCACGGCGCCACTTTCCACTTCGCCCTGCCGGGGATGCAATGAGCTCGGAGAGCCCGGTCGTCTTCGTCGTCGACGATGACCGGGCCTTTCGCGATGCCCTTCGGCGGCTGCTCACGTCCGTGGGGCTGTCCGTGGAAGTCTTCCCGAGCGCTCAGGCGTTCCTGAGCAACCCGAGACGGCATGCTCCAGGATGCCTCGTGCTCGACGTCCGCCTCCCGGGGTTGAGCGGCCTCGACCTTCAGCAGGAACTTGCCAACACGGACACGACGCTGCCGATCATCTTCCTCACCGGGCACGGCGACATTCCCATGTCGGTCCGGGCCATGAAGGCCGGTGCGGTCGAGTTTCTCACGAAGCCGTTTCGCGAGCAGGACCTGCTCGACGCCATTCGCCACGCGATCGATCGTGATCGCGTGGCACGCACGGAGAGGCTGGAGCTCGCCGAGCTTCGTCGCCGGTATGACTTGCTGACTCCTCGCGAGCGGGACGTGATGGGCGCCACCGTCGCCGGTCTGCTCAACAAGCAGATCGCCGGGCAGTTGGGAACCAGCGAAGCCACTGTCAAGGAACAGCGTGGGCACGTGATGCAGAAGATGCAGGCCGGGTCTCTGGCCGATCTGGTCCGGAGCGCCTCGCGCCTTGGAATTACCCCTGCCGGGAGTGGGCCAACCCCACCAAGGTAGGGTAGACGCTTCCCGCCCGGCAAACTAGCCTAGCAGCAGATCGACGCCGAACGGATGGCCTTGCATCACGGTGGACTGCACGGACGTCGTGATGTTGGCGAGAGCTCGAAGGGAGAGCACGGAGATGAGTCTTCAAATGACGCTCGGGTCGAAACCCACCATCAGCGCAGTTCAGGAACGGCGTGCCGATCGGGATCGCGAGCTTGTGGAAGCCCTCCGGCTGCACGAGCCGACCGCGGCCGAGCGCCTCGTCGCCACGTACGGCGACCGCGCGTATCGCTTGGCCACGGGCATCACGGGAAATGCGCAGGATGCAGAGGAAGTCGTGCAGGACGTGTTCTGGACCGTGATCCGAAAGATCGACACGTTCAGGGGTGAGTCGGTCTTCGGCTCCTGGCTCTACCGGATCGTGGCGAACGCGGCCTACCAGAAGGTCCGAGGCCGGCAGAGCCGACGCGCAGAGCTGTCCTTGGATGACGTGCTGCCGCTCTTCGATGAGCAAGGCCGACACGTCGCACCCATGGCCGACTGGTCGGCGCGCGTGGAAGACCACGCTGTCCAGACCGAATTGCGGGTGGCGCTGACCTCGGCGATCGACAAATTGCCCGCCGACTATCGGACCGCGGTGCTGTTGCGCGACGTCGAGGGCTTGTCGCATCTCCAGATCGCCGAAGTCTTGAGCCTCAGCGTCCCCACTGTGAAGTCTCGGGTGCACCGCGCCCGGTTGTTTCTCCGGAAGCAGCTGGGCGACGCCATGACGACGTTGGATGCAACGACAGCCGCTCGAAGCGACTCGTGAAGCGATAGGCACGGAGAAATGGAATCGATGGGAACCATGGTGACGGACCGGCCCACGATGACGGCCGTTGCCGACCGGACGGTCGGTGACTTGCCGGCGTGCAGACTCCGACGTGTGACGCAGTACATCCAGGACAATCTGGACGGCGAGCTCCGGCTCGCGGAGCTCAGTGCCCAAGTGCATATGAGTCCCTACCATTTCGCGCGACTCTTCAAGCGAAGCACCGGAACGCCTCCACATCGATTCGTGCTTCGGCGGCGGATCGACCGCGCGACCGCATTGCTCGCAACGGGGGAGCTCTCGATCTGCGAAATCGCACGAGTGGTAGGATTTCAAACACCCAGTCACTTCACGACGGTCTTTCGGCGGATCACTGGCATCACACCGAGTGTTTATCGGACGGCAGAGCAGCTGCTCGCCCCGACGGTCGCGCGACCTAAAGCGATTCCGCCATGACGCCGACGGCTGTGGGGAGGAGGCGTTCGCGAGTGGTTGGCCGATACCGACTTCGCAGCTTCGTCGCTGCGGTGCTGCTCGTCGGCGCGCTGACGTGGTTCGTGCCCTCCGCCCAGGCCCAGTCGGTCGGCGAGGTCTTCCGGAGGGTCAACTCGTCGGTGGTCGTGATCCGCGCCCGGGGACGGGACGTGTCGGCGGCGCCGGCCGGCGGCCTCGTCCGCTTCAACGAGATCGGCTCCGGCGTCATCGTCTCGGCCGCCGGCCAGGTGATAACGGCGGCCCACGTCGTCAACGCCATGGACGAGATCACCGTGGAGGCCGTCGGCGGCCAAGCCGTCACCGCTCGTGTGGTCTCGGCGGAGCCGGCCGCCGATGTCGCACTCTTGCAGCTCGCGGCGA
>Ga0209590_10000454_pt1 | contig 13414 bp, 7 predicted proteins | sample CZO8metaG_FD_188353 | JGI IMG/M metagenome (GOLD analysis project Ga0209590, IMG submission 188353) | Vadose zone soil microbial communities from the Eel River Critical Zone Observatory, Northern California, USA - CZOApr15con1.8 metaG... | ecosystem: Environmental > Terrestrial > Soil > Vadose...
CTATCCGCAGGTGCGCCGGGATCGTTGAAGCCGGCAGCCTGAGGTCAGGGGGAATCCCCTGCCGCGAGCATCCGCTCGATGATGTTGGCGTTCATGGCTGCGTTGCCTCGACTTGGCCCCGAGAGAAAGGGCCGGGTAGCCGCCGAGAGCGCGCTCGACGCTCGGTATCAATGACATGGTACACAATTCCGCCATCGCTCGTAAGTTCCGAGGCGTGGGCGGACGATGCCGTCATTGCTGATCTGGTCCGATTTCCCGGCATTGCTCGTTCGCGCGGCGGGCGGCGCCATCCATGACGCCTGCCGGGGATCGCGCCGGCGGGCTGGCCGAAGGTCGGTCTGAGCTCCGATGGCCGCACGCCCAGCGCCATCTCGAACATGAGCCAGGCTCTCCAGTCGAAAAATTTCGAGGAAGCGGCCGCCGAAGACGATGCCGGCCAGTCACAAATTGGCCATGGCTTCAGGCCTTGGTCTTGCCGCCGCAGCGATAAGTGCCGCGCGGTCGATGTCGACCGGGACGTGAGCCATGGGCCGGGTATGACCTATTTTCCATGGTCGTTTCAAAAGGTTGGCGGTGCCGCCACCAGCCCCGCCGAATCGGCTGGCAGGCGAGAGCGGAAACTGCTTTGTTAACCATGGGTGGCGTCGATCCTCATCCGTTGTAGCGGGCTGGCGTCTATGCGCGTACCGGTCAGCGTTGCGAACGGTCGGCTGTGCGTCGCGGCCGCGATTGCCGTTGCCTGCTGCCTCCCGACAGCTGCGCCCAGCCGCGCGGAGAGCCTGCCGGAGGCGCTGGTCCGCACCTATCAGGGCAATCCGCAATTGAACGCCGAGCGGGCGCGCCAGCGCGGCACCGACGAAGGCGTGCCGCAGGCGCTCGCGGGTTATCGGCCGCAAATCGTCGCCAGCCTCAGCTCCGGGCTGCAGGCGGTGCGCGTGCTCCTCCCGGACAACACTATCCAGACCGCCACATTGCGGCCTTGGACCATCGGCTTCACCGTGACCCAGACGCTGTTCAACGGCTTCAAGACCGCGAATAGCGTGCGCCAATCGGAGGCGCAGGTTCAGTCCGGCCGCGAGGCGCTACGCAATGTCGGCCAGGGCGTACTGCTCGACGCAGTGACCGCCTATACCAACGTGCTCGCCAACCAAGGCTTGGTGGAGGCGCAACGCGTGAATGTGACGTTCCTGCGCGAGACGCTCGCCACCACGCAGAAACGCCTCGAAGGCGGCGATGTCACGCCGACCGACGTCGCGCAGGCGGAAGCGCGGCTCAGCCGCGGGCTCGCCGATCTCAATGCCGCGGAGGTCAATCTCGCCATCAGCCAGGCGATTTATGCGCAGGTCACCGGCGCGCCGCCCGGCCGGCTCGCGCTCGCTGATCCGATCGACAGGCTCATGCCGCACGGCCGCGAGGATGCGCTCGCGATGGCTCGTAAAGGACACCCGGCTATTCTCGCCGCGATGTACGACGTCGACGTCGCCCAGTTCGCCACCAAGATCGCGGAGAGCAGCCTGTTGCCGACCCTCTCGGTGCAGGGCAACGTGCAACGCAGCCGGGATACCGACACCTCGCTCAGCACGGTTGCACAGGACGTGGCCTCGATCATCGGGCAGATGAACGTGCCGATCTACGACGGCGGGCTTGCCTACTCGCAGATCCGCCAAGCCAAGGAAATAGCGATGCAGGGCCGCATCGTGCTGCAACAGGTTCGCGACCAGATCCAGACGGCGGTCATCGCCGCCTGGGTTATCCATGAGGGCGCCAAGGTCGCGCTTACAGCTGCGGAAGCGGAGGTGCGGGCAGCCAGCATCGCGCTCGCCGGCGTGCGGAAGGAGGCGCAGGGGGGCCAGCGCACCACGCTCGACGTACTCAACTCGCAGCAGGATCTCACGGCCGCGCGCGCGCGTCTCATCGGAGCGCAACGCGACCGGGTGATCGCGGCCTATACGCTCCTAAGCGCCACCGGCCGGCTCGACGTCAAGACGCTCGGCCTCAACACCCCGGACTACGCGCCCGACGTGCATTACCATCAGGTGCGCGATGCCTGGGGCGGCCTGCGCACGCCATCGGGGCGGTGACCGTCACGAGCGAGGCGAACGTCGAGAGCGGATCGTCAGCGCTCAGCCGTCTCGGCGGCCTGGGGCATGAAGATGCGGGCCAGCGTCGGGATCACGAGCAGGCTGCAGATCGGCGACAGCAGCATGCCGCCGACGACCACGCAGGCGAGCGGCTGCTGCACCTGCGCGCCGATGCCGCTCGAGATCGCCGCCGGCAAGAGACCAATGCAGGCGGAGAGGCCGGTCATGAAGATCTGCCGCATGCGGGTCTCGCCGGAGCGGATGATCGCCTGGTCGCGCGGAAAGCCCTCCTCCAAATTGTTGCGAATGTAGGATACCAGCAGAATGCCGTCCATCGAGGAGACGCCGAACAGCGAGATGAAACCGATCGCGGCCGAGATGCTGAAATTCAGCCCCGCGACGTAGAGCCCGAGAATGCCGCCGGCGACCGCGAAGGGAATGCCGGAAAGCGCGAGCAGGCTGTCGCGGATCGAATTGAACAGGCTGTAGAGCAGCATCATGATAAAAAGCAGACTCAGCGGCACGATGACGGCGAGCCGCTTCTGCGCCTCCACCAGCGCGCCGAACTCGCCGGTCCACTCCATGCGGTAGCCCGCCGGCAGCGGCACCTTCTTGCCGATCACCGCCTGCGCCTCGGCCACGGTGGAGCCTAAGTCGCGGCCGCGCACGCTGTATTTGATCGGCACGAAGCGCTGGTTGTTCTCGCGGTAGATATAGGCCGCGCCGGTCTCCAGCTTCACCTCGCCCAGCTCGCCGAGTGCGATATAGGCCGTCGGGGCCTTGGGATCATTGTTCGGCAAAGCGACCGGGATCGAACGGATGGCGTCGACGTTGAGGCGGTATTCCGGGGCGAAGCGCACGGTGAGCGGGAAATTCATCTCGCCCTCGTAGACTCGGGTCACCTCCTGGCCGCCGACCGCCGCCTGCACCACCGCGTTGATGTCACCGACGGAAAAGCCGTAGCGCGCGGCCTTCGCGCGGTCGATCTTGATGATGAGATTGGGCTGGCCGAGCAGGTTGAACCCGCCGGGATTGGTCACGCCCGGCACGGTCGCGATCTCTGTCTTCAGGGCCTTGGACAGGCGTTCCAATTCGGCGAGATCGGGGCCGAAAATCTTCACCGAATTCTCCCCTTTCACCCCCGACACCGCCTCCTCGATATTGTCCTGGATATATTGCGAGAAATTGAAGTCGACGCCGACGAATTCGCGTCGGAGCTGATCGCTCATCTGCCTGACCATCTGCTCCTTGGTCAGGCCCTTCGGCCATTCCTCGAACGGCTTGAGCGGCACGAAGAATTCCGCAACGAAGGAGCCGTCGGGATCGGTGGCGTCCTCGCCGCGGCCCTGCTCGGAGACCACGGTGCGCACCGGCGGGTAGCTCTTGATGATGTTGCGCATGCGCGCGACCGTGTCCATGCCGGCTTCGAGCGTGATCGTGGGGGGCAAGAGCGCGCGGATCCAGAGATTGCCTTCTTCGAGCTTGGGCAGGAATTCGGTGCCGAACCTGGCGCCGAGCGTGCCGCAGACCAGGAGGAATGCCAGCGCGATCGCCGCCGCGCGCTTGTAGCGGCGCACGGCGAACGCCAGTGCGATCGCGTAAACCTTGCGAATCTGCCGCACCAGCAAGGTCTCGACCTCATCCACCCGTGCCGGCAGCAGGATCGAGGCCATGACCGGCGTCACCGTGAAGGTGGCGATGACTGCGCCGATCAGCGCGTAGGCATAAGTGCGCGACATCGGGCCGAAAATCTGGCCTTCCACGCCCTGCATGGTGAACAGCGGGATAAAGGCGGCGATGGTGATGATCACGGAAAAGAAGATCGGCTTGTCGACCTCGACGGCGGCGGTGAGGATTCGGCGCAGCTTGTCGGTCAAGCTCTCGTCGGGAATCGCCGTTTCCGCCGGCTCGTCATGCGTAAGATGGCGGAAAATGTTCTCCACCATGATGACGGTGGAGTCGACGATGATGCCCAGGTCGATCGCGCCGACCGAAAGCAGATTGGCGGATTCCCCGCGCAGCACCGTGATGATCACGGCCAGGAATAGCGCCACCGGAATGGTGGCGGAGACGATCAGGGCGCAGCGCAGATTTCCCAGGAATACCCACTGGATGAGGAAGATCAGCACGACGCCGAAGGCCATGTTGTGCAGCACAGTCTGCACGGTGATGGCAACGAGGTCGCCGCGATCGTAGAACGGCTCGACCTTGACGCCCGGCGGCAGCGTGCCGTCCTTGTTCATGCGCTCGATCGCCGCGCGCACGCGCGTCACCACCTCCATGGTGCGTTCGAGCTTTTGCATGAGAACGATGCCGAATATTATGTCGGTCACGTCGTCGCGCCCGGCGATGCCGAGCCGCGGCGTAAAGCCGATCTGCACCTTGGCCACGTCGGAAAGCAGCACCGGGACGCCGCCCTGCTGCGTGAGCACGATATTGCCGATATCGGCCAGCGAACTCACCACGCCGATGCCGCGCACCGTGGTCGACTGCTCGCCGATGGCGATGGTCCTCCCGCCGACATTGGAGTTGCCGGCGGAGATCGCGGTGATGATTTGCGGCAGGGTCAGGCCGTGGGCGATCATTCGGTTGAGATCGATCTCGGCCTGGAACTCCTTGGTCTTGCCGCCGAGCACCGTCACGTCGGCCACGCCGGGCACGGTGCGCAGCTTGCGCTCGACCACCCAATCCTGCAGCGTCTTGAGCTGGATCATGTCCATGCCCGGCGGTCCCGTGAGCTGGTAGCGGAAAATTTCGCTGATGCCGCCGGCGGGCGAGATTACCGGCTGCACCCCGGTCGGAAGCGAGGCGTCCTTCAATCGGTTGATCGTTTGCTGGCGCACGAAATAATAGTCGCGGCCGTATTCGAACTGCAGGCGGATGAAACCCAGCGCATAGACTGTGTTGGAGCGGATGTATCTGAGCCCGGGCGTGCTCGAGATCGCGATCTCGAGCGGGATCGTCACATAGCGCTCGACCTCTTCCGGCGACTGCCCCGGCCACTGGGCGATGATCTCGATGATCGGCGGCGCGGGATCGGGATAGGCCTCGATGTTGAGCGTATTGAATGCGGCGAGGCCAAGCCCCAGGAAGGCCGCGAAGCTGAGCAGCACCAAGGGACGCCGCGACAGGCAAAATGAGAGCACGCTAGGCAGCATGGGGGGACCGGTGGTTCACCGACGGAGCCACGAATTCGGTAGTCTCCCCTCCCCCGCTCGCGGCGAGGGCAGACCGAGTCTGCAGCACCGTCATCGAACCGTACGCGCCAGCGCCTTCGATCATTGCCGCCACTCATTGTCCACGAAGATCGCACCGCGCGCGACGACGAGCAAGCCAACCTCGAGCCCGTCGCGGATCTGCACCCGGCCGTCCTGCTCCATACCGATCTTGACCGGGCGCCGCCGGAACAGCATCGGCTCCTCCTCGACCCACACCACGGCGAGATCGCCCTCCCGGATCACGGCCTCGACCGGGACGGCGGGACTGGGCTCGTCGGCGCCGGTCGCGATCTTGAAGTTCGCAAACATTTCGCCCTTGAGCGCGCCGTCGGGATTGGCGACCTCGGAACGCACGACGGTGCGGCGCGTGGTCAGATCGGTCGCGGCGCTGATGGTCGTGATGCGCGCCCTGAACACGCGGCCCGGCAACGCGCTGACCTTGACCTCCACCTCCTGGCCCACGCGGATGTTCGGGATTTCGTTCTCCGGCACCTGCGCTTTGAGCCACATGGTGGAGAGATCGGCGATGGTGTAGAGCGCGTCACCGGTATCGTTGCGTACATATTGGCCCGGCCCGACCTTGCGGGCGATGACGGTACCGTCGATCGGCGCCAGGATCGGCGTCGCCCGCCGGATCTTGCCCTTGTCTCGTAAATCGGCGATCTCCTCCTCGCTGAAGCCGACGATGCGCAGCCGGGCACGCACTGCTTCGAGCGCGATTTCCGCCGAGCGCATGTCGTTCTGCGCGACGACGAGCTGGGCCTCCGCCTGCTGCCATTCCTTCAGCGGCGCTGCCTTGCCGTCGTAGAGGTCCTTGAGCCGCTTCTCGACGATCTGCGCGAGATCGAGCGCCGAGCGCGCCTTGTTCATGGCGGTGACGGCGGCGATGAAGTCGTTCTGCGGCTGCACCACTTCCGGGCTGTCGATATCGAACAGCGGATCGCCGCGCTTGACGTTTTGGCCGATCTTGGCAATGAGGCGGTTCACGCGGCCGGTGAACGGGGTGAGCACGGCGGTGCTGGTGTCCTCGTTGTAGGCGATCTGCCCGATCGCGAACTTCTGCACGCGGAATGGATAGAGCTCCACCTTCGTGATGCTGAGCTGACGCATCTGATCGGCGGTCACCCGAACGCTGTCGCCGTCTTTCGGCCCGTTCTGCGCGGCAGCCTCCGCGAACGCAATGAGCCAGCCGCCGATCGAAAGCAGCGCGAAGATGAGCAGCCGGCGCGGACGAACCCGCCTGCCTGCGCGGGCGCGGACGCCGCCCATGGCCAAATCCGCACGCAGCGCGCGCGACGCGGTTCGAGCGTGATCTCGTGGGGGTATCATTCGAGGGCAATGCTTCGGTGCGAAGCCAATATCGCATTCATAGCGCTGTCTTCGGTCGCCGCTCGGGATCGGGGTAGGCCTCGATGTTGACGCGCTAGCTAGCCGCGCGCCGCCGCTCGATCGATGAAGAGGCTGCCTTTGGTGATGACGCGATCGTTGGGCGCGAGGCCCTCCGTCACCTCGATCATGTTGCCATTGGTCAGCCCAACCTTGATCCGGCGCCGCTCGATCGCATTGTCGTCGTCGCGCACCACCCAGACACTGGCGACGCCGCCCTCGTAGATGACGGCGTCGCGCGCGACCGCGACCACGGTGTCGCCTTCACACGCAAGGATGTTCACGCTCGCGAACATTTCCGGCTTGAGCAGTCCTGCGGAATTGCTGACGGCCGCGCGCACCAGCAGCCGCCGCGTGGTCGGATCGAGCGCGGTCGCGACATACGAAATGTTGGCGGGAAACGCGCGGTCGGGATAGGCGAGCACCTTGAAACAGATCGCCTGGCCGATTTGCGCCGAGGGCGCTTCCGTCTCGCGGATGTACGCGACCACCCAGACGGTAGACAGATCGCCGACGATGAAGACCGGATCGCTTGCCCCGCTGCCGACATATTGTCCCGGTCCGACCTTGCGTTGCACGATCGTCCCGGCGATCGGGGCGTAGATCGCCGTCGCCGGATTGATCGTGCCTTTTTCCTGGAACTCGGTGATTTCCTGGTCGGTCTTGCCGAGAATGCGCAACCGATTGCGCGCCGCTTCGAGCGCGACCTCGGAGGATCGCACATCGTTCTCGGCGGCATCGAGCGCGACGCGAGCGTTCTGCACTTCCTTGAGCGGAACCGCCTTTCCTTCGTACAGCAGTCGTTGGCGCTTATCGTTGATCTGCGCCAGGTTGAGCTGCGAGCGGGCCTTGTTGAGGGCGGCCGCGGCGGCAATGAAGTCGTTCTGCGCCTGCACCATATCGGCGGCTTCGACCGTGAACAGCGACTGGCCGATCGTCACGGTATCGCCGGGCTTGACGAAAAGCTTGCTGACCCGGCCGGCATAGGGGGAGAAGATCGGCGTCAAGCGTTCTTCGTCGACGGCGATCTTGCCTTCGGTGGCATGCTCGGACCGGAACACGCGTTGCTGGACCGGCTCGACCGTCAGCGTCGCCCATTGCGCGGGGGTGGGATAGAACAATCCACGCGGCCCCTTGGGCTGGCTCGACGCTGCGATGCCGTTGTCCGCCGGGTGTCTGGTCGGGTGCGACTTGGCCCAGATGACGGCGCCGCCGGCCATCAGGAGAAACAGAATGACCAGCGTCTGCAGGCGAGTAGGCAACGCCGGCACCCACATTGGGGGACGATGTGGATCGCTGGACACGTTTTAATTCTACCTTTACCTCCGGGGGCATCCCCGCCGTGGCTTCGCCTCTGGATTGTATATACCAGTCGCCTTGTTTCTAGCACATTCGTACAAAGTTTAGGTGAACGAAAGCCACCGACATGGTTTTGATTGGAAAGAAGCCGCTTCCGTCCGACCTCCTTAATGTCAGCGCGGACCATCCTCCGCGCCGGGGTCGGTTACCGGAGCGGTTAACGCAACGGTGGCCCCACGGGCATTCGAACCGCGGCACTACACGCTCGGGATCACCTTGAAGGCCGGAAACCAGGTGCCGAGGTACGTCGGCGGCCAGGGGATGTTGAGAAGCTGGTCGAAGACGCCGTAGATCAAGGTCACCATGACCACGGCCATGAGCACCGCGTGGCGCCATTTTTCGGGTCCTTCGAGCCGCATATAGGCGATGACGAAGATCGGCACCGTCGGGATCAGTCCGACCACCGCCATGGAGCCGAGAAAGGCGACCATCCAGCCGAAGAACAGGAAGCCGCGGACCAAGATGATGTGTCCCGGCAGGTGGGCGGTCTTCGACGCGACGTCCATGTGGATCTTCTGCGAGACGGCGGCCCTCGCCATGTCGGCGAGCCCCGCCTCGCCCTCGCCGTGCCGCACGCTGAAAATCTCGTTGGCGAGGCTCAAGCCGCAGGAGATGACCGCGGCGATGCCGACGATCGTCGGCACGATCTTGGCCTCGAACGGCCAGTCGATCGACATCCACAACATCACCAGGAAAAGGCACAACAGGCCGGCCGGGAACACGTTGTCGGTCGACAAGCGGGGGCGGCCGAAGCTCGTCAGCATCGCCTTGACCCCGTGATGCTCGCGAATGTCCTGGAGCATGGGCCGCAGCAGGCTCAGCGCCGACATCGCGAGCATGACGACGACGATCGGCCGCAGCATCCACGAGATGCCGTAGCGCTCGATCGAGATGAACATGTAGCGCTCGAGAATGCCGCCGAGGACGAAGCCCAGGACCAGCGGCGGGCGCGGCCACCGGAAGTGCTTCATCGCCCATCCGATCAGGCCGAAGAACAACAGGGAATAGAGATCGCCCCAGTTCCGCGAGTGCTCGAACGCGCCGATATAAATGAGGCTCAGCACGCACGGCATGATCAGCGTGTAGCGCAACGTCGCGAGCTTCGCGAGTTGCCCGCTGAACGTGAAGCAAAGGCCGGAACCGACGATATTGGCGAGCGCGATGCTCCACACCATCGAGTACGTCACGTCGAGATGCTTGGTGAGCATGTCGGGTCCGGGGACCAGGCCATGGATGAGGAACGCGCCGAGCAGGATCGCCATCCCGGCGCTGCTCGGCACGCCGAAGGCGACGGTCGGGACGAGATGGCCGCCCTCGCGCGCATTGGTCGAGCTCTCGGCCGCGATCACGCCCCGCACGTCGCCGCGGCCGAAGCTCTGCGCCGCGCCCTTTTCGGTCCGCAGCGCGTGGCCGTAGGCGATCCAATCGATGACCGCGACGCCGATCCCCGGGATCGCGCCCATCGCCGCCCCGATCCACGAGCAGCGCAGGATCAGGAACCAGTGGGTCAGGCAATCCTTGATGCCGAGCAGCATGCCGTGCTTGGTGTCGATCGTCATGCCTTCCTGCACGACCGCCATTCGCCCGATCGCGAGGTCGCAAAGCTCGGGCAGGGCGAAGATGCCGAGCGTCAGCGGCACGATCGGCAGGCCTTCCCACAGATAAAGACTGTCCATCGTCCAGCGCAGCGTTCCGGTCTGCGGGTCGGTGCCGATCATCGCCAGCATCATGCCGAAGCAGGCGGCGGCGAGACCGCGCAACGGCGCGTTGCCGGACAGCGAGGACACCATCGAGATGCCGAACACCGCGATCGCCAGCAACTCGGGCGAGCCCATGAACAGGATGATCGGGCGCAGCAGCGGCAACGAGATGCCCATCAGCGCGGCCCCGAACAGCCCGCCGATCAGCGCCGACATGTAGGACGCCCCCAGCGCCCGGCCGGCCTCTCCCCGCCGCGTCATCGGGTAGCCGTCGAGCGTCGTCGCCGCCGACGCCGCGTGTCCCGGCGCCCCGAACAGGATCGCGGAGATCGGGTCGGCCGTGGTCGTGGTCGAGCCCATGCCCAACAGCAATGCGAAGGCGGCCGGCGCGTCGATGTTGTAGGTGAACGGCAGCAGCAGCGCGAGGCCGGCAACCCCGCCGATCCCCGGCAGAATGCCCAAGGCGAGCCCCATGCACACGCCGGCGAACAGATAGCACAGGCGGATGGGATCGAGAATGATCAGCAGCGCGTTGGCCGCGGAATGGAGCATGTCCATTTCCATGAGCATTCCTCAGTGGCAGGCCCGGAAGGGACGTCACGATGCCGGCAAGGTGATCGCAAGCCGATCAATGCAGCCAACCTACCATCAAATTTACAGCAAAAGGGCCGGCGCGGAAGCCGATCGATCGCAGGAAAAATTCACCCCCGGCCATGAGGTCGAGAGCGCTCCGCATCATCGAAACATCGTGCGGCTCAGGCGCGCTCCGGCGGGGCACCTCGGGCTTGGTCATCCACACCGCGAGCACCCAGCTGATCCAAAGGAACAGGAAATAGAGCGTCAGAAAGACGATCAGGCTTGCCTGCGTCGCGCCCGGCCAAAGGTGCTCCACGACGAGCCCGATGAAATAATCGGCGACGTCGCCGATCACCATGAACACGACATAGTAGACGATGAACGCCACGGCTGCCTCCCGTGATCAGGAGTCCCGCGCATCGGAGCACATCGGCCGGCGGCGGGCATCTGTGACTAATCACAGCGCCTTTTCGCAATCGCCCCCGTCACCGAGACGGAATTCGTGGATCTGCGCGACGAGGATGCGCCGGCTTGCGTGACGCGACGGACACGAACTCTCCGAGCTCCGGACGCTGATCACCCGCTCGTTTCGGGGATTCCATCCTGTGGCCGATCCGCCACAACGCCGGCAATATGTCCGGCGGATTCGACCGCCGATATTGACGCGGTCACCGCGGGCGGACAGCATGCGCGGCGGTGGTTCCCGCAAGGGATCAAAAGGGAATGCGGTGCGTGCGCTCGACGCACCATGCCGCGGCTGCCCCCGCAACTGTAAGCGGCGAGCCTCCGACGAACGTCGCCACTGAGAACGTGCGTGTTCTTGGGAAGGCAGTCAGAGGCGATGAACCGCGAGCCAGGAGACCTGCCACCGCCGGGTCACGCGCGGCACGTCGGGCGGGGTGTCCCGATGGAGCTCGACGGATCGCATCGCGCCGCTCCGCGGCAAGAGGCGAGCCGGCGGCCGTTCGCGGTGACGGTTTGCTGCCAGCGAGCGTGGCTGCCGTGAAGAACGTCCCGTTACTCCTGAGCTTCGCGCTCTTTGCCGTGGCCTTTGGCGATGCGGCGAAGGCCGCCGATGTTCCAATTCGCATGCCGACCAAGGCGCCCGGCGTGCCGCCGCCTTACGATTGGACCGGCCCCTATGTCGGCGGCCACGTCGGCTACAGCCGCGGAACCGCGCAGGTCACGCTGACCGATCCGGACCCGACTCAGTTCGGCCAGCGCCTTGGCAGCCTCACCGGCGGCCTGCAGGTCGGCTACAATTTTCTTCTGCCCTCGCGTTTTCTCCTCGGCATCGAGGTCGACGCGTCGTTCCCGAACTATCTCGCGGCCGACGACGTCGCGTGGTTTCGGACCACCGCGGACACCGATACCGCGGAAAAGATCGACTATATGGCAAGCGTGCGCGGCCGCGTCGGCTACGCGTTCGACCATTTGCTGATCTACGCAACGGGCGGCTTTGCCTGGTCGCAGGGGCGATTCCTGCAGAGCCCGGGAGTGATCGACGACCCCGACAAGGCCCTGCGCACGCACACCGGCTGGGTGCTGGGCGCCGGCGCCGAGCGCGTCATTGCGCCGGGCTGGACGGCGCGGCTCGAGTACCTCTACCGCAACTTCGGGTTCGCCGACGTCGTGTTTCCGTCGGGCGCGTCCGCCGGCGCATCGCTCGACATCCATGCCGTCCGCGTCGGGCTCAACTACCACCCGTTCTCGCCGGCATCCGACGCGGTCCGCTTCGACAACGCATCCAAGACCCAATTCGACGATTGGGAGGTGCACGGCCAGACCACCTACATCCAGCAGGGCTACCCGGCATTCCGCTCGCCGTATCTCGGCGCCAACAGCTTTACTCCATGGCCGCAGACACGAAATACCTGGACCACCAGCGCTTTTCTCGGCCTGCGGCTCTGCGACGGCGGCGAGCTCTACTACAATCCCGAGCTGCTGCAGGGCTTCGGCCTGCACGACACCACCGGCGCCGCGGGATTCCCCAACGGCGAGGCCCAGAAGTCGAATTTTCAATACCCGCACTACAGCACGTCGCGCCTGTTCCTGCGCCAGACCTTCGGGCTCGGCGGCGAGCAGGAGACCGCCGAGAGCGGCTACGGACAGATGGCCGGCAAGAAGGACGTATCGAGAATAACCGTCCAGATCGGGCGGTTCGCGGTCCATGACGTCTTCGACACCAACGCCTATGCCAACGATCCCCGCGCGGATTTCATGAACTGGTCGATCTGGGCGGCCGGCGCGTTCGACTATCCCGCCGACAGGATCGGGCTCGGCTACGGCGCGGTGGCCGAGCTCAATCAGAAATCTTGGGCCCTGCGCGTCGGCTATTTCCTCACCGGGGTCGAGCCGAACGTGAACAATTTCGACATGAACCTGATCAGGCGCGGCGCCTATGTCGCCGAGCTCGAGCAGCGCTATTCATTCTTCGATCGCGCCGGAAAGCTTCGCCTGGGCATCTGGGCCGACACCTATTTCTCCGGCAGCTACCGGCAAGCCATCGACCTGACCTTGCTCAATCCGGATCTCGACCCGACCGATGCCATCGTCCTCACTCGCCGCGGCCGCACCAAGTACGGTTATTACGTGAACGTCGAGCAGTCGCTCACCGACGACGTCGGCCTGTTCGGGCGCTGGAGCTGGAACGACGGCAAGAACGAGATCTCGGCGTTCAGCGATATCGACTCGAGCCTCTCCTTCGGCGCCTCGATCAAGGGGAAGGCCTGGGGACGCCCCGACGACAAGCTCGGCGTTGCCGGCGCGATCAACGGCCTCTCCGGAGATCACCGCGATTATCTCGCCGCGGGCGGTCTCGGCATCCTGATCGGCGACGGTCGGCTCAATTATCGTACCGAGAGAATCTTGGAGACCTACTACGCCGTCAACGTCGTCAACGGCGTCATCTTGACGTTCGATTATCAGTTCATGGTCAACCCGGCGCACAATGCCGACCGCGGGCCGATCTCGTTCTTCTCCGCGCGCCTGCACGGCGAGTTTTAGTGCACGTTCCGGTCGGATGTGGTCACCGCGAGCGGCAGACACGGTCTGCTCCCTCCCCCGCAAGCGGGGGAGGGAACGCACCGAGTGT
>Ga0209590_10000455_pt1 | contig 13413 bp, 12 predicted proteins | sample CZO8metaG_FD_188353 | JGI IMG/M metagenome (GOLD analysis project Ga0209590, IMG submission 188353) | Vadose zone soil microbial communities from the Eel River Critical Zone Observatory, Northern California, USA - CZOApr15con1.8 metaG... | ecosystem: Environmental > Terrestrial > Soil > Vadose...
ACCGCCGCGCGTCGCACCGCACGGTTGCGGGTGGCCGCGCCCCCGGCGGCCGGCTGCTCTACCGTGGCCATCTGCCCTCCTCCTTCAGTGTCTGGATTCGCCGCCAGACCCGTTCGGGTGTCAACGGCAGCTCTCGCATTGGGACGCCTGCGTCGGCCAGCGCGTTCACGACGGCGGCAGGGATGGCGGCGAGCGCGCCCTCTCCGCATCCCTTGGCGCCGAATGGTCCCGGCCCGTCCTCGTTCTCGACGATCACGCACGTCATCTCGTCGGGGAGATCCTCGAAGCTGGGCACGCGGTAGTCGAGCAATGTGTCGTTCAAGAGCTGCCCGTCCTCGAAAAGCATCTCCTCGAACAGCGCGTTGCCGAGCCCTTGCATTGTCGCGCCCTCGTCCTGGCGCTGCACGAGCCGGGGATTGATCGCGCGTCCGACGTCGGCCGCTGTCGCCGTCCTCCGGACGCGCACCACGCCGGTCTCCGGTTCCACCTCGACTTCGGCGGCGCCGATGCAGACCTCCCAGAAGACTGGGCCCTCCGCGTAGGAGCCGGTGCCGGTCGGCGCCACCTCGCCTCGCCCGATCAGCTCCCCGCCGGCAAGTCCGAAGTGCCGCCGCAGCAGATCCGGATATGCCGAGGGGGCGACTTTCTCCCCTGCGGCGATCTCCTCCAGCTGGTCGCGGACCTGCTTCGCGGCCCGCTGCACCGCGAGTCCTGCGATCGTGGTCGAGCGGCTCGCTCCCGTCGAGCGGTCGTAGGGCGTAAAGCGCGTGTCGGTTGCGCGGACCGTCACCTGCTCGACGGCGACGCCGAGTTCCTCGGCCGCGATCTGTGCGAATACTGTGCGGGGTCCCTGTCCGACCTCCGTCGTGCCGACGAGTACGACGACCTGCCCGTCCGCCTCGAGGCGCACGATCGCCGTCGAAACCGGATGCGCGCCGGCTGCGAGGAGGCCGACCGACACGCCGCGGCCGACGTTTGCCGGCTTGGGCTCGCCCCAGCCGACCGCTTCGGCGACCTTCTCGACGTCGCCGATGAGATCGGCGTCGAGCGGCTTGGCGCCGCTTCGGAGCTCCTCCCCGGGCCGGCAGAGGTTGTCGAGCCGCACGCCAAGCGGATCCAGGCCGGCGCGCCGCGCGAGCTCGTCGATCTGCGACTCCCCGATCCACTGGAGATGTGCCGCACCGAAAGCTCGGTACGAGCCTGCCGGGGCGGTGTTGGTATAGACACAGCGGGCGTCGACGCGGTAGGCGTGCCATCGGTAGGGGCCCGGTGCAGCGTCTCCACCCGTCGCCGTCACGCGGGGGCCGTTGTCCGCATAACCGCCGGTGTCGAACCAGCAGTCCACCTCGCGCGCAAGCAGGCGGCCCTCACCCGTCATCGCGGTTCGCATCCGGCAGCGCATTCCATGTCGCCGCGTCGTCACCATCGATTCGTCGACGCGGTTCTGGATCCGCACGGGTCGGCGGGCCTTGCGCGCGAGTGCCACCGTGAGCGGCTCCATCTTCGTGTACGACTTCGAGCCGAAGCCGCCGCCGAGATATGGGACGACAACGCGAACGTTGGCAAGGGGCACCGCGAAGAGGTCGGCGAGCTCGGCCCGGACGAGGAACGGGTGCTGGCACGTCGACCAGACCGTGATCTCCTTACGTTCGACCTGCGCCACGACCGTATGGGTCTCCATCGCGTACTGGTACACGGCCGGGAAGGAGTACTCGCCCTCGACCACGAGGTCGGCCCGCGCGAACACCGACTGTGGCTCGCCGCGGTCGATCCGGTACCGGTAGCAGACGTTGCCGTCGCGGGGCGGAAGCTCGCCGAGTCCGTGGAAGAGGCCCGGCCGGAGCGGGCCCTCGTGGAGAAGCGGTGCTCCGGCCGAGAGCGCCTGTTCGATCGTGCCGGCGACAGGCAGTTCCTCGTACTCGACGCGGATCGCGTTCACGGCCGCGGCGGCGGTTGCCTCGTCCTCAGCGGCGACCGCTGCCACGGGCTCGCCGGCGAAGCGCACACGGTCGAGGGCGACGATCGGCCGGTCCTTGATCGCGTGACCCCAGTACGGGTCGAGGTCGGAGAGGTCCTGGCCCGTGAGGACGCAGACGACGCCCGGCAGCGCCTCGGCCTCGCTCACATCTACGGACAGCACCTTCGCATGCGCCACCGGGGAGCGCAGCACCCTTCCGTGCACCATCCGCGGGACCACGAAGTCGCCCACGAACTGCGCCTCGCCGCGGAGCTTCTCCTCCGCGTCACGGCGCGGAACGGAGCGCCCGACCTGTGCGAGCTGCGGCCCCTCGGGAGCGAGCCGTAGGCGAGCGACCGTCATGACGCCACCCCCGCGAGCTCGGCCACGGCCTCGACGATCGCGTGGTAGCCGGTGCAGCGACAAAGGTTGCCGGAGAGACCCCGCCGTATCTCCTCGCTGTTCGTCAGCCCACCTTCGTCGATCAGGAACTTCGCCGTCAGCAGCATCCCGCCCGTGCAGAAGCCGCACTGGAGGGCGGCGTGGTCGACGAATGCGCGCTCGAAGCGATCGAACTCGGGCAGCTCGGCGAACCCCTCGATCGTCAGCACCTCCCGACCCTTGACGTCGGCGACGAGTGTGCAGCACGAGCTGACGGGAAGGCCGTCGACGAGCACCGTGCAGGTCCCGCAGACCTGGACGTCGCACGAGCGCTTCGCGCCCGTGAGCCCGTGCCGCTCGCGCAGATAGTCGAGCAGGAGCCGCTGCGGCTCAACGTCGTCGCGGACGGTGCGTCCGTTTAGGCGCAGCTCGACGATCACGAACCGGACGAGCCCTCGTCTGTGCGGCGCCGAAGCTTCCGGAGCCACGCCTGCCAGTACTCCTCGACGAGCCGGTCGTGGTACTTGGCGGGATACATCCGGCGGGCGAGCTCGGGGTCGATCGGCCGCAGCTCGCCGAGGCTGGACGCGATCGCCTGCAGGCGGACCGCGCGCTCGAGCGTGCACGCCGCGAGCACGGCCCACGCGACGTCCCGGCCGACCGCGAGTACGCCGTGGTTCCGGAGCAAGACCGCGTTCCGGTTGCCGAGAGCGCGCGCCACCGCCTGACCCTGCTCGGGCTCGGTGATCAGCTCGGCCGTCTCGTCGTACAGGGCCACGCCGTCGACGAACAGGACGGCGTCGTGCGTCAGCAGCTCGAGCGGCGCCTCTGTTGCGGCTAGCGCGGTGGCGTACGGCGGATGCCCGTGGACCACGGCACCGACGTCGGGCCGCGCGCGATAGGCCTCCGTGTGCAGCACCGCCTCGAGATGCATCTCGGGCGAGTCGAGCGCGCCGTCGTCGTCGAGCTCGAAGGAGATGATGTCGTCCGGTTCCGCTTCGTCGAGGGCGACGCCCTTCCGCTTGATGTAGACGGTGCCGGTGCCGGGAACGCGGCCGCTGACGTGGCCGAGCGTGAGGTCGGCGTAGCCCTCGAGCGCGAGGATGCGACACGCGCACGCGACCTGCTCGCGAAGCGACTGTGCGGTTGCGACCACTAACGGCGTTCGGTGGGCGGGTAGTCCGGGTGGGGAAAGCCGAACACCATGATCACGTCGTCGGCCCCCGTGTTGGCGACCGCGTGCCAAGTGTCCGGCGGGATGTAGAGAGCATCGCCGGGCGCAAACGGAACGGCGCGGTCGTCGAGGCGCAGCTCGCCGTTGCCGCTGACGACGTACGCCACCTCCTCGGTCTCGTGCTTCACGGGGGAGAGCTCCGTTCCGGGCGTGAACACGGAGTAGCCGAGCGAGGCGTGGTTGCCTTCGGTCTGCTTGTCCGTCACGAGCATCCGGCTCCAGCTCCCGTGTGGGAGCTCGATCGGGTCGACCTGGTCGAGCGAGATGACGGCGACGTCGCTCATAGGCCAGCCTCTGGCTTATGAGCGGGGGAAGGGGCCTCGGGGGAAACCGGGAGGTTTCCCCGCTTCGGAAGTGGCCGTGTCGGCAAAGCCGGCACGGCCTCTTTAGCGACACCGCAAGCGATGTCGCAGTCCTCAGCCCGCGCGGCGATCTCAGCGGCGCGTGGGCTGAGGCGTCCCCTTAAGAAGGGGGCTCGTGGGAGAAACATGGTTTCCCCCACGGGAACGAGCCGGAGGCGAGCGACGCTCACAGGACCCACTCGCCGTCGCGCAGGATCCACGTGCCGTCGTCGACGATCTGCAGGCTCGCATCGAGCACAACGCCATCGAGGTGGAGAGAGCTCACGTTCTGTCCGCCGGGGTAGGCGTTGTGGTTGTCGCCGAGCGCGAAGTGGACCGTGCCGAGCCTGCCCTTCTCCGACGGAGAGCCGAAGGGCGACCGCTCGCTCGTTCCGAACGCGAACTCGCCGATGACGTCCGCCCCGTCGACGCCGGCGATCACCTCGCGCAATCGGTCGGCCTCGGGGCCGCCCTCGATCTTCGTGCAGCGCCCGTTCTCAAGCGTCCAGTGGATCGGCGTCTCCACCTGGCCGGGCAGGCCGATCCCGAGCATGACGCCGTCGACGACGATGGTCCCTTGGGTGCGGTCCTCGACGGCTGCGAACGCGACCTCCGCCCAAAGCGGCACCGGGCCCATCATCTGACCGCGTTTCTTGATCGGCGTCACCTCGAGCGCCGGCCGGCCTTCGATCGAGACCGTCACGTCGGTGCCCTTCGCCGAGGTGACTCGGCAGAGTTTCTTGCCCTCGAGCGCAGCCATTGCGCCCCGGGCGCGCTGCGTCGCCTCCTCGATCATCTCCCGTGTCAGCTCCCAGTCGCCCATCCCCTCCTCGACCGACGCGATCTTCCCGTCTGCCGCACACGTTTCCCGGACAGCATTGACGTGGGCGAAGCGATTCGCCCACTCGAGGTTCGTCAGGATGATCACCTCGTCCGAGCTCGTCATCGCGGTGTGCAGGTTGCGCGGCGGAGCCATCGGGAAGCGCGTGTCCGCACGCCCGCGAACGACCTGCGCCTCGTTGTTCATGATCACCGGCCACGCGCCACGCGCGACACAGACGTTCGCGACTGCGTCGGCCTGGTCGCGGTGCTCGTCGTCGCAGATGATCGTGACGACGTCGTCCTGCTCGACGGACATGCAGATGTCGACGACCAGCTCGGCGTCCTTGCGCAGCGTGTCGACAGCGGTTGCCATGGAACTCACCTCACTCGCTCGGCGGTGAATGCGGGCAGAACCTCCTTTGCGAAGCGCTCGACCTGCCCGAACTGATCGATCGCTCCGAACCGGCAGATGAAGTGGTCGACGCCGCAGTCGGCGAATTCGCGGAGCCATGCTCCGATCTGCTCTGGGGTGCCGACCGGACCCCAGTTCGACAGGTCCATCGCCTTCGACAGCTCCGGGTAGTACTTCGAGATGTAATCGTCGAACGCTTTGCGTGCCTCGTCTTCGGACTCGCCGATGTTCATGGTGACCTGGTAGGAGACGACGTAGCGGTCGAAGTCCTCCTCGTATCGCTCGGCGGCTTCCCGGAGGTACCCGAGCTGCTCGGTCAGCTCGTCCGGGTGCTGGGCGCGACAGCACGTCATCCACCCGTCTCCGTACTGAATCACCCTGCGGCAGGCGCGCTCCATGCGGCGGCGCATCTCGTCGCTGGGTGCGTCGCCGACGAGGCGCGGGTTCGAAACGACCCAAATCGGGGGTGGCGTCTGCAACGGCCTGAGCGGCGCCATCTCCGTCCCCGAGTGGAACGAGACGGCGTCGTAGTCGAAGTGCTTGCCCCCGAAGGTGACCTCGCCGTCCGTCCAGAGCGTCCGCAAAACGTGCAGGCCCTCCTCCCAGATCGATCCCGCCTTCGTGTAGTCGAGGCCGAGTGCAGCGAACTCGCGGCGCACACCTTCCTCGGGATTGCCCTTGCAGGCGCCGAGGATGGTGCGGCCGCCCGAGATGACGTCCAGCGTCGCCCACTCCAGCGCGAGGTACAGCGGATTTCGCGTGGACGTGACGAGGCAGGCGGTGCCCAGGCGAACGCGCGACGTACGTTGGGAGATCGCGGCGAGGAGAGCGAGCGGCTCGTAGCGCGGCTTCGAGAACAGGCTATCGCCGACCCAGACCGAATCGAACCCGGATTCCTCGACCACCGTCGAGAGGTCGAGTAAGGCCTGGAGATCGTAGTCGGGGGCGATGAGCGGCTCCCGGTTGTTGAGGTTGACGCCGAACCGGAGCGTCTTCTCGCTCATTCGTTCACCTTTCTCTCGAACGAGGCTTCGGCCTCGAGCAACTCGTCCGCGGTCATCGACTGCAGCCGGACCTGCGGAACCCGGATGTGCTCCGCCATGAGCGCAGCCGCTTTCTCGCCGTCGCCCTGACGCGCGGCGAGCAGGATCGCTCGATGCTCCAAGACCGACCGGCGAAGGTCGCCTCGCAACACGAGCGAGCGTCTCCAGTAGCGCCGCATCTGACCGATCAGCCGGCGGTAGATCTCCTGCAGTTTCGCGTTACCCGAGATCTGGACGAACGTCTCGTGGAAGAGGGCGTTCGCCTCGAAGAACTCCGTCACGTGTCCCGATGCGGCCCGCGAGGCCATGGTGTCGGTGAGAGTCTGGAGCCGCTCGAGCTCTTTGGGGCCGAGCTGCGGCACGGCCAGGCGGACGGCGAGCACCTCGAGCGCCTCCCGCACCTGATAGGCCTCTAGAAACTCCTCGGACGACAGGGAATGGACCACGGCGCCGCGCCGCGGGCGGACGGTCACCAGGCCCTCCGCGGCCAGCCGGCCGAGTGCCTCCCGGATCGGCCCGCGGCTCACGCCGAGCTGTTGGGAGAGCGCGAGCTCCTGTAGCTCCGCGCCCGGAGGCAGTCGGTTGGAGAGGATCTCTTCGCGGAGGTAGGCGTGTGCGCGCTGGGAGAGCGTGAGGTTCTCGAGCCGCGGAACGTCGTCGTGCTGGTCGCTCTGAACCGTCGCCTCGGGGGCCATTGCATCCTTCCGGCGAAAGCGGTAGGGTCGCCTCGCGCGCGGATTGTTGACAGTTACCAGCCGACCCTAACACCCTGTGAACGAGGCGATCAAGCAGCACACGCTCGCCCTCGCCCTGCCGGTCAGACTCGGTTCGCCGCGCTCGACGGCCGCGCCGGCGCGCACCAGGGCGGCGCCCGGTCGCCGAGCTGACAGCTCAGGAAGGGTCGATGAGAGGAGGATCTCCCCCGATGCATAGGCGTCTCCCGGTAACCGCGGTCGCTTCCCTCGCTATCGTTGCGGTTGTGGCCGCAGCGGGTGCCGCGTTCGCTGCGACGGCAAGCAAGAACGGGATGGTGAAGCAGGTGGCGATTGCCACGCCTGCGAAACCGAGCGACTACGGCTGGAACCAGCAGGGATACAACGCGGCGAAGGCGGCCGCAGCTTCCGTCAGCGCGAAGTTCGTCGCACAGACGAACATCGGCTACGACAAGACTGAGGCGGTGCTGCGACAACTCGCACAGGGTGGGGCAGACTTCATCGTCGCGCACGCGAGCGGCTACGACACGATCGCGTCCCGCATCGCGACGCAGTACAAGGTCCCCATCATGACCTACGACATTCCGACCCAGCTCACCAAGGACTATGTGTCCAACATCACCACCTCGAGTCAGCAGGGCTCGTATCTCGCCGGCATTCTCGCGGCGCGGACGACGAAGACGAAACACGTCGGTGTCGTGATCTCGGCCTCGGACACCAACTGGTACAAGATGAGCGGCGGCTTCGTCGCCGGAGTCAAGAAGGTCAACAAGAGCATCAAGATCTCGTTCGTGACCGTCAGCTCTGCGGGATATGACGACTCGGCGGGTGGCAAGCGGGTCGTGACGCAAGTGATCGCGACCGGCGCGGACGTCATCTTCGGGATGGGCGACAACGCCTCGTTCGGCTATCTGCAGGGGATCGAGACCGCGACGGCGGGTCACAAGGTCTGGTACATCGGCGACATCGGCAACATGGGGCCGATCGACAAGAAGCATGTGCTCCTCTCCTCCGTGCTCTGGAGCTTCACGCGCGCCTACAAGCAGGCGATCTCGGACATCCAGGCCGGCACGTATGGCACGCACGGGTACAACCTGACGCTCTCGAACGGCGGGATCTCGCTCCTGAAGACCCGCTACATCCCCGCCAACGTGTGGACGGAGATCCAGACTGCGCAGACGGGGATTATGAAAGGCACGGTGAAGGTGCCGTTGACGACCAAGGCCGCACAGGTCAAGGCGTTGATCAACAAGAAGTAGCCGCGTAGCAGACGCGGCCCGAGACATCGCGCGGCGGCCGCTTCGGCGGCCGCCGCCGTAAGACGAGGGGCTTCGCAACGGAATCGCTCAGTCGCAAAGCGGCCACTCCGACAGGCGCTCCGTCCGGCGGCGAGAGCGTACGGGACTCGTCCGACGCGCCCGCCGTCGAGCTGGTGGGCATCACCAAGCAGTTTCCCGGAGTCCTCGCGAACGACGACATCTCGTTCGCCGCACGGCGCCGCGAGGTCCACTGTCTGCTGGGCGAGAACGGCGCCGGCAAATCGACCCTGATCAGCATCCTCTCGGGGATGGTCCGGCCTGACGCCGGCGAGATCCGAGTGGGCGGCGATGTCGCACGCATCGATTCGCCACGGGCAGCCCTCGAGCGCGGCGTTGGCACCGTTTATCAGCACTCAACGCTCGTGCCGGCTCTGACGGTGCTCGAGAACCTCTTGCTCGGTGAGAGCCGCGGACTGCGGCTGAATGCCGAGGCGGGCCGCAAGCGGCTCGCCGAGGTCGCTGCGACGCTCGGCGTCGACGTCGATGCGGACGCCCCGGCCGGCCAGCTTGCGCTGGGGCGTCAGCAGCAGGTGGAGATCGTCAAGGCTCTGTGGCGCGGCTCCCGTGTGCTCATCCTCGACGAGCCCACGTCCATGCTGACTCCCCAGGGCGTGGCGGAGCTGCAGAAGGTCCTCCGCCGGCTCAAGGAGACCGGCATCGCGGTCATCTTCATCACACACAAGTTGCACGAGGCGCTGGCGGTGGCGGACCGAATCACGATCTTGCGGGCCGGGCGTGTCGTCGGTGCTCTCGACACCGCCGAGCTCGCGGCAAGCTCGCCGGGAGAGGTGCAGGCGCAAATCGTCCGGCTGATGTTTGGCGAGGAGTCTCGCGCGGTCGCCGATGTGGCCGAACTCCGGACCGATCTCGAGGGCGACCAGGCTCCCCTGGACGCGCGGCCCCCGGACGCCGACGTGCTGCTCGACCTTTTGCGTGTGTCGGCGCGCGCCGTCGGCGGCTTCGATCCAGGCATCGAGGACCTATCCCTGAGGCTCCGCGAGGGTGAGATCATCGGCGTCGCCGGGATGGACGGGAACGGCCAGCGTGCGCTGGCGGAGGTGATCGCGGGCGAGCGGCCGCGCACCGCCGGCGAGATCCGGCTCTACGGCGCACCCGTTCAACGCCTCGACGTCTCCGCGCGCCAGAAGCTCGGCCTCCGGTACGTCACGGACGACCGCATGGGAGAGGGCATCGTGACCTCGCTGCCCATCAGCCTGAACCTGTTCCTGAAGCGCATTGGCCAGCGGCCGTTCTGGCGGCACGGCCGGATCGAGCGGCGCTCGGTCGAGCGTGAGGCGCAGTCGCTCGTGGAGGCCTTCGACGTGCGCACGCCGAGCGTCTCCACGCGCGCCGGCGCACTTTCCGGCGGCAACGTCCAGAAAGTCGTGCTCGCCCGCGAGCTTTCGTTCGACCCGAAGGTCGTCGTCTTTCACAAGCCGACGTACGGGCTCGACCTGCGGACGACGAGGACGGTGCGGGACATGATCCGCGGTCTGGCCCGCAGCGGCGGTGCTGCCCTCGTGATCTCGACCGATCTCGACGAGTTGCTAGATCTCTGTGGGCGGATTTTCGTGCTCTCGCGGGGACGGCTCGTGGGCGAGGTCGAGAACGGGCCGAATGCGGGAGAGCGGGTCGGCGAGCTCATGGTCGGGGCCGGAGACGTCGTCGCGGCATGACCGACGTCACCACGGAGACCACTCTCTCGCCGGAGACACGCGCGCCGGTCCAGCGGGCCGCGCCCCGGCGCCGGTTCGTCGCCGACGCGCTCGACGTCGTCGTGCGCTCGATCGTGCCGGTGCTGCTCGCGCTCGGCGCCGGCGCCATCCTCCTCCTCGCACTTGGCCGCGATCCGATCACCTTCTACTCAAACGTCTGGAAGGGCGGGATCGAGCTGACCGCCTGGCAGGACAGTGCGGTGCGCGCGGCGCCGCTCCTTCTCATCGCCGTCGGTCTCGTGGTCGTGTTCCGGGCGAACATCTGGAACCTCGGATACAACGGCCAGTTCCTGCTCGGTGCGGCTCTTATCTCGGGGCTCGGGCCTCGCCTCGTCGGGAGCGAACCACGCTGGTTCGCACTCGTCGTGCTCTTTGTCGTCGCGGGTGCCGCGGGCGCGGCCTGGACGCTCCTGCCCGCAGTTCTGAAGGCCCGCTACGAGACGAACGAGATCATCACGACGCTGATGATGTCCTTCATCGGGGTCGGTATAGCGAACATCCTGATCAAGGGTCCGTTTCAGGACCCCACCGTCAACATCCCGCAGACGCGCGTGCTCCCGCTGGACAAGATGCTGCCGGCGATTCCGGGTACACGCATTCACATCGCCGTCCTGATGGCGCTCGCGGCTGCGCTGCTCGTTCATTTCGTCCTGACGCGCACCTCGTTCGGCCTTCGTCTTCAGATCCTCGGAGCGAACCCGCGTGCGGCGCGGCATGTTGGCCTGAAGGTGCCGCGGCTGATCGTCATGAGCTTCCTCGTCAGTGGTCTGCTGGTCGGGATGGCCGCCGCCGCGGACATTCTCGGGACCTGGGGCTATGTCCGGGCGAACTGGAATCCGGCGTACGGCGACACCGTCATCCCGTTCGTCTTCCTCGCGCGGCTGAATGCCCTTGCCCTCATCCCGTTCGTCATCTTCTACGCCGTCCTCTCGACCGGGGGCGACCTTGCAACGCAGCAGGCGAACCTCCCGACCGACTTCCTGCTCGTGCTCGTCGCGCTGATCCTGCTCTTCATGACGGTGATCGAGTACCTCGGGCGTCGCCGTGCGCTCGGCGCGAGCTACCTCACGCCAGGTCTCGAGCAGGCGCTCCGTTATTCGAGCCGCCGGCGCAAGGCGAGCGAATGAGCGAACTCCTGACCCGCACGTTCCTGACCGCACTCGTGTCCGGCGGGCTGCTCGCAGGCGTGCCGCTCATGTTTACGGCCCTGGGCGAGACGATCTCCGAGCGCGCGGGCGTCCTGAACATCGGTCTCGAGGGGATGATGCTCGTGGGCGCCTACATAGGGTTCATCGGCGCCTACTACGGCCATTCGTTCTGGGCCGGCTTCGCTGCGGGAATCGGCGGCGGCGCCCTCGCTTCTCTCTTCATGGTCGTTCTGTGCGTCCGGCTCGGCCTCGATCAGATCGTCGTCGGAATCGCGATCACGCTTGCCGGAGAGGGGATCACGAGCGTCTTACAGGAGACGCAATTCGGGACGACGTACCCGCGCCTGGGCGCTCCGCCGACAGTGGCGATCCCCGGCCTCTCCGATATCCCGGTGGTGGGGAAGAGCCTGTTCGAGCAGCCGCTGATCGTGTACCTGGGTCTCGCCGCCGTCGCGGCCACCTCGTGGATCTTTCGGCGGACCAACGCCGGCCTCAACCTGCGGGCGGCGGGCGAGAAGCCGGAGGCGCTCGATGCGGCCGGCGTCAGCGTCGTCGCAACGCGGAGCTACGCCGCGCTCTGCACCGGCGGCCTCGCCGGCCTCGGCGGCGCCTACCTCTCCATCGTCGGGGCCGGAACGTTCACGCCGTTCATGACCCAGGGCCAAGGTTTCATGGCGATCGTGATCGCGATGCTCGCGCGTGGGAGGCCGCTGTGGGTCGTGCTCGGTTCATTCCTCTTCGGGATCTCGCTGTCGGTGGCGACCGCGCTCCAGCTGGCCGGAATCAACATCTCGACCGACGTCGTCAACATGCTCCCCTTCATCGCGATCATGGTCGCGTTGGTCGCGTTCGCACGCCGCTCCTACCTTCCGCCTGCGCTGGCACTCCCGTACGTTCGTGGTGCACGGTGAAGATCTCGACAGACTTCACGATTGCGCTGCCTCCGCAAGAGGCGTATCGGTTCCTCCTCGACGTCGAGCAGGTCGCGCCCTGCGTTCCAGGCGGAGAGCTAGGCTCCGCGGCGGCGGACGGTTCGTACCCGGCGAAGGTAACCGTACGGCTGGGACCGATGCGCCTCAGGTACGACGGCTCGCTCTGGATCTCGGAGCAGGACGACGCGAGCAGGCGCGCCGTCCTGCGGGCGAAGGCGCGGGAGACCGGCGCGCACGGCTCGCTCGAGGCGTCGATGACGATGCACGTGACACCGAACGGGGAGGGGTCGCGCGTCGACGTCCTCACCGAGCTGGCGCTCGCCGGCAGGGCGGCCCGCATGGGCCGCGGGATCGTGGACGAGGTCGTGCGGCGGCTCGTCTCCGATATGGCGTCGTGTCTCGAACAGAGGCTGGGAGACCAGGGGGATGGCCTCGAACTCCCGGCCGCCGTGCCTCAGATCTCCGGAATCAAGCTGCTCCTCCGCGCCGTCGCCGAGCGGCTCGGCAGGATCGGACGGAAAGGAGAACGATGAACGAGCCCGACTTCACGTTAAGTGCGGGACCGGTGACCGCGTCAGCACGGACGCTCGCAGCCCTCGGCTCCCCGATCACCTACCACTACGACCCCGCGTTCCTCGAATGCTTCCGTCGAACCGAGCGGAAGGTTGCACAGGTTCTGCAGACGTCGGCGGACGTCGTGCTGATGCAAGGCGAAGCCGTGCTGGGACTCGAGGCGGCCGCGCGCGCGCTCGTGCGCCCTGGGACGCCGGTGCTCAACCTCGTTTCCGGCATCTTCGGCAAGGGGATGGGCTACTGGCTTCGGGATTTTGGCGCCGACGTCCATGAGCTCGAGGTCGCGTACAACGACGCGGTCGATGCAACCGACGTCGAACGGTTCCTCGAGAACCACCCGGAGATCGAGGTCGTCGCGGTCGTCCATTCCGAGACGCCTTCGGGCACCCTGAACCCCGTCGCCGAGATCGGTCCGATCGCTAAGGCGCACGGTGCGCTGACGCTCGTCGACTGCGTCTCTTCCGTCGGCGGCATCCCGTTCAAGGCGGACGAGTGGCAGCTCGACGTCTGCGTTGCCGGGCCGCAGAAGTGCCTCGGCGGGCCACCCGGGATGTCGCTCATGAGTGTGAGCGAGCAGGCCTGGGCACGCATCCGCGAGAACCCCGCCGCGCCGCGCGCGTCGTTCCTCTCGCTGCTCGACTGGAAGGAGCAGTGGCTCGAAGGCGGCAAGTTCCCGTTCACGCCGTCCGTCTCCGATGTGCACGGGGTCGAGGCGGCGTGCGATCAACTGCTCGAGGAGGGGCTCGACGCCTCGATCGAGCGGCACGAGCTCGCTGCTCGCGCCTGCCGGGCCGGTATCCGCGCGATGGGGCTCGAGCTTTGG
>Ga0209590_10000456_pt1 | contig 13391 bp, 15 predicted proteins | sample CZO8metaG_FD_188353 | JGI IMG/M metagenome (GOLD analysis project Ga0209590, IMG submission 188353) | Vadose zone soil microbial communities from the Eel River Critical Zone Observatory, Northern California, USA - CZOApr15con1.8 metaG... | ecosystem: Environmental > Terrestrial > Soil > Vadose...
CGGCCGCCCGGACCTCGGCCGCGGTCGTAGCGAGCTCGACATCGGGGGCCGTATCGGCGAGCCGGCGGACGGCGTCGATCAACGCCAGCGCACGCTTATAGGCCGTGCCCCGACCGTAGCTGTTGTCCACCCAGATCGAGAAGAACGCCGCGGACAGACCCCCGGCCTTCATGCGGGGCACATCGACGTGCCCATCCGCGAGACGGGCGGAGATGTCGACTTTGCCGTCGAGCATGCGCTGCGGCGTATCGATGTGACCGTCGAGGATGATCGGTTGCTGCAGCATGAGGAGCAGGCCTAGCGAGAAACCCACGGCGAGTCCTTGAGATAGAACCGCAGCGGCCAGTCGGCGGCCTGCGTGATCCCGACGCGAGGACCGGTGGCGATCTCACCGCGTTTCGGCGCCGTCCCTGCGACGATTCGCAGCAACCCGCGCTGCAGGGAGACGCCATTCAACGCGCCGGTGACGCCCAGCGCTTCGCACAGCCGGGCGGGACCGGAGCACAGCGGCTCCTTGCCTCGCCGTCCCCGCATCGTTTCGATGCCTGCGATCGGCTCGAGCGCCCGAATCAGCACGGCGGCGGGAAAGTCCTGCGGTTCGGTAACCGCGTTGAGACACCAATGCATGCCGTAGGTGAAGTAGACGTAGGCGGTTCCGGGCGGTCCATAGAGCTGCTCGGTGCGAGCAGTACGCCGATGCCCATACGCATGACACGCCGGATCATGGGGACCGACGTACGCCTCCACCTCGACGATCCGGCCGGCCGTCTGCTGTCGCCGGCCGCCGACATCGCTTACCAGGATCTGGCCCAATAGCCCACGCGCGACCGCTTCAGTCGGTCGCGCGTAGAACGTCGCCTGCACGGCGCTGCCTCGCACCGTTAGGCGCTCCCTCCCCCACCCGTGAGACCCCGCTTCACCTTCGACCAGAAGGACTCGCCGGGCTCGGCGGCGGCCGGCGGCGCCGGAGGTGTGGGGGGGGGCGGAGCTACCTGACGTGGCGGAGGTTCTGACGGGGACGTCTGTTCCGCGACGGGACGTGTGCTGTGGTTCGTGCTGTCAGAAGACTCCGATTCAAAGCGTCGAGGACCGCGACCCCGGCCCCCACGCCCACCGCGACGCCCACGGCCGCCGCGTTCGCCGCGCTCGCTACGCTCGCCGTTCTCACCGCGGTCTCGTCCTCCCGCCCCGCGACCTCCTCGACCGCCGCGGCCGCCTCGATCGCCGCGCTCTTGAACGGATCCGGGTGTGGCAGGCGGTGCTGGCGGTTTCGCGGGGATGATGTCGCCGCGCGGCCGGAAGTTGGGATCGACTTCGACGACGCCGATCTTGGGAATCTCGGGCACCGCACCGCTCGTGCTGGGACGGCGGGCGCCGCCGCGTGAACCGCGGCGGAAGCGCGCGCTACGCACGGGAATGCCGCCTGGTGCCGACGACGGCGTGCTATAGGGCGGCGGGGGCGCCGACGAGGTCGGCATCGGAATGTCGTCTTCATCTTCTGTATCGGGTGTGGGAGCCGACAAGACGGGACGTGGAGCCTCGGCCTCCTCACTCGCCGGCTTCGCTTCGTCTTGTGGAGCCGGCTCCTCCTCTATGCCGATCCGGCCGACGGCCTGCTTGATCAATCCAAAAGCATCCCCGAACGAGAACCCGGACTTCGCCGCCGGCGCCGCCGGCTCCTCATTCGGGGCGGCCTCAGCGGGCGCCGTTGGCTGTTCTTCGCGGTCGCGGCCGCCGCGTCCTCGTCCCCGGCCACCGCGTCCCCCCCGCCCCCCGCTGCGGGGCTTCTCGCTGGCTTCGCTCATCGCCGCAAGTGCGGGCTGCGCTGCCGCGCCTTGGACCTGCGGGCCGAGCGCGATCTCGTACTGGCCGTTGTCCAGGCGCGTCAGGGTAATCAACCCACGCCGGGCGGCTTCGATCACGAACTTGCTGAAGCGCGAGAACCCGGCGTCCTTCTCATCGAAGTTCGGGTCGATCTCCTGCATCACCTGCTTCAAGCGGTCGGAGCGCATGACGTCGTTGTGCGCCGTCATCTGCTTCACCGCTTCGACGACCAGCTCCCAGGGGTCGCGCTTCACATACTCGACATCGCTCGTCTTCGTGAAGCCGGCGAGCTCGTTGTACGAGTAGTACTCGTCGCAATTCTGGATGAGCAGGTCGCTGGACGATTCGCGGATCCCCACGCCGATCACGTACTTGCCGTACTCCTTGAGCTTCAGCACCAGGGACGAGAAATCCGAATCCCCAGACAAGAGAATGAAGGTCCCGATCTCCGGCCGCGTGAAGACCAGCTCCAGCGCGTCGATCGCCAGGCGGATGTCCGTGGCGTTTTTCTTGTTCGCTCCGTGCGCCGGCGCGAAGATGAGATCGATAGAGGATTCGGAGAGGGGGACGATGTATTGCGGGTAGCGGCGCCAGTCGGCGTAGGCGCGCTGCACGGCGACCTTGCCTCGGATCATCTCCGACTGGAGCAGGCGTTTCAACTCGGTCTGGAGGTCCGAGCGGATCGCCATCGTCACATTGTCGAAGTCGATCATCAGTGCCGCGTTGGGGGCGTGAGCAGGAGGTTCTTTGTGAATCGGCCGTGCTAAATGGTTGTGTTGCTGCGGAGACTGCGGTGTCATAACTGACTCTGTTCCTGCCCTGGGGCCGGACATGCGCGTACCACGCTCCTCAAAGCGAGGAACTGGACGACGCTGTCATGCTGCGTCGGGCTCTTGGTAAAGGCGTTTTTGCGCCGTAGTTAAGGCTGGCTGGTGCGTGGGGAGGGTCGCCGAGTCACCGCGGCGCGCCCGTGCGCGCTGCCTCGACCCATTGCCGAGGTCCGCAGGCGCCGCCTGATGGTTCGACCCCTCGCCGATGGCACTGCCAGACGTATGAACGACTCAACATAAACGACTGGCACTTCAGAAGCTAGGGTTTTGGTTAAGATCTTGGCTTTTCGTGATCAGTTAGAACAGGCAAATAAGGCGCCCAGGGCCCAACCTCGGCCCGGTACTGCTTGGCCAGTACGCGAGCGACCTGCGCAACGTGTCCCAGATCGTGGACGACCCAGGCAGCCAGGAGCTGCCGCAACGTCACCGCGCCAAGGCTCGGGTGCTCGCCGGGCAGGTCGAGCTGCGCGTCGGTCAGGTGCCAGGACTCGAGAACCCGGATGTTCTCGGCACGCAGGCGCGCGAACTCGTCGAGCAAGGAGTCGAGCGCGCGCTTCGCATTCCGCGCGCGGTGGCGGAACCGATCATACGGCTCGAAGCGCGGGTTTGGACCCTGCGCGAGGATGATGCGGGCGCGGGGCATCCAGTCGGTTTCCTCGCCGTCGATCAGATGGCCGACGTTGTCGAAGGGACTGAAGGTATCGGGGCCTTCCGTGCCTCGCGCCCATTCCGGGGCGACGTTTTGCAGCAGCGCGCGCAGGGCGCCGGGCGTGCGTTCCAAAACGTCGATCGCGAGCCGGAGATCGAAGTCCATGTCACCCAAGCTCTCCGTCCCAATGAAACAGGTGCATGAGACGGTGGAGCACCGGTGTGAGGAACAGTCCCGCAACGACGAGGAAGACGCCACCGGCATAGAGGGCGAAGCAGCCGGCGAACAGCTTGCCGCCATTGCTGTGTGGCGCGTCGACGGGGCCCATCCCGCCCAGGAGCATTGCTGTATTGAGAAAGGCGTCCCGCCAGAGGAGATGCTCGTAATGCTCGTAGCCAGCCATCCCGCCCAGCAGCGACACACCAACTAATGTGGCCGCCACGGCGACGTGACCCGTCATGCGCCGCGCGAAGCGTCTGGTCGATATCGGTTTGGTGTGGCGGTCTTCGTAGATCACGTGACGTAGCAAATCTTGCCAGGCGGCATGATGGCTCCTACCGCCCTGGCGGTTTGGGGGGCTCGGGGTCGCGCGGAATGCGCGCGGGCTCCCACGGTTCGGGTGGGCGTGGCTTCGGCGGCTCGGGGAGTTTGACGGGTGCCGGTTCTTTCTTCTTCCAGGGCACTTCCATGACCGCTCCCTTCATATCGACTTTCGGGCCTCGGCGACGCGAGCTTTCACGAGTTTCCGTACGAGTCCCTCGGGAATTGGCTTCGCGAGCGGCAGCCGGACGGTCCCTTTCGACGTTTCGTATCCCTTGAGATCAGCCGCCAGGCGGCGTCGAATCGCGCCGGTTATGGGATATAGGCTACAATGGTTCTTGAACGCGGCGTACCAGATCAAGGGGCGCCCGTCGAGCTTGAAGGCGGGGATCCGGTAGCTGAAAGCCTCTTCGGCGCGAGGTACTGCGGAACGAACGGCGGTTCGAATTCTCTTCAACGCCGCGCGCGCTTTGGCCGGCATCGAGGCGAAGTAGGCACGCACTTCCTTCTTCATGCCGTTAATGTTAGCGCGCAACACGGGCTACGGTAACGTTCTATTGTAGAACCAGATCGCTTGATCGAGCTCGCTGTCCGCGCTTGCGACGCCGTACACCGCCATGTGTCCAGCCCCGTACGACAGTAACAACAGGCCAAACGAGAAGCTACGCGCGATTTTGTTGTGACTGGCTACGTAGAGCACGCCTGCGCCCAGCAACGCGACCCGGGCGAAACGCCTCGATTGCCGATTGTTCTCCGTGACTAACCGATACGTGTCGTAGTGCGCACGGGCACTGTCTCCGGCCGCTGCAAACAGCTCGAGCTGGGAGTCGAGCGAGCCAACCGGCACCTCGCTGACGCCTTGGACGAAGTGATCCGACGACAACCGGCGACGCACACGCAGGGCGCACCGATCGTACGAGCAATTCGCGCGCTCGAAATCCGCGACGGCTCGCGGGAACTCCCGATTGTACCACCACATCGCACGCCGCAGATGATCCTCACCGCCTGTCGCATTGGCCTGTCCAGCCCATGCAACCGCGAACGTTGCAACCGGTAGACCGATTCCCCATCCGGGCTTCCACTTGGGATGGTGACGACCGCCGTAGTAGGCCATGGTCGCAAGGGCTCCGCCGATGTACAACCCTCCGAACACCGTGAAACGCTTGAACGCCGCTCGAGACGCGCGGTATTCATGGCGAATTCGGTCGGTCGCGGTCTCGAGCATGTCTGCACCCGGCACGAATATGCCGCCGCCAACGGGCGACGCTTGGATTCCCTGGACTACTCCGGTTGAGCCCGGCCCGTGAGCCAGCCACAAGGCGCGCCGATCGTAGGTGGAGTCCAGCGTCTGGGTCAATGTGAGAAGAGAGACTGCGAGCGTCCCAACCATGGGTTTATTGTACCCACGATTCGTCGCTACGGCAGCGTGAAGGCGACGTACGCGTCACTCGACTTCGAGCCCAATTTGCCGCCGCCCGCGGCTACGACCACGAATTGCCTGCCGCGCACCGCAAACGTGCTGGGAGTGGCGTAGCCGGGCGCCGGGAGGGTCGTTTCCCAGAGCAGCCGGCCCGTCCTTTTGTCGAACGCGCGAAACTTCGCGTCCTGCGTCGCCGCGATGAACACGAGGCCGCCGCGCGTGACGATCGGTCCGCCGTACTGTTCCGTTCCCGTGACGCCGATCCCGCGCGCCCTGAGTGCAGCGAACTCGCCGAGCGGAATCCTCCAGCGGTATTCCCCGCTGTTGAGGTCGATCGCGCTGAGCGTTCCCCAGGGCGGCTTGATGGCTGGGAAGCCGCTCGAGTCTCGCCAGCGCTCGTAGCCGACGAATTCGTATAGCGCGGTCCTCGGGCGCTGCGGCGCCGAATCGGCGGTATCCGACGGCGCCAGCTCGTAACCCAGATACTCGATTAGCGCGCGTTTCTCGGCCGCCGGCAGACTTGCAAACGACGGCATGAAACCGCGACCCCAATCAATTGTCCGTCGAACCTCCTGCTTCGATCGGCGCGTGGCGAGGCTAATGAGCGATGGCGCGCGGTCCCTACCGCGGCGATCGCTGCCGTGACAGGCGGCGCAGGAGGCTGCATAGACGAGCAGCCCGGCGCGTGGAACACTGCTGCGCGGCGGCAGTCGCACCGCCTCGCGCATGGCAGCGATCCACGGCACGTCGCTCCCATTGACGTAGAGCGTCGCGGTCTCCGGATCGACAGCCGCGCCGCCCCACTCGCCTCCTCCATCGAAACCGGGAAGCACGATGCTTCCCTCACGGCTCGGCGGCGTGAAGAAAGCGCTCCGCAGTGTCCGAAATCGCCGCAGCTCGGCCGGAGTCACGTCAGCAGCGCCGATCGTCTGTCGGGCGAACGGCGCAGGCTTTATGGGGAACGGCTGCGTCGGCCAGGCGTGCTCGCCGCGCAGATCGGACGCGGGGACCGCACGCTCTGCGACCTCGAAGAGCGGCTTGCCCGACTGGCGGTCGAATAGAAACACGAACCCGCTCTTCGCGATCTGCGCCACGGCGTCCACGCGTGACGCGCCACGCGTCACGGTCACGAGATTCGGCGCGGCGGGGAGATCGCGGTCCCACAGGTCGTGATGCACGGTCTGGAAGTGCCAGAGCCGCTTGCCGGTCGCCGCGTCGAGCGCGAGCAGCGCGTTCGCGAACAGGTTGGCCCCCACACGGTTGCCGCCGTAAAAATCGGGCGTCGCCGATCCCGTCGGCGCATAGACGATCCCGCGGACCGTGTCGACCGTCATACCCGCCCAGCTGTTCGCTCCACCCGCCGTGCGCCAGGCACCCGCCGGCCATGTGTCGTATCCGAACTCGCCCGGATGGGGAATCGTGTGAAACGTCCACCGGATCGCCCCGCTGCGCACGTCGTAGGCGCGCAGGTCGCCCGGCGCCGCGCCCTCCTCCTCGGCGACCCGCATGCCCTGGATCAGCAGATCCTTGTAGATGACGCCGGGACTCGTCGCGACCAGATACGCATCGCCGATGGCGCGCGACAGCCCGGCGCCGAGGTCCACCGAGCCGGAGTCGCCAAACGTGGGGATGGGACGGCCGGTCCGCGCGTCGAGCGCGTAGAGCCGCCGGCCCGCGGTGAACAGAATCCGCCTGTCACCGCCATCGGTCCAATACACGACACCGCGATTTACGTGTGATGCGCGCTCGCGACGCGCGAACGGATCGAATTTCCACAGCAGCGTGCCGCGCTCGGCACGCAGCGCGATCACCGCGAGAGCTGGCGTGGTCGTGTAGAGGACACCGGCGACAACGATCGGCGTTGCCTGAATTTCACCGGATCCGTTCGCGGGCAGGTCACCAGTGTGGTAGATCCACGCTACCCGGAGCTGCGCGACGTTTGTGGTGTTGATCTGATCGAGTGCGGAGTACCGGGAGTTTCCACGCTCTCCGCCCGTGACGGGCCAATCAACTGCCGATGTGCCGCCGGTCGTGCAGCCTGCCAAGAGGAGAAGTAGAAAGCTGGCCGGGCGCACTCAGGGCGTTTTCCAAAGATCGATTGGCTTCGCCACGTCCTTCGGCCGGAACGGCAACATGATCTTGCGGCCCTGTCCGGCCGACGCATACGCGGCGTAGAGCACTTCCTGCACCACCCGCCCCGTCTCGCCGTCCGAGATCGGCGTCTCCTTGCCGCGCACGCACCGGGCGAAGTGCCGCATCTCCTGAGGGAAGCCGTAATTCCAGTGCTCCTCGAACACCGGGTAGGTCCATCCCTTGGTGGTCGCCGCTTTCTCGACGGCATAGCCGAACCCGACCTCTGAATACGTCGGGAGCGCGTTACCCATGAGCATGTCGGCGTATGTCTGGCCTTTGTCGCCGAAGATCTCGATGCAGTCGTCCATCCCGCCCGGGCGATTCCAGCTGCTTTCGACCATTCCGACGGCACCGTTCTCGAACTCCACGATGGTGATCGCTTCATCCTCGCCCTGCGTGCGATCGCGATGCACCTGCGTCGCCATGTGCGAGTACACGCTTTTGATCTTGGGTTTGCCGAGGAACCACCAGCAAAAGGCGATGCCATGACAGCCAAGGTCCATGACCGCGCCGCCGCCGGACTGTTCGACGTCCCAGAACCAGGGCGAATGCGGGCCGGAGTGCTTCTCGCCCTGTTTCACCAGGTGCACTCGTCCGAATGCGCCTTCGTCCGCCATCTGCTTCGCCTTGACGTATTTCGGCGCGAAGAACAGCTCCTCCGCGTAGAGCAACAGCACGCCGGCCTGGCGGCAGGCGTCGATCATCGCATCGGCTTCCTCGAGCGTCATGCACAGCGGTTTTTCGCAGACGACGTGCTTGCCGGCATTGGCGGCGTCGATCGTGATCTGCGCGTGCAGGCGGTTGGGCGCGGTGATCGAGATCATCTCGACGTCAGGATCGCGCAGTAGATCGCGGTAATCGGTGTGGGCGTGCGGGATGCCGTGCCGCTTGGCAAAGTCAGCCGCGTGGCCCTTGGTCGGCGATGCCACGGCGACGAGCTCGGCTTCTTCGGGCACCGCTTTCACCGCAGCGGCGATGCAGTCCGCCTGGAAGCGGGAGCCGATGATCCCGATCTTTACTGTCGACATGGGTGAGGAGAAGTGCCGCGGCTCGGCACCCGCCAGGGACGCCGAGCCGCGACTAACGCGTTACTGGAGCTGACCACGCATGGCACCGCCCGGGAAGACCGTGCTGTGGACGTTGACATAATACCCGGCCGGATTCGCAAGCAGATCGGCCAGGACTGCCGCAGCCCGGGGCCGCGCGACGCCGCGTAGCTGCGACGGCTGGTCGCTGATGGACGCGACCGGATTCCCCGCCTCGAGGAAGTCCCAATGGATCGGCCCGTTCACGCCCACTGCACCCTTGTGAATGTGTGCCCGCGTATACGTCTCGCCGCTCTTGTTGTTGACGGTGAACGTGAACTCGATTGTCCCGTCTTGCAGCACCATGACCTGCGCATGCCCCTTCGATTCCGAAGTGCTGGCGCCGTTCGGCTCGTTCTCCGACCGCATCGTGACGTTGAACACGATGGGTGGCGCGGCGTCACTGCCGAGGGAGAATGACGGGAGGCGGCTGGCGTTGCTGGCGTTGCTGGCGACGTTCGTCGGAGTTTGATCGGCACATGCAGCGATGGCGAGTACGATACACACCTGGACGGCGCGCATACGACCTCCGCGTATTGAAGGTTCGCACGGAGGCTCCGCCGCACCGTGCGGCCGGCATTATCGATGGGGATCCCACACGGCAACGCCGACCCGAGAGTCGGCCGTCCCGTAATAGAGATACCACCGTCGACGGAAAGGCACGAGCCCCTCCACAAACGTCGTGCCCGCCGCGTACTGCCCCGTCCGCTCGTAGCTCTCGGTGGGCCGGATGAACGCGCTATCAGAGCGCGCAATCAGTGTGCGAGGATCATTCACATCGAACAGTGCCTGACCGGCTGAATACGTGCGTGACGGCAGACTTCCCGCGTTGTAGAGGACCAGAATTCCACGGCCAGTAATGAGTGCTGGAGGGCCCGCCTCGACGAGCCAGGAATCGAAGTAGTTCGGACGCGCGGACAACACTTTGACAGCCTGCCCATCCGCGTCTTCCAGCGGCGTCCAGTCGAGCAGGTTGTCGGAGGTCGCGATCCGAATATCGGGAACGCCGAAGTACATCCAGTACTTGCCGTTCACGCGTGTCGCGATGATGCGAGTACCATCGATCCGGCTGAGAATCGCTCCCGACTTCGATTCCGTGCGCAGATACTTCCCGCCGAACGCGCGAGCGAACGCCGGGCCATGCTTGGTCCACGTGATCAGATCACGCGATGTCGCAACCGCCAGACGCGGCACGTCGCGGTTCCACTGCGTGTAGGTGAGGATATAGGTGCCGTCGTCCGACTCCACGATGCGCGGGTCCTCCACGCCGCCCGGCCATTCATACTGCCGCTGCGCATCGGTATCGGGATACAACACCGGGGTAGCTCGGCGCGTGAAGTGAAGCCCGTCACGGCTCTCGGCGAGACCGAGGCGCGAGGTATGTCCGCCGATCTGCTGCTCGCCGCTCGCATCCTCGGCGCGGTAGAGGAGAAAGACCTTCCCGTCTTTTACGACCGCTGCCGGATTGAAGGTGGCGTACGCTTCCCAGGCCAGGGCGGGGTTCGGCGTGATGACCGGGTTCACCTGCGCCGGCTTTGTAAAAGGACCAACCATCCATGACTGCTGGCGAGGTGACCCGCCGAGGACGGCGAGCAGCGCGCAGCTACTGACTGCGGATTTCAGGGGATCGGGACGGAGCGCGACCGCCGGCGCGAAAGTAGCGCAGCGATCGAGACACTGGTGAGCATCAGCAGCCACGCAGCGATGGGAGTGGCAACATAGACGGCCGCCGCCTTCGAGGCGGGCGGCCTGAGGACATCACGCACGTAAATCACTAGCGACGCCACCGCGACAAGCACAATGACGCCGTCGAGTGCCGCGCGAGTGGACGGAGCCCAGCTCCCTGAGTATTTGCTGGCCAGTGCGTAGGCCACGAACGGAGCGAACACCCAGCCGGACATCAAGATCATGAGGAAGGGCAGATTGTTGTTGCGGCCGGCGTACAGCGTCAACGCAACGGAACCCACGGCACCGACGATTGCGGCGACCTGCGCAGTCGTGTGCAGCCGGTCCTTCACTGCCTCGTGACTCCGGCGACCGGTGTGGCCATGGACCGGACGACGTCGTTGGTCACGTCACGGCCGCCACGCGAGTTGTTGAAGATCGTGGAGATCGTCCAGATCGGCCCCCACGGAATGCCCCACCAGCCTAGCACCAACGAGACCAGCGAGAACGGCAACCCTCTGGTGAACGCGTTGTCGCCCGGGCGGACGAAGTAGATGCTCGACGCTCGCTTGAACGACACGACGAGGAGCGAGATACAGTACTGGTAAATGACGAATCGTGCGCCCACGGAAAGCTCCGCCTTGAGCTGCCCCGGGCTCATATTTTCGACGCCAATGATTTTCACCGTGCCTCCCGTAGTTTCTGCACCAGGAGTCCCTAATCTAGGTCACTGCACGCCGAGCACGCGAAGCGCCACGCCGGCGAGGACGCCGCCCAGCAGGGGCCCCACGATCGGCACGGGCGCGTAACTCCAGTCGGAGGACGCCTTGCCGTCCAGCGGCAGGATGGCATGCGCGATCCGCGGGCCCAGGTCGCGCGCTGGGTTGATGGCATAGCCGGTCGTCCCGCCGAGCGAGAGTCCGATGCCCCAGACCAGGCTCCCCACGAGATATGCGCCGAGGCCGGCCGCCGGACCGGTGGCGGCGACGCTCTTCGAGAAGATCGCCCCGACAACGAAGACGAGCACGAAGGTCGCGATCACTTCGCTCACCAGGTTCGGGACGAACCGGCGAATGGCGGGCGCGGTACAGAAGCACGCGCGCTTCAGCAGGGCGTCGGGTGTTTCCTTCCAATGCGGCAAGTAGTGCAGCCACACCAGCCCGCCGCCGACAATCGCGCCCAGGAGCTGCGCAACGAAATAGGGAGCGAATTTCGAGAAGTCGCCGGCGCGCGCCGCGAATCCCAGAGTCACAGCCGGGTTCAAATGTGCGTCGCTACTGCCGCACGCAATCGCGGTAAAGACGCCGGCCATCACCGCAAATGCCCACCCGGCGGTGATCACGATCCAGCCACTGCCCTCGGCTTTCGATCCCTTCAGGAGCACCGCGGCGACCGAGCCGTTGCCCAACAGGATCAGGACCATCGTGCCGAGGAATTCACCCAGCAGTGGTGATGTCATGGAGTCCCTTTCAGCGCTTGTCGGCTCGTGGACCGAGGATGATCAGCGACACGCCGCCAATGAACAGCATCACGACGACTGCTGCCAATCCATAGATGGGCAGCCCCGGCTTTCGCGCCCCCTCCGCCTGAGAGCCCTCCAGCAATGTCAGCCACGCCACGAAGAGCGCGACGTCGAGCGCGAGGAGGATCAGGCCGCGTTTCTGCCAGCGCCATGACGGCGGCGGCCCGGTAGGCGGCGGAGTGAGGCGGGCAACGATCACCTGCGCTTTGGCCACGTCGTCGTCATTGAGAACCGCCAGTCTCACCCGCCCCAGCACCCCCATCGCGCCCCGGTCGTGCTCGTCCAGGATGACGGCACGGATCCCCTCCGCTTCGAGCGCGACCCTGACGCCTTGTGCCCAGGCGATCGACTGGGTTTGCAGCAGGTTTTTCATCGACGATTCATTGGCATAGTCGGAATGCGCCGACCCGCGTGGAGTAGGTGGTCGCACCCTTCTTGAGGTCGTCGCCCACGTACCAGATGGTGCAGTCGTCGCTGGGATCGATCGCGGTCTGACTGTAGTCCTCCCACCGCACCGTGTTCGTCTGCGCGGCTTCGCCTGCCGCGAGTACGGCCTCGTGCAGCGTGAGCACGCCGAGGGGATCACCGGACAGGCGAGCGGCGAAGCGCTGCCCGGCAAAGTTGGGCGTGCCACCGAACGAATAGCCGATCCCGATGTTGCCCTGCCCATCGATTGCCGGGCTCGCCATCCAGCGATACAAGCTATCCGGCGCATACGTGCCCTGCTGCCGCAGTCGGATGGCGCGGTCCGGGGTCGGCGCAATCGTGAGCTCGTACCACCGCACGCCGCCGCCCCCCGCCGCAGTGTGCACCGAGTGCACGGCGACAATCGACTCGCGCCCGTTGACGTTCCGATACACCACCCGCGCCATGAGTTTGTCGCCTTGCGCGTCGAGATGCTGATCGGTCCCCGGTTGACGTACGCACGTCGTGAGCTGGCCGTCGCACAAGTAATGGTACGGGGCGACCGCAATCTTCTCGGGACCGCTGAGCCGGGTCTTCGCGGGATCGGTCCAATCCACAGAGAAGCGCCACGCGTAGATGCCGTCGTCATCGAAGATGCCGTGCAGCTGCGTGCCCCCGGCGGCCAGGACCACGTTGGGTGCGCCCGCGGGCGGCAGCGTCCGGCCGTCCAGATCCGCGTTGTTCAGGAAGTTCACCCCATCGACGATCATGCACTGTTCGGTTGCGGGCTCGCCGAGCAACATGTGGCGGCGATCGACGACGCAGGTGTGCTTCTGGATGACGTCGTCGCCGGTGCTCGTCGGCACGTAATATCCGTCGGGCCACACCGCGGGACGCGGGTAATCGGGGAACAGCGGCCGCAGGAATTCGTAGCGATAGTACGAGCCGAGGGGATCGGGGCTCGTGCTCATCGCATAACACATCGAGAACGGACCCTTCTCCTCGGGCGGACGCGGTGGGCGGACTCGTGGTGTCGTGTCGGGGGGCGCAGGCGGCGACGGCGGCACCGCTGGCGGGACGAACAGCGGCGCCGCGGGACCGGGTTGATCCGGCACGCCAGGCGGACTGATATAGGCGCGGTCGGAGGCCTTCCACACCGCCGGTTGGTCCGGGCGCTCGTGGCTGCGCGTAAAGACCGGCATCACGATGAGCCAGCGGTCGGCCAGTTGATCGTAGCGGACTACGGCGTCGCCGTTGTTGTGCGCTTCGCACGCTCCGCCGAAGCCCTTGAAGAGCGTGTTCGTCGACGGGCCCATAG
>Ga0209590_10000458_pt1 | contig 13386 bp, 11 predicted proteins | sample CZO8metaG_FD_188353 | JGI IMG/M metagenome (GOLD analysis project Ga0209590, IMG submission 188353) | Vadose zone soil microbial communities from the Eel River Critical Zone Observatory, Northern California, USA - CZOApr15con1.8 metaG... | ecosystem: Environmental > Terrestrial > Soil > Vadose...
CGGCACGAAGATGAGATGAAACCAGCGCGCGAAAGGAAATCTCTCGGATCGAAACTCGACGGAAGGGCCGAGGGGTATGGGGACATCTGGGTCCCCTCGGTGGCTACTTCGTCGGAGCCATGTCCGGAGGCTACGCTGCCGGCCTCGCTTGTCAAGCAGCAGTCGGACGCGACCGCTGCGACACTGGTGCGTTTCTCACGGGCGCACTCGTGGGGGGAATCGCTGGTGTGAGCTACGGGCTCCTCGCGGCCAATCGTGAGACGCAGGAGATTGTCTACCTCGCGCCTTGAAGCCGTTTGCACGACGGTAGCCAACGTGCAAAACGCACCCGGTGCGATCGGACTAGGCACGCCGCGTCACGCGATCGAGCGCTCGGATCTGCTCCTGCGTGAGCTCGGAAATCAAGCGGGCGAGGCGCCGCCCGCGCGGCGCCTCGCTCCAGGAACGAACAACGGAGCGCTCGTCAGAAGTACCGCTTCACACCGACGCCAACGGTCCAGAACTGCCCGTTGTTGAAGGTGGTCAGTGGCGTCTTCACCTCATTCACGGCGTGATACAACGTTTCAAAAGTGATCGTCCCGCGGCGGCTGTAAAAGTACTCGAGCCCGCCCCCGAGATTCACACCGGGTCTCGTATCGCCGCCGTTGCCGGCGCCACTCTCAAATGAGCGGTAGTGATAGATGCCCACGCCGCCCGTCACGAACGGGTGCCACACTCCACCTTCCCAGTTGTAGACGATGTTTCCGTCCACGAAGACGGGGCTGACAGTGCCGTTGAATCCGCGGCCGACGATATCGGACCACGCGCCTCCCAGCTGACCTCGGATTGAAACGCGAGGTGTGAAGTAACGCTCGAGATTGCCGGCGAGCTCGAGGCCGTTATTGAGGCTGGGTTCAGAGGGAACACCCCCGCCAATTGAGCCGCCGAGCGCCCACATGCCCGTATTGGGAACTCGCCGTTGAGCTGACGCCTGCGTCGCCCCCATCAGGAGCACAGACAGGGCGACAACGAACCGAATGCTTGTACGCACCTGCAACCTCCTTTCAACGTCAACCGTAAGCCACCTCGGCCCGAGGCGGAACACGGCCAGTGAAAGCGCTGCAAGTCGAGTACCTCGGCGGCACGGCCGTAAGGAGAGGCGCGAAGGCCGACGTCGCCGTTCATGGCACGCGGCCGGTCATGTCCAGCTCGCGATAAAAGCCCAGGTCTTCGCCGCGCACGAGCTTCGTAATGTAGAGAATCTGCCCGTAGTGCATCCCAAAATGTTCGACGACCTGGTACACCGCCTGGAGCCCGCTGACGGTGTAGCCCTGAATGTGCAAGCTCCTCAGCAAGTCCGCCTCAGTGAGTCGCGAGAGAACCGCCGACGCGTCCTGCATCGTGGCGCCGAGCTTCTCCAGGAGCGAAGCGGGATGAATCACATGCCGTTCAGCGAACTCGCCTGACCGATCTCGAGCGTCTTCCACGCCGATGAACGACGCGACCAACCACTGACGAACGTTGCCGTTCAGGTGAAGAATCAAGTTGCCGACGCTGTTGCTGGCTTCATTCGGGCGCCACCACGTTTGCTCCTCTGTCAATGATTCGACCGACCCTCGCAGTCGCGGCCAGTATTGCTCGAGCAGCTTCCAGCGTGAGAACTCGAGGAACATGCCGGTCAGGTCGGTTTTTGTCGAGGTCATCATTGAAAACACCAATTCCCTTTCGCGGCACGAACCCCTCATCCGTGCTCGCCAATGCCGGGCGCAACGCTTCCAGGATTTGATGCGGCTCGCGATCGCTCGCGCGCGTCGGTCTACTCGCTAGTGTCCATCGTGCGGTGCGACGGCGGGTTGCGCGGTCACTGGGAGACGAACCGTAACAGTCGTTCCTCGACCCGGTCCATCGCTTTCAACGAGCACTTCACCGCTGTGGGCGTCCAGGATGTGGCGCACGATCGACAGACCCAGACCGAGGCCGCTCTCCGCGCCCATCAACGCGCCGTCGGCTTGCCAGTGTGCTTCAAAGGTTTTCGGCAGATGCTCCGGGGCGATACCGATCCCGGTGTCACGGACCGCAATTTTGAGATGAGAACCGTGTTGTTCCGCACTGACGCGCACGAACCCGCCCGTCGGCGTGAATTTGACGGCATTGACCAGTAGATTGGCGAACGCTCGCTGCAACTGCGTCGCATCGCCCTGGATCCACCAGGCGCCGGGAGACGGCACGACCCATTCGAGTTCGACACCCTTCGACGTCGCGCTTGGTCGCACGCCATCGACGGTTGCGGTGATGACCGGAAGAATCTCCAGCGGCTGGAGTTCCATGTGGAACTTGCCGGTCACGATCCGGGCGGCATCGAGCAGCTGATCGACCAACTGGACCTGTACGGCAATGTTGCGCTCGATCACGGTGATCGCCTTGTCCGTCGCGGCCTGACTGCGCGGGCCAGTTCGCAACATATGGACCCATCCCTGGATGACGTTGAGTGGCGTTCGCAGCTCGTGAGACAGCGTCGCCAGAAACCGGTCTTTCGCTCGACTCGACTCTTCCGCTTGCGTGCGCGCGTGTTCGGCGTGATCGAGGAACTGCAGACCGCGGGCGTACGCCGCGAACTGGCTCGCCACGAGCGACAGGAGACGCAGTTCATGAACCGTGTATTCCTCGGTGTCTCGTCCGACATGGAGAATGCCAACAATCGCGTCAACGCTGACGAGCGGGACGGCCAGCGACCATGATTCGACCGAGAGCGGTTCCGGCAAGCGATACGGCTCGATGCCGTTGCCCTGAAAGGCGCGATCGCTCACCGTCTGGAGCAGCCGATGCAGGCGCACGTACAAGCGATCGGCCACCGCGCTTGATGCGGGAATAGCTGCAAAGCGCCGCTGCGGCGCGGCGTCGATCAGTATGGCGCAGTGCTCATACGCCACCAGTTCCCGGACCAGCTCCAGGGCGCGCTGAATGCGCGCCTCCGGCTGTTCCGCGAAAGCGAGCACATACGCGATGTCAGCCAGCGCTCGCGCGAGCCTGCCATCCGTGGTTTCGATCGAGACCAACGGCGAGCTCATGGATTGTTCTTGAGGGTTGCGGATTCGTTGGAGATGGGAACCGGAAGGCCGGTCAGCACGCCGCGCAGTTTCCTCAGCGGTTCGCCCACCGACGCCCCTTGATCGACGATCGAAAACATTCTCAGTTCCGTCGAGTGCGCGATGGTACGAGCCTTCAGGATGGAGACGGCGCGTTCGAGATGCCCTTCTACTTCCAGATACCGCAGGAGCATCACGTTGTCAGCGATGGACGACACGCCGTGGCCGGTCAGCTGGCCACCTCCAAGAACTTCAGGGACTTCCAGCGTCATCACGAGCGTCACGCCAAGCTCTCGGAAATGACGGCTGAGCGCGTAGACGAGCTGTTTGAAGCGTCGCGCCGATGCGACGCCGAGTGACAATCCCGTCAAGCCGTCCAGAACCACACGGCGGGCGCCTAATTGCTCAACCTGCGCGCGAGCCTCATGGAGAAAGCGGTCCGGAGAGAGCTCGACGGGCGACGCATAGCGCACGTGCAGCAAGCCCCGCTGCTCATATTCCCGGAATGGGAGACCGAAATTGCGCGCGACTCCCCGCAACTGGTTCGGCGATTCCTCGAGCGTGAGATAGAGGCCGACGTCACCGTCCGCGGCCCCCTTTGTCAAGAAGTGCAGCCCGAGCAACGTTTTTCCGGTGCCCGTTCCGCCTTCAATCAGCGTGGTGCTCGTCGGGGGCAAGCCGCCTCCCAGCATTTCGTCGAGGCCCGACACGCCGAACGAGACACGAATATCGATAGACGGCAATTCAGCGGCGTGCATGGGCACCGTCACGCGCGGATAGAAGAGCACGCCGGAGGTCGAAATCTCAAAGAAATGACGGCCCGCCACGTAGTCAGTCCCCCTCAGCTTCAGGATTTCAAACTGCCGAAACCTCGTCAGCTCGTCGGCTTCGTTGCTGAGGAAAACAATGCCATCGGCAATGGCGAACTCCGGGAGGCTCGACACGTCCGCCAGGCAGTACTCGCCGACGAGAAAGGTCGTGGCACCCCAACCCGCCAGTTGCACGGCCAAGTCGTAGATGAGTCGCCGACTGTCTGCCGATGCCGCGACCAGATCGTGAATGGCCTTGAAGCTGTCGATGACAACGACGTCTGGCTCGTTCCGTTCGCAGCGTTCCGCCACTCGTGCCAGGGCGGCTTCAAATCCTTCGGTGCGAATCACCGATCCCAAATCACCGAGGACGACGGCTCCATCGAAGAGCTTCGGATCGAAGAACGAGAAAAGCTGCATGTGCCGGATCAACTTGATCGCGGGTTCGGAGACTGTGGTGAAGTACAGACATTTTTTTCCTTGTTGTGCCAGGTGAGACAAGATCTGAAGCATCAAGACGGTTTTGCCGGTCCCGGGTTCGCCGCTGACGATCGTCGTGGAAAGGGCTGGAAACCCGCCCCCCAGCACGCGATCGAGCGCGTCCACACCTGTACTCAGGCGTGACAGTTCGGCGATGGCGGGATCGGTCGTCACAGCGGCGGCTCCTGGTGGGCCAGCAATCTTTTGGCCGCGAACGGCTCGAGGCGAGCCAGTTGCCGCACCACGACGTGCCCGGTGAGCGTGGTCAGCAGGGGAACGAGCTCTTCCAGAAGGCGGTCGAAAGCTGCCGTAGCGTCAGTATTGTCCGGCGAGCACCAGGTGTCGGGCACGCGGTACTCGTAGCTGAAATTCTTCGTGGTGATCAGCAATTCTGCGAGTCCGGGCGTGGACGGCACCGTGCGTTTCACAGCGCGGGCGATGAGCGTGGCGGTTGCGGCGGTACCGAGGATATTCGAGAGCGTGTCCCACAACAACACGAACAGGTGCGCGGCGGAGCCGGCTGCTGCCCGCGAGCCGTCAGCCTTTTCGCGTGACACGCCGTCAGTCTCCTTGAACGGATACGTTCCCAGCCGCAGCGGAACTGACGTTCCCCTGGACGCCCGAAATCAGGGGTACACAATGTGCTGATCGACCAGCGGAGTCAAGCCCCGACGGAACGAATTTATGTACGGTTACCCATTCGGATTGAAGCGATAGCCGACCCAGGGCTCGGTTACGAGATACCGCGGGTTCGACGGATCCGGCTCGAGCTTCTTCCGCAGCTGGCCCATGAAGACGCGCAGGTACTCGGGCTGTTCCTGCGATGCCTCGCCCCACACCGCTTCGAGCAGCGTCCGGTGCGTGATCACGCGGTTCGGGTGGCGCGCCATGTAGACGAACAGATCGAACTCCTTCGGCGTCAGCCGGACTTCCTGTCCGCGGGCGTGAACGCGCCGCCCCTCGAGGTCGACCCGGAAGTGCCCCGCCTCGAACGACGCGACCTCGGCATCGCCGCTGCTGCGGCGCAGCGCCGCGCGGACGCGGGCCAGCAGCTCGTCGATCCCGAAGGGCTTCGTGACGTAGTCGTCGGCGCCCGAATCGAGCGCCTCCACCTTCGTCCGCTCCTCACCTTTCACCGACAGGACGATGATCGGCACGGTCGACATCGCGCGAATGCGCCGGCACAGCTCGACGCCGTCCATGTGCGGCATGTAGAGATCGGTGATCACGAGCTCGGGCCGCCATTCCGAGAAATTCGTCAGCGCGGCCTCGCCTTCCGCCGCGGTCCGCACCTGATACCCCTGGCTCGACAGCACGGTCCGCAGCACGCGCGTGATCTGCGGCTCGTCATCGACCACCAGCACCCGTGCCTTTTCCAGCGTCGGTGTACTCATCATCATCATCTCTCTCGCTTATTTGGCCGCGACCGCCAGCGGCGCGGGCCGCTCCGCCGGCTCGAGCGCCACCGGCAAGGTCATCGTCACCGCCGTCCCTCGTCCGGCCGCCGGCGTCTCGATCCAGATCCGCCCCGCCTGCGTCTCGACGAGCCGCCGCCCGATCGGGAGGCCAAGGCCGATGCCGCCGCGATGCGGGTCGTGCGACTCGCGCGAGGGGACGCGGAAGAATTTCTCGAACACCCGCTCGCGCAGATCCGCCGGGATGCCCGGCCCTTCATCCGACACGGTGAGGCGCACGTGCCGGTCGTCGTTGAGCTCCGCCGCCAGGGTAATCGTGGTGCCGCGCGGCGCATATTTGCTCGCGTTGTCGAGCAGGATGTAAATCACCTCGGTGATCGACGCGGCGTCGACCGACAACGCCGGCAGCGTCTCGTCGACCGAGACGACGACGCGGTGGTCGCGCGTCACCGTTTCCGCGCGATTCAGCCCGGAGCGGACGACGTCTTCGACCCGGACGCGGCGCAGATACATCGGATGCGCGGGCTCGGCGCGATCGGGCGTCGACAGCCCCTCGATGAACCGGTTCAGCCGGTCCGACTCTTCGTCGATCACCTGCAGCAGCTCGCCGCGTCCTTCCCGCGAGAGCTCCGACACCGGACTCCAGGCGCCGGCGCCAATCAACGCGGTGACGGCCGCCTTGATCGAGGTCAGCGGCGTGCGGAGGTTGTGCGTCAGCGCATCGAGCAGCGCGGCCTTGAGCTGCTCGTTGCGCCGGGCCGCTTCGGCCTCGCTGGCGCGCTCGAACGCGTTGGCGAGCTCCTGATACAGCCGCTCGATCTCGCGCCGCCCTTCCTGCGCCTCGGCGGCGCGCCGCTCCGCGCGCGACGCGAGCCCGCCGGCGATCACCGCCGTGACGATGAAGGTGATGAAGGCGATCCAGTCCTCGGCGCCTTCGATGCCGAAGCCTTCGGGCGGCAGGAAGTAGTAGGAGTAAGCGAGGGCGCCCGACGCGGCGGCGACCAGCGCCGGTCCCGTGCCCCCGAACCGGGCGACGAGGACCACGTCGAGCAGGAGCAGCGGCGCGGCGATGCCGGAATCGCTGACCGAGGCCAGCCGCAGGACGGTGACGATCGGGATGACGGTGGCCGCCGCCGCCACGTACTTCAGCCAGCGCACAACCTGATTATAGGACCGCGCACCGATTGGCGCGCGCAACGGTTTCCTTACGGGCTTCCTCCCGGGGCCGCGGGCCGCGTGGCTCGACCCGGGCCCCGAAAGGCGCTAGAATTGAACCGTGGTTCATTTTTCGAACCGCCGTTTGAAGCGCGCCGAGGCGCGCCGCGTCGAGATCATGCGGGCGGCGGCGCGCGTGTTCCGCGCGCGCGGGTTCGCGGCCGCCGGCATGCGCGACATCGCCGTGGCGGCAGACCTCTCGCCCGGCAACCTCTATCACTACTTCCGGGGCAAGGACGAGCTGCTGTTCTTCTGCCAGGACCGCTCGCTCGATCGCCTGCTTCAGGCGCTCGCCGCCGCGCGCCGCGGCACCGGCGCACTGGCCCACCGCCTGCGGGAGATCGCCGTCGCGCACGTGCTCTGTCTGATCGACGAAGTCGAAGGATCCGCGGCGCACCTGGAGGTCGACGCGCTGCCGGCGCGTCTCCGATCGCGGATCGTCGCGAAGCGCGATCGCTACGAGCGCGGCGTCCGCGCGCTCGTCGCCAACGGCATGCGGCGGCGCACGCTGCACGCGACCGACGCCACCATCGCCACGCGGGCCTTCCTCGGCGCGCTCAACTGGACCGCGCACTGGTTCCGCCCCGAAGGCCCGCAGTCGCCGCGACAGGTCGCCGACCTCGTCGCCCAATACGCCGTCGCCGGCCTCACGCCACGTCGAACAACGAACGCTGAACCACGAGCGGGGGACCTCGAACACCGAACGTCGAGCCCCGAACGACGAACCAGGAACGACGATCATGAACTTGCCCCACACCGATCTCGCGCTGACCGTGAACGGCGAGCCGACCGAGGTCGCGTTCGCGGCGTACAAGACGCTGCTCGAGGTTCTGCGTGAAGATCTGAACCTCTGCGGCACCAAGCACGGCTGCGAGCTCGGCGAGTGCGGCGCGTGTGCCGTGCTCCTCGACGGCCAGCCGGTCCTCTCGTGCCTCGTGCTCGGCGTCGACTGCGGCGGCCGCGACGTGACGACGGTCGAGGGGCTCGCCACCGACGGCCGGCTGCATCCGCTGCAGGAAACGTTTGCCGATCTCGGCGCCGCGCAATGCGGCTACTGCACGCCCGGCTTCCTGGTCACTGCCAGGGCGCTGCTCGACGAGCACGCTCACCCGACGCGCGACCAGATTCGCGAGGCGCTTTCCGGATGCCTCTGCCGCTGCACCGGCTACCAGCAGATCTTCGAGGCCGTGGAGGCGGCGGTCGATCGCGGCGCGACCCTCGACCGCACCGTCTCGGGCACCGCTGAAGCGGTGCCCTACAGCCGCTACAGCGGCGGGGCCGTCGATCACACCGCCACGGACGGAAGCGGAGCGGACGTAGGGCACCCTGTTAAGTCGTAGAAGTTAGTCGTAGGGCACCGCTTTAGCGGTGCCGAAGGGGCGGAACCGCGATGACTGCCGAAGGGGCGAAACCGCGATGAACATCATCGGAGTCCCGCGCCGTCGTGTGGACGGCCGAGCGAAGGTCACCGGCCAGACGAAGTTCGCGGACGACGTGATGCTGCCGCGGATGCTGCACTGCAAGCTGCTGCGCTCCACCATGCCGCACGCCCGCGTCGTGCGCGTCGATGTCTCTCGCGCGCTGGCGCATCCCGGCGTGCACCTCGCGCTCACCGGCAGGGACTTTCCGATTCCCTACGGGATTCTGCCGGTCAGCCAGGACGAGCACGCGCTCGCCCTGGATCGCGTGCGGTTCGTCGGCGACCCGGTGGCCGCCGTGATCGCGCGCGACGAGCTCGCCGCGTTTGAAGCGCTCGACCTGATCGAGGTCGAGTACGAGCCGCTTCGCACGTTCAGCAGCCCGGACGACAGCCTCGCCTTCCCCGAGCCGCGCATACACGAGTACGGCGACACCGGCAACATCCACAAGATCGTGTCTCTCGAGTTCGGCGAGGTCGAGAAGGCCTTCGCCGGATCCGATCGCGTGTTCGAGGACCTGTTCTTCTACGAGGGCAACACGCACCTGCCAATCGAACAGCACGCCGCCGTCGCCGCGAAGGATCCCGACGGCAAGCTGGTCCTCTGGTCCAGCACGCAGACGCCGCATTACGTCCACCGCGCGCTCGCGAAGGCGCTGGCCATGCCGGCCGCGCACATCCGCGTCATCGCGACCCCCAATGGCGGTGGATTCGGCGGCAAGAGCGACCCCTTCAACCACGAAATCATCGTCGCCAGGGCGGCGCTGCGGCTCGATCGGCCGGTGAAGATCTGTCTGACGCGCGAAGAGGTCTTCTATTGCCACCGCGGACGCCATCCGGTGCTGATGCAGTTCAAGACCGGCGTCACGCGCGACGGCGCGATCACCGCGATGCACGTGAGGACATTGCTGGACGGCGGCGCGTACGGCTCGTACGGCGTCGCGAGCACCTTCTACACCGGCGCGCTCCAGACGGTGACGTACCACATCCCGACGTATCATTTTCAAGGCTGCCGCGTCTTCACGAACAAACCGCCATGCGGCCCCAAGCGCGGCCACGGAACGCCGCAGAGCCGCTTCGGCCAGGAGATTCAGCTCGACAAGATCGCCGAGGGGCTGTCGCTCGATCCCGCGGACCTGCGCCTGCGCATCGTCGAGCAGCCGGACACACTGACGGCCAACTACCTGCGCGTCGGGACCATCGGCCTCGCCGAGTGCATTCGCCGCGTCACACGGACGTCCGATTGGAGCAACAGGTTCCGCAAGCTGCCGCACGGCCGCGGGGTCGGCCTCGCATGCTCGTCGTATCTGTCCGGCGCGGGGCTGCCGATCTACTGGAACGACATGCCGCATTCGGGCGTGCAGCTCAAACTCGATCGAAGCGGCGGCGTCACGGCATTTTGCGGCGCCACTGAAATCGGCCAGGGATCAGACGATGTGCTCGTCGCGTGCGTGGCCGAGGTGCTCGGGATCGAGCCGATTGATATTCGCGCCGTCACCGGCGACACCGATCTCACGCCGGTCGACCTCGGCTCGTACTCCAGCCGCGTGACGCTGATGATGGGCAACGCGGCGATACAGGCGGCCGAGCGCGCGCGCGACCAGCTGGCCGACGCGGTCTCGCGCAAGCTGGCGATTCCAAAGGATCGGCTCGTCTTCGCCGAGCGGAGGGTGTTCGACACCGAGAATCCAGCCGCCGGAGTCAGCTTCGCCGAGGCGGTCTGTCTTGCTGAAACGATGTTCGGCACGGTCGGCACGACGGGCTCGTACACGCCTCCGCGATCGGCCGCGCGCTACAAAGGCGGCGGCGTCGGACCTTCGCCCACCTATTCCTACTCCGCGTCGATCGTCGAAGTGGAGGTCGATCCATCGACCGGGTGGATCCATGTGCCGCGCGTCTGGATCGCCCATGACATCGGCCGATCGCTCAACCCGACGCTCGTGCGGGGGCAGGTCGAAGGCAGCGTCTATATGGCATTGGGCGAAGCGCTGATGGAAGAGCAGACGTTCCGCCGTCTGCCGCCGAAGCTCTCGCACGCGCTCGTGCACAAGTTTCCGTCGATGCTCGAGTACAAGAGCCCGACGACGCTCGACATGCCCGAGGTGATCACGGAGCTGGTCGAGAACCCTGATCCGCGCGGGCCGTTCGGCGCGAAGGAGGTCGGTCAGGGCCCGCTGCTGCCGGTGATGCCGGCGGTGGCGAACGCCGTCTACGACGCTGTCGGCGTGCGCATCGACGAAGTCCCCATCACGCCGGAGAAGATCCTGAAGGCGCTCGACGCGAAGGCACGGGGCCAGGCGCCGCGATACGGCCCGGCGCGGTTCCCCGACATCGCGTGGCCCGAAGCGCTCCAAGTGCCGCCACCCTGGCAGGGCGGTGATGGCAAGGCGGTCGACGATCGCTCACCCAGAGGCTCGCGCTACGAGAGGCCAAAGACCCCCGCGGCGGGAACCCGGGAGACGCCCGCTGCCGGAACGCCAGAGACGCCCGCTGCAGGAGCCGTAGCGCGAAGGCTTCAGCCGAGCGGTGACGAGTCATGATGCGGCTGCCCCACTTCCGCTTCCACGCTCCGCGGACCGTGAGCGAAGCGGCCGAGCTGCTGGCGTCCGCGGCGCCGGGTGAAGCGATGCTTGTCGCCGGCGGTACGGATCTGGTCCCGAACATGAAGCGGCGGCAACAGGTGCCCGCGACGCTCATCGGCCTGCGCCGCGTCGCGGAGCTCCGCGCCATCGCGAACGGCGACGGGTTGTGGATTGGCGCCGGCGTCACGCTGACGGAGCTGGTCCGCGACGCGCGGGTCCGCAGCGCATATGGAGCGCTGTGGCAGGCCGCCTCGCAGGTCGCCACGCCGCACCTGCGCAACATGGGCACGCTCGGCGGCAATCTCTGCCTCGACACCCGCTGCAATTACTACGACCAGAGCTACGAATGGCGGAAGGCGATCGACTTCTGCATGAAGAAGGACGGGGAGACCTGCTGGGTCGCGACCTCGAGCCCGAAGTGCCTCGCCGTCTCCTCGACCGACACGGCGCCCGCGCTCCTCGCGCTCGGCGCTCGGGTGACGCTCGTCTCGGCGCAATCGAGCCGGCAGCTTCCCGTCTCGGACTTGTTTCAGAACGACGGCATTCATTACCTGACGCGCCAGCGCGCCGAAATCCTCACCGCCGTGCACGTGCCGCAGCTCGACGGCTGGCGCAGCACGTACTGGAAGCTGCGACGGCGCGGCGCTTTCGATTTTCCGGTGCTGTCGGTGGCGGCGGCTGCGAAGTTCGCGCCCGATGGCACGGTGGAGGCTGCGCGCATCGTGCTCGGCGCCGTCGCGTCGCGGCCGGTCGAGGCACCGGCGGCGGCCGCCGCTCTCGTCGGCCACACGCTGACCGACGAGCTCATCGCGCAGGCCGCGGGTCAGGCGGCTCACCCGGCGCGGCCGATGGATAACACCGACTTCACGCTCGTGTGGCGCAAGCGTGTCACAAAAGATTTCGTGACATACGCGTTGCGGGAGCTCAGAGGCGACAACGTCGGCGAATTGCGCCGCCGCGTGTCCCGAATGCTGTTGTAGTCGACGCTAAAGGCCCGCCGGGATTATTGCGACTTGCTTTTCCACTCCGCTTGCCACCTGGCGCGCAACCGGGCGCGGTCCACTTCCTGCCCGCGGAGGAACACTTTATTGATTCGCCGCGAGTTCGCGATGTTCTCGAGCGGATTCGCGTCGAGCACGACGAAGTCGGCGTTCTTGCCGGCCGCTACCATGCCGGTATTCACTTTCGCGATCTGCGCCCCATCGCGCGTAGCGAAGACGATCGCCTCCATCGGCGTGAATCCCATCGCCACCCAGCTTTCGAAGAGCAGCTGCGGATACCAGCCCACGAAGAACCGGGTCTGCCCCGTGTCGCTCCCGAGCACGAGCTTCATGCCGGCGGCGATGAGCTTTTTCGCCACGACGCCGGATTTTCTGGCATTCTGCCGCGCGCGCTCGACCGCCTCCGGCGTGAGGTTTGCCAGGAACTCGCCGTAGTGCTCCTGGATCTGCGCGGCGGAAATGGTCTCCTTCAACAGCGGATCGTTCCACGCTTCGCGCCCGCCGACGGCGACGCCGCCCGAATCGTTGAACCACATGGTGGGGCGGTCGTTTCCGGCTTTCCGATCCTTGACCATCGCGATGAACTCTTCGTCGGGCTCCTCGCCTCCGCGGACGGGCGGGTGAAGCCATCCCTCGACGCCGAGCCGCATCAATTCCTTGCCATCGGCCAAGGTGATGTTGTGGGCCGCGACCGGGATGTTCGCCTTGTGCGCCTCCTCGATAATCACGCGGTACAGCGGAGGCGTCAGCCTCTTCCTGGTCCCGTTCCTGTCATCCACCCAGATCTTGACGAACTCGGGCTTCATCTTCACGTAATCGCGCGTCGCCTCGCGCGCCTCCTCGACCGTCGTGACCGGATACGGTACGTCCGCTCTGGAGGGGTGACCTTGAGCTCCCGAGTCCGGCCAGGCGATGCCCGGGCCGGCTGTCTTGAAGAGCGCTGCGCCAGGAATGATTTCGTTCCGGACGCGCAACGGCACGTCGCCCCATTTGTGCCTGCCACCGTGCAGATCCGAACGCTCGACCAGATCGGCAATGCTGACGACCGCGCTGATCCCGTGGTACGCGAGACGCTCGAGATGGTCGATGAGGTTCTCGCGCGTGTAGTACTCCTTGGCCATCGTCCCGTCGGAGACATGCTGGAACCCGATGTGGCCGTGGAGGTCGACCTTTGTCGGCATGACTGTCTTGCCGGTCAGATCCACGCGGGCCGCTCCGGCTGGCACCTGAAGCTCGCCCCGGCGACCCACACGCGTGAATCGAGTGTTCTCGACGATGAACGCGGAGCTCTCGATGGGTGGACTGCCGTCGCCGGTAATGAGCCGCGCCCCTTCGTATACCGTCACGCCGGCGTTCGGCCTGCCCTGTGTTTCCACCTTGGACGAGGACGCGGCGATGACGC
>Ga0209590_10000462_pt1 | contig 13373 bp, 10 predicted proteins | sample CZO8metaG_FD_188353 | JGI IMG/M metagenome (GOLD analysis project Ga0209590, IMG submission 188353) | Vadose zone soil microbial communities from the Eel River Critical Zone Observatory, Northern California, USA - CZOApr15con1.8 metaG... | ecosystem: Environmental > Terrestrial > Soil > Vadose...
CGATTTGCCCCCGGCCACCTGGCTGGCGCGCTGGTAAGCCTTGAGCGCGTTGAAATGCTCGCCCTGCTGGAGCAGCTGGCGTCCTTTCTCGAGCTCCGCGTCGAGGGTTGTTGCCGCTTGCGGCTGCGCCGCGCGGGACGTCGCCGCGCGAAGGGCGAGCGGTCCCAGGGCAGGTAAGAGAACGACGACGCCAATGACAAGCGCCTGTGCCGCCTGAAATGCAAACCGCAGAGATCGCAAAGCGCGCAGAGAATGCGTTTTCTCGGCGATCTCGGCGGTCTCGGCCGTTAGCCGTGACGCGCGCATCAGGGCATCCTAGCACCGCGAGGGCGGACCGCGCCTGCGATGCGGCCAGCCGCTTTGCCATCGCGCCGGTAGGAGCAGAAGGCATCGGGGTAGCTCGCCGTGCAGAAGGCCGCGCCGTAAATGTGATCGCGCGACACACCGGCGCGCTCGAGCTGTTCCCGCGCCGACCGCCAGCCATCGAACTGCCAGTGCGCCGGCCTCGCGCCATCCAGAAACCAGCCCGCGAGTTCCGCCGGGGAGTGGCCGGCGGCTTCGAACCGATCGCGGACGTCGGCGCCGACTTCGTATCGCGAGGCGCTGATCGACGGGCCGATTGCTGCGACGACATCCTCCGGCCGGCTGCCGAAGGTCTCGCGCAAGGCCTCGACCACGACCTGCGGCACGCCGGCCGCGAGGCCGCGCCACCCGGCGTGCGCCACCGCGACCGCGCCCGTCCGTTTGTCCGCGACCAGGAGCGGCACACAGTCCGCCGTTTGAATCGCCAGAGCGAGCGCGGGATCGTCGGACACGATGATGTCGGCGTCGGGAAGCGGCCAATCGGCTGGCGGCGGTGGATCTCCGCGACGGCGGACGAGCACCGAGGTGCCGTGGACCTGGTGCGCGCGCGACAGATGCGCGGCGTCCACGTCGAGCGCGCGTGCGACGTCGCCCCAGGCCGCGGCGCGGTCGTCGTCGGCCGCCGACGCGAGCGGCCACTGGCGCGACGTGAACAGGTGAGCGGCGTACGGCTCGAGCGCTCGGCACACCAGCGCGGGACCTGCACCAGCTTGCACCCACGAGAATGCGTCGTTAGGCTTGGGAAGCATCCGTCCCCATCATGCCCAACATTATCGGCCTCGGCCTCGACGCCACCGACATCGCCCGGATCGCCGACACGGTCGAGCGGTACGGCGACCGGTTTCTGCGGAGGATTTTCACCGACGACGAAGTCGCGTACTGTACGCGGCGGCGCGTGCCCGCGATCCACTTCGCCGGGCGCTTTGCGGCGAAGGAGGCGGCGATGAAGGCGCTCGGCACCGGCCACGCGCAGGGCGTTCTGTGGCGGGACGTCGAGGTGATCCGCCACGGCGGCCCGCCGCAACTGAAGTTGCATGGCGGCGCCGCCCGGCGATTTTCCGCGATTGGCGGCCGTTCGTCGCTGGTGACGATCACGCATTCCGATTTTCTCGCCATGGCGCAGGTCCTCATCCTCGGCGACTGACGGCAACTGCGGGAGTCATCCGCGTCGCATCCCCGCGCGGCGGCCGCGGGCCCTCCGCGACGCGCCGCGTCAACGCACGCATCCTCCATCGCTTACGGACACGAGCTCGTCGATTGTCGGCGGCACCGCGCTTGATCCTCCCCGGCACATCTGCGATCAGCCGCTCGTGGCGGGCGGCTCACAAGGAGTGTCCGATGACGATCAAGATCACGCCGAACGACAAAGGGAATCCGCCAGGCAAGCTCGCCGACGCCGAGGTGCATTTCTCCGACGGCCCGATGGAAGGGCTGAAGCTGATGGGTTTCGCGATCTGGGAACGGCGCGGCGGCAACGGCCGCAATGTGACGTTCCCGGCGCGGCAGTACGTCGTGAACGGCGAGCGGCGCACCTTCGCGCTGCTCCGTCCGATCGTCGACGCAACGGCGCAGAGCAAGCTGCGCGATCTGATTCTGGAGGCGTTTCAGGACCACGAGGAACGGGCGGCGATCGCCAGCTGAAGAATCGGGTAATCGGGTCATCGCGGGAATCGGGTAATCGATTATCCGATCACAAGATTACGCGATGACGCGATCACTGAATGACCGGCAGGAGGCGCGCGTTTTCCTGCGCGCGCTTCGGAGGCAGCGTCCATTCCTCGCGGAGACCTTTCTCGTACTCCGAGTGGAAGAACGTTGCCTTCATGCCGCCATCGATGATGTCCCACGGCAGCATCGTGTCGTGCGTGCGGTCGCGGAAAATGTAGAAGTCGCCGTCGATGCCCGCTTCCGCGACGGCGGCGTGCCAGTTCTGCCCGTTCCGCTCGGCCGCGGCGATCGCGGGCGCGACGCGCCGATCGCCCAGCGAGAGCAGCGCCTGGTAGTAGGAGTGCCGCTCGGATTTGATGTTGAAGTACACGTTGTCGATGTCGGCAGTCAGCGTGCGCAGCCGTTTGATCTTGCGGTCCACCACCGTGGGGTCTTCCATGGGGATCCACTGATATGCGGTCCCGGGCTTGGGAATCAGCGGATTCACGCTCCCGACAATGCGGCCGATCTGGCCTTTGGGGCGTGCGTACTTCAGCATCCGCTCGCGGATCTGCAGCGTCAGATCGCGAATCGCGACGAGATCGTCGTCCGTCTCGGTGGGGAGGCCGATCATGTAGTACAGCTTCAAGTTCTCGATGCCGCTCGCGAAAATGAGATCGGCGCGGTCGAGAATCTCGTCGTTCGTGACGGTCTTGTTGATGACCCGGCGGAGTCGATCCGAGCCGGTTTCAGGAGCGATCGTGATCGTCCGTTCGCCGCTCTCGCGCAAGACGCGCACGATCGGCTCGGTCAGATCGTCGAGCCGCAGCGAGGCGGGGCTGATCGAATAGCCGATCTCGTGCAGCCTCGCGAGGATGCGCTCGATGTCCGGATGATCGCACAGCGCGATCGACACGAGGCCGACGCGATTGGCGTGAACGCGCGCGGCGGCGGCGAGCTCGAGGATCCGGTCGGTCGGAAACGCCCGGACCGGCAGGTAGTTGTAGCCGGCCCAGCAGAAGCGGCACAGGTTTGCGCAGCCGCGGACGACTTCCACCAGGAAGCGCGATCCGAACTCGGTATCGGGTGTGAATATGCTGGTCACGGGCGGATCGACCGCGTCGGTCGTTTTCAGCGCGGCCTTCCGCACCGGCATCGGCGCATCGGTTCCGAGCCGCACCGTGTAGCCGGTCATCGTGCCGTCATCCGCATGCTGCGGCTCGTAGAGCGACGGCACGTAGAACCCGCGCTCGAGGGCGAGGAGCCGTAACAGATCGTCGCGGCCGGTCGCCGCGGCCACGGCGCGCCGCAGCCCAGGGATCAGCGCTTCGCCTTCGCCCGCGGCAATCACGTCGGCGAACGGCGCGAGCGGCTCAGGGTTGACGAACGTGACGGCGCCGCCGATGACGATCAGCGGATCGCGGGAGGACCGTTCGGCGGCGTAGCTCGCAATGCCTGCGAGGCGGAGCAGCGTCAGGACGTTCACGTAGTCCCACTCGAAGGACACCGAGAACGCGACGATGTCGAAGTCGCTGACAGGCGTCTGCGACTCGAGCGTCACCAGCGGCGTCTTCGACGCGGAGATTGCGGCCAGTTCCTGTTTGGGCGGCAGGAAGAACCGTTCGCAGACGATGTCGTCTTCGGCGTTGAAGAGGCGGTACACCGTCTGGAAGCCGAGGTTCGACATCCCGACCCAGTACGTGTTCGGAAACGCGAGGGCCACGCGCAGACGATCGCCGTGCGGCTTCTTCACGTAGCCGACTTCTTTCGCCAGGGTGAGCTGTGCGCGTTCGCGCTGTTCCCAGGAATTCATGCGAGGCAGCCGGTCCCGACCCGCAGCCAGGAGCCTGTCCCGGGCGCGGTCGAGGCGTCCGGCCGCTGATGCTCAGACGTCGGCGTTCTCGAGTGCCGTGGATCTATCTACTTTACCATCGAGAACGGCGGTCACCCGGCCAATCGGGCTTGTGCTGACTTTCGTCATGAAGCCGACGCATCGAGGGCGCCGAGGCGCCCGCCCGGCAAGGCGCGAAAGGGAGAAGGGCGGGATCACTTGACCCACGAGCAAACCCGCGGAGCTGGGAGCATTAGTGGCGACTGCCACCTGTATTTACGAAAGACAGCCCTTACCCCTCCTGGCGTCGGAGAAACGCCGGCACGTCGAATGTCGTGCTGACGTCGAAGTCCGGGTCCATGGCGAGCTTCGCCTCCTCGACCACTTCGGCCACCTCGGCCACCTCAGCAGGGTGGATGATATCGACCGCCGTCGGTAGCGCAGGTGGCGGCGCGGACGAGCTGGCGGCCGCCGCCGCGGCCGCGGTAGAAGCGGCCATCGGCAAATCGAGCAGCGAGCGCCGCGCGATCGACAGCCGCGGCGCGAGCGTCGTCGTCGGCGTCAGCGCCTCGGCGCGGGCACGCGCGTGCTCGGTGTAGTGCGTCATATCCACAGGCGTCTGCGCCGTGGATGCCGCTGGCCGCGCTGCCGACGGCCCGCCGAACCCCGTTGCAATCACGGTGATCTTCACCTTGCCTTTCAAGGCCGGATCGATGACGGCGCCGAAGATGATGTTGGCATCCTCGTCGGCCGCCTGTTGCACGATGCACGACGCCTCGCTCACCTCGACCAGCGACAAATCCGGCCCGCCGGTGACATTGATGATCACGCCGCGGGCGCCGTTGACCGACGTCCCCTCGAGCAGCGGGCTCGAAATGGCGCGCCGCGCCGCTTCCATCGCGCGGTCCTGCCCGTCCGCCACGCCGGTGCCCATCATCGCGAGGCCCATGCCGGCCATGATGGTCTTCACGTCGGCGAAGTCGAGGTTGATCAATCCGGGCACGAGAATCAGGTCAGAGATTCCCTGTATAGCCTGCCGGAGCACATCGTCCGCCGTCGCGAAGGCATCGATTATCGGCGTCGTGCGATCGATGATCGTGAGGAGCCGCTCGTTCGGGATGGTGATGATCGTGTCCAGGCAATCGCGCAGCGCTTCGAGACCGCGCTCTGCCTGCAGCTGGCGTTTCTTCCCTTCGAACTTGAAGGGCTTGGTCACGACGGCGACCGTGAGCGCGCCGAGCTCGCTGGCCAGGCTGGCGATGACGGGGGCCGCGCCGGTGCCGGTGCCACCGCCGAGGCCGGTGGTGACGAAGATCATGTCGGCGCCGTCGAGCGCCTGAATGATTTTTTCGGTGTCTTCGAGGGCCGCGGAGCGGCCGACGTTCGGATCGGCGCCCGCGCCCAGCCCCTTCGTCAGCTTGCTTCCGATCTGGAGCTTGACCGGCGCCGCGTTCCCGCGCAGCGCCTGCAGATCGGTGTTGGCCACGATGAACTCGACGCTTTCGAACCCGGCCTTGACCATGCGGTTCACGGCGTTGCTGCCGCCGCCGCCGACGCCGATGACCTTGATGCGGGCGCCCGCGTTGGTTTCTTCTTCGTCGAGCTTCAGCCTCAGACGTCGGACATCAGCGTTCGTGTAATCGTCCATTCGGTCTCTCCTCGTCGCAGGCGCTCGGGCCTGCGTCAGAAAAATTCCTTGAACAGCCCGCGCAGCCGCCCGGCAACGCGCACGAAGGCGCCGGCGCCCACCGGCGCGCGCGCCAGATCGCCCATCGAGTTGCGGTATCCGTAGAGCACCAGCCCGACGCCCGTGGCGAACGTGGGGCTGTTCACGTGATCGGCCAGGCCGCCGACGCCGGTCGGGCAGCCGCGGCGGATCGGCAGGTCGAAGATCTGCTCGGCGATCTCGGGCATGCCGTCGAGGATCGCGCCGCCGCCGGTCAGCACGATGCCGGAGTTCAGGCTCCGCTCATGGCCGGCGCGCCGGATCTCGTCCCACACGAGGTGGAAGATTTCCTCGGCGCGCGGCTGCAGGATCTCGGAGAGGATGCGGCGCGCCATCACGCGCGGCTTTCGTCCGCCGACGCTCGCGACCTCCATCGTCTCGTCCTCGTCGACCATGCCCGACAGCGCGCAGCCGCACTTGCGCTTGATCTTTTCCGCATCCGGCACCGGCGTCCGCAAGCCGACAGCGATGTCGTTGGTGAAGTGATCGCCGCCGACACCGATGACCGCGGTGTGCCACAGGCTGCCGCGTTCGTGGATCGCGATGTCGGTGGTGCCGCCGCCGATGTCCACGAGCGCGACGCCGAGCTCCTTTTCGTCCTCGGTCAGCACCGATTCGCTGGCCGCGAGCTGTTCGACGACGGTCTCCTCGACGGTCGCGCCCGCGCGGTTCACGCACGCGACGATGTTCTGGGTCGAGCTCTGGCTGCCGGTGACGATATGGACGTTCACTTCGAGCCGCGCGCCGGTCATGCCGACGGGCGCGCCGATCCCGTCCTGCTCATCGACGACGAAGTCCTGCGGCAGCACATGCAGGATTTCGCGGCCGGTTGGCAGCGACACCGCCTTGGCGGCGTCGATCGCGCGGCGCACGTCCTCGCGCGTGATCTCGCGATTCTTGCCGGCGACGGCAATCACGCCGCGGCTGTTGAAACCCTTGATGTGCGGCCCCGACAGCGCCAGATGCACCGAATCGATCTCCACGCCGGCCATCAGCTCCGCTTCCTCGATGGCCTTCTTGATCGAATCGACGGCGGCTTCGAGATTCACGACCACGCCGCGGCGGATGCCGCGCGACTCCGCCACGCCGAGCCCGACGATGTCGATCCCTTCGGCGTCGAGCATCTCACCAACGACGGCCGTCACTTTCGACGTGCCGACGTCGAGCCCGACCAGGTACCGTTCTTTTCGCGCCACTGCCCCTCCCGGTTGAACGCCTTCTTCGCCACCTTCGTCGGTCGTACGAAAATTCGATCGTCGAACCGCAGGTCCACGTAGTCGATGTCGGCCACGCGCTCGTGGAGCGTCGGCGCCAGATCGATGTAGGTCTGCAGCCGCGGCAGAAACTGGTCGTCGCCCAGCTGAATCACCGCCGGGTCGCCGCTCAGGATCACCGCCGCGTTGTGCAGATCGGCGACGTCGACCTGGGACAGCCGTCCCGCCACCTTCGGCTTCGCCTTCACCGCCGCGATGACCCGCGCCGCCAGCTCGGCGCGCAGCTCGTCGATCATCGACCCGCTGCCGGCCGACGCCGCCGACAGCCCGTCGATGATCGGCAGATCGAGATCGGCGTACTGCGGACCGTACTGGTCGATGATCACGCCGCGCTCGTCCACGAGGTACATCTCGCCATCGACGCGCCCGATCCCGATCGGCTGCCGCTCCCACACGACGACCTCGACGGTCGACGGCAGCGAGCGGCGCAGCGCCGCCTCGCGCACCCACGGCGACGCTATCAGCCGCCTGCGCCACCGATCGAGGTCGGTCCACACGAGGCTTTCGCCCCGCAGGCCCTGCAGCACCGCGAGCACCTGGGTCTTCGACAGCCGTTGGTTGCCCCGGACGAGAATGCGGTCGACCTGCAGCACGTGCGCGCGAACGGCGACGCTCGTGGTCCGGTAGACGCCATAGCCGAGCGCGAGCGCGAGCGCGCCGCACCACAGCGCCGGCTTCACGAGGCGGCCCCCGCGCCGCTTCCTGCGCGCCGGCTTGACGTGCGCGCGACGGAAACGGCGGTCAGTGGGCGCGGCGACGGCGCTCATGCCTTCAGCGCCTCCACGAGCCGGTCGGGTACGGTGCCAATCGATCCCGCACCGAGCGTGATCACGACGTCGCCCGGCCTCGCGACCCGCACGATCGCCGGCACCACGTCGTCCAGGCGCGGCACGACGTCGACCGGAGTGCGCACGCTGGCGCGAATGGCGGCCGCCAGCGTCTCGAGCGTCACGCCCGGGATCGCCTCCTCGCCGGCAGAGTAGATGTCGGTCAGCACGATGTGGTCGGCGCCGGCCAGCGCCGGGCCGAAGGCGTCCATCAACGCCGCGGTGCGCGTGAACCGATGCGGCTGAAATGCAACGACGATGCGGCGGCCGAGCGACCGCGCGGCCGCGAGCACCGCGGCGATCTCGGTCGGGTGATGACCGTAATCGTCGACGACCAGGACGCCGTTCGACTCGCCGCGGACCTCGAAGCGACGCTCGGCGCCACGAAAGTCCTTCAGGCCGGCGGCAATCCGTTCGAACGACAGGCCGAGCTCGGTGCCGACCGCGACGGCGGCGAGCGCGTTCAACAGGTTGTGGCGGCCGGGAACGGCGAGCGACAGCGTCCCGAGCGGCACCATGGTGCTCGGCGGATCGGCCGCGTGCCGCCGGGTGGCGCCGCGGCGTGCGCGCCGCTTCACCGCTGCCGATACGCTCAGCGGTCCCATCACCACATCGGTCGCCGTGACGTCGACGTCCGGCGAGTCGAGCCCGTACTTCGTCACGCGGCGAGTCATGCGCGGCAGAATCGCGGCAAGATTCGCGTCGTCGGCGCACGCGACTACGCCGCCGTAGAACGGCGTCTTGTTGGCGAAGTCGACGAACGCCTGCTGCAGGTCGTCGAACCCGCCGTAATTTTCCAGATGCTCGTGGTCGATGTTCGTGATCACTGCGATGGTCGGAAACAGTTTCAGAAACGATCGGTCGCTTTCGTCCGCCTCGGCCACCATCAGCTCGCCGCGCCCCAGACGCGCGTTGCTGCCGAACGCGCTCAGCCGGCCGCCGATGACGGCCGTCGGGTCGAGGCCGGCCCGTTCCAGCACGAGCGCGATCATCGACGTCGTCGTCGTCTTGCCGTGCGCGCCGGCGACCGCGATCGCGAAGCGCAGCCGCATCAGCTCCGCGAGCATCTCGGCGCGCGGGATCACGGGGATCTGCCGACGCACCGCTTCGCCGATTTCCGGGTTCGCCGGCCTCACAGCCGTCGAAATCACGACGACATCTGCATCGCCGACGTGCTCCGCGTCGTGTCCGAGGGCGATGCGGATGCCCAGCGTTCCCAGCCGATCGGTCACCGACGATCGCTTTTCGTCCGATCCGCTGACGACGTAGCCGAGATTGGCGAGCAGTTCGGCGATGCCGCTCATGCCGATCCCGCCGATCCCGACGAAATGCACGTGCCGCGTTTTACCGAGCACGACGCCCCCGCCACGATCCGGTTCGGAGTTCAGAGTTCAGGGTCCAGCGTTGGTTCCGTTCGGCGTTCGCGGTTCTAGAACCCGGAACGAGAACGAACCTTGAACCCTGAACCTTGAACCCTGAACCCATCGCCCTCTCTCCCATCCGAGAACCCCGGGGAAACCTGGGTTCGGAGTTCAGAGTTCAGGGTGCAGCGTTCGTTCTGTTCGGCGCTCGCGGTTCTAGAACCCGGAACGAGAACGAACCCTTGAACCCTGAACCTTGAACCCATCGCCTCGCCGATCAGAGAACCCGGCGAACGTTGAACCCTGCGCGTTGAACGTCGAGCCGCATACCGTTACCGTTTCGCGAGCGCGAGCGCCCGATCGACGATGACGCGCGCGGCGTCCGGCCGCGCGAGCGCGCGCGCCGCGACGGACATCTGCCGCCGGCGCTGGCGGTCGCCGGCCAGCGCGAGCAGCCGTTGCGCGAGCGTCGGGCCGTTCAGGTCCTTCTGCAGCAGCACCTCCGCAGCGCCTGCCGATGCCAGCGCCTCGGCGTTCTTCCGCTGGTGATCGTCGGTCGCGGTCGGCAGCGGGATCAGAATCGCCGCCTTCCCGGCCGCCGTCAGCTCGGCCAGCGTCGTCGCCCCGGCTCGGCAGACGACCAGGTCCGCAGCTGTGAGTTGCCGCCCCATGTCGTAGAGGAACGGCTCGACGTCGGCCTGAAGCCCCGCTTGCCTGTAGGCGGTGCGCACCACTTCCACATCTCGCTCTCCCGTCTGATGTGTGAGACGAAGATGCGAACCGCCGGCGGCCAGCTGCGCCGCCGCCTCCGCCATGGCCACGTTGATTGCGTGCGCGCCCTGAGAGCCGCCAAAAACCAGGACCCGCGTGACAGCCGCCGCGTCATCGAGCACCGACTCCTGGTCGGGTCCGGCCGCCGCGAAAAACTCCGGCCGGACGGGGTTACCGCTCACGAATGCCTTCGGTCCGAAGAACGCCTGGGTCGAGTCGAACGTCACCGCCGCCGCCTGCACCACCCGCGAGAGCCATCGATTCGTGAGCCCCGGCACCGCGTTCTGCTCGAGGATCATCGTCGGCACGCCGCGCGCCGCCGCGACGAGCACAACCGGTCCGGAGCTGTAGCCGCCGACGCCGATCACGAGCGACGGCCGCCGCGCCGAGACGATGCGCCAGCTGTCGACGACCCCCAGCGGCACGAGCATCGCGCCGCGCAGGCGATCCACCATCGGCTTTCCCTTCAGTCCGCCGCTCCGAATCAGATCGAGCGCAAAGCCTTCGCGCGGCACGACGCGCGCCTCGATCCCCTTCGCCGTCCCGGCAAACGAGATCTCCGCGCCGGGCTGCCGTGACAGCAGCTCCCGCGCGACCGCGATCCCCGGGTACAGATGGCCGCCGGTGCCGCCGCCCGCGATGACCACGCGCACACCCATCGTCCTCGTCGAGTACCTCTTCGCGCATCGCTTCACCCGAGCGTGCGTCGTGTCCCGCTTCCGCCTTCGCGTGAAACTTCGGCGGACCGCCGTCACCCTGACAGTCCGCCGGACCGTGATCGCTCATGCCTCGTTCGTCGACGCGTGCTGCGACACGTTGAGCAGAATCCCCATTCCGACGAGGTTGATCAGCAGCGAGGAGCCGCCCGCGCTGACGAACGGCAACGGAATGCCTTTCGTCGGCATCATGCCGAGCACCACGCTGATGTTCACGAACGCCTGTCCGGCGACCATCGTGGTCAGCCCGAGCGCGAGGAATGCGCCGAAGGGGTCGGGCGCCTGCAGCGCGATGCGGACGCCCCGCCACGCCACCACGCAGAAGCACAGGATGACGCCCGTCGCGCCGACCAGCCCGAGCTCCTCCGAGATCACCGAATAAATGAAGTCGGTATGCGGCTCGGGCAGGTAGAACAGCTTCTGCACGCCGTTCATCAGCCCCTTGCCCCAGACGCCGCCGGTGCCGATCGCGATGAGCGACTGGATGATCTGGAAGCCGTCGCCCAGCGGGTCGTCCCACGGATTGAGGAACGCGAGCGTCCGGCGTCGCCGATACGCGGAGCCCATGATGACGATGTAGAGCACGGGCAGCGCGACGAGCGCGGCGCTGACGATGTAGCGATAGCTGAGGCCGGCGGCGAAGATCATCACCGTGGCGGTCAGCAGCAGCGACATCGCGGTGCCGAAATCCGGTTCCGGCAGGATCAGCGCGACGAGGCCCAGCACGACGATCACGATCGGCAGCAATGCGTACGTCAGCTCGTCGATGCGGCGCCCCCGGCGCTCGAGGAGCGCCGCGATGAAGAAGATCGCGACGAGCTTCGCCAGCTCCGAGGGCTGCACGCCGATGCCGCCGACGCCGAACCAGCGCCGCGCGCCGTTGACCGGCGCGCTGAAGTAGACGGCGACGAGCGCCAGCGTCACGAGCCCGAGGCACGTCCAGATGAACGCCGGCTCGCGGTAGACGTGGTAGTCGATCCGCATGACGATCGAGAGCATCGCCATGCCGAGGACCGACCACATGCCCTGCGTCATCAAAAACCTCGAGGCTCTGCCGTAGCGCTCCAGCGCCACGGGCGCCGACGCGCTGTAGACCATGACGACGCTCAGGGCGACCAGCAGGATGGTCGCCATGAAGAGCACCTTGTCCGACTTGAGTTTTCTCGCCACGTCCGGACGGTCCTTCAGGCCGCCTAAAGGTCGAGCTCACTTCACCCGAAATATCCACCGGGTTCGGAATTACGATCGCCGTGAGCGGTCAGCAGTCATCAGTCGGCGTCGGGCCGAGGCACCAGCTTCCCAGGCCGGGGCAGCCTGGGTTCCCAGCAGCCAGTCCTCCACCGCGAGAACCGACTGACGACTGCTCACCACTCACAGACAACAACACCTGCCATGGCTGATGGCTGACGCATATGGTCCAGGGGCGTCATCAGCCATAGGCCGTTAGCCATCAGCCATGTCACTGATGCGCTTCACCTCCTCCTTGAAGCGGCGCCCGCGATCGGCGTAATCGCGGAACATGTCGAAGCTCGAGCATGCCGGCGCGAGCAGCACCACGCCTGACGGCTTCGCCAGCTCGAACGCGCGGCGGATCGCGGCGGCAAACGTGTCCGCTTCGTGCACTGTGATGACGTCAGCCAGCGCGTCCCGCACCACCGGCCTCGACTCTCCAATCGCGACCACCGCTTTCGCACGCGCCTTCAGCGGATCGCGGAGCAGCCGGAGATCGCCGCCCTTGAAGCGCCCGCCCACGATCGCGACCAGATCGCGGTCGAAGCTTTCGATCGATCGCAGCGCCGACTCGACGTTCGTCGCCTTCGAGTCGTTCACGAAGCGCACACCCTCGACCTCGGCGACGAGCTCCATCGCGTGCTCGAGGCCGCGGAAGGCATCCACCGCGGCGGTCATCGCCGCGGGCGAGGCCCCGGCGATCGCGCCCACCGTCGCCGCCGCCATGACGTCGTTCACGAGATGCGGACCGAGCAGGTGGATCGCGTCGAGCGGGACGAGCCGCACGGCGGCATCGCGGCGCCGATCGACGATCCAGCCGTTGTCGACGACCGTGCCCTCCGGCATGGAGCCGTGGCGAGCGAAGAGCCGCGTCTTCGCACGCCCGCGCCGCGCCATCTGGAGGACGGCCGGGTCGTCCGCGTTGATGACGGCGAAATCGCCGGCATCCTGATTCTCGAAGATCCGCGCTTTCGCCGCGGCGTACGCCTCGACGTTCGGATGCCGATCGAGGTGGTCCGGCGAGAAGTTCAGCATCACCGCGATCCATGGATGAAACGTCTCGATCTGCTCCAGCTGAAAGCTGCTGGTCTCGACGACGTGGAACGTGTCGGGCGTCGACTCCGAGACCTGGGCGCTCAGCGGCGCGCCGATGTTGCCGCCGACGGTCACCCTGAAGCCGGCGGCCTCCAGCATCCGCCCGGTCAGCGCCGTCGTCGTCGACTTCCCTTTCGTGCCGGTGATGGCGATCATGCGGCCCTGCAGCCAGCGCGACGCGAGCTCGATTTCGGCGATCACCGGGATCCCGCGGTCGCGCGCCGCCTGCACGGCCGCCTGTTCGGGCGGGACGCCCGGGCTCAGCACGACGAGCTCCGCGTTGGTGAACGTCTCGCGCGTGTGCCCGCCGAGCTCCAGCGTGACGCCGAGGCTGCGGAGCCGATCGCTCTCCGGAATCTGTGCGCTCGTGTCGGACAGCGTGACGCGGGCGCCGCGGCGCGCGAGCAGCTCGGCGGCCGCCAGCCCGCTCCTCGCCGCGCCCGCGACGGTCACGCGTTTGTCTTTGACTTCAAATCCCAAGTCCCCAGTCCCCAGTCCCCGCCTCCCCAGTCCCCAGTCCCCCGAGTCCCCA
>Ga0209590_10000468_pt1 | contig 13309 bp, 12 predicted proteins | sample CZO8metaG_FD_188353 | JGI IMG/M metagenome (GOLD analysis project Ga0209590, IMG submission 188353) | Vadose zone soil microbial communities from the Eel River Critical Zone Observatory, Northern California, USA - CZOApr15con1.8 metaG... | ecosystem: Environmental > Terrestrial > Soil > Vadose...
CTGGCGAAGACGTCGGGCTGGTAGCCGGCGTCGAGCATCGCCTGAAACGCTGCGCTCTGTCGGCTGAACCGCGAGGCGACATAGGGCTCCCAGTTGCGAAGCGCGATCGGTAGGTCGATGAGGATGTTCGGCCCGCCCGCCGACCAGTAGACACCCTCCCAGTCCACACCGCCGTCGTTCCCCATGCGTTGTCGGTGGTACGCTCCGGCTTTATTCAGGCTCCCTCCCTCCGAGAGGCGTGCCGCGATCGCTGGTCGAGACGTCGGGATCTCGCGTGTTGCCCGCCGGCTGCAGAGCCTTCGGACGTTCGGGTTCAGGCTTGCCCGGGCTCCGAGCTTGATTCACGTCGGGTGCAGGTGGCGCGCTCGCGCCCGCGCCGGGGGGCTGAGCGCGCGGCGAGTCACCGTTCACGGTATGCAGAGACGCGTGACCTCGTAGCCGATCGACGCCCCATCGTACGCCGCCCACAGCTGCAGCGCCTACGGCGCCCGCGGCGCCCAGACCGGCCCCAGCTGCGCGGCTAGCGGGATGGACCGCGTCGGCGAGGGAAAGGCTGACGGTGCCGGCCATGATGGAACCCGCAACCGACGGGATGTGCCAGGTGAGGAAAACGAACACGAGGGAGCCGCCCATCACGTAGAAGAACGGGATGGGACTGATGCCACCGCGTTCGAGAATGGGCATCCACCGGGCGGCGATGCTCATGCCGACGCCCATGATGAGGTAGAGCACGAAGAGCTTGACGCCGATGCTGGCAACATAGCTGAGATATCGCTCGGTAAAGAACTTGGTCCACCGGCTGCCAGCGAAGCCGAGAAACAGGACGCCCGCTCCGACGACGATAAAGCTCTCCACCTGGGCGACAAGGAGCTGACCTGCGATGATAGCGAACGCGACGACCACGATGAGCGCTGTGATGCCGGCCACGAGGCTGGCGAAGAAGCCGTCCAGGAGACCCAAGTCGGCGGTCGCGTTCAAGATCTTGTTGGCCAGCGCGAGGCCCTGGTCAAAGATACCGGTAGGGCTGAGGTCGGTGATCCTGATCCCGGAGGCGGTCGCACCGGCCTGCGAGAAGCTCTGAATGACCGCGGGGATCCAGCTTACGCCGTTCAGCAGAAGTGCATAGAAGAATCCAATCGCGACGACCTGGCGGAGGAGGCTCGAGATCACCCCAAGTCCATCTTCCCTGTCCATCACCCACCAGATCGCGGACCACGTGAGCTGGATGGCCACGAGGGTCCAGAAGATGCGATGCGCGATGGGACCGAGAGCGCTGAACCAGGCGGTGCTGATGGTCTCGTAGTCCCGGACGATGTCGTCGAGGATCGTGGAGCTCACGGCTCACTTTCCGGTTGAGGCCGGCATCTTGGGGGGCTCAGGGCCGAAGCCCCTGGTCGGCGGCGGCATGCTCCCGGGCGTAGGGAGGCCAAGCTCCCGGGTGCCGCCACGTATCCATGCCTTGAGCCGTTCGCCCTGGTCCTTGTCCGAGTGGACGGCGAACACAACTCGGCAGTTCGGCGTGGGAGTGGCCTCCTGCGCTCGACACAGCTGTTGCGCCTTCTTCCAGAGCGCCGTCTGTTTGCCGGCCTCTTCAGCCCAAAAGCCGCTGTGAAACTTCGGCGAGAACGTGCGGGACTTCAGAGATTCGAGCGCTTCCCCGCCAGCATCGCCCGTACACGCCGTCGCGAGCACGACAAGAGCAACGGGAGCGAGCCCACGCGTTCGCACGCTACTGTCTCAAGGCCTGAGCGGCACTGAGCTGGTCGCGCTGGTCGTTGGCAAGATCGGGGCTTCCCTGTTCCCGTTCCTCACCCACTCCTGCTGTGTCGCCGTGCGCTGGGCGTCTCGGTTCGTGACATTAGCCATGTAGACGTTCTGTGCGTTGATCTGAGCCATCATGAGCTGGCGAAGCTTGACGAGCTGCTGGATCTGCTCGGCGGCGAGCATGTTGCCGGCCTGGACGGCCTGCATGCGACCTTCGGCGCTGTCGCTCAGCGCGGTCAGCGTCTGGATGCGCCGCTGCTCGTCGGCAAAGTCGTCGGCGTGCAGACGCACCGCGGCGAGCGCTCCCCGTAGCGTGTCGAGGGTTGTCCGCGTCCACTGGTCATAGGCGGTCGCCCAGTCGGTGACCGGCCGGTAGCCGGGATAGCGCTCGCGAAAGATGCGATCCATTCCCGCCATTGCGTACGTGATCGCCTGTTCCTCGTCGAGGATCTGCCCCAGGCGGATGAGCCGCGGTAGGGCCTCCTGATCCCAGACTCCGCCGTAGGTACGGGTGTTCTGCACCATGTTCTCGATCTGTCTGATCTGGTTCGCGATCATCTGGACTTCGTTGGTGACCGACTCGATCGCCTTGAGGGCGCTGATGGTGTTCTGGACGAGGTTCGTCGGGTCGAGCACGATCATTGCGTAGGCCCGGGCGCCCGAGGGTGCGACGAGGACGGCGATGGCTAGCACCGCAACCAGCCGTCTCCACGATCGGGCAAGCAAACGCGCCGCGCGACCAATCACCAGGGCCGTCGACGTCACGGTTCCCACCAGCGAACGGATGAGCACGTAGGCAGTACACCCCGTGCCCCAGATGGCCTCCGCGACCCGAACGACGACCCCGAGCGCCACGAGCGCCAAGGCCGCCCAGGCGAGCCAGCCGACAAGGCGCATGGCGTGCGGTCGACCGGCCACGAGCGGGCCCCACACGAGGACCGCCCCGGCGATCACGAGGAGCGCGATCCCGAGCTTGCCCAGAAGCCATCCACGGCTCTCGACGTACACGAGACGGGTCCGGACGGGAATGACGAATCGACTCATGGCTGGTTACCTCCCTCTTCGACCTGCCTCATCCAGGCCTTCGCCGCGGCATCCAATCCGCGGGCACTGAGCCAGGTGGCAGGCCATAGCCGTCCGTGGGCGGTCATCTGCTCTTTGACTTGGACGATGGCCTCCCTCCCCGCCATGCCAACAAAGCTCAGGGCTACAGGCCCCAGCCCAAGGCTAATGAGCCGTCGTCCCAGGGGCGACAGTACGTAATACTGCCGCTTGGGAACGGCCGTTGCGAGGATCTGGATCTGTCGACGGTTGAGACCGATGCCCTCGTAGAGCCGGCGGACATGCTCGCTCTCGGCTTCGGGATTCGGGAGCAAGATCTTGGTCGGACAGGACTCGAGGATGATGTCGTGCCGCGGCGAGTTGACCACGTCCGCCACGCTTTGGCTCACGAACACCACCGCGGCGTTCTTCTTCCGGAGGGTCCGCAGCCAGCTCTCCACCGCAGCCCCGAAGAGCGAATGGAGCGCCGTGACCCATGCTTCCTCGACGATGAGCAGCGATGGAGTCCCCGCCTCCAACCGCTGCTCTACTCGGTGAAAGAGGTAGAGGAGGATCGGCACGAGATGTTTCTGCCCAAGCGCCATCAGGTGGGACATCTCGAAGACCTGGAGCCGGCCCTGACCCAGGTCCTCGGTTTGAGCATCGAGCAGGTGCCCGAGTGGGCCGCTCAAAGTGTAGTGGGCGAGGGCCTCCCGCAGCTCCTGGTCCTGCAGGGTATGCACGAAGTCCGTCATCGTGCGGCTCGGGCTCTCGGCGAGGAGCTCGAGAGCCCGCCAGATCGCGGCCCGCTGCGCCGGTGTCGGAGTAACGCCCTGCAGGTCGAGCAGAGCCTCGATCCACTCCTGGGCCCATCGACGGTCGTGACTCCGGTCAATGGCCGCCAGCGGAGTGAAGGCCAGGCCTCGCTCGTCGTCGCCGGCGATGTCGTAGTACTCGGCCCCACAGGCGTGCGCGAGCACGTACGCCGAGTAGTCCTTATCGAAGAGAAAGACCTGGGCGCCCGGGTAGCGGAAGAACTGTGCGATCAGCAGGCCGACCAGCGTTGACTTCCCGGACCCGGTGGGTCCGAGGATCAGGGTGTGGCCCACGTCGCTCACGTGCAGGTTCAGGCGGAACGGTGTGGCCCCGGCCGTGGCGGCGTAGCAGAGCGAGGGACTCTCTGGTGGATAGTACGGGCAGGGGTGCTGCTCGAGCCCCGGCCAGATGCTCGTGAGCGGCAGCAGATCAGCCAAGTTGAGCGTGTGGAGGAGGGGCTTCCGGACGTTCTGGTAGCCGTGGCCGGGAAGAGCGCCAAGGTAGGCGTCGAGGGCATTCACCTCCTCCACCCGCGCGCCGAAGCCGTGATGCTGGAGCTGCTTGACCACCTCACGTGCCGTGGCGTCCAGCCGCTCTCGGTCGGGATCGAACAGCAACACGTTGCAGGTGAAGTAGCCGAAGCGGACGACGTTGGCGCTGGCCTCACCGACGGCGTCGTCCGCGTCCTGGGCCATGGCCACCGCGTCCTTGTTCGCGAACGTGACCGTCCCGAAGTTGAACGATTCCTTGAGGAGCCCCAGCAGCCCGTGTCGCTTCTGGAACCAGTTCCTCCGGTAGATGCGCAGAGCGCGCTCGGCACTGGCCGGGTCCAGGAAGATGAACCGCGTCGACCATCGATACTCGACAGGCAGGCGGCTCAGGAATCCGAGGATCTCCGGGACGGAGTCCATCGGGAACCCCATGACGGCGATGACACGAAGATGCCGGTCGCCGATCCTCGGCCGGAAGCCGCCGACCAGGTCATGGGTCGCGATCACCGCATCCAGGTACATCGGAATGAAGGGCACCCGCACCTCGTGGCGCAGCCCGGTGATGCAGGTGTGTAGATAGGTGAGGAGCGCGGCCGAGTCGAGACGCGCAAGCGTCAGACGGGACGAGAACGCATCCTCGATATCCGTGACGGTCTTCCTGAAGATCTCGAGGATCTGGTTCCAGCCCTGGCGCCCTTCCCCGTCGCCTTCGAGGAAGAACGCCGACACGCGATTCTCGATCTCGGCGGGTGGGCGATAGGTCAGCGAGAGGTAGTAGGCGCTCTCGAAGTGGGTGCCTTCCGCCGTGTAGCGCTCGCGGCGTTCGTCGTCGATGAGTCGAGTGGTTGGATCCGGGAAGGCGCCTCCTTCCGGATAACCCACGCTCGGTCGCCGGATCGCGTCGACGTGGAGCATCCAGCCGTTCCCGAGGCGAACCAGAGCCGCGTTCACCTGGCTCGAGAGCACGGCGAGTTCTTCATAACTGGCCGACTCAAGATCGGGACCCGTGTACGTCCAGGCGGCGAGGAAGCCTCCGTCCTTCAGGAGGCATACGCCCTCGTCTACGAGAGCCGCGTAGCTCACGAGATCGGCGAGCCCCTTGGGCTTTGGCGTGAAGACCGCCAGCATCAGTCTTTCACGGACGGATAGACCCACGCGGGCGGCGCCTCCGTCAGTGGCCGTGCAGGGTAGAACGGCTGATAGCGGACATGACGGACGTAGATCCGGCTCAGTCGCGGGTCATACTTCGCCGCCCGGGTCAGCGCCCAGTGGCCGCCCGTGGCGAGCAGGCCGGCGATGGTGAGACTCACCCAGTGGAATCCCACGCCGAAGATCAGCGCTGCGATGATGGTCCCGTTCACCAGCACGAGCTCCCGCTCGGCGCCGCCCAGCAGGAGCGGGCGAGTGAGCGACGGATGGATCGACGCTCGACGCGGTTCGTCCATTAGAAGGACGCCCCCGCCCAGCCGACCGCGGTCATGAAGCTGAGGGCCCCGAGGGCGAGCGCCCCGCCGAAAGCGACGCCGAACAGGCGCCGAGCCCCGGACCCGTGCTCCGTGAACGCAAAGACCAGACCCGTGACGACGACGCCGGCCGTGATCACCACGTGCGCGACGGTGCCGCTCAGGCTCGCCAGGATAACGTTGAGGGGCCCGTCCCAGGGCATCGGCGGGCCTGCCGGCGCTGCCTCGGCCAAGGACCTGCCGTAGCCGAGCAGCAAGAGACACCACGAGACAACAAGCATGCTGCTCGTTCGATGGTCACTCATATTCAACCTCCGTGGGTGCGGGGCAGACTGGCTCCAGGACGTAGCTTCCATGAGCCACGTCGTAGGCATTCACGCGCGCAAGCTCCCGCACGCGGCGCCCTTCCGGTGTGCGGACGATGAACACTACCAGGTCCACCGTCTCGGCCACGAGGCGTGGCTGGGGCGGGACGCCCGACTCCAGGATGAGGCTGTCCAGACGCAAGAGAGCCGCCGCGGCGCTGTTGGCGTGCACCGTGGTGATCCCGCCGGGGTGCCCCGTGTTCCAGGCCTTGAGGAGCGCCAGCGCCTCTCCGCCCCGCACCTCTCCCACGATGATGCGATCCGGGCGGAGACGCATCGTGACCCGGACCAGGCGCGTGAGGTCCGCGACGTCGCCCGTATGCAGCTGGACCGCGTTCCGTGCCTCGCACTGGAGCTCGCGCGTGTCCTCGAGGATCACGATTCGCTCCGTTGGATCGCCGAGCGCGACGATCTCGCGCATCAGGGCGTTCGCGAGCGTGGTCTTGCCCGATGCCGTGCCTCCGGCGATCACGATGTTCTGGCGGTCGCGGACGGCTTCGAGGAGCACCTTCTGCTGCGCCGTGGTCAGGATCCGCGCCTTGACGTAGTCCGTGAGGCTGTAGATCTGGCTCGCGCGCTTCCGGATCACGAAGGTGGGCGCCGTCGAGACGGGCGGCAGGATCCCTTCGAAGCGGTAGCCGTTGATCGGCAACTCGCCCTCGATGATCGGAGCGCGGTCGTTCACTACCGTACCGAGGAGAGCGGCGACCGTCCCTATAAGGCTCTCGACCTGGGTCTCCCTAAGACACTCGCCGATCTCCCGCATCCCCGCCGCGTGCGATTCGACCCACAGCGACCCGTCGGGGTTGCACATCACCTCGGTCACGTCGGGGTCGCCTAGGGCCGCGAACGTCGAGGCGCCGAGCTCGCGGCAGAGCTTGGCATAGAGTCGCTGCTGCTGTTCGGGGTGCGCCGCCCTCATCCGTCGGCTCCGGGCAAAGTGGTAGTCTGCATCAATCGACCGTCCATACAGGCCACGCCACGGCGCGCACCTGCGACCGCGAGAATGGCCCGAGGTACCGACTGTCCCAGCTATTCGGCACGCGCGTGCTCACGAGCCAGAACTCATCAGCGGCGACTACGTGCCGTCCCCAGACCGCGTGTGGCAACGGCAGGCCGAGGCTATCGGCGTCGGCCGACGAACTGCCGGGAAGGCGCTGACCGTTGACGACCACCGCCTCCGGCCCGAGCTCCACCACGTCGCCAGCGACGGCGACGACGGGCTTGAGGACGGGCTGCACGCCGCCTGCACACGGACCCGGCCAGAGGTAGCCTCGAGCACGCCCGATGGCCGCTGCCTCGAGACTCACGCAGGCCGCCACCCACGCCCCCCGAGTGGGGGGTTCCATCACGGCGCGGTACAGCCCGCGCGGCGCACTTGGGGAGAGATTCACGTGCAGGCCGAGGCCCAGGATCGCGGCAAGCAGTGCGCCCGCGATCGGCACGCCGACGACAGCCCGTCCGACCGGCTTGAGCTTCATGGATGCACCGTGTCGTCGTAGGGCCCTGGGAACACGAGGTCCTGGGTCACCATAACGTTGAATGCGTAGCCGGGCCGGATCTCGATCGTGGGGGCGACGCCCATGCCACGGCGGATCAGGTCGGCCGAGGTCTGGCCCAGCTGCTGTCCCACGGAGGCCCCGAGGACGTTGCCGGCAGTGGGCCCACCGAAGCCTCGCCCGAAGTCCGGGATCTGGCTCAGCTGGACGCCGGCGCTGATGACAGAGAGCAGGAGGGCGCTGCCGAACACGCGGACCAGGTGGTGGTTCACCTGGTCCTGGAAGCCGGCGGCCCCGGTCGCGTCCGTGCCGGGCATCCCGTCCTTCAGGCTCAGACTCGAAGCGTTTGGGAAGATCACGCGCTTCCACGTGATGAGGACGCGCTCCTGCCCGTAGACCACCTGATGGTCGTAGAGACCGATCAGCCGCGCGCCCTGCGGCACCAGGAGATGCTGGCCGGTCTCGGTGTCGAAGACCGGCTCGCGGACCTGCGCGATCAACTGCCCCGGGAGATCCGAGTTGACCCCCGTCAGGAGCACCGCGGGAATGATGGTCCCGGCCTTCACCTCGTAAGGGCTCGTCGGCCCGCGGAGGCTCGCGGGGACAACCTCCGGGCGCTCCATCGGTGGCGCGGCCGGACGCGGCGCAGGCGGCAGGCCCGCCGTGACGGCCTGGGCCGCTGCCAGCGCCGCAGCCGGCAGAATCGACCCTGCCGTCGCCGGAGCGGCCCCGATGCCGGCTACCGACCGCTCCGAGCCGCTGCCCCGGGCGGTCAAGGGCCGCGCCTCAAAGGCCACCGCCCCGATGGGCGCAGCCATGGCGGCGCGGAGCGCGCCCTCCTGCCGCTGGGCCTCGCCTTCGGGGTCACTCACGGCCTTCGCGGGCGCCGGCGTCGATGACCGGAACGCCGGCTGAGCGCTCGGCTCACGGTCCGGGACCTTGTCGAACCAGCGCTCGCCGGCCGGCGGGAGCTGCGAGGCCCGAGCCGAGTTGCCGTCCTGCGCGAGCCGCGAGCCCTGGGCCCGTAGCGCTACGAGTCCGGCGACGAATACGAGAACGAGGGCGGCGCCGACGACATAGAGCACGCGGCGATTGAGCCGCACCACCGGCACGCGCGGCGGCGCGAGCTGGGCGGGTCCGCGGAGCTCGGGGTCGTCTCGCGGCGGTGTCATTGTCGGTCGGCCATCCGGCGGATCGTCACGCGCTCCTGCTGACCGCCCACGCCGATGATCAGGAGCGCGGTGTCGAAGAGGCGGTCCACCACGTAGTACGGGAGCCGGACACGGTAGTTCACGAGAGCCGACTCCCCACGGCTCTGCACCAACAGGGCAGGCGCCTCGCTCGCCTGGAGCGCGGCCGGCATCTGGATGTAGACGTGCTGCCCATCGTCGAAGACGCGCACTGGCCGCCACGCCAGCCCCTGCCCACCGACGATCTCGTAGCCGAACGAGAGCCGGTCCGGCGCGAGCCGCGGGCCCCGGGCCACGGTCGGGTCCGGAGCCCGGCGGGCGAGCGCCGCCTTCGCGCGGAACGTCCCGTTCGTCTGCTCGACGAGATCGAGCGGGTAGTAGAACTTCACGCGCCTCACGTACCCCGGGTCCCCTTTGGCCTTGGAGACGAGGCCGAGATAGTACGTCCGGCGATTCGTCGTGATGATGGCGTTGGTCACGATGCCGTGCTCCGTGGGCTTGATCATGACGTGCGGAGTGAGGGTCTCCCGAGCGCCGCTGAAGGCCGGATGCACCAGCCATCGGCTCGAGTCCCCGATAGAAACGTTCTGGATCTCCTCGCCGACGTCGAGCTCGACGTCGCAAACCCGGAGGGGCTCGCAGGTGACAATGGCCTCCGTGAGCCCGTAGGGATACTGGATGAACTCGGTCGTCCGGATGATCGGCGCCGACTGGCCCGACTTCCAGGCGCGCATCGCCGCCTGGACCTGCGGGTCGTCCGGATGGACGAGCTCACCGGCCGCCAGAGGCGGCTGGGGCTCGCTCTTCTCTGGTACCGGCGTGGCCCGGACGAGATCCTCATCGAGCGGAGGCGTCGGCGCCGCCTGCGTGGCGCAGCCGGCGAGCAACGCGAGGGCAGCCCCCAGGGCCGCCCGAGCCGCGGCGCCGGAAGCGGTCCGGCTCAAAGCTGCTTGGTCCATCGGATCTCCCTCACGTACAGCCCGAAGGGGTTCACCTGGATGGCGTCGGCCGTGGCGGGCGGCACCGTCTCCACCGCCAGCACGGCCTCCCAGTTGCTCCTGCCGAGCAGCGTGCCGTCGAGGCCTCTCTGCTCCTCGTTCCAGCGCACTTGCCACGATCGTTCGGAGAGCTGAAGAAGGCTGATGACGGCCGGGAGGACGGTGTACGTCTTCGCAATCTCGAAGGGGTTGTTCGCCCGGTAGTGGTCATCGAGGAACGCCCGCGCGGAGCCCCGTGCGTATGCATAGACCTGATCGAGACCCCGCTTCATCGCAACGCGGTCAGTCATCACTCCGCGTGTGCCGCGAATGAACGCGGCGAGCTGGTAGCGCACGATCCGTTGGTCTGTCGGGCGCCCCGCGGCTTCCGCAGGCTTCACCGCGGTCGCCGCGCCGAGGGCGTCGACCTCGACGACGTACGGGACCGTCTTGTGCTGCAGGCTCAGCGCCACGAGACCGCCGCCCAGCACGCCCGCCAGCGCCATCTCCGCGACCGCCGTGATCTGCCACCAGCGACGCGCCTGGACCAGATCGAGATAGCGATCGTTCCATTCGCGCCGAGCCTCGACGTACGGGTTCAAATCCTTCATCACTCGACTCGCTCGAAGCGCCTCGCAGTCCAAATGTCGTGCCACGGCGCGAAGTGAAAGCTAAGTACGGACCAATTCGACCGATTGGGGGCGCGTGTCGAGGAAGTGAGAGGCGGCGAGCGCGGCAAAGTGCAGCGCCCAGTATGCAATCTGCAGCAAGCAGCGGTCACTTCAAACGCGCGTCATGAGGTCGATCAATAAGAACGCTGCTCATGCGGACCCACGCGGGCCCCCTGTCCCTGCCACCGTTGCATCTTGCGGTGGAGGGTCCCACGGTTCATGCCCAGCCTCCTCGCGGCGGCGGTCAAATTGCCACCCGCCGTCTCGATGACGCGGAGGATGTGGCGGCGCTCCATTTCGGCGAGTGAGAGGGATCTCTCGTCCGTCACCGCGGCCAGCGGCTTGCGGAACAGGAGGTTTTCCGGCAAATCCTCCACGTCGATCGTCGACCCCGGCGAGAGTATCATCAGCCGCTCGATGGTATTCGCGAGTTCGCGGACGTTTCCGGGCCACGCGTAACCCTGGAGAACCCGTATCGCCTGAGGAGTCACCTTCTTCTCACCTAGCCCGCGGCGCTGCAGCAGGCTCAGAAAGTGTGTCACGAAACGTGGGATATCTTCGGGTCGCTCGCGCAGCGGAGGCAGCGTGATGCGGATGACGTCGACCCGGTGCAGCAGGTCTTGTCGGAGCCGACCCGCCCGCACCAGATCGTCGACATCGCGGTTGGTGGCCACGATGACGCGGACGTCTACTGTGATCGTTCTCACCCCACCCACCCGGCGCAGCTCACCATGATCCAGCACCTTGAGGAGCTTCGACTGCATCTCCGGCGACATCTCGGCGAACTCGTCGAGGAACAGCGTGCCGCCGTCGGCCAGCTCGAAAAGCCCGGGCTTCTCGCCCACCGCCCCGGTGAACGCGCCTCGCTCGTGCCCGAAAAGCTCGCTCTCCAGGAGCTGATCCGCCACTGCCCCGCAGTGGAGGTCGACGAACGGCTTGGCGCAGCGGCCGCTCAACGAATGGATCGTGCGTGCAAGCAAACCCTTGCCGGTCCCGGATTCGCCGAGGATGACGACCCTCCCGTCCGCAGATGCGATCTGCTGTGTCATCTCGAGAACGGCGCGGATCGTCGGACTTTCGCCCACGAAGTCCGACATTCCAACCGGGGCCAGCATGCGCCGCAGGGCCACATTCTCGCGCCGCAAGCGCAGGTGATCGACCGCGCGGCGCAGGGTTTCCTCGATGAGCGCAGGCTCCGTCGGTTTGCAGAGGTAGTGGAACGCGCCGTATTTCATGGCAGTGACGCAGTCGTCGTAGTCGGGTTGGCCAGTGAGGATCACGACCTCACACGGCCAGTCGGCTTCACGGATGCGCTTCAGCGTCTCGAGCCCCCCCAGGCCCGGCATCCGGATATCGAGCAGCACGACGTCGAAGGCGCGCTCTGCGAGACGGTCGAGCGCGGCCTCTCCGCGCGGCAAGCACTCGACCTGGTGACACGCGCCGGTCAGGCGCCTTTGCATGACGAGGCGGAACGCGGCGTCATCGTCCACGACGAGAACTGTCATCGGACGGCCGTTCGAGGGAGACCGGTGATTTTCGTTCATCGCTCTGCCGGCAGCTCGACGGTGACCGTCGTCCCCTGGCCCGCTCCCGGGCTCGTGATCGTGATCGTACCTCCGTGCTGTTCAACCATGGCCTGACAGATCGCCAGCCCTAGTCCGACGCCCTTGCCGACCTCCTTCGTGGTGTAGAAGAGGTCGAAGACATTGGGGAGGTTCTCCGGTGGGATCCCACGTCCAGTGTCCTGGACGGTCACGATCACGCGTCCCGGACTCGCCACGTCAGGCTCAAGGCGAGCGGTGATGTCGATGCTGCCCGGCCCTTCGAGGGCGTCCAGAGCATTGCTCAGGATGTTGAGCACAACCTGCTTGAGCATCACCGCGTCCGCTTGGACGCGGAGGGGTACGTCCACAGGCCACACCGTGAGCTGCTTTCCGCTCGTGGCCGCCGCTGTCGACACCAGCGCCACCGCCTCGGCGACGACCTGCGGTACGTCGACGGACTCGAACGCCGGTTTCCGCTCGCGAACGTAGTCGAGGAGACGTTCTACGATGCTGGCTGCTCGGCGAAGCTCGGAGTGGGCGTGCTTGAGAAGTGAGGGGAACTCTTCGAAGCCGGACGTGAGCGCTTCTGGGGCGGCTGCCTGTTCTCTCATCTCGGCGATGAATCCGACCGCGTTCTGGAGAGGATTCCGTAGTTCATGCGCGAGACCGGCCGCCAGTCGGCCCGCGAGAACGAGCTTCTCGTGTCGCAACACCGCGGCCTTCGAGAGCCGCACGTCGTGATATGCGCGCGCATTGGCCATCGCGAGGGCAGCGAGATCGGCCAGGCCCTGGGCGAGCTCGATGTCGGCCTCTGAAAAGACTCGGCCCGTCATCCCGGTGACGGCCAATGTCGCGATGAGGCCAGCTTCGGAAGGCAGCGGGACCGCCAGCACAGCTCGGTCCTGCACGGTCTCGTGAGATCTATGCTCCTCACTCCAGTGGGGCAAGCGGGGGTCGTTGGTGAGATCCGGAGTCCAGAAGGTCACTGCCTCGGAGGCCACCTTTCGGACAAGGCTTGAAAACCGTCCCGGGAGCTCCTGCCGAACGACCGGCGCGCCTCGTGAAGAGGCGATGATCAGGTGGTCGGGGTTCGCCCACACCGTGCAATCCCAGCCGTCAACCAGTGGAATCACGCTGTGCACGAGCCGTTCGCAGACGACGGAGACATCCCGGGTCTTCGTCAGCATCTCGGCAAGCCGGGACATCTCTGCCGCACCGTGCTGGCGCTGCCGGCTCTCCGCCTCTGCGCGCGCACGCATCAACAGCGGGGTGGCTTCGGTCGCGATGATCTCGGCTTGTTGAATGTCGTCGTCGGAGTAGGGTCGGTCGGATGGCCGAGCGAGAGTGATCGCTCCGATCGCTTCGGTTTCGAACAGGAGCGGCACGGAGAGAGCTGCCACCGGAGTCCATGTCTTCATCGCGTCGGCGAACATGTCGGAGATCCGTACCGGGGACGCGGCGTAATCGGTGGTCACGAACGGCATGCGC
>Ga0209590_10000470_pt1 | contig 13300 bp, 9 predicted proteins | sample CZO8metaG_FD_188353 | JGI IMG/M metagenome (GOLD analysis project Ga0209590, IMG submission 188353) | Vadose zone soil microbial communities from the Eel River Critical Zone Observatory, Northern California, USA - CZOApr15con1.8 metaG... | ecosystem: Environmental > Terrestrial > Soil > Vadose...
CGCGTGCAGCTGCCGATCGGCAGCTGCACGCGCTGCGTGCTGCGGCCGTGCTGCGTCGTGATCGTCAGACCGGCATCGTGCGTGAGCACAAAGCGATCCGGATCCTTCGGATCCCACCAGATGTCATGGTTGTCGCCGCCCCAGTTGACGCTGCGGAACGTCTGGCCGCCGTCGACCGACTGGAAGAACGAGCTGTTGGAGACGAGGATCTCGTCCTCGTTGGCCGGTGAAACGGCGAGGTGGATGTAGTAGCCCGCGCGCCCGATCAGCTCGCGGGACCAGTTCACCACGCGCCAGCTCGTGCCGCCGTCGTCCGATCGCCAGACCGATCCCTGGTCCTTCGTTTGAATCAGCGCGTAGACGCGGTTCGAATCCGACGGCGCCACGGCGACGTCGATTTTGCCGAGCGCCAATCGCGGCAGGCCCGCCGCCTCCACCTTGGCCCACTTCGCGCCGCCATCGTGCGAGACATAGACGCCGCTGCCCGCGCCGCCGCTCAGCATCGCCCAGGGATGCATCTCGACCTGCCACGTGCCGGCGAAAAGCGTCCGCGGGTTCTTCATGTCCATCGACAGACCCGAGCAGCCCGTGTTCTCGTCGACGAACAGCACGCGCTCCCATTTCAGACCGCCGTCGGTCGTGCGGAACACACCGCGCTCCTGCTGCGCGCCGGTGAGGCGGCCGATCGCGCATGCGAAGACGATGTCCGGGTTCGTCGGGTGCACGAGGATGCGTCCGATGCGCCCCGTCTCGTCCAGGCCGGCGTGGGTCCACGTCTTGCCGGCATCCATCGACTTGTAGATGCCGTCGCCGATCACGTCGCTGTCGCGGATCGCCCACGCCTCGCCGGTCCCGGCCCAGACGATGCTCGGATCCGACGGGGCGACGGCGAGCGCGCCGATCGCCGCCACCGGCATGCTGTCGGCCACCGGGACCCAGCGGATGCCGCCGTCAGTCGTCTTCCACACGCCGCCCGACGCGGCGCCAGCGTAATAGATCGACGGATCGCCCGGCACGCCGGCGATCGACGCGACGCGGTTGCCGACGACGGGGCCGAGGAAGCGGAAGGATAAGGCATCAGCGGGCGGGCCGCCGCCGCCGCGGCGTTGCGCGCTGACTCCCGCCATGCACGAGATCGCGAGGGCGGCTGCGGCTGACAGATGTCGCACTCTCATAGCGCCCCATTGTAGGTGTCAGACACCGGGTCCAGCCTACCGGTGTCTGACACCGGGTAGGCGCTACTCCGTTCGCAGCGTAACTGAAGGATCGACCCCCGCGGCGCGGCGGGCCGGCAGGCCGCAGGCGGCAAGCGCGACGGCGAAGAGGATCGCCGTCGCCAGGCCGAAGCTCACGAGGTCGAAGCCGCTGACGTGGAACAGCAGACTGCTCAACACACGCGCGCTGGCCGCGGCGGCCGCGAGCCCGACGGCCGCGCCGACGATGAACAGCGCCGCGCCGCGGCGCATGACGAGCCCGACGATTTCGGTGCGCCGCGCGCCGAGCGCGAGCCGGATTCCGAATTCGCGACGCCGCTGCCCCACTCCACACGCAATCACACCGTAGACGCCGATGCTCGCGAGTACAACCGCCATCGACGCAAACGCCGCGAGCAGCGTCGTCTGCAGCCAGCGCTGGGCGAGCGAGCGAGCGACGACCGCTTCGAGCGTGCGCGCGTCGTAGATCGGCTGCTCGGGATCGACCGAGCGGATCGCGGCTGCGATCGACTGCGCCAGCGCCGCGGGATCGGTCTCGGTTCGTACGACGAGGGCCTCGCGATCCTGAGCAAATTGCCTGTAGCTCCAGTAAATCTGTGGCCGTCCGTCCTCGTCGAGCCGTTCGTGCCGGACGTGTCCGACGACGCCGACGATCGTCACCCAGGGCTGGCTCGAAATCGGCGGGCGGAAGCGCCGCCCGATCGGCGACGCGCCTCCGAAGATCGTCTTCGCGGCGCGCTCGTCGATGATCCCCACCGGCGGCGCATCCTCGCCGTCGGCGTCAGTGAAGGTGCGCCCGCTGATCAGCGGAATCCCCAGCGTGCGGAAATAGTCGGGCGTCACCGGCCGGATATCGGCCTGTATCTCGGTGCCGGGCGTGGCGCGCGTACGATCGATGCCTTCGAACTCGATACCGGCCGTCTGCGCGCCGCCGGCGAGCGGCAGCCGGTTCACCATGCCGGCCGCGACGACGCCGGGCAGCGCCTCCACGCGGTCGAGGACGCGGCGCATGAACGCCGCGACCTCGCGGTCGTTTCGATACTTCGTCCGCGGAATCGCGAGGTGCACGCTGTAGACCCGCTCAGGGTTGAACCCCGGGCTCACGCGCTTCAGCTCGGCGAAGCTGCGCGTCAAGAGGGTCGCGCCGACGGCCAGCCAGAGCGTCGCCGCGATCTGGACGACGACCAGCAGATCGCGTGTGCGAGCGCGCCGGCTGCCGCCAGTGACGCCGCGCGACAGGTCCGCCGTGACGGCCACCAGCCCGCCGCGCGCCGCCTCGAGCGCCGGCCACGCGCCCACGAAGACCGTGATGGCCGTCACCATCGCGACGGCAAAGGCGAGCACCGGCAGCTGCAGACCGATGTTCTCCGCGCGCGGCAGATCGGCGGGCAGCAGCGGCGTAACCGCGTCGATCGACCACGCGGCCACGACGAGGCCGAGCGCGCCGCCGATGGCGAGCAGCGGCACGAGTTCCGCGATCGATTGTATGACCAGCCGCGCGCGAGCGGCGCCGAGCGCCGCGCGCACCGCCAGCTCGCGCTGCCGCGCGAGCGCCCGTGCGAGCAGCAGGTTCGCGAGGTTCGCGCACCCAATCAACAGCATCGCCAGCACCGCCGCGAGCAGGATGTAGAGCGGCGTGCGGACGGTGGCCACGACGTCGCTGAGCATGGGCGCCACGGCGGCGCCGATCCCGGTGTTCTCTTTCGGATGGTCGCGCGCTATTTGTGCCGCGATGACGTCCATCTCGGCGCTCGCCTGCGCGAGCGTCACCCCCGGCTTGAGGCGCGCGACCGCGAGATACGAGTAGTTCTGCCGGTTCACCAGCTCGTTCGGATCGAAGGTGAGCGGCGTCCAGATCTGATAGTCACGGCTCGGATACGCGAACTCGGGGCCCATGACGCCGACGACGGAGTGGGGCTCGCCGCTCAGGGAGATCGACTGGCCCACGATCGCCGGATCGCCTCCAAAGCGGCGGCGCCAGAGACCGTAACTCAAGATCGCGACGCGGTCGTGGCCGATCTCGTCCTCATCTTCGGTGAACGCGCGTCCGAGGAGCGGCGACACACGGAGGACCGGAAGGAGATTCGCCGCGATCCGCGCACCGAAGAGCCGCTCCGGCTCGCCGCCCTGGCCAATCAGGTTGAAATTCGCGATCGCGCGCACTGCGCCGATGTCCTCGAACACATGGTTGCGCGCTTTATAGTCGTAGACATTCGCCATCCCGACGTAGGCCCGCGGCAGGCCGCGGCTCGGGGCGGTCGACCAGATGTTCACCAGGCGGTCCGGATCGCCGTACGGCAGCGGGCGCAACAGGACACCGTAGACGACGCTGAACATTGCGGTGGTCGCGCCGATGCCGAGGGCCACCGTCAGGATCGCCGCGACCGCGAAGCCTGGCGCGCGCCCCATCAGGCGCACGCCGTACTTCAGATCCTGCCAGGCGTTCGACAGCCACATGACGCCGCGCGCGTCGCGCGATTCTTCGATCAGCTGCGTGACGGGACCGAACTCGCGGCGCGCCGCCTCCCGGGCGGCTTCCGGCGTCATGCCGCGGGCGAGGTTCTCGTCCACGAGGTGCTCGAGGTGTTCGCCGATCTCGTCGCCGAGCTCGTGATCGACGGCGTCGGATCGCATCAACGCACGAGCGCGCATCCGAAGACTCTGCAACCAGCGCATGGCGTCACGCTGCCTTTCCGACCACGACGTGAACCGCGGGGCGCGCCCGGCACGCGACGCGATCCTGCGTTGCGTCTGTTGCAGCCCTTGCGTTCGATGTCGTCGTCACGCGGTTCGTACCACGAGCGTGATCGCGGCGGCGAGCCGCTCCCACGAGGCCAATTCGCGCTCGAGCTGCTTCCGGCCGGCCTTGGTGAGCGCGTAAAACCTGGCGCGGCGCTTCTGCTCCGACACGCCCCACCTCGCCGTGATCCAGCCCTGATGCTCGAGGCGCTGCAGCGCGGGATAGAGCGATCCCTGCTGCACCAGGAGCACGTCGTTGGAGAGCTGGCGGATGCGCCGGGCGATCGCCCAGCCGTGGCGCGGCTCGAGAGCGAGCGAGGTGAGGATGAGCAGGTCCAGGGTGCCCTGGACGAGGTCGACAGGCTTCATGGCTATGATTATCTACAGCAGCTGCTGTAGATAATCAAGGGGACTAGGGACTAGGGATTAGGGATTAGATTAGGGATTAGGGATTAGGGATTAGCTACCCAGTCCCTACCGAAACAGGTTCTTGACCACAAACCACACGTTTGCGGGACGCTCCGCCAGCCGCCGCATATACCACGCGAACCAGTATTCGCCGTACGCGATGAGGACGCGCACGGGACGTCCGGCCTTGACGAGCCGCTGCTGCAGCGGCCGCTGGATCCCGTAAAGCATCGCGAATGCGTACGCCGATGTCGAAACGCGGTGTTCGTCGATGAACGCGGCGAGGCGATCGGCCAGGCGCGCATCGTGCGTCGCGATGTGCAGGAGGCCGCCGGCGCGACGCGCATCGTCGGCGAGCAGGCGGCAGGCAAGCGTGTAGAAGTTCTCGTCGACGTCCGCTTTCTTCGGGTACGCGATGGACGCAGGCTCGAGGTAGGCGCCCTTCACCAGGCGGATCGCAGACCCGAGCGGCACGAGCGTCTCGACGTCCTGCGCAGTGCGATACAGGTACGCCTGCAGCGCGATGCCGACGCGCGCCGAGCGCGCGCGTGAGCGGCGAAAAAGATCGAGCGTCGGATCGACGTACGGCGAGCCCTCCATATCGATCCAGACGAAGTTGGCGGTCTGCTCTGCCCGATCCACGAGCTGCCGCAGATTCGTGAAGCAGAGCTCCGCGTCGAGATCGAGACCGAGCTGCGTCGGCTTCACCGAGATCTGCGCGTCGAGGCCGGCGGCCCGAACCCTGTCGAGCGCGTCGAGATAATGCCGCGTGACCTCCGCGGCATCCTCGACGCGCGTCAGGTTCTCGCCGAGCCTGGTGAAGATGGTCGCGATCCCCTGCCTCTGCTGCGCCGCCGCGGCGGCCATCGCCTCCTCGAGCCGCTCGCCGGGCATGAAGGTGGAGACGGACCGCCGTACGAACGCCGTTTTCGTCGCCCTTTCGCGTAACCAGGCATTTGTGGACGCGGCAAGGAGAAACTTCCGGGCGAGGCTCACTGGGTGTAGGCTAACAGGACTCCCGGCCCGATCCCAACCTATGAACCTTCGTGTCTGCTCGTGGCAGGGTCTGCTTTCGCTCTCCGTTGTGGGGGGGGTTGTCGCTAGCCTGTCAGGCCAGTCCAGCGTCGATCTGCACGGCACCGCCCAAGTCGGCGACCGGCGGCCCGCGCCCGATACTGTGGTCTGGCTGGACGACCAGGACGCGCCGGGGCGGCCGCGGCCGGGCCGGGTCGTGCTCGATCAGCGCAATCTGAGCTTCAGCCCTCGCGTGCTGGTGGTGCCTGTCGGCACGACCGTCGACTTCCCGAACAACGATCGTGTGTTCCACAACGTGTTCTCGTTCCGCGACGGGAAGCGGTTCGATCTGGGATTGTACCCGGTGGGCGCGCTGCGGCGCGTGAGGTTCGACCAACCCGGGCTCAGTCGCATCTTCTGCAACATTCACCCGAACATGGCGGCGTACGTGATGACGGTGGACTCGCCGTACTTCGCGCGCGCCGACGAGGAGGGCGCCTTCACCATCGCCGACGTGCCGGCAGGCACGTACAAATTTCGAGCGTGGCGGCCCGGCGCCATCACCGAGCTCACGGGCACGTGGGCGTCAACCGATCGGTCTCTGAGCATCACATGGCCATGAGACCGCTCGGGCCGTTCTCGCTTCGGCGTTGCTGCAAAGGCCCTCGTTGCTTCAAACCTTCGGGGCAATCTGGCAGACTCGAGCGCTACACAACCGTGAGAACGGCTCTCGCCGTGACGACCTGTGTCGCGTGCATGCTGCCGTCGCGTCTGGCGCACGGCCAGACGTTCACCACCGAAGCGGCGCTCACTGCCGGCTACTCCACCGACGACGTAACGGCGGCGGCCGTGCAGGCCCGCGCGTTTGGCGACCTGAAAGGCGGGGTTCGGGTCTTCGGCGAAGCCTCATGGGCCAGGTCGTCGGACGACGACAACGATGCTTTTACGGCGGCGTATCCCTACGGCAACCGCGTCGAGGTCATCGAGGCCTATGCCGAGCGGATGTTTCGGCCGCGCGAGGCGATCGCCGGCATTCGCGCGGGCCGCTTTCGTACGCCGTTCGGGATCTACAACGCCAGCGACCATGCGTACAGCGGCTTTCTCCGCCCTCCCCTTCTTCGCTACGACGAGTACTCGGGCGTGTCGAATTCCTTCCTCGAGCACGGCGCCGACCTGGTCATCGGCGTGCCGCGTCTCACCGTCGAAGCGGCGCTCGGCGTGCCGGCCGATGTCGGCCCTTCAGTCCGGCGTTCCGGCCTGGATTCAGTGATTCGCGTCCAGAGCTACTACGGTCCGCTGATCGCCGGCGTCAGCCACATCCGCACGTCGCCCCTCCGATCGGCGGAAGTGGATCATGGCCGGGCCGACTTCACCGGCCTCGATCTGCGGTGGACGCACAACGGTATTCAAATGCGCGGCGAGTGGATGACCGGCCATCCTTCCGTGGGCACGACGACTACGGGCTGGTACACCGATGGCTTGATACATCTCGCGGTGATGGGACCGGTGACAGGCGTGGCGCGCCTCGAGCGGCTCGGGACCGAAGAGCCAGCCGAGCGGTTGTCTGCGACTCGCCAGACCATCGGCGCACGCGTCCGCGTTGTCGGCGGATTCTCCCTGAGCGTGAACCTCGTGCACCGGGAGGGTGACCTGAAGGAATATCCTCCAACCTCTCTCGACGTCGGACTCACATGGTCCCGGCGTCATAGCCAATGACCCCCACCGAAGCGCCCACCGCACCGACCTGGCTGCGATTTCAGCTCGGCCTGGAAGCCCAGGTGGCGCTGGCCGTCACGCTGGTCGTCGCCTTTGCGCTCGGAGCGGCGCTCGTTATCGCGTCACGCGTCGTCACCGCCGGATCGCTCGACCGCGCGTCGAACGATCTCGCGGCCGCCCGATCGGCCTTCTACCGCCTCCAGGACGATCGCTCCGAGTTCGCCGCCGCGCAGGCCATGCTTGTGACAGCGCTGCCCGTGTTCCGCGCGCACATGACCGACTCTCGTCTGTCCGGCGACACCGCCACGATGGAGGTCATGGCCGATGAATACCGCCAGCAGCTCAAGGCCGCGTTCTTCATCGTGACCGGCGCCGACGGCCGCTGGACGGCACGGTCCGGATGGCCCGCCGGCGTCGCCGCGCCGCCCACACTGGACCGGATGATTGCATCCGCCGCCCGCGGCCAGCCGCAGCGGGATGTCGGGGAAGTGGGCGATCGTCTGTTCCTCGTCGTCTCCGAGCCGGCACGGTTTGCGGAGGAAACGTTGGGGACGCTGACGGTAGGGTACGCGCTCGACGACGCGGTCGCGCGACAACTGGCGCAGGTCACGCACTGCGAGGTGAACATCGCCATCGGTCGCCGCCTCGCCGCGAGCAGCCTGGCAGGCGGCGAGCGCACCGCTCTGGCCGGCCAGCTCGCGGTGAACGAGCCGGTTGTGCTCGGCGGCGCGCCGCCGGTGGAACGCCTCGGCGCCGGCGAATATGTGGCCGCTACGTTTGCGCTGTCGCCCGCGCACGCGCCGGACGCAGCCGGCCGCCTGGTGCTCCTCCAGGACTGGGCGCCGATCCGGCAGTACATCGACCAACTCCGGCGCCAACTGTTTGCCGCGGGCTTGGCCATCTTCGCCGTTGCGCTCGCCGGCGGCCTCGTGTTCGCCCGCCGCGTCAGTCGCCCGTTGCACGACATCGCGGCCGCCGCGGGCGATATCGCCTCCGGCAACTGGTCGCGCCAGGTGCCCGTTCGCGGCAGCGCCGAAGCGATGACGATGGCGCGCGACTTCAACGCGATGACGACGAGCCTGCGCCACTGGTACGACGAAGCCAAGCGGCGCGACGACGACCTGCGCCAGGCGCAGAAGATGGAGGCGATCGGTCGTCTGGCCGGTGGCATCGCGCACGATTTCAACAACCTGCTCACGGCCATGCGAGGGTACGCCGAGCTGGTGATGTTCCAGATGAAGCCGACAGATCCGCACCGAAGCGATCTGGCGGAGATTGTCGCGGCGGCCCAGCGCGCTGCCGAGCTGACCAAGCAGCTGCTCGCGTTCAGCCGGCGTGAGGCGGTCACACCGGGCGTTCTGGCGCTCGATCGTCTCGTCGCCACCGCCGAGCAGATGCTGCGCAGCATCGTCGGCGAAGCCGTCCAGGTGCTCACCACAATCGAGCGCGACGTCGCTCCGATCCGCGGCGATCGCGGCCGGATTGAACAGGTGATCCTGAACCTGGTGGTCAACGCGCGTGATGCGATGCCGAGAGGCGGCATTCTGCGGCTCGGTCTGGCCAACGTCGCCGTCGCCGACGCGCCGCCCGACGTCCAGCACCTTCCGGCCCTCGGCCGATACGTCTGCCTGTCGGTCGCCGACACCGGCCACGGCATGGACAAAGTGACGGCATCGCGCATTTTCGAGCCGTTCTTCACGACGAAGGAATCGGGACAGGGGACCGGCCTGGGGCTGGCGATCGTGTACGAAATCGTGCAGGACCTCGGCGGCATGATCGCAGTGGACACGGAAATCGGCCGCGGGACCACGTTCCGCGTATACCTGCCGCAAGCCGTGGAGGGCGCGGCGTCCGAGCCGCGCGCGGTGGAGCTGAAGCCGAACACCGCGTCACTGGGAGGATCGGAAACCGTGCTGATCGCCGAGGACGATCAGCGGCTCGGCGTCCTCATAGGCAAGACGCTGCGCCAGGCGGGATACACGGTGCTGCAGGCGTCTCACGGAGAAGAGGCGCTCGAAATCGCGCGCGGGCATCGCACACCGATCCACCTGCTGATCGCCGACGTCGTCATGCCCGACATGAACGGCTGCGTGCTGTCGCAGCGCGTCGCGTCCCTGCGAACCGAAACGCGCGTGCTCTTCATGTCGGGATACGCCGACGACGCGGTGCTGCGGTACGGTCTCGACACCGCGACCGCGCATTTCATCCGGAAGCCCTTCTCGATGGACGGGCTGATGTTCAAGATGCGGGAAACGCTGCAGAATTCAGCCTGATCAGACTCCTCTGATGAGCCCGCCGTCGACCGCCACCGACGTCCCGGTGACATAGGATGCGGCATCGGACAGGAGGAACGCGCCGACCCGGCCGGAGTCGTCGGGCGCGCCGTAGCGGCCGATCGGGATCGTCGCCGCGCCGCGCTTCTGCTGCTCGTCGAGCGCGATCCCCGCTTTCTTCGCGGTGATCTCGTCGAGCTGCCGCAGGCGATCGGTCGCGATACGCCCCGGGACGAGCGTGTTGACGCGGATCTTCTCGGGCGCGAGCTCGAGCGACAGCGTCTTGACCAGCGACGTCACGCCGGAGCGCATGACGTTGGAGAGCGCCAGGCTGGGAACCGGCTCCTTGACTGTGGACGATGTGCCGACCAGAATGGCGCCGCCGCCGCGCGCGCGCATCGACGGCACCACGAGCCGCACCGTACGAATCACGCTCATCAACAGCAGGTCGAACGCCGCCTGCCACGCGGCATCGTCGAAGCCGAGCGCCGTGCCGGCAGGCGGCCCGCCGGTGTTCGCGAACAGCAGGTCCACGCCGCCGAATTGTTTGAGCGTCGCCGCGTGCCATTGCGCGATCGCGTCGGCGTTGCTGAGATCGGCGGCCACGGCGATCGCCTGCCCGCCGGTCTCGCGGTTGATTGTGTCTGCGGCGCGTGTGATCGCGTCGCGATCGCGGGACGCGATCACGACTTGCGCCCCCTCGCCCGCCAGCGCCTTCGCGACCGCGAACCCGAGCCCCTTGCTCGCGCCGCCGACCATCGCCACTTTGTTCTTCAGTCCAAGGTCCATTGCATCACCCGCTCCAGTGCGTCGCGCGTCGTCTGATCGAGGGTGGCGCCGGGCGCGCGGATCGCCGCGTGCGCGATCGCGCCGCGCCGCCGCAGCACCTCCTTGCGGATGGCCATGCCGATGCCTTCCTGAAACTCGAACCGCATCAGCGCCACCTTCCGGTAGAAGACATCGGCGGCTTCCTCGATCTGGCCTTCGCGGAACAGCTGGACGACCTGCACCAGAATCGCCGGGAACGCGAAGCCGGTCATCGCGCCGGCGGCGCCGGCCATCAGCTCTTCGAGCAGGAACACGCCGCCCAGGCCGCCGAAGATGCGGACGTCGAAATCAAGCGTCTGTTCGAGGATGCGGGTGATCTTGAACGGCGTCGGCGGATCCTCCAGCTTGACCGTCCGCGCGGACGGCACGTCCCGCGCGATGCGCGCCAGCAGCGCCGGCTCCATCGCGTAGCCCGAGATCGGCGGATAGTCCTGGATGACGACCGGCAGGTCGATGGCCCAGGCGAGGTCGGCGAAATGCTTCGCGACCGCGTCGGAGTTGATCTTCGTCATGCGCGGCGGGCTGATCATGACGGCCGCGGCGCCCGCCGCTTTCGCGCGGCGCGTGAATTCGAGGCAGGGATGCAGACCGTCCGCGGTCGCGCCGGCCACGACCGGGACGCGGCCGTTCACGTGCGTCAGGACAGTGTCGAGGACGCAGTCACGTTCGGCATCGGTCAGCCGCGCGACTTCGCTCGTCACGCCAAGCGCCGTGAAACCGTTGACGCCGTCGTCGAGAAACAGGTCGATGACGCGCTTCAGGCTCTCGAAATCGCAGTCGCCGGCAGGATCGAAGGGGGTCGGAAGAACGGAAAACACGCCGCCGAAGACGCTCATCGAGCGCTATGGTAGCTCAGTCAAGCGGGGGTCGGAGTCGGGTCGGAGTAAGTCCGACCCCGGTCTGGCAGCTCAATCGAGCGGGGTCGAGCAGCGCGCGAATCTCCCGCCACAGCCTCGCCAGCCGGCACGGTTTCGCGAGAAACGCGTCGAACCCGACGGCCCTCGCCTGCTCGCGCGCCATCGGGAGGCCTGACAGCCCGATGATCGGGATGTGTGCGGTTGACGGCGCCCCCTTGAGCCGCTTCAATGCCGTCCAGCCGTCGAAGCGCGGCATCACCATGTCCATCACAATCACGTCCGGCGGGCGGAGGTTCGCCTGGTCGATCGCCCGGCCGCCGTCGCAGGCCGTGCGGACGGTGCAGCCTTCGTGCTCGAGGTACGCGCTGAACATCGCACGAATGTCCCGGTCGTCATCGACAATCAGCACGTCGACCTTGGCGCAGCGGCCGGTCACGATCGAGATGTGCGGTGGCTGTTCGATCATCAACGCCATTAATGATTGCATCAATGGTGCCGGCGAAAGTCGGCCGAAAACGGCCGCACTCCCGAGGTGTCGTTACAGATTTGAACGCCAGCTGACAAACGTGTACGTGGCTTGGCATCCGGCTTGACCTCCAGGAGGGCACGCGCATGGACGAGCTTACGCTGCCCGCCGCCTCCCCGGGCCCCCCACCGGCCGCTTCGACGTCCGCAACCCGCCGCCCCAGTCGTCGTCCTGAGCGCCGCGATCTTTGTGATTCGTGAAGGCGTCGCTCTGTTTGCGCCGCTTCTCGTCGGCGTGCTGCTCGCGTACGCGCTCGAGCCGTTTGTCACCCTGTTCGCGAAGTGCCGCCTCCCGCGTCCTCTTGCCGTGATCGTGGTGTGCGCCCTGATTGTCGCCGTCCCATCATGGTGACGATCAAGGCTGCAGCGGATTACATCGAGCCGCTGCAGCCCCTTGGTGAATTGCTCGGACGTTAGCCGTTGGCAGGCTTTACCGTTACGAAGATGTCGCTGCCCTGACGGTTGATCAGGAGCAGCGTCGGCTTGTCGCTGGCTTTCTTCAGCGCCGACTTCAGCTCGTCGATCGACGTGACCGTCTGGCGGTTGACTTCCTGAATGACGTCGCCCTCCAGGATGCCGGCAGCCGCCGCGCGGCCGTCGGGGTTGACGTCTTCCACGATCAGCCCCTTCATGTCCTTCGGCACGCGCGCCCGGGCCGCCAGCTCCGGCGTCAGCGGCGCCACCGAGACGCCGAGCGCCGTCTTGTCGGCGGTGCCCGGCTCGCTGTCGCTGCCGCGGCGCGCGGTTTTCGCCGGGTTCGCTTCGTCAAGCTTGACGCTCAGTTTCTTCTCGCTGCCGTCGCGCAGGATGACGAGCTCCGCCGTCGAGCCCGGCCCGGCTTCCGCCACGCGGTTGCGCAGCGAATTCGTGTCGTGTACCGCCTGGCCGTTGAACGACTGGATCACGTCGCCGCGCTTCACGCCGGCCCGTTCCGCCGCGCTGCCGGGCGACACTGAGCTGACGATGACGCCGTGCGCCTCCTTCAGGCCGAGGCTCTCCGCCAGTTCCGACGTGACGCCCTGCACCGTGACGCCGAGCTGCGACCGCGTGACCTTGCCCTTGGTGCGCAGCTGCTCCATGACGCTCTTCGCCATGTTCGACGGAATGGCGAAGCCGATGCCGATGTTGCCGTCGTTGCTGGAAAGGATCTGCGAGTTGATGCCGACCAGCTCGCCCTTCGTGTTCACGAGCGCGCCGCCCGAGTTGCCGTGGTTGATCGGCGCATCGGTCTGCAGGAAGTCCTCATAGCCGCCGTCGCCGACGGTCGTGGACCGCCCCTTCGCGCTGATGATCCCCATCGTTACCGTCTGGCCGACGCCCAGCGGGTTGCCGACCGCGAGCACGACGTCGCCCACCTTCACCGCGTCGGAGTTGCCGACCGCGATGGGATGGAGATTCGACGCGGTCACTTTCAGGAGCGCGAGATCGCTCGGTTTGTCCGTCCCGATCAGCTTCGCGGTGAACGTGCGATCGTCGGTCATTTCGATCTTGATCTCGTCCGCGTTCTCGACGACGTGGTCGTTGGTGAGAATGTAGCCGTCAGTTGTCACGATGACGCCCGAGCCAAGCGCGCGCTGACGCGGCATCCGCGGCATGCGCGGCATGCGCTGCGGCCCTTGACCTTGACCGCGGCCGCCGAACTGGTCGCCGAAGAAGCGCCGGAACAGATCGCTCGGATCCTGCCCGTCGAACGGATCCTGGTCTTCGAAGCCGGTGGGAGAGACGC
>Ga0209590_10000472_pt1 | contig 13284 bp, 11 predicted proteins | sample CZO8metaG_FD_188353 | JGI IMG/M metagenome (GOLD analysis project Ga0209590, IMG submission 188353) | Vadose zone soil microbial communities from the Eel River Critical Zone Observatory, Northern California, USA - CZOApr15con1.8 metaG... | ecosystem: Environmental > Terrestrial > Soil > Vadose...
TGACGAAAAGGGTCGTGGTACCGACCTCGAGCTGCACCCTGCGGATCTCGTCACGCAGACGCGAACGAACCTTCGCATCGAGTGCCGACAGCGGCTCATCAAGAAGAAGAACCTTCGGCTTGATCGCAAGTGCGCGCGCGAGCGCCACCCGCTGCTGCTGACCGCCCGAGAGCTGATGCGCGTACTTATTGGCGTGCGCAGATAGTCCGACCAGCTCGAGCATCTCACTCGCGCGTTGGCGGCGCTCGGCGGCGCCGACCTTGTGCAGCTGCATACCGAACGCAACGTTGTTCAACGCCGTCATGTGCGGGAACAGCGAGTAGGCCTGGAACACCATGCCGATCTCGCGCTTGTTGGCTCCCAGATTCGTTACGTCATTTCCTCCGATGACCACGCGTCCGCTATCTGCCTCTTCCAGTCCGGCGACAAGCCGCAAAGCGGTGGTCTTGCCGCATCCGGACGGGCCAAGCAGAGCCACCATCTCCCCGGGAGACATGGTGAGCGTCAGGCCGTCCAGCGCGGTCGTGGCGGCGTATGCCCGGCGGAGATCCTCCAGGCGTACCTCGACTCCCCTAGCCCCGTCTCGCCGAGTGGTCGCATCGCTCATTTCACTTCACCCCAACCCGAGCTACAGACCCTGGGGCATGGCAGGCGGCCCAAAAGGCCCAGGTATCCCCGTCGGTTCGTCGCGGGCCAAGCGCTCACGGGGCCGGCCGACGAACGAAAGGATCATCAGCAAGACAAACGCAAAAAGCAGCGACGCGACCGCGACCGCAATCGACGTGCCGGCGCTGACCGATCCGACAAAAAAGATTGCGACCTGGAGGTTCTCGAAGGCCAGCAGGTTGGCGAATGTGAACTCCCCGAGGACGAGGGCGACGGCGAGCAGGCTCGCATTGAGGATCGCGCTCGACATGTTCGGCACGACCACGCGAAGCATCACGGTGCCCCATCCCGCGCCAAGGCTGCGAGCCGCCTCAGACAGGGTCTTGAGGTCGATGGCCGCCAGGCCGGCATCCAGCGTGCGGTACGTGTACGGCAGCACGAGGATGAGATAAGCGAACGAAAGCGTGAGTATCGAGTCGCTCAGGTTGGGACCGATCCATCTGTACAGCGGAACCATGCCGACGACCAGGGCGATGGCCGGCACTGTGAGGGGCAGCAGGCAGATGAATTCGACGACGCGGCTCAGGCCAGGGAGCCTCAGTCGCACCCATACCATCGTCGGCAGGAGGAGGACGAGCATCGCGACTGCGGTGATAACCGCCAACTGAAGAGAGACAGAGATCGCCGGCAGCAGTTCGGGGACTTTGGCGATGGCCGTCCATGCGTCCAGCGTGCGGGGCGCCGCCACGCCGTTGCCACGCGTGGAGAACTCGAACATCGCGCCGATCGGCACGAGGAAGAAAGCCCCCAGAACAAGGAAGACGGCGGTGCGGAAGACCTGCAGCTTGCGCCGGCGCGAGCGAGTCATGCGACACCGCCCGAGTAACGACCGTTCATCGCAGCCATCTCGAGGTTCGTCGCTGGAGCACCGCATACAAAACCATCACGACCATGACGATGAGGATCATCATCAGGGCCAGCGCTTTCGCGAGCCCGGGCTGGGCGCGACCCGTTTCGCTGGTTAGAAGGTTGCTGATCGCCAGCGGAACGACAATGCTTCCTTGCGAGATCAGGGCCTGCGCGGTGGCATAAGCGGAGAACGCGTTTGCGAAGAGGAGGAGAGTGCAGCCCAAGAATGATGGCGCCAGCAGGGGCCCGGCCACGTAGCGCCAGTAATGCCACGTGCTCCCGCCGAGGCTTTCCGTCGCCTCGCGCCACTGCGGCCGGATTCCGTCGAGCGCCGGCAGAAAGACGATCAACATGAGCGGGATCTGGAAGTAGGTGTAGACGAGGACCAAGCCGCTCAGCTCGTACAACCACACGCCCTTGGCGAAGATGTCGATACCGCGATCCACCAGGAACAGGTAAACGACGCCGGTGGTTCCGAGCGTGGCGATGAACGCAAAGGCGAGCGTCACGCCTCCGAACTGGGCGAGCACGCCTGAGGCGGAGGTCACGCTGCGCCGAAGTATCCCTCGCGGATTGCCAGTGACGACCGCGTAGGCGAGGAGCGCGCCTGCCAACGCCCCGACGACTGCGCTCACCGCGGAGATGACGAGGCTGTTCACGAGCGACTTGACGAGGTATGGCTGATTGATGGCTGTCAAGTTGGAAAAGGTGAAACTCCCGCTCTTGGTGGTGAACGAACCTGCCGCGATGATCACGGTGGGCAGCAGGAGGAACAAGCCCACGTATCCAAAGAACGGCACCACGCCTAGCCATGAAAGAGGCAGCCGCCGCCCGCCCCTGACGGGGCGAGCGGCGGCACTCACGGCAGAGATGCCGGCGGCCGTCAAGCTATGGCTGCAGACCAGTGGGAGGACACGTACGTACCCGCGGCGGTTTGCTGCGCGAAGCTTGGATAGAGTGGCGTGCCGGTCACGGCCGGCAGGGCCGCAAGGCCGGCCGCATCGATCTTTCCGGACGTCTTCATCGCGGTCTGGCGGACAGGCCGGCAAGCGCCGCTGAGATAGATGTTCTGGCCCGCATCGGAGTACAGGAACTCCTCCCAGAGCCGCGCGGCGGCGGGGTGTGGAGCGTCCTTGTTGATCGCCTGCGCGTAGCTTCCGAATAGCGACGCGTTGGCCGGCACCCAGACCTTCCAGGTCGGAACGTCCTTGACATGCGTCAATGAGTTGTAGTCCCACTGGAACAGGACGGGCGTCTGTCCGTTCTTGACGGTGGCTGCGGTCCCGATCGTAGGCACGAAATTCCCGGCCTGCTTCAGCGAGTGGAAGAAGTCGACTCCCTTGCTCACATCGTCTAGCGACCCCCCGTTGGCCACCCCGGCCATCATCACGCCGTTCAAAGCCTGGTTGGACTGGGTCGGGTCGCCGGCGAGGGCGACCTTGCTCTTGAAGCCGGAGCCGAGCAGGTCTTGTACTGAGCTGATGGTCCCGCCAGGCACCTTGGACGAGTCGTAGCCGATGGCCATGAAGCCCCCGTAGTCCGAGAACCACAGACCCGTCGACTCCTTGAGGCTGTCCGGGATATCGCCCCATGTCGCCACTTTGTATGGAGCGAATACGGACGTGTTGGCGAGGGCGACCTTCAAGCCGACGTCAACGACATCCGGGGCGCGACTCGTGCCGGACAGCTGGTTGATCGCGTCGACCTCTTGCTGGCTGCTGCCGTTGGGGTTGTCGGACGTGACATTGATCCCGTACTTCGCCGTGAAGGCGCTGATGGCAGGGCCGTAGTTGCACCAGTCTGGGGGCAGCGCGATGACGTTGAGCTTGCCTTCCGCCTTCGCTGCGGTGACCAGGGCTGACATGCCGCCCATGTCGGCGGCCGACTTCGCCGATGCGGCGCCCACGGTCGATGGGTTCGACGAGCCGCATGCTGCGACCAGCAGCAGGGACGCGACACCAACGGCAAGACCACGGATTTGATATCGCCAGCTCATTCCTCTCTCCCCAAATGACGGTTGGCCAATGCTTGTCACAGGCGCGGCTGCGACCCGTGGCGGCGTCCATGATGCTCCTGCCACAGCGACATTGCAAAGAGTCCAGGGCACCCCGACGGGTGGATTTGCGTTAAGTGAAGGTTAAGAGCCGAGGCATTATCGCGAGGAGCGGCCGCGGTAGCCCAGGCGGCGGGAAAGGTCCGCCGCCGCGTCCCGAGTGAGGCTCACAAGATCGGGCCCCCCGCCCGCCTGCAGCCTGTGGGCAGGTCCGGAAACGTCGATGGCGGCGACGACCTCGCCGTCCGTCGAGAAGACGGGCGCCGCGATCGCGTCCAGGCCGACCTCGAGCTCCTCGAACGTGCGGGCGAATCCACTTTCGCGCGCCGAGGCAAGCTGCCTTTCCAGCTCCGCGCCATCGGTGATAGAGCGCGGCGTCAGTGGCGGGAGAGGCCGGGCGAGCACTCGCTGTCGCACGGGATCCGCTGCGAACGCGAGGATCACCTTGCCGCTCGCCGTGCAGTGCACCGGAGTGCGCCGACCGAGCCAGTTGACGCTCACGAATGCGGTCGATCCGGTTGACTGCTCGATCGGCACGATCTCGTCGCCGTCGAGCACGTCCAGTGTCACCGTCTCCCCACTCGCAGCGGCCAGGGCTTCGCATACCGGGCGCGCGACGTGGCGGAGGTCGAGCTCGCCGCTGACCGCCCGCGCGAGCTGAGGCAGCCGCCGTCCGAGGCGGTACTTCGCCGTCCGCGGATCTCTTTCGACGAGCGCGTGCCGTTCCAGAGTGCCAAGCAAGCGCAGCGCCGTCGAGCGGTGCACGCCCAGCTCGCGCGCCACCTCAGCCCCCGCACGCCAGCCGTCCTGGGCGAGCAGATCGAGGATCGCGACCGCCCTGTCGACAGAGCGGATCACGCCGGCCTCGCGGTCTTCGTTGCTCACTGCGCAACACTACACGATAGCGGTATCCTTGTTGGACTCTGAGCATCAGTTGGGCGATGCGCAACAGGGAGGAGTCCGGATGAGCCGAGAAGAAGAGATCCGAGCCGGCCTTTTCGACCACACGCTTAACGGACACGCGCCGGAGGTGAAGGCTCTCACCGAGGAGGGCCTGGCTCTCGGCATGGACCCCATGGACATCCTCTTCAAGGCCCTCATCCCCTCGCTGGAGGAAGTCGGGCGCCGCTTCGAAAAAGGCGACTTCTTCGTGCCCGAGATGCTCATCGCCGCGCGCGCGATGCAGGGCGCGCTCGTCATCTTGCGTCCGCTGATCGCCGAGACCGGAGCCAAACCGGTCGGCCGCTATGTCATCGGCACGGTCAAGGGCGACATCCACGACATCGGCAAGAACCTGTGCGTGATCATGCTCGAGGGCGCGGGCTTCGAGGTCTTCGACCTGGGAGTCAACACGCCGCCCGAGAAGTTCGTGGCGGCGGTCGAGGAGCACCAGCCTGACGTCGTCGGCTTCTCCGCTTTTCTGACCACGACGATGCCGATGTTCAAGGTCAACATCGAAGCGCTGACCAAGGCGGGGCTTCGAGACAAGGTGCATATCGCGGTCGGCGGCGCTCCTGTAACGCTGGAGTACGCCAAGCACGTCGGCGCGGACAGCTACGCGCCGGATGCATCGATGGCCACCAGGATGGCCAAGGAGATCGTCGGCGATCGGAGCCAGAGCTCGCAGGGCGCCCAGGCGCTCGAGCAGGCCGTCATGAAGATCGACGAGACGCTCCGCAAGGGCTAGGCGTCTTTGGACACCGTTCTCCGCTCGCGCACACGCGAGGTCGTGATCTCGATCGACCGGCCCTTCGTCATCATCGGCGAGCGCATCAACCCGACGGGGCGCAAGGTCCTGGCCGCCGAGATGAAGGAAGGCCGCATGGACCGGGTCCGCGCCGATGCGATCGCGCAGGCCGCCGCGGGCGCCCACATGCTCGATGTCAATGCCGGCATCCCCGCCGCGGACGAGCCGGCGCTGCTGGTGGCCGCGATCAAGGCGGTCTCCGAGGTCAGCGACCTCCCCATCTGTATCGACTCGTCAGTTCTCGAGGCGCTCGAAGCCGGCCTCGCGGCGTACGACGGCAAGGCGCTCGTCAACTCGGTTACGGCGGAAGACGAGCGGATGGACCGCATCCTGCCCCTCGTCAAGAAGCACGGCGCAGCCGTGATCGCGATGGCGAATGACGAGACGGGCATCTCGATGGTGCCTCAAGAGCGAGTCGCCATCGCGCGCCGAATCCTCGATCGCGCGGCCGAGTACGGCATTCCTCGCGAGGACGTGATCATCGACCCCATAGCAATGACCGTCGCGGCCGACCCGACGTGCGGCCTGGTCACGCTCGAGACGATGCGGCTGATCCGCGACCAGCTGGGCAACAACATGACGTGCGGAGCATCGAACGTCTCGTTCGGGCTACCGGACCGCGCCACCGTCAACGCCGCATTCCTGCCTCTGGCAATGCACGCGGGCCTCACATGCGCGATCACCAACCCGCTCGTGCCCGAGGTGCGGCGGGCCGTGCTGGCGGGAGATCTCCTGCTCGGCCATGACGAGTACGCGATGCGCTGGATCTCAAGCTACCGGGCCGACCTGGCCCAGGCGTCGAAGTGATTCAAAGAAAGCTGGAAGTCACCTACCAGCCGTTCGACAGGACCACTCGCGTTCCGCCCGGCACCACCGTGTTCAGCGCCGCGCACTGGGTGGGGTTGCCGATCGACTCCACATGCGGCGGCCGCGGGACGTGTGGCAAATGCAAGGTGCGCGTGCTCGATGCCGACATGGAGGTCACCACCGCCGATCACCGCCAGCTGCGTAAGGACGAGATCGATGACGGCTGGCGCCTCTCGTGCCAGGCGCGCATCTACGAAGACCTGACGTGCGAGGTCCCGCAATTGCTGCGCGTGCCCAAGGCCGCCACGATGGGCCTGAGCCGGCTGGTCATCATCGACCCGAATGTTCGGAAGGTCTTCCTCGAGCTGGTCGAGCCCGACCTTCACGACCAGCGCAGCGACGTGGCGCGGCTGCGTGACGCGTTGACCGCCGAAGGGCACGACATGATCGCGGACGTCCCCGTGCTCCGGACGCTGCCGAAGACGATCCGCGCCGCCGAATTCAAAGTCACGGCTGTACTCGCGGGCGAACACCTGGTGGCGGTCGAGCCCGGCGACACGACCGAGGAGTGTTTCGGGGTCGCGTTCGACGTCGGCACGACGACGTTGGTCGGGACGCTCATGAACCTGCGCACAGGCATGGCCGCCGCGGTCAGCTCCACCCTCAACGGGCAGGCGCCATTCGGAGCCGATGTCATCTCGCGTATCAGCCACGCTATGAATGGCACTGAGAGTCTCGATGAGCTCAAGACCGCGGTCGTGTCGACCATGAATGGAATCCTCGACGAGCTCTATCGCGAGGCCGGCGTATCGCCCGGGCGAACCTATGAGGCGGTGGTGGTCGGCAACGTGACGATGCTGCATCTCCTGCTCGGCATCGACCCGACGCCGATATCGATGATGCCGTTCACGCCCACCTTCATGGACGCGCTCAGCGTGCCCGCGCGCGAGGTGGGACTACGGATTCATCCCGAGGGCTACATCCAGACGCTGCCCGCTCTGGGCGCGTACGTCGGAGCCGACATCGTCTCCGGTGTGCTCGCGACCGGCATCGCGCGCGAGGACAAAATTCGCGTGTTCGTCGACGTGGGTACCAATGGCGAGATCGTGATCGGGAGCAGCCAGCGCACGCTTGCCACCGCGGCGCCAGCCGGACCGGCGTTCGAAGGCAGCCAGATCAAATGCGGCATGCGCGCCACCGACGGCGCCATCGAGGGCGTGACTCTGGGCGACACGGTCGAGCTGCAGGTGATCGGCGGCGACGTGCCCGCGCAGGGGCTTTGCGGCTCCGGGTTGGTCGACGCGGTCGCGCAGCTGCTGAACGTCGGCCTGCTCGACCACTCGGGCCGTATGCTGTCGGCTGCCGAAGCCGGGGACCATCCGCTTGCAGCTCGCCTCATCGAGGTCGAGGGAGTCAAGGCTTTCCTGCTTGCCGAGGGGGTATACCTCTCGCAGCGTGACGTTCGCGAGCTCCAGTTCGCAAAGGGTTCAATCGCGACCGGGATCAAGGTCCTCATGGATATCCTCGGCGTGAGCGCGGCCGACCTGGATGAGATCTTCCTCGGCGGCTCCTTCGGTTCTTACCTCAACCCTGAGAGCGCCAAGATCATCGGGCTCGTGCCGCCGGTCGACGTCGACAAGATCATCGCGGTCGGCAACTCCGCAGGCGAAGGGGCCAAGATCGCGCTCCTGTCGTATCGCGAGCGCCAGGTCGCATTTGAGCTGCCGTCGCGCATCGAGTACATCGAGCTCTCCGGCCGTACCGACTTCAACGATTCCTTCGTATCGGTGCTGGGTTTCCCAGACCTGGAGCTCGTTTCATGAGCACCGCGTTCGTCATCTGCGGCGCGCTCGGAAAAGAGGTGAAGGACATCGTCGACCGCCGCGGTTGGGACGTCGACATTTACGGCGTCTCGGCGCTGCTCCACCTCTACCCGAACCGGATCGTCGATGAGCTGCGAGAGAAGCTGCACGCGCTTCGCCCGCGCTACGACCATCTCGTCGTCGTGTACGGCGACTGCGGCATGAACGGAAAGCTGGAACCGATCCTCGACGAGATCGGCGCCGCTCGCGTCAAGGGGCCGCACTGCTACGAGATGCTCGCCGGCGCGGAACTTTTCGAACGCGTCAGCGAACAGCGCCCCGGCACCTTCTTCCTGACCGACTGGCTCGTCCGCAACTTCGAGCGCGCCGTGGTTCGCGGCCTCGGCCTCGATCGGCACCCTGACCTGATTCCGATGCTCTTCGGCAACTACGACGCCGTGCTTTATCTGCGCCAGATGCCAAACCCTCGGCTGGCCGCCAAAGCGCAAGAGATCGCCGCCTACCTCGGCCTCCCCCTTGAGATCAACGACGTCGGCCTGGGAGAATTGGAGTCACGACTCGCCGACCTCATGGCCGTCTAGGAGCGTTATGGCCTCGTATCAAGTGATGTTCTGGAAGCACATTCCGTCTCAGGTCAAGTCATGGGAGGGCGGCACGGAGGTGAAGCGCATGATGCCCGATCGATTCCAGGTCGCCATCGACGCATTCGCGATGAAGGATGGGTCGACCGACATGGATGCCTACCTTGACGGCTGGGCGTGGGGCCCGGTCGAGGAGAGGCCCGGCGCACCCGATGAGGTCCTCACCGCGGTCGTGGCCGAGCTGGACGCCGCCAACCCTCGCGCCAGCCTCATGAACCCCGAGCCGGCCGCATGAGCGACAGGCTGCTCGAAGAGCTCAAAGCGAGCCAGCAGCTGGTGATCGCGATGACGCAGCTGATCGAAGATGACGATCCGGCTCGAGTCGGGGCCTGGACCATGCGCGACATCGCGGCACACCTGGCCGCGACGGAGACCGAGTGCTTCGAGCCGCGCATCCGCGAAATGGCCGCGGGCCGGCGCCCGCAGTTCGAGTACTACAGCAACGACGAGAGAGACTTCGACGGCGTCTCGCTGCAGGCAGCCCTCACAGAGTGGGCTGCCACCCGCAACCGGCTCATCGATTTCGTCCGCGGGTTGAGCGAGGAGGAGCGGGGTCGCGTCGGCGTGCACACAAAGTTCGGCGAGCTCACCGTCGACGGCTACCTTCGGATCGCGCTCGACCACGACCAGGACCACTTGAAGAGCCTCGAACGCCTGGCGACCGAAGCCGCGCGCTAGCTTCGCTCGCGAGCCGTCGCGCCTCGTCCCACCGCGCGTCGGCGGTCTCGCCCACGTTTATGCCGACGAGGTAAGCCGCTGATTCGGTAGCGGCCGCCGCGAGGATCCCCGCCACCACGGCGTCGGGCCGCAACTTTGGGTTGCCCAAAGACGCCGACTGCTCGGCCAGCTCCGCGACTTCGGCTGCCGCTCGTGCGATCTCGAGCGGGACCTGAATGGTCCGGGCCTGAGCGCCGGCCACCCCCTCGCCAGATCGAACAGCTTCCATGAACGCGAGGTACGCGACAGCGTCCTGCTCGATGAGCTCCTCGCTCTGCAGGCGCAGTTGCTCGGCTCGCGCATGCATCTGGGACGCCTCCGGCCATTTCTCGACCGATAGCCGCGCCACCTTCTGCACCAACGCGGCGGCGGCCGCGACCACCGCAGCCACCGCGGATCCGCTCGCGGGTGCGGGCGCCGGCGACGCGATCTTCGAAAGCAGGTAGCCCAGGCGCTTTCGCGCCCGATCCTCAGTCGTCGCCTAGCTCCTGCTTGCGCCTGGTCATGAACTCGCGCAGCTGCTCGTCGACACCCGAATCGATGCCGGGGTCGGGATACTCCGCGAGGACCTGCTTCCACTTTTCCGCCGCAACGACGTCTGCGGTTCTCGCGCCGAATCGGTTCCAGCGGTCGAAGTTCTCCGTGGAGGAGATCCACGGGCGATAGAAGCCCGTGCGGTAGTTGCGCAGCGTGTGCTCGGCGCCCAGGAAGTGCCCACCGGGGCCGACCTCGCGCAGCGCATCCATCGCCATGCCCTCTTCGTCGACCGGCAAGCCCCGAGTCAAGATCCACTCGAACATCCGCAGAACCTCGACGTCGATGATGAATTTCTCGTAGGACGCGAGCAGCGCGCTCTCCAGCCAGCCCGCAGCGTGCAGCACGAAGTTGACGCGGCCGAGGATGGTCGGCCACATGCACATCATCGATTCGTACGCGGCTTGCGCGTCGGGCGCCTTCGAGGATGTGAGCGCGCCGCCCCCACGGAAAGGAAGGTTGTAGTGGCGCGCCATCTGCGCGCTCGCGAGAATCCCCATCGCGGACTCCGGCGTTCCGAACGCCGGGCTGCCCGACTGCATGTCGGTGTTGGTGAGAAACGATCCGTACACGCTCGGCGTGCCGGGCCGGATGAGCTGCACCAGCGCGATGCCCGCCAGCGCCTCCGCGGTCTGCTGGGCAAGCGTCCCCGCAAGGCCCATCGGCGACATCGCGCCCGCCATCAAGAAGGGGGTGACGATCACCGGCTGGCCGGCTTCCGAGTACTCGAGCAGCGCCCCCAGCATGCGATCGTCGTATCGGAGCGGGCTGTTGACGTTGATGAGGCTGATCACCGCGGGCGTCTTCTCGATCTTTTCCCGCCCGCCGAAGACAATCGAGGCCATCTCGATGGTGTCGCGAGCGTTCTCAGACGAGATGACGCTGCCCATGAATGGTTTATCGGTCCACCGGATGTGGGAATACACCATGTCGAGGTGCCGCGACCCCAGCGGCAGGTCCTCCGGCTCGACCGTCGTGCCGCCGGCGCAATGGATCTGATCGATCGCCTGCGCCATCTTGTCGAAGTTGTTGAAGTCCTCGATGGTGGCTCCTCGGCGACCGCGCTCGAGGTCGGTTATGAACGGCGGCCCATATACCGGGGCGGTGACCACGTTGTCGCCGCCGAGCACTACCGACCGCGAATCCTTGCGGGCCTGGAGCTCGAAGGTGGCGGGAGTCTTGGCAACGGTCTCCAAAATGAAGTCGCGGTCGAACCGGACGCGCATTTCGTCGACCTTCATCCCGGCTTTTCCGAAGACCTCCCGGGCCCGCTCGTGGAGGAAGTCGATTCCGATCTCCTCCAGGATGTCCATGGCCTGGCCGTGGATCGCCTCGACATCGTCCGGGCTGAGGATGTCGTACGGCTTGAGCCGGTTCTTCCACACCGCGCGTCAATAGTGCAATACGCGAGCTATGTGCTAACGTAGGCCTTGCCCATTGGGGTGCTAGGTCCCGCCTGGGGACCCACTTTTTGAACTCAGTTGATCCCATTTTCATGTCCCACCCGCGCATCGACCCTTAGGTCTTCTTGATATGAGCACGCCCAACCCCGGCGACGTCCTTTTGCTCTGGAACCCGGACATTCCGGGTGAAGAGGTGCAGACCGGCCGGCTCGGCATCCGCGTCCGTCCCGGCACGCCCGCGGCGGCGAAGGTCGCCGCCCTGGAAGCGGCCGGCGGCGCCGAGCTGCTCCGCCAGGTCCTCGAGGAGCAGCGGACCATCGACGGTATCTACACGATCATCAAGCCCGAAAAGCCGCTGGAGTTCGTCGGCCAGGTCCGGCAGTCACTGCTCACCGGGAGGCTGGGGCGCACGCCGATGGGCCTCGCCCTGGAGATCACCGACTGGCAGGACCTCGATGGCGAGTTCGAGATGGAGAAGAACCGCCTCCGGCTCGGCTTCCAGGAGCTGCAGCTGGTCAAGGAGTGGGACGGCGACCTGGAGGGGTTCACCGCGATCGTTCTCCGGGAGAAGGCCAAGACGCTCCCCATCCTCGACTCGACCCTTCGCTTCATCGAGCACCTGCGCGACTACCGCGAGAAGCTCGCCGAAGCCGCGGTGCGCCGGTACGAGGCGACCGAGCAGTGGATCGAGTGCCCGAAGTGCGAGACCGAGGTCCCGACCTCGAACGGCATCCATTGCCCTGAGTGCGGCGAGGACATGCGAGGGGGCGAGTACGTCCGCGCGATCCTCCACCTTGTCGACGATGCCGACGGCCGCATCTACCGCGGCATCGACTCGCTGACCGTCCGCTCGGCGGGATTCCCCGAGTACCGCGGCATGTCGTTGGACCGGATCCAGGGCTCCAACCTGTCGGTGAGCTTCCGGCGCTATGACCCGCTCCCGGACGAAGGCATCGTCCTGCCGACCGCGAGCGTGGAGATGTTCGAAGCCCAGCGCTCGGTCATCCGCCAGCTGCAGATCGGAAGCCCTCGCAGCGGAGCGCTCGCGGCCGAGCTCGCGGACACCGGCTGGCTCGGCAGCCCGCCGCGCGTCACGCTAGACGGCAAGAAGGCGCACCACCTGCCCGACCCCAACGAGGAGCAGGCCGAAGCCGTCGCACGCGTGATGGGGATGCGCCCGGGCCAGCTCTACCTCATCCAGGGACCGCCCGGAACCGGCAAGACGACCGCGATCGTGGAATCGATCCGCCGGATCCTCGGCCGCAATCCCGGCGCCTCGATCCTTCTCTCCTCTCACTCCAACGACGCCGTCGACACGGGCCAGGAACGCTTGCTGGGCTTCTCGCACGTGCGGCAGGCGCGCATCGCCGAGCCCGGTAAGGTGCCCCGCAGGCTCCGACCTACGCTGGTCGAGGGTGACGACCTCGAGCCGTACAACCTCGTCGCCGGCACTTGCAACCGCCTGGCCATCGACTCGCGCTTGCGATTCAAGACGTTCGACTGGCTGATCCTCGACGAGGCCAACAAGGTGCGCGCAAACGAGGCGCTCGCGCTGATGCCGATCGCGAAGCGCTGGGTGATGATCGGCGACCTCAAGCAGCTGCCGCCTGTGATGGAGGAGGCGGCGTCGACCTTCAAGATCGAGCAGCCGCTCGACGAGGTCGTGCGCGACGACAGCTTCTATGGCTGGATCTGGGACAAAGTCCCGCCCGCGTCAAAGATCATGCTGCCGCGCCAGTACCGAATGCGCGAGCCGATCGGTCGCGTCGTCTCCGATCTCTTTTACGATGCCAAGCTCATCCACGAGGCGCCGCATCCGCGAATGCCACTGCCGTGGCCGTTCGACCGAGAGCTCGTATGGGTCGACACGGGTGCGCAGGACGAATATCGCGATGCGCAGCGCTCGGTCGCCAACGAGTTCGAGGTTGCGCTTTGCAAAGACATCACCTCGATCATCCGCAGGCGCGTACGCAAGGCGCACCTGGCCGTGATCGCGATGTACAACTCACAGGTCAACCGGCTGCAGGGCTCTCTCAAGGGCATC
>Ga0209590_10000474_pt1 | contig 13268 bp, 13 predicted proteins | sample CZO8metaG_FD_188353 | JGI IMG/M metagenome (GOLD analysis project Ga0209590, IMG submission 188353) | Vadose zone soil microbial communities from the Eel River Critical Zone Observatory, Northern California, USA - CZOApr15con1.8 metaG... | ecosystem: Environmental > Terrestrial > Soil > Vadose...
TACATTTCGATCGTTGGTATGGAGGGAGTCGAGTACGCGTACTACAAGAGCAAGCTGGCGGCCGAGGCGGTGATGCGGGAAAACATCGTCCCTTGGTCGATCTTGCGCGCGACCCAATTTCACACGCTGATTGATCTATTCCTCGAAGGCATGAGCCGGCTGCCACGCATCGCATTGGTGCCTTTCACATGGCAGTTCCAACCCGTCGACACCACCGAGGTGGCGGCGCGATTGGTGGACATTGCGACGCAAGGCAAGCCGGCCGCGTTGCTGCCCGATTTCGGCGGCCCGGAGCCAAGGGACTTCAAGAGCCTTGCGACATCCTGGCTCGCGGCTCGCAGACCCGACAAGCGACTGGTCAACTTACCAATGCCGTTCAAGTTCAGCCGCCAGTTCTCGGCCGGCGCAGTCCTGGCTCCCGAACATCGGGACGGAACCATCACATTCGAGCAATATTTGGCTCGGAGGTATCCGAAACCCACATGAACAACCTTGTCGATCGCTATGGCCGCACAGGAGTTGCCGCCATCACCAGCATCATCTGGTTGCTGCCCTTTGCGGCCTGGGCCGGAGCGGCCGATCTGTCGCCCATCGACCGGACGGCCACACCCACGATCGCATTCACCATCGGCGTCGTGATGCTCGCGTTGTGGCTCGTGCTCGTCGCCAGCCTCGGTCGCTTTCAGGTCACGGCGCGCCAACGGCGGTTCGACATCGGCCAGATGTCACCGTCCGAGAAACGCTGGACGCTGGGGGTCTTCGCCTTCGCGCTGGGCCTCGTCGCATGGCTCAACGCAGCGGCCACCGTGGACTGGGGCATCCTCGGCTCCGCGATCGGCGCCGGCGAAGTCGGTCCGATCCTGCTCGCGGTCGCGCTCGCGATCTTTGTCATCGCGATGGTTGCCGGCATCGTCTGGACGTGGCGCAAGGAGACCGAGGCCTTCCGCCGGCGCAGCAGTATCTGATGGGCTTGATGTACCGGCTCATGTACGCCGTGGGCTTCGCACCCTGGGACCGTCAGATGCCCGCTGAGCTCAAAGCGGTGATCGAAGGTCCCGACGCCCTTCCGCCCGCTCGGGCCCTGGACCTGGGAAGCGGATTGGGAACCAAGGCGATCTATATGGCAGCTCACGGCTGGGACGTGACGGGCGTGGAGGCCGTGCCCCGCGCGCTCCGCGAAGCGCAGCGCCGAGCGAAGGCAGCCGGGGTCAGGGTCGACTTTCGGCTTGGCGATGTCACGCGGCTCAGCAATCTCGGGCTCGAGCCCAGTTATTCGCTCCTGCACGACTTTGGGTGTTACCACGGGCTCAAGTCAGATGAACGTGCGAGGTACGCCGAAGGCGTGACGCCATTGGCCGCGCCCGGGGCGAGTCTCTACATGATGGAGTTCACGCACGCGCTGCCACCCATACCTTCCGGCGTGAGCGAGTCGGAGCTCCGAGAGCGGTTCGGCCAAGCCTGGGACCTTTTATGGTCCAAGCCCAGCGAATCTGGCACGCCGGCCATGATGCGGGCATCTGCCGCCTGGTTCTGCCTGAAGAAGCGCTAGGCGCCCACCCACCCCCGCTGGAATAGTTGCTTGCGCAAGCAAGTAGATTCTGGTAGCTGCGGAAACGCTCCGCCAAAAATTCCAGGAGGACCAGATGGTCAAGTACGAAATCGACAAGATGCATACAACTGTGGGTTTCACCGCCAAGCACCTTGCGGTATCCACGGTTCGCGGCCAGTTCAACAAGTTCGAGGGCAGCTTCGAAGGCCCCGATGACGACGCCACGAAGATCACGGGCCAGCTCCAGATCGAGGTTGCGAGCGTGGACACCCGCACCGAGATGCGTGACAACCACCTTCGCTCGGCCGACTTCTTCGAAGCCGAGAAGTACCCCTACATCACCTACAAGCTCAACCGGGTCGAGCCGATCGACGATGAGAAGTTTCGCTTGCACGGCGACCTCACCATCAAGGACGTGACCAGGCCGGTCGTGCTCGACGCGACCCTCGAGGGCCGGGTCCCCGACCCGATGACCGGCGGCAAGGAGCGCCTCGGCATCAGCGCCAAGGGCCAGGTCAACCGCATGGACTTCGGTCTCAATTGGGACGGCATCGCGGGGGCGATCCCCATTGCGAGCCACACGATCAAGATCGATATCGAAAGCGAGATCGTCGTCAGGGCAGCAGAGCTCGCCCAGGCGTAAGCGGTGCGGAAGGACGAGGTCGGACCGCCCGGCCTCGTCCTTTTATTTATGTGGATGGCTCATAGGGGTCTGCGTACCATAGGCGCCGTGAAAAGCGGAGCCCGCACGTCGAGCGTGGCGAAGGTATGGGAAGGACTGGCGCGCGCGCATACGTCGGTGGCTGCTGCCCTCGAGCGCGACATGGTGCCTGAGGCGGGCATGCCGCTGGTCTGGTACGAGGTGCTCCTCAACCTTTCACGCGCACCGGGCGGGATGATGCGTTACCAGGATCTGGCGAAAGTCGCAGGCATCACCAACAGCGGAGCTTCACGCCGCCTCGAGCAGATGACCAAGGCCGGGCTCATCGAGCGCCGCTCCTGCCCGACCGACCGGCGTGGGGTGTTCGCCCACGTGACAGCGAAAGGTGAAGCGGCTTTCAAGAAAGCCCACGCTGTGTTCCTGTCGAGCCTGGACAAGAACTTCGGCGTGCGCCTGAAGCCGGACGAGGTCGACGTGATCAGCGCGGCGCTGTCGAGGCTGCCCTAAGACGTTGTTCCCTCTCCCCTCCGAGGAGAGGGTTAGGGACAGGGGCGTGGGCCGGTGCTAGCTTGCTTCCGCTTTTTTCGCCAGGTTGCTGAGCAGCGTTCCGAACTCCTTCGAAACCTGCGGGCCCATCATCCCGCCCATGATCGGTCCGAGCGGACCTTTCACCTCGACCCACTGGCCAACCGTCGTTTTGCCGCCGGCAGAACCGATCCGGCAGTTGAATCGAAAGTAAGTCAGCGGCACCACACTGGTCTCGAGCGCGAAGCTCTGGCCCGGCACCACGTCGAGAAGCTTCATCTTGTGATGCTGGCCCGCACGGGTGTTCATTACTCCCGTGGTCCCCGACTGAAAGCCACCCGACCACTCCATCGTCGACACGTTGGGATTCCAATCGCCCCAGGTCGACATGTCCGACCAGATCTTCCATACCTTGTCCGGCGATGCAGTGGTATCGACCGAGGTCCCATATTCAGCCATCTCTTCTCCTCACCGTTACGACGTTCGGCGAATCACCAATTCGACATTCGGCGCGAATTCTAGGTGACGGGCACCGGCCGGATGATCACCGACGGCGCCTTCTCTCGCGTCCAGTTGAGGAAAACGATCACGGCCAGCAGCAGCGCCGTGCCGAGAAGCTGAGCCGGATATACAGGCTGGTTGAAGCCCCACGGAGGTGGAGCCGAGGCGATCAGCGTCGCCGCCACCGGGTAAGCCATCTCGGCGATCGTCGCGAGCGAGGCCGGCGTCTTCGAGAGCGCGCGGTAATACAGGAGCAGCGCCAGCAGGCCGGGGACGATCGCGATGGCAAGGAGGTTGGGGATGAAGTCGCTGAATCGGTAGTGGCCGAAGCCGCCGAGCCCGCTCTGCACCAGAACCACGACCACCAGCACCGGCAGCGCCAGCGTGAAGCGCAGCGCCGTCATGCTCCAGAACGAGATCGATCCGAGCGCGAAACGCCCGAGCACGGTGCCGCTTGCCCACAGCGCCGCCGCGCCGAGCGCGAGCAACCCGACCTCGAGTCGACCGTTCTGGAGGGCTGTCACCGGCGAGAACGGATCGCTCGCGAACAGAACCATATAAACGCCGGCGATTCCCACCGCCGCCGCGGGCCAGAACCAGGGCCGTCGCCGCTCACCGAGCACGATCCAGGCCAGCGCGATCGCGATCAAGGGCTGGGTCTGCTGGAGGACGAAAGTCTCCGCGAACAGCTGGTGCTGGGCCGCGATCGAGAAGGACGCCGTGAACAGGATTGTCGCGAGCGCCTGCGCCCCGGCCGCGATGATTCCGACCGCCGTCCATCCTCGGGCGCCCAGCGCCCGCAGCTCGTGCCGGCTGCGGATCAGGACCGGGAGCAGGAAGAGGGTGACGAGCGCATCTTCGGCGACTACGATCTGCGGCGACGACAGGTGCGAAACCAGCTGGTTGCGGAAGTAGGCGTCCGAAGCCCACAGCGTGGCGGCCAGAGCCACGAACACCACCGCGTACCGATCGATCAGCTTGTTCACCGACCTAGTTCAACTCCCTCCGGTTCAAGATGCTTCCGGGAACGGCTAATTTGACGCACGAGCCCTTCCAAACTTAGCATCCACGGATAGGGGCGCCTCGACCCAGGGGCGCGGGGATTTAACACTGGAGGTGGGCGTGGTCAGGTATAGACGCACTATTTGGTCGGTCGTCCTCGCGGTCGTCGCGGGCACGATCGCTCTCGCACCCGCTGCCGTTCCCGCCGGCAGCAGCGGCGACACGCGCCAGATCCCGGCTTCGGGCGTGACCTCATTCAACCCGACGCCGACCGGCGCGGACAATGGCTTGGAGCCGCCCGAGCTGGGCCCTCAGCAGGCTGACGCTGGAAGCGCTGCGGGAGGATCGGGTGGAGGCAACGGCGTCAATCGCAGCCGATCGATCGCGCACGGCGCGCCTGACGTGACGACGGTTCCGGTGACAGCCGGACAGGGCGTGTCCAGCACGGGACCGCTTTCGGTGCTGAGCACATTCGATGGGCTCAACCACCGCCAGCAGCGCCGCGCGAACGGCGGCAATCAATTCTCCCTGGAGCCGCCAGACCAGGGCCTCTGCGTGGGCAATGGCATGGTCATGGAGATCATCAACGACGTGATGCGCGTCTACTCGCCGAGTGGAGCCCCTCTCAAGGGGGTCGAAGACCTGAACACGTTCTTCGGGTATACGCCGGCGATCGTTCGCGGCACGCCGAACGTGTTCGGGCCGTTCGTCACCGACCCGAGCTGCTACTTCGACAAGGACACCAACCGCTGGTTCGCGGACGTCCTGACACTCGACGTCTTTGCCAAGAATGATCCTGCCAACCACATCCGCGGCGGCGATTTCACCGGCACCAACCACCTCGACCTCGCGGTCAGCCAGACCAGTGACCCAAAAGGGAGCTGGACGGTCTACCGCATCCCGGTCCAGGACGATGGGTCACAGGGGACGCCCAATCACCACTGCACCGGGATCCCGCCGTTCGGCCAGGCGACCGCGCCGACGAATCCGAATGCGTGCCTCGGCGATTTCCCACACCTGGGCGCCGATGCGAACGGGATCTTCCTCACGACCAACGAGTACTCGTTGTTCGGCAATGACTTCCACGCGGCGCAGATCTATGCCATCTCCAAGGCAGCGCTGGCATCCCTCGCGCCCAGCGTCGCCGTGACTCAGTTCGACACGCATGGAGCGGACAATGGCAACTCAGGCTTCACCATCTGGCCCGCCACGGCGCCTGCAGGCCTCAACTCTCACGCCAACGGCGGCACGGAATACTTCATGAGCTCGAACGCCGCCGATGAGGCGCATGGCAACGGCGTGGCCGTCGGCCCGCGCCGCTCGGACCAGCTCCTGGTCTGGTCTTTGACCAACACGTCGTCCCTCGACTCGAGTCCTGCCCTGACTCTCTCGCACAGGACCCTGACCGCAGGGCTCTATGTGGTGCCGGCCCGCTCTGAGCAGAAGGTGGGCGATACGCCGCTGATCGACTGCTTGAACAAGCATTCCTGCGCCACGAACTTCATCCTTGGAGTGCCCGACCCCTTCGCGCCCGAGCACGAATACGCTCTTGACAGCAGCGACACCCGTATGCTGCAGGTGGTTTTCGCCGCCGGGAGGCTGTGGGGCGCTCTGGACACAGCCGTCAACTCTTCCGCGAACACCCGCGCCGGCATCGAGTGGTTCGTCGTGAACCCGACTGCCGCAGGCGGACCCAAGCTGGTCAACAGCGGTTACCTCGCTGCCAGCCAGAACAACGTCACCTATCCGGCTATCGCGGTCACACCCGACGGCAACGGCGTGATGGCCTTCACACTCGTGGGTAGGGACTTCTTCCCGAGTGCCGCGTTTGCATCCATCAACGCAAGCGGCGTGGGAGCGGTCCAGGTGGCGGCTCAGGGAATTGGCCCGGCCGACGGCTTCAGCGGGACCGCGGTCTTCAACGCCCCCAACCCGGCGCGACCTCGCTGGGGCGACTACGCCGCTGCCGTGGTCGATGGGAGCAATATCTGGCTCGCATCCGAGTACATCGGGCAAACGTGCACCTTGAGCGAGTACGTCGCCACAGGGGCCAGCTGCGGTGGAACTCGCACCCTGTTGGCTAACTGGGACACCAGGATCACAGAGGTCAACCCAGCCGGCTGAGCTTTTAGGCGAGGCCGGTCGCCGGCGCGACCGGCCTCCTCGTCTTGACCTACGTTCCGCCCGTCAGCGCACTGATCGTCGCCGTTAGCATGTTTGAGGCATGGAGGTCAGGCGATGAGTGAAGTCCAGGTCTCAGAGGCCGAGATAGCGGTTCACTGGCGGGAAGAAGAGTATTTCTATCCACCCGCCAAGTTCATCGGCCAGGCGAACGCGAACGACCCAGCCATCTTCGAACGATTCGCCGAGACCAACTTCCCCGAGTGCTTCAAGGAATACGCGGACCTGCTGACCTGGGACAAGTACTGGCACACCACCCTCGACACGAGCAACGCGCCGTTCTGGAAGTGGTTCGTCGGCGGGAAGCTCAACGCCTCATACAACTGCATCGACCGGCACCTGGCGAAGTACAGAGACAAGGCTGCCTTCATCTGGGTGCCCGAGCCGGAGGCGGAGGCGACCCAGGTCATCACGTACCAGGAGCTCTACAAGCGAGTCAACGAGTTCGCCGCGCTGCTCAGGGACTTCTGCGGGCTGAAAGCCGGCGACCGCGTGACGTTCCACCTACCGATGGTCCCGGAGCTGCCGGTATCGATGCTCGCATGTGCCCGCCTCGGCGTCATCCACTCCGAGGTATTCGGCGGCTTCAGCGGTGCCGCGTGTGGCGGCCGCATCGCGGACTCGGGCAGCGAAGTCCTGGTCACGATTGACGGCTACTACCGCAACGGCGAGCTGCTCGACCACAAGGTCAAAGCGGAGGAAGCCGTCGAGGAGGCTGAGAAGCAGGGCCAGAACGTCGACAAGGTCCTGGTCTGGCGGCGCCACCCGGGCAAGTACTCATCGAAGACGGAGATGGTGAAAGGCCGCGACTATTTCGTCGACGAGCTCATGGCCGACTACAAGCGCAAGACCGTCGAACCCGTATCCATGCCGGCCGAGGCCCCGCTCTTCCTCATGTACACCAGTGGCACGACCGCCAAGCCGAAGGGGTGCCAGCACAGCACCGGCGGATATCTCTCATACGTAGCGGGAACATCGAAGTACTACCAGGACATCCACCCCGAGGACACCTACTGGTGCTTCGCCGACATCGGCTGGATCACGGGTCATTCGTACATCGTGTACGGGCCGCTCGCTCTGGCGGCCACGAGCGTCATGTACGAGGGAGTGCCCACCTACCCCGACCCCGGCCGGCCGTGGCGGATCGCCGAGCGGCTGAACGTCAACATCTTCCACACGGCGCCCACGACCATCCGAATGCTGCGTAAGGTCGGTCCAGACGAGCCCAAGAAATACAATTTCCATTTCAAGCACATGACCACGGTCGGCGAGCCCATCGAGCCGGAGGTCTGGCGCTGGTATTACCACGAAGTTGGGAAGAACGAGGCCGCCATCGTCGACACGTGGTGGCAGACGGAAAATGGGGGTTTCCTGGGCAGCACCTTGCCGGCGCTGCAGCCGATGAAGCCGGGAAGCTGCGGCCCCGGCGTCCTTGGCATCTTCCCGCAGATCCTCGACGAGGAGGGCAAGCCCGTTCCCAAAGGCAGCCAGAAGGCCGGCAACATCACCATCCGCAACCCCTGGCCGGGCATCTTCGAGACCATCTATGGAGACCCGGACAGGTTCGTCACGACGTACTACGCCAAGTACAACACGAAGAAGGACAGCAAGGACTGGCACGACTGGCCGTACTTCGCCGGTGACGGCGCGCTGCAGGCCGAGGACGGTTACTTCCGAATCCTCGGGCGCGTCGACGACGTGATCAATGTGGCCGGGCACAGGCTCGGCACCAAAGAGCTCGAGTCCGCGACCCTCACCGTCGATGAGGTCGCCGAAGCCGCGGCGGTGCCGGTGATGGACGAGCTGAGGGGCCGGGCGGTCGAGATGTACGTTGCGTTGAAACCGGGGTTCAAGCCGAGCAAGCAGATCGAGGACAAGGTCTCAGCTGCGATCGACAGGCTGATCGGCAAGATCGCCCGCCCCAAGAACGTGTGGATCGTGCCCGACATGCCCAAGACGCGATCCGGAAAGATCATGAGGCGCGTCATCGCCGGCATCTCCAACTTCACGAGCCCGGGCGACATCACCACGCTGGCCAATCCCGAGATTGTGGAAACCATCAAACATCACGTCGAATCGGAAAAGGTCAAGACCGGCCAAACCCCGCGTGAGCTGACCGAAAAGGAGCTGGAGGAGATCAAGTCCTTCGGGCGGGCCGAGTAATTTCGCTGTAGAGGGACTCGGTCTCCGCGGACGGTGCGACGCCCAGGTCTTTGTTGAGGAGGTCGCGGCACTGCTGGTACGCACGGACCGCCTCCGCGCGATCGCCGTTGGCGGCCAGCAGACGCATGAGGCGCCGGTAGCCGGACTCGCGATAAGTCTCCAGCCGCACCGCCTCTCGTGCGTGCACCAACGCGAGGACGAGCTCGTTGTTCGCGGCCAGAGCCTCAGCTCGGCAATCAAGTGCCCTCACGAGGCTCGACGTGAGCGCGGCACGCCTCTCGTCGACCCATGTTCCCTCCTGGCCGAGAAGGAACGGCCGCCGGAGGATAAGGGTGGCGATGAGCGACGGCCCATACGCCGCTCGCGGATTGCCTGCAGCGATTGCGCCCTCCGCTGCATCGAGGCCGGCGAGCGCAGCTTCGACATCGACCCATGTCTCGCCTGGCGGCGTGAACTGGTAGCAGCCAAACGCATTGCCGATGATGCGAGCGCGAGGCAGGCCGACACCGCCGAGTCGCGCGCGGAGCCTGCTGACGATGGCGCTCAGCGCGAGGGTCCAGGAGGCCGGCAGCGATTCTGGCCACAAAGCTTCGGCCAGGTCGGACTGCGCCACCGCCTGTTTGCGCTCGGTGACGAGGTAGGCGAAGACGAACCGCCCCTGAGGGCCGCCGAGCTGCGACTCGCGCAGCAGGCGCGCGCCGTTTTCGACCTGCACCTCCCCCGTCAGGTAGATCCTCAGCATCGATCCGACTCAGCCGATAATCGGCAGCGGGATGGGCGACTGGAACATGTTCTTCGCCACCGCTGCCGGCAGCGCGGCCACGCTGGTCGGACTCCTGTTCATCGCGACCCAGCTCCACCTTGGGGTATTCGCGGACCCCAGGAACCGATGGGCTGCTTTGGGCCAGAGCACGCTGACCATTCTGGCCACTGCGTTCGTCATGTCGCTCGCTTTCCTGATCCCGTCGCTGAATGACCAGGTTCGTGGCGAGGTCATTTTGGTGGCCGTCGCGTTCGCAACCTGGAGAACCGTCTTGATCTGGTGGCCGGTATTCCGGCTCCGCGAGAGGGGGCGTGCGCATCGCTTTGCGCAGAGTTTCTGGCTGCTGGTGCTGCCGTTCGCTGTCTACGTCTATCTCCTGACCGGCGGCTTAGGACTGCTGAGAGGCCAGGCGGGCGCGATACTGAACGTCGGTTATGCGTTGCTGGCACTTTTCTCAATCGCCTTGCGCAACGCTTGGCGCCTGGTCGTCAACGTCGAACAGGATGAGCCGTTGAAAGGCTCCAAAGATTCCCCAAACCGCGCCGGCCAAGATATCAACGCCAGGCCGGGCATGACCAAGGAGTGACATGAAGAAGCGAGTCGAGTGTGAATGTGGTTGGGTGCTCGAGACCGACGATGAGGAGAAGCTCGTGAAGGGCGTGCAGGAGCACGCCAGCGAGGTTCACCACATGCAAGGCGTCAGCCGAGAGCAAGTCCTGGCCCAAGCCAAGCCCGTCTAACTAAGCCGCCTCACCGGCGGCGAATGCACATAAGGAGTCATCCGTGAAATACCTCTACCTTCTGTATGCCGACGAATCGAAGATGCCCCACCCGGGCACGCCGGCTTTCGATGCCCAGAACACCGCTTTCAACAACTACTTCGAAGAGATCAACGGCAAGGGCATGTTCAAGGCCGGCGACCCGGTGCAGGCGTCGAAGACCTCCAAGACGGTTCGCGTCCGCAACGGCCAGACCCAGGCGACCGATGGACCATTCAACAAGACCGGCGACCAGCTGGTCGGCTTTTACGTGATCGAGGCGGCCGACCTGGACGAGGCGGTCAAGTACGCCGCCAAGTGCCCGGTCGCCTTCGCCGGAGCGATGGAGGTCCGCCCGATCTTCCAGATGTAGCTGCCGATGTCATGGCGGGGAGGCAACCTAACCCTCCCCGCCGTTGACGGATTCGGCAACGAGTGATAGCTTCCCTCCTACTTCTGTAACAAACGTTTCGGGCGGGCGGTAAGCCCGGGGAGGGGTACCAGTTGCAAGAAGAAGCTCACCATGCCGACGTTAGTGACCTGGCGAGGTTCGGGTACAAGCAGGAGCTGAGGCGGGCGCTAGGCGTCTATTCCAGCTTTGCGGTCGCCTTTTCGTACATCTCTCCGTCGACGGGCATCTTCACTCTTTACGCGCTCGGGCTCGGCATTGGCGGCCCCGCGTTTATCTGGAGCTGGCCGCTGGTTGCACTTGGCCAGTTCATCATCGCTCTGAACTTCGCCGAAGTCAGCTCGCACTTCCCCGTTGCCGGCTCGGTCTACCAGTGGACCAAGTACCTATCCAACCGACACTACTCATGGTTTTCCGGCTGGATCTATCTATTTGCGGGCATCCTTACCGTCACCGCCGTCGATGTGACGATCCCGATCGTCCTCATCCCGCTTCTGAACAATCTCGGCGTCAACATCCCCAACAATGCCCAGACGCAAGTCGCCGTCGGCGCGTTGGTGCTCGTCAGCACCACCCTGTTGAACATCTTCGGAGTCAGGCTTGTCTCAATCGTCAACAACACCGGCGTGGTGTTCGAGATCCTGGGCATGGTCGTTTTCGCCTTGATCCTGCTGCTGTTCTTCCACCACCAGGATGCGGGCGTCGTGTTCAACGGCCACGCGCTCGTGGCCGGCGGTGCCAACCCGTACGGAACTTTCTTCGCCGCAATGTTCATGTCTCTGTTTGTGATCTACGGCTTCGACACCGCGAGCACGCTCGCCGAAGAGACAAAGGATCCGCGCCGAATGGCGCCACGGGCCGTGCTGGCATCGATCATCGGCGCCTTCGTCATCGGCGGGATCTTCCTGTACTCGACCATGCTTGCGATTCCCGGAGATATCGATAAGTACGTAGCCAACACCGCCAGTGGTCAGATCCCCAACCCGCTCGTGAACATCATCACGAGCAACTTGCCAGGCTGGGCCGCGAACCTCTATCTGTTCGTTGTTTTCGCCGCCATATACGTCTGCTGCCTTGCGATTCAGACCTCGACCATCCGTCTCGCTTTCGGCATGGCGCGTGACGGCAAGCTGCCTCTGGGGTCCGTTTATAACAGGGTGAACCCGAGCCTCCACACGCCAGTTGGCACCTGCATTGTGATCGGCGTGCTTTCTGCGATCCCCCTCCTCTACTACGCCGGTGCGGGCATCATCGCCATCGCCGCGACCGGGATGATCTACCTGTCTTACATTCTCGGCAACATTGCAATCCTCATCGCCCGCACCAAGGGCTGGCCGAAAGAGGCGACTCCCTTCAAGCTCGGCAGCTGGGGCATGGTCGTCAACGTGCTCGGCCTCGTCTGGGGCCTCAGCATGCTTGTGAACTTCCTGTGGCCGCGTGCGTCGAGCAACCCTCCCCTGAGCTCGCTGCCCAATGTGACCGTTCCCGGCTTCCTGGGCAACATCCCGATCTTCGAAGCAACGGTTGGTGTGATCCTCATCGTCGGCGCCATCTATTACGTGTTTGCTCAGCGCAGCATGCCTGAGACCAAGATGGTCGCACCCGCCGAAGCGCCGGCTGTCTAGGCACTAATGAGGGGCCGGTCGCTCCGGCCCCTCGCTTTGCGTCTATGAAGTCGCACGCGCGCGCCGTCGTCGTCGGCGGCGGCGTCGGCGGCGCCGCAATCCTCTACTGGCTGGCGCGCCTCGGTTGGACCGACACGGTACTGGTGGAGAGGTCGCGAGTCACCAGCGGCTCGACCTTCCACTCGGCCGGGCTCGTCGGCCAGCTCCGCGGTTCGCTCAGCCTCACCCGGATGATGATCAACTCGGTCGACCTCTACCGGACCCTGGGAGAGGAGGTCGGGCTCGAGACAGGCTGGCACGAAGTCGGGTCGCTGAGGCTGGCGTCCAGCCAGGAGCGAATGGAGGAGCTCTCACGCCAGGCCGGGTGGGCCAAGACCTTCGGCCTTCCGCTCGAGCTCGTCTCGGCTCAAGACGCGCAAAAGATGTTCCCTCCCATGTCTACGGACGGCGTTCTCGGCGCTGCGTATCTCCCAACCGACGGCTACATCGACCCCAGCCAGCTGACCTTGGCCCTGGTCGAAGGCGCCCGCCGCCGCGGTGCAGAGATCTGCGAGGACACGCGTGTCACCGCCATCGAGACGGCAAAAGGCCGCGTCAAGCGCCTCCTCACCGACAAGGGCGATATCGAAACCGAGCTCGTCGTCAATGCGGGCGGCATGTACGCAGCCGATATCGGACGCCTTGTCGGCGTCACGGTGCCGCTCATCCCGATGGCCCACGAATACCTCATCACAAAGCCCGAAGGCCTGCCGCGCGACATGCCGACGATGCGCGACCCATCGCTGCTCGTCTACTACCGCCCCGAGTCGGGCGGCCTGATCATGGGCGGCTACGAACGCGACCCAAAGCCATGGGGACTCGACGGCATTCCGGCCGACTTCAACGGCAAGCTGCTCGAGCCGGACTGGGATCGGTTCGAGCCGCTCATGACGAACGCCATCGTCCGTACGCCCACATTGAAGGACGCGAGCGTCGTCCGGCTGGTCAACGGCCCCGAGGCGTTCACCCCCGATGGCGAGTTCATCCTCGGCCCAACCGAGGTGCGCGGCTTCTGGGTGGCCGCGGGATTCTGCGCTCACGGCCTCGCCGGGGCGGGCGGAATGGGACGACTGGTCGCCGAATGGATCGTGG
>Ga0209590_10000476_pt1 | contig 13262 bp, 14 predicted proteins | sample CZO8metaG_FD_188353 | JGI IMG/M metagenome (GOLD analysis project Ga0209590, IMG submission 188353) | Vadose zone soil microbial communities from the Eel River Critical Zone Observatory, Northern California, USA - CZOApr15con1.8 metaG... | ecosystem: Environmental > Terrestrial > Soil > Vadose...
TGTCCGCCCAGGACAAGTACACCGTGAAGGTGCCGGGTGGGCTCGCGTTCTCCGAGTTCAGGGGATACGAGAACTGGCAGGTTGTCTCTATCAGTCAGGACGGAGGCCTGCTGGCTGCGATCCTCGCCAACCCCGTGATGATCGACGCCTACCGGGCCGGCGTTCCTGGCAACGGCAAGCCGTTCCCCGACGGCTCCAGAATGGCGAAGATCCACTGGAACCCGAAAAAGTTGGAGACGTTCCCCGCAGCGACGGTGCCGGGCACGCTGCATGACGTCGACTTTATGGTGAAGGACAGCAAGAGGTTCACGGACACCGGCGGGTGGGGATGGGCCGTGTTCAAGTATGAGGCCGCGTCCGGGAGGTTCACGCCCGGAACCTCGGCCGACGCGCCACCGCAGGGGAACGACGCCAAGTGCGGATTCGCGTGCCACACGATCGTGAAGACAAGAGACTACGTCTTCACCGATTACGGGAGTCGCTGAACGGGAAGCAGGTGCGTTCATCCCAAGAAGGATCGATGTTGCGCATCGCGGTTTCCGGTTCACGATTTCTTCAACGCAGGCGCACGTAGATTAGGAAGCGTACACACGAGGAGCGCCACTTGGAGCCTGTCGTATTCCTTACCGCCCTCCTGATATTAGTGGGGATCCCCGCGGTCACGGTTCTCAAGCTCGCTCGTCTGCGTGCCGCTCGTCCACAATCAGCATCGGCCGACGTCACCGCGCGGCTCGAGGAAGTCGAACGTGGTGTCCAGGACCTCCGCCACGAGCTAGCAGAAACCCAGGAGCGGCTCGATTTCACGGAGCGGTTACTCAGCAAGGCGCGGGAAGAGCGGCGGTAGCCTGCCGCACCAAGTGAGAGCCCCGGCATGAACGAGCACGTCACTCTCGTGCACCCGGACGCGCGTGATCCGACCGCTCGCGCGATCTCGTCGGGATTCCCGGTCGATCTGCTCAGCCAGGCTGCCGGTCGCCTCCGCGTCCTCGCCCTGCTGTACGCGTTTGTCTTCTTCATGGCCGGAATCTTTCCCGCGCTGCTGTTCCCGGCCGATCGGGCCCGATTCCTCGGGACCTTCGTGCAGTGGGGTCCCAGCGTCATCGGGATCGTGGTAGCGTTGCTCGTCGCGGCGGTGATCCGGAGTGCGCGCCTTCTGCCTCCCACGGCGATGAACCTCGGCCTGGCATTCGAGATCGCCAGTAGCTACGCCATCGCCGCCGCCGAGTTCGCAGATCCGATGGGACTCGAGATGCACGGTGGCTTCATGGGGCTCTCGTGGGTCGCCGTATGGGTAGTCCTGTTCACGGTCGTCGTGCCAACCGCGCCGCGCCGGGCGTTGTTGGCCGCCCTGGCCTCGGTCAGCTCGGTCCCCGTCACGATCGGGCTCATGATGATGTCCGGCGCCACCTCGTTACGGATAGCCCCGGCACAGTTCTTCTTCGGGCTGGTGTTCCCCTACCTCCTCGTGGTGGGCATGGCCTATGTGGGTGCCCGTGTGGTCTACTACCTGGGCACCGAGGTCAAGCGCGCGCGCGAGCTGGGGAGCTACCGTCTCGAGGAGAAGCTCGGAGAGGGGGGGATGGGCGAGGTCTGGCGAGCCCGGCATCGCATGCTGGCCAGGCCTGCGGCCATCAAGCTCATCCGGCCGTCGTTCGCCCGGGATGGGCGTGGCGGAGTGTCGGAAGAAGCCGTCCGTCGATTCGAGCGCGACGCCCAGGTGATCGCCCGCCTCCGCTCACCCCATACAGTGGAGCTCTTCGATTTCGGGATGGCCGCCGACGGCGCCTTTTACTACGTCATGGAGCTGCTCGACGGCCTCGATGCCGACTCGCTACTGCGGCGCTTCGGGCCAACCCCGCCGGAACGGGCCATCTACCTGCTGCGCCAGGTGTGTCACTCGCTGTCCGAGGCCCAGTCCTGCGGCCTGGTGCATCGCGACATCAAACCCGCGAACATCTTCGTCTGCCGCTACGGCGAGGAGTACGATTTCGTGAAGGTGCTGGATTTCGGCATTGTCAGGGCGGTCCGTGACGCCGCGGACACGAACCCGGTGCACACGCGGGAGCACGCGATCCAAGGTACACCAGCGTTCATTGCCCCCGAGCAGGCGATGGGAGCTGATTTGGACGGGCGCGCCGACATTTATGCGACCGGCTGTCTGGCCTACTGGCTCTTGACCGGGCAATTCGTGTTCAGCGCCGAGACCCCCATGGGGCTGCTCGTGCAGCATGCGCAAGCGCTACCTGCGCCTCCATCAGCTCGGACGGACCAGCCGATTCCGCCGGCCTTCGATGACCTCGTGCTATCCTGTCTGGCAAAGGACCCCGCGCAGCGACCGCAGTCCGCGAGAGAACTGTCGCTGCGGCTGGCCGAGGTGGAGGGCGCGAGCGCCTGGACCCAGGACCGAGCACGGGAATGGTGGACGTCCCACCAGCTCGCCACCGCCGTAACTTGATCTCACCCATGCCCGCTTCCCTCCGACGCCTGCTAACGGCTGTCCTCCTCGGGATACCAGCGTGTTCCCCAGGACGATCTTCCGTGCCCGAGCCCACAGCCTCGCAGGTGGAGGTCATGTGGAGAGCGGTACTCGCGAACGCAAGCTCGGGACTGGTCGGAAAAGTTCCCATCTGTCTCAGCCTGGTTGATGGTGAGCGTCGCCACGATCCGGACACCACGGCGGTGTGGCTTCAGGCGTTTGGGCGGCGGGTGACGACGCCGTCGCAGTGCCCGCATACCTATCAGTCCATGGTTCTCGTCGTTGATACGCTGGGTCGGCCGGTCGATCCCCCACGCCCACCGGGCTACGTTGATCCCTATTACATCGACCTGTGGCGTCCGCTCCGCATCGATGCGGGAGTGTTCCTAGTCCGGTATGAACAGCGACAGGGCACTCGAGGCGAGCGCGTCTACTGCGAGGTTAGGGAGGTGAGACCAGCGCCCCATGTCAATTGCGCCACGATTGACTCGTGGATTTCCTGAAGACTCGCGGCGTGTCAGGGCCGCTGTCTCACATCCGTCGCCTTTGCCCCCACCGTCCTGCGCACTGGGTGGCCGAACCACGGGTGCCGCTGGTCCTGCGGCAGGGGAGCGGTCGCCGCCGCACCGTACTTCGTTTCCAAGGTCGCAACGACGTCGGCCATCGTACCCTCCGGCGCGACCCATCCGCCGTTGATGTCCGGGAAATCGAGCTTGCAGTTGTCGCACTTCTTCCCACTGGCGAAGCGGATGGGGCACCAGAAGCTCTCGACGTTGCGCAGCATTTCCGCACCGAGGGCGTACACGCCGCTCATCCAGTCACAGTACAGGCACCAGATCAGGTCGTGTCCCACCAGGCCGTGGAACTTCTGGCGGCTGACGTTCACCCAGTCCGCGTGGCGGTAGCGCGGCAGGCCCACCAGGGGCGTGAGGATCGGGTAGATGCACAGCTCGGCCACGCGGAGGACGATGAAGACGGGGAGGGCGAGCGCGGTCACCCAGAGAGCGACGTGGTTGTTGAACCGTCCGACGGTGCGGTTGAGGAAGGTGACGATGCGCGGCCCGGTCACGTATTGGCGGTTGGCCAGCTCGTGGGCGAACATCCAGACCAGCATCCCCAGCACCTGCCCGAGGATCGCTCCCGCCACGCCGCGCCAGCCATAGAGGATTCCCAGGACGGTGGGCGGGACCCAGGTAAAGAGCGAGACGATAAGATCCAGCCCCGGGGCTCGGCACAGCCATGCGCTGATTCGGGTCCCGGCGGCGCCGAGTCGGGGGATCAGGTGGAGGAGGCCCGCGAAACCGGCGATGCCGACCAGGGTGGCCGCCGCGATGAGCAGCAGTGGGTTTGTTATCATACGAACTCCGATCGGCGCCGCCAAAGTGCTGTTGGGTGAGTGAGCCCCCTCCAACCGCGCTAATCTACCGCTAATGCAGACTCGCATTCGGCTCGCGGCTCCCCTGCTCTTCACGCTCCTGGTGCTCGCGTCCTCGCGAGCGCTGAACCACATGGACCAACCCCTGGCGCTGCTCCTCATAGTCCCCGGCTACGTCGTGCAGGCATGGCTGTTCGAGGCGCACCGCGCCCTTGGCGGAACGGGGTACGTGGTCACGATGGTGGGGGTTTCGGCGCTCGTGTGGACCCTGATCCTTTTGGGCCTGTGGGCGGTGACGGCCAAGGTGTCTCGTCGCCTGTCTCAACCGCGGCGGGCGTCGTGAGCATTCTTCATGGGAGTTCCCTCCTTGCGATCTTGACCTTGAGTACCGTCACCCGCGCGCTCGCTCAGGAAGCCAAGTTGATCGCCGCGGCGCAGCGGGTCTCGGTGGCCTCGCTTGAGTCTACGCAACCCGATGTCCCGTTCGAGAGATGGCTGGCGGAGCTGGGTCGCGTCCCAAGGTCCGCCATACGGTGGGAGGTGAATGACTGCGGAGAGGGGGGCGACGGCCGGGAGGCACCGACCTGTGTCGAGGCTATGGTCGACCTCGCCGCCGATACGACCGCGCACGCGAGTCTGGTCGTGGCGGGAATCGACGGTAGGCGTTCCAAACCCGCTATCTGGGATCTCTCTGTGGGGGCGGGCTCCTCGTTCATCGGGTTCAAGACGCTGCGGCAATGGGCGGCATACCTGCGGACGCACCGCCGCTGAGCGGGCTGTCCGACAACGGAGAACTGCATGAAGACCAAGCGCCCCGCGACGAAGAATAGACATCTCATGACAAGAACCCGGCGCGCTTCCGCCAGGGTGGCCGTCGTTTTGCTTTGCATCCTAGGCCTCGCCTGTCGGCCTCCGGTTCGGTCGTCCGCCGGCGAGGCGACGGCTGGCATCGACTCGTTGAATGCGGCGTTAGTCCACGCGTACCGGACTCACGACCCCCAGGCGTATGCCGCGCTGTACACCGACACCGCGGTGTTCGAATGGCCGGCCTTCAACACGGTGCGGGGCCCCGCCCAGCTCGCGGCGATGGCGCGGAGCAACTGGGCGTCGCTCAAGGACATGGACCTCCGTCTCGCCGTCTCGGCGCGACGCGTCGCGCCGGATCACGCGACGGAGTTCGGCGCCTTCGAGCAATCCTGGCGCGACTCGAGCGGCGTGCGCAGGACGGAGTTCGGGAGGTACGTCGCCTTCCTGCTGCGCCAGGCGGATGGCAGCTGGCGGATGGATCGGTTCTTCGGATTCGAGGACTCGACCCGGGCGAACCGGTAGCTCACCTTGCCGCGCCCAACCACAACAGGCCATCGATGATCAGTCGATCCTGAATTGGGTTATTCAGGGTATACGACAACGTCTTGTTCGTCGCATCGTACTTGTGCTCGTAGTCGATGTCGTTATGACCCATGTTGAGGTAGATCATCCTGTAGTGCTTGTTGGTCCAAACGACGGGATAGTACCCGCTGTGCCAGATCTCGTGCGGTTTTGGCCCGGTGCCCAGCGGAAAGCTGGTCGAGTCTATGGAGAGCAGAATGTCGATGTCAGGATTCTGCCGCAGGTCTTTTTCCCAGCGGTACCACTCACTGGGCGAGGAGCGAAATGTCTCGGGCAAATGGGCAGTCGCCGGATGCTTGCGGTCTTCGACCCGGAGCACGGCCGACGTCGGTCGCCACGTGTTACTCACGTACGATCCCGACCCGAGAAAGGTGTTGTGATACCAGTCCCAGTTCGCCGGGTACGCTGAGGGGGTCAGCGCAAAACCGGCAAAGTGAAACCCCATCCAGGCTCCGCCGTGCTCCATGTACGCCTGAAACGCGGCTCGTTGCGTGGGATCTTCCGGACGCGTATCCCAAAAAACCACCACCTGGTACCGCGAGAGAAAGTCCGCGTTCAGATTCTGCCAGTTGGATGTGGTGTCAAACCGAAAATTGTACTTCGCCGCCATCTCCGGAAACCATTGCTCGGCCTCATGCACGAAGCTGATGTGCGCCGGATCTTTTTTGGCGGTGAAAAATGCGATCACGCTGAACTTCGGCTGTTGGTCACGGACGCTCAGGCCCGCACAGCAACAGATGAGCGCGCCAACACTCAGTGCTCTGAGCGCAGCCATCTCAGTTCCGCTTCCGCAGGATGGCCCGCGCGGGCGCCCCTTCGTGCCCGCGGACCTTGATCGGTAGCACGATCAGATCGTAGTCACCCGCGTGCACAGGGCGCAGGTCCAGCCCCTCCACGATGGGAATCCCGCGCCCCAGCAGAATCTGATGCGTCCTCGGCGCCGGCGCGCCGAATTGCTCTGCTGAGATGTAGTCGACGCCGACCAGCACGACGCCGGCGTCCGCGAGTAGTTGCGCCGCGTCCGGTGCGACGTACGCGAAGTCCCTGTGGAACGCGGCCGAGTCCATCCAACCGCGCAGCGTGCTCCGCGTCCGGAACAGCACGCGTTGCGCACCCCTCCAGTCGTGCCGGTTCAGCTCGCCCGCGTCGATCGCCTGAACGCTGTCGGGAATGTCGATCACCCGGGCGGTCCCGATCAGCGGATCCAGCGGGACCTGGTCGATTGCCACGCCGGTGGCGACGAAATGCATCGGCGCGTCGATGTGCGTGCCGCTGTGCGCGCCCATCGAGTAGACCGACAGCGTCAGCTTGTCGCCTTTCCGCATGTCCTTCAGAAAGTCGAACTTCATGGGGGCGTCGCCCGCGTACACGGGAGTCGTTGCTGGATCGAGCGTCGCCGTCACATCGATCCATCCCTCGCCGCTCAGCTCTCTCGTCCCCGGTGCGCGGGGGGCACACCCCACCACCAGGACGAGCAACGTGCACGTCTTCAGCGTTTGTGGAACGGTCATGTTGAAGAACTCCTTGATGAGCCAGGTCACGCCGCGCGGCTCACGAGACCGGCGACGATCGTTTCCGGAGCTTCGCTGATATCGCACACCCATGCCTGCTCGTCCGGCGCCGGTGCCTCCAGAGTCGCAAGCTGGCTCTCGAGCAGCGTCGGCGGCATGAAGTGCCCGCGACGCTTCGCCATCCGCTCCGCGAGAAGTGCACGGTTCCCCGCGAGATACACAAACCGCACGTCGACGGCCCCACCGGAGCGCAGCAGGTCGCGATAGTTCCGCTTGAGCGCCGAACACGCGACGACGAGGCCCACTCCCGTACGCTGCGCCTCGCGCAGTCGGGTCGCGATCTCGCGCAGCCAGCCGTGGCGGTCGGCGTCGGTCAGCGGTATCCCAGCGGCCATGCGCTGCACATTGTCCGGGGGATGCAGGTCATCACCCTCGACGAACTCAATGTCGAGTGCGCGAGCGAACTCCGCTCCGATCAGGCTCTTGCCGGAGCCGCAGACGCCCATCATCACGTAGAGCCCAGTGTGCACAGCGCGCATGAAGTGGCCCCAATCGTATATTGCCGAGGGATTCGGGGCTATCGGCTGCCGCCCTGGACAGCGCGGCCCGCACGGGTCTAATCTCTCGCATGCGCAACCGACTCCTTCCCGCACTGCCCGCCCTCCTGCTGACCCTGGCGCCCAGCATCGGCGCCGCCCAGACGGCCCTACAGCTCCGCTGGGAGCTCGTGGGGGACAGCATCACGAACGACTGGGGCGCTTCTCGAGCGGCTTTCACGCTCACCAACCGTGGTGCGAAGCCCCTCGCGCCGACCGGATGGGCGATCTACTTCAATGCCCTCCACTCGGCGCTGCCGGGAAGCGTGGGAAGCGGGTTCATCATCGAGGACGTGATAGCCGACCTGCACCGCCTCGCGCCGGCAGCGGGCTTCGCTGGACTGGCCCCGGGTGCGAGCATTCGGATCCCGTACCTCGCCGGCCTGCTCCTGAACCGCAGCTTCGTTCCGCAGGGCCCCTACATCGTCTTCGACGACGCGAAGGACGTGGGCGTCCCCCTGAACGATTACGTCGCGCTGCCCTTCGAACGGCCCCCGCAGGGCGCGGGGCACGATCCGCGCGTAGTGACGCCAGAGCACCAATTCACGCTCGACTCCGCGACCCGCGCCATCCCTGCCAGCGAACTGCCACCGGTGTTCCCGACGCCGGTGGAGGTGACAGCGGGAGCGGGAGCGCTGCGCTTCGCGGCGCTGCCGCCGGTCGAAGCGCCCGAGGCGCTCAAGAACGAGGCGGCGTTTGCAGCGGAGTACCTGCGCCCCTACTTCGGCACCACCCGCAAGGCAGGCGTCCCGCCCTTACGACTCGAGGTGGGTCCCGTGGAAGGTCAGACCTCGCCCGAGGCGTACACGCTCGTCGTCGATTCCGTCCAGGGTGTTCACCTCGTGGGCGCCTCGCCCGCCGGTGTTTTCTACGGGCTCCAGTCTCTGCGCAGCGTCTTGCCCGCGCCGACTCCCCGCGCAGGCCTGGTCCTGCCGGCCATTCGCGTGGTGGACGCTCCCCGCTTCGGCTATCGCGGATTCCTGCTCGACGTCGCCCGCAACTTTCATCCGAAGCCCGCCGTGCTGCGCACGCTCGACCTCCTCGCCCGTTACAAGCTCAATGTCTTCCACCTCCATCTCACGGACGACGAGGGCTGGCGGATCGAGATCCCGAGCCTCCCCGAGCTCACCGCGGTGGGCGCGCGACGCGGCCACCCGATCGACTCGGACCGACATCTGCCGCCCGCGTTCGGCTCGGGCCCCGCCGTCGACCGGCCCTGGGGCAGCGGCTTCTTTTCCCGCGCGGACTACGTCGAGATCCTGCGCTACGCGGCGGCGCGGCACATCGAGGTTATCCCTGAGCTCGAGATGCCGGGCCACGCGCGCGCCGCGATCAGGGCCATGCAGGCGAACCCGCAGTACCGGCTTAACGACCCGGACGATCGCTCGGTGTACACCTCGGCGCAGGGCTACCACGACAACGTCATGAACCCGGTCCTCGAGTCGACGTACCGGTTCATCGAGCGGGTGGTCGGCGACCTCGTGACGATGCACCGCGAGGCGGGGGTGCCGCTGCGCCACATCCACATGGGAGGCGACGAGGTCCCAGGCGGTGTATGGCAAGGCTCGCCGGCGGTGCAGACCTACTTGAAGGCGCACGATCTCACGAGTGTGGATGATCTGTGGTTTGTCTTCTATAGCCGGGTGGCGCAGATCCTCAAGGCACAGGAGGGGGGCCTCCTCCCCTCGGGCTGGGAGGAGATCGCCGTCCGCAAGACCCAGCGCGGCGGGCAACAGACGAACATTCCCAATCCCGACTTCGCCGCGCGCGGCTGGCGCGCCTACGTCTGGAACAACGTCCCCGGCGGGGGTGCCGAGGACCTTGCCTACCGCCTCGCGAACGGCGGCTACGACGTGGTCTTGAGTCCCGTGAGCAATCTCTACTTCGATCTCGCCTGGAACGAGAATCCGGAGGAGACGGGGCTCGACTGGGGCGGCTACGTGGATCTCCGCAAGCCGTTCGATTTCATCCCGTTCGACTACTACCGCAACGTCCGGGTCGATCCCTCCGTGTTCGTCGGCAAGGATCGGCTCACCGACTACGGTCGGGCCCACATCGTGGGGATTCAGGGCAACCTGTGGTCGGAGACGCTGGGCGGCGAGGGGCGACTCGAGTACATGATGCTGCCGAAGTTGTTCGGCCTCGCCGAGCGGGCGTGGGCGGCCGATCCGGACTGGGCCAGGGAGCGCGACCCCGCGAAGTCCGAGTCCCTGTACCGCGAGGCCTGGTCCCGCTTCGTCAACGTGCTTGGCCAGCGCGAGCTGCCCCGGCTCGATCGGGAGGTCGCGGGGGTCAACTACCTGATTCCCACGCCCGGTCTCAGGGCCGAAGGCGGCGTGGTGTACTGCAGCCTGGAGCTACCGGGCTTCGCCCTGCGCTACACGACCGACGGCACCGACCCCACCGTGCGCAGCGCCCTGGTCCGCGGTCCCATCCCGTTCCGCGGGACGGTCCGCGTCGCGGCGTTCAACAGCACGGGCCGAAAGGGCCACACGGCCCACCTCACGGCTGAGCCGGCCTTGAGTACCCCCAGCGGGAGGTGAGTCTCTCAGATGCCAGTCTGCTAGTCCCGGTGCTCCTCTTCTTGGACGGCCGGATTCGTGGCTTGTTGGCACAAAGGCAGGACGATCGAGGCGATCAAGATCCGCTGCCTCGCCGCGACAACTCTATGATATGAAGGGAGAGGGTGAACGATGACGCACGTCAACTACGTCGCTGTCCTCGTGGCAGCCGTCGCCGTGTTCGTGCTCGGCTGGCTCTGGTACAGCCCGCTGTTGTTCTACAAGCCATGGATGCGGCTGCGCGGCATGGATCCCGTCGCGGCGATGGCGGGCGCGAAGATGCCCGGGGGGAAGCTGCTCATAGAGCTGATACGGTGCCTCGTTCTCGCCTGCGTGATCGCGCGCCTCGTCGCGCTCCTGGGCATCAGCAGCTGGATGGGCGCGGTCCACTTCGGCTTGTTGTTGTGGATCGGGTTCCCGGTCATCATTCTCACGGGATCGGTCCTGTGGGAGAACATCCCCTGGAAGGTGGCCGCGATCCATGCCGGTGACTGGCTCGTGAAGATGCTGGTGATACCGATCATCGTGAGTGTGTGGAGTAGGGGGTGAATCCTTGATCAGGTCGCGCCACCACTAGAGGCGCGTCAGGTCGCTCGCGTGATCGTCGCGGTTGAGATGAACGAACGCTTCGGCGGCGCGCACACCGATCTCACGTCCGCGCCACTGCGCCATGATCTCGTGGTGCTCCCGCCAGATGCCCTGGCCGTCCTGACTGACGTGCGCGAACAGCGCGGCCTTTTTCTGCTCGACCACTGACGAGATATCCACGTAGGTGTTCGGCAGGAAGCCTTCCGTTTGACTGCCGCTGTTGACTTCAAAGAAGTAGAGCCGCGACGTTCGCTGGTCCCCCTCCATCCACGCGCGGATCGTGAGCACGCTCGCGACCTGATGGTCCATGTGCGTGTCTACCGGCCAGTGCGTGAACACCACGTCGGGATGCTCGGCGGCCAAGAGTCGCCGCATCGCGTCCACGTGCGCCCGGGTCACTTCGGTCGCGCCGTCGATCTGGCCGAAGAACACCGGCTTCGCACCCATGATCTTGCAGGCGGTCTCGCACTCGGCGGAACGAATCCGTGCCGCCTCGTCCAACGATTTGCCGGAGATGCCCCGCTCGCCCCGCGTGAGATACACGACCGTCACCGTAGCCCCGAGTGCCGCGTAGCGCGCCAGCGTCCCGCCGCAACCCGACTCCGGATCGTCCGGATGCCCGCCGACACAAACGATTGTCAGGCGCGCGGCGTCGGACCCGGGGTGGGCCGACACCAAGGGCAGCGCGACGGCAGCTAATGAGCTTCCGACAAAGCTCCGACGTGTGAGGTCTCGTTCGTTCATGCCCGTTCGGCTCCTGCGGTGCGCAGACAGTCGAGCAACCAGCGTCGGGCCTGGGCGTCCCCGGCCCAAAGCGCCGGGCCGAGCGGCGAGCCGAGGAAGATCAGGTTGCCGCGCCCGCCCGGCCGCTTGAGGGCCACCGGCAGACCATCCACCCACGCGATGACCTCCCCCTCTCCCTCCTGGCGCCGGAGCGGCACTACGCGGCTGAAATCGCGCACCTTTGCAGAGCGTGGCCAGGTGTAGTCCACATAGGGAATGCGCTGCGAGCTATTCTCCGGCCACAGCTCTACGGGCTCCTCGATGTGGACCTGCAAGTAATCACGCAGCACGACGCGATGGGCGCGGAACTCCCGATCGGTAGCGAAGCCCGCGCCTGATTCGAAGATCACGCCCGCCCCCGCTCGCAGACAGCTCACGATCACGCGGACTACGGGCGGCGGAATCTCGAGCGCCGCCGGAACGATCAGCACCGCGCAGCGAGAGGGGGACATCCATCGTCCGTCCGCACGCATCCACTGCGCCTGCGCACTGGTGAGCGCGGACTCATATCCGGAAACGGACTCGCGGAAGCAACCGCGCTCATGCAAGTCAAGGAGCACATACCGGCGACTCGTCGGATCGAGCGGCAACCCGCGCAGTCCGGCAGTCACCACGCCAGCGGTGTAACCCAGGAACCGTCTCCGGGTGATGCCCATCTCAGAATCGTCCAGAAATCAGTCGATCCATGGCCCGGGCGGTGTCGTAGAACTGCTGGTCCGGCGCATAGCGGTAGCGCGCCTCCATTTCCGCCACCAACCAGCCGTCGTAACCCACTTTGGTCATCGCGCCGCGGATGGCGGGCCAGTTGTTGTCGCCAAGAAACAGGTTGGTGTACACACTCTGGTCACCACAGCGCCCGCGCTTGGTCATCACGTCTTTCACGTGAATGCGGGTGATTCTGGGCCCGTGGATCTCGATCCACTGCTCCGCAAACCCCGTGTCGTGGATGTTGCCGACATCCAGATGAATACCCACCGCGGGGCTGTTCACGTCATTGAGAAATTGCCAGAACTCGCGCGGGCTGATGAGAAACCGCTGCTCGGCATTGCAGTTCTCGCAACCGATCCGGACGCCTGAGCGCGCGGCCTTCTCGCCCAGCGGCCGGAGCGCCTCCAGGCAGCGCTGGTACACCTCGTTGTACGGGACTTCGGGAGTCACGAGGCCCGCGACCAAGAGGATCGCGTCGGTCCCGAGCAGCATGGCGGTCTCGATCTCCCGCTCCACGATGCGCACCGCTTGGGCTCGCACCTTGGGGTCGCGCGCTGAGAGCGGCGAGGCCCAGTGCAATCCGGTCGACACGTTGGAGACGACTAGGCCGGCGTTTTCGACCTTGCGCCGCAGTTCCCACACTTCGCTATCCGGGGTGCCCATCTGAAACCACGGGACGTCGCCCAACCACAACTCGATGCCATCGAACCCGGCCTGCTTGACGAGCTCCAAACCCTTTTCGAATCCCCACTCCTTCGGAATCATGTTGTCGCCGATGGCTTTCTTCATAAGGCGCCTCGTCCCCGGAGAGGGCGCATCATACTCCAAATCGGCCTCGCCAGCGACCCGGCGCGCCTATTGTGGCGGCTTGATGTCTGCTTGAGAGCGGTGCGCGAAACATCGGGCCATGCACCTGCCCGCGACTCCGACCGCGCTGCTCTTCGCGTACGCGTTTCTGTCCAACATCGCTCTGGCCGTCGTGCCCCACGAGCCTGCCATCGTCTGGTACGGCCCCCGGCTCGGCGTCTGGACTACCACGCTCGTCGGCACGGCGGGCACGGTGCTCGCCGCCGTCGCGGACCATCGGTTGTTCGCGCCGCTGATCGGACGGCTGGCGCAACGACGCTTAGAATCGTCCCCCCTCTCCGCAACGCGGAGAGGGGGACAGGGGGTGAGGACCTGGCCTGAGCGACTGTTCCGCCGCTTCCCGGTCGCCACGATCGCGCTGTCGGGTCTGACGCCGCTGCCGTTCTTTCCGTTCAAGGCACTGGCCTT
>Ga0209590_10000478_pt1 | contig 13255 bp, 13 predicted proteins | sample CZO8metaG_FD_188353 | JGI IMG/M metagenome (GOLD analysis project Ga0209590, IMG submission 188353) | Vadose zone soil microbial communities from the Eel River Critical Zone Observatory, Northern California, USA - CZOApr15con1.8 metaG... | ecosystem: Environmental > Terrestrial > Soil > Vadose...
TGATCCCCGCATAAAGCGTCAGAAACGCGGCCACCCAGGGCATGCCGTACGCGTCCACCGGAATCTTGTTGTCGCTCGCAAGCCACAGAAATCCCGCCACCAGCGCCGCAGCGGCGGGGCTCGGCAGCCCCTGAAAGAAGCGCTTGTCGACCACCTCGATATTGGTGTTGAAGCGCGCCAGGCGGAGCGCCGCCCCGGCGCAATAGACGAACGCCGCTATCCAGCCGAAGCGCCCCAGGTCCTTCAGCGCCCACTCGTAGATGATGAGGGCCGGCGCAGCGCCGAAGCAGACCATGTCGGAGAGCGAATCGTACTCCGCGCCGAACGCGCTCTGGGTCCGCGTCAATCGCGCCACGCGCCCGTCGAGGGTATCGAGGATCATCGCGATGAAGACGGCGACCGCGGCGTTGTCGAAGCGCTGATTCATCGCCATCACGATTGCGTAAAAGCCCGCGAACAGCGCCGCCGTGGTGAAAAGGTTGGGCAGCAGGTAGATGCCGCGTCTGCGGATCTCGGTGTTCAGCAGCGGCCTGTGGAAACCGCGTTCAAGCATGGCGTGGAAGCGTTGCGATCACCGTGCTCGCTGCATGGACCTTGTCGCCCAGCGCCGCCACGAGCGCGGCGTTGGAGGGGACATAGACATCCACGCGGGAGCCGAAGCGGATGAAGCCGAAGCGCTGGCCGCGCGCAAGAACGTCGCCCTCGCGAGCATGGCAGAGTATGCGTCTCGCGACGAGTCCGGCAATCTGTACGCAGGTGACATCGGCGCCCCCGGGGGTGCGCAGCCAGAGCGCGTTGCGCTCGTTCTCCAGCGACGCCTTGTCGAGCGCGGCGTTCAGGAAGCGCCCGGGATTGTACCAGCGCTTCTTCACCTCGCCGTCCACGGGCGACCTGTTGGAGTGCGCATTGAAGACGTTCATGAAAACGCTGACCTTGATCGCGTCGCGCTCCAGGTAGGGATCGTGTGACCGTTCCACCGCGACGACGCGTCCGTCGGCAGGAGAGACAACCGTTTGCGAATCGCCCGGCGCCCGCCGCGGCGGGTCGCGAAAAAACTGCAGCACGAAAAGCGCCGCGAGCCAGAACGGCACCGACCACCAGCTCCAGAACCAGCCCGCCGCCGCCGCCATGAGGACCGCAACGGCGAGAAACGGCCAGCCTTCGCGGGCGATGATCGGGTGAGGGTAGCTCGCGCTCATTGCTGGCGTGCCTGGCGCTGCTGCGACGACTGTGGCGAGAAGATCAATTCCTGCTCGTGTCGACAAGCTTGTTCTTCTTGATCCAGGGCATCATCGCCCTCAATTTCTCCCCCACGACTTCGATCGGATGCTCGGCGGTCATGCGACGGCGAGAGAGCAGGGTCGGTGCGCCGGCGCGATTCTCCAGGATGAAATCCTTCGCGTATTCGCCCGACTGGATGCGAGCGAGCGCGGCGCGCATCGCGCCCCTCGTTTCCCCGGTGATGATCTTCGGCCCCGTCACGTACTCACCGTACTCGGCGTTGTTCGAGATCGAGTAGTTCATGGTGCCGATTCCGCCCTCGTACATCAGGTCGACGATAAGCTTGAGTTCATGAAGGCACTCGAAATAGGCCATCTCGGGCGCGTAGCCCGCCTCGGTAAGCACTTCGTAACCCGCTTTTACGAGCTCGACACAGCCGCCGCAAAGCACCGTCTGCTCGCCGAAGAGGTCGGTTTCGGTCTCCTCTTTGAAGGTCGTCTCGATCACGCCGGCGCGGGCCCCGCCGATCGCCGCGGCGTAGGACAGGGCAAGATCGCGCGCCTTTTTGCTCTCGTCGCGATACACCGCTATGAGCATCGGCGTGCCACCGCCCTGGGTATAAGTCGAGCGCACCGTATGGCCGGGAGCCTTCGGCGCGATCATCACGACGTCGAGATCCTCGCGCGGCACGACCTGGCCATAGTGAATGTTGAATCCATGAGCAAATCCGAGCGTCGCGCCCTTGCGGATATTCGGTTCGACCTCGGCCTTGTACACCGCGGCGATGTGCTCGTCGGGCATCAGCATCATGATGAAGTCGGCGCCCCTTACCGCTTCGGAAATCTCCTTGACGTTCAAGCCGGCTTTACCTGCCTTGTCCCAGGAGGCGCCGCCCTTGCGAAGGCCCACGGTGACTTTCACTCCCGAGTCGTTCAGATTGAGCGCGTGGGCGTGCCCCTGCGAGCCGTAGCCCACGATAGCGACCTTCTTGCCCTTGACGAGCGACAGGTCCGCGTCCTTGTCGTAATAGACGTTCATGCTGTTTCCTTTCGGTTCTGCGGCGCGCGGGCTCAGACCTTCAAGACCCTCTCGCCGCGCCCGATGCCCGAGGCGCCGGTTCGCACTGTCTCCAGGATGGCGCTGTGCTCGAGCGCCTGAATGAAAGCATCGAGCTTGGCTCCGGTGCCCGTGAGCTCGATGGTATACGTGTTCTCGGTGACGTCGATAATACGACCCCGGAAGATATCGGACATGCGCTTCATCTCCTCGCGCTCCTTTCCCATCGCCCGGACCTTGATCAGCATCAGCTCGCGCTCGATGTGGGCCGCTTCCGACAGGTCGACGACCTTGACCACCTCGACGAGCTTGTTCAACTGTTTCGTAATCTGCTCGACCACGTCGTCCGAGCCGGTGGTGACGATGGTCATGCGCGAAAGCGACGCATCTTCGGTCGGCGCCACGGTAAGCGTTTCGATGTTGTAGCCGCGCGCCGAGAACAGACCCGCGACCCTCGAAAGAGCCCCCGGCTCGTTTTCGAGCATGATGGAAATGATGTGTCGCATTGTCCCCTCGCTAAAGGCCCGGCCCTCGGCGCGTTACGCGCCCTTGTGACACGGCGCTCGTGGCGCCGCCGGACCAAGCTCCCTTCAGCCAACGTTGATCGAACCCGATTGTGTGCCGGGCTTACAGCTCCTCGGCAAGGATCATCTCGGTCAGGCCCTTGCCGCCCTGGACCATCGGATAAACGTTCTCGGTCTGGTCGGTGACGAAATCGAGGAACACCAAGTCGTTCTTGCGCTTGAATGCTTCCTTAAGCGCCGGCTCGACGTCGCCGGGCTCCTCCACCTTGATGCCGACGTGGCCGTAGCTCTCGGCGAGCTTGACGAAGTCGGGCAGCGCGTCCATGTACGACTCCGAGTAGCGGTTGCCGTGAAAGAACTGCTGCCACTGGCGCACCATGCCCATGTACTTGTTGTTGAGGTTCACGATCTTGATCGGGAGCCGGTATTGCTTGCAGGTCGAGAGCTCCTGGATGCACATCTGAATGCTCGCCTCGCCGGTGACGCAAGCGACCGTCGCGCCCGGGTTCGCGAACTGAACGCCCATGGCCGCAGGCAGGCCGAACCCCATGGTGCCCAGGCCCCCGGAGTTGATCCAGCGGCGCGGCTTGTCGAATTTGTAGAACTGCGCCGCCCACATCTGGTGCTGGCCGACATCGGAAGTGATAAATGCATCGCCTTTGGTAATTTCGTAAAGTCTCTCCAGCACGAACTGCGGTTTGATGATCTTGCTTTTCTTGTCGTATTTCAGGCAGTCCTTGGATTTCCACAGCCCGATCTGGGACCACCAGGCGCTGAGCGCCTTCTGGTCCGGCTTGTAGCCGGCGGCCTCAAGCTGTCGGCTCAGCTCCTCGATCACGTCGGACACGTTGCCGACGATCGGGACGTCGACCTTCACGCGCTTGGAGATCGAGGACGGGTCGATGTCGATGTGGATGATCCTGCGCTGCACTTGGCCGAAATGCGCCGGATTGCCGATGACGCGATCATCGAAGCGCGCGCCGACGGCAAGCAGAACGTCGCAGTTCTGCATCGCCATGTTGGCTTCGTAGGTGCCGTGCATTCCGAGCATGCCCAGGAACTGCGGATCGGTTGCGGGATAGCCACCCAGGCCCATGAGCGTATTGGTGCACGGGAAGCCGAGCAGCTTCACGAGTTTCGTGAGCTCCTTCGCGGCGCCCGAGAGAACGACGCCGCCGCCAGTGTAGACCATGGGGCGCTTCGCTTCGGCGAGCAACTGCACCGCCTTCTTGATCTGACCCGGATGCCCCTTCACGACGGGGTTGTAAGAGCGCATCGTCACCGTTTCCGGATACTGGAATGGGCACTTGGCTGAGGTGACGTCCTTGGGAATGTCGACGAGCACCGGGCCGGGCCGTCCGGTCCTGGCGAGATAGAACGCCTTCTTGATCGTGACTGCGAGGTCCTTGACGTCCTTCACCAGGAAATTGTGCTTCACGCAGGGCCGCGTGATGCCCACCGTGTCGCATTCCTGAAATGCGTCCAAACCGATGGCGTGGGTAGGCACCTGTCCTGTGATGATCACCATCGGGATCGAATCCATGTACGCAGTGGCGATACCGGTCACCGCATTGGTGACACCGGGTCCCGAAGTCACCAGCGCCACACCGACCTTGTCGCTTGAGCGCGAGTAACCGTCGGCTGCGTGCGTCGCGCCCTGCTCGTGGCGAACGAGGATATGCTTGACCTTGTCCTGTTTGAACAGCTCGTCGTAGATAAACAGGACCGCGCCGCCAGGATACCCGAAGACGTACTCGACGCCCTCCGCCTGGAGGCATCTGACCACGATCTCTGCGCCGCTCAGTTCCATGCCGAAGCCTGCAAAAAACCCTGCTCGACGAAAGCCTTAGAGCCTAATTGCTGACGCCTGATTGGTCAAGTTTTTTTCCTTTCTCGGCCTGCACCGGTACCGGGCTTTTGATACCATCGGGCCACTGCGGCCGCGGCCGTTTCGGCCGACAAAAAAGGAAGCGCCTCTGGCCTCCCGAAACGAACTCTCCGAGTTTCTCGCAAGCGTCGAGCGCCGCGCGTACAAGCAGGCACTGTTCGCGGTTCGAGACGCAGAGAATGCGCTGGACATCGTGCAGGATACGATGCTCAAGCTCGCGGAAAAATACGGTGCAAAGCCGGTCATGGAACTGCCGATGCTCTTCCAGCGCATCCTGCAGAACACTATTCGTGACTTCTATCGCCGGCAGAAGGTCAGGTCAACGTGGGTCACTTTGTTTTCAGCGCTTTCCCCGGGGCGAGAAGACGAGGACGGCGACCCGCTTGAAACTCTGGAAAGCGCGGATGTCTCAAAGGCCAAGGAGGGCCCGGCGGATCGGCTGGAGCAATCCCAAACCCTTGAAGCAATTGAGAAAGAGTTGCAGAAGCTGCCGCCGCGTCAACGGCAGGCGTTTCTGCTGCGTTACTGGGAGGAATTGGACGTGGCCGAGACTGCAGCGATCATGGGCTGTTCTCAAGGCAGCGTCAAAACCCATTGCTCCCGCGCGGCACACGCTTTGGCAGCGGCCTTGAGAGCAAGGGGGATTCACCTATGAACGAACAGCAGATCGCCTACCGAATCAAGCAGGAGCTCAACCGGGGGCTCGATCTGGACGCCGGCAAGCTCACCCGCCTGAAGACGGCTCGCGAGCACGCCTTGGCGCACCAGCGCGTCGAGTCCCGTATCCCGGTGTTAGCCTGGGCTGACAGTGCCGTCGGCAAATTGGGCGGCCCATCCTCGCTCATTCCGCGCATGCTGCTGCCGATGGCCGTGCTGATCCTGGGTCTCGTCGCGATCAATCAGTGGCGGGAATCCCAGGTCGCGGCTGAAATCGAGGAAATCGACGCCGCGGTGCTGACCGGGGACCTGCCGTTGGACGCCTACCTCGACAAGGGATTCGATGCATGGCTAAAGCGCTCATCGCACTAGCACTTTGCCTCTGCATCTCGCTCCCTGTCGCCGCCGCCGCACCGAAGAAGCCCCCCGCCTGGGCTGAGCTGACGCCCGAGCAGCAGCAGATCCTCGCGCCGCTCGGCCCCGACTGGGACAAGCTTGAGCCCGCGCGCAAGCGCAAGTGGATCGGCATTGCCAAGCGCTATCCGAAAATGAAGCCCGATGAGCAAGCGCGGGTGCAGCGTCGCATGCAAGCCTGGGCCAAGCTGACCCCCAAGGAGCGACAGGACGCGCGCGAGCGCTACAAGAAGATCAAAAACCTGCCGCCTGACAAGAAAGAAGGGTTGAAACAGAAATGGGAAGAGTACAACCGCCTGCCCGAGCAAGAGCGGCGCAAGCTCGGCAGCACGCCGCGCAAGCCTCCCACGGCCGCGCCGGCCGGAGCACCGGACGCGCCTCCCGCCGCAGCTGCGCCTGAGGAAGCCCCCGCCGCTGCCGGGGCGCTGACCCCTTCAGCCCCGGCGGCAACTCAGTAGTCCACGCCGATGAGCCCAGATTCGCGTGCCCTGCGCGTCCCGCAGGCGCCGGGCATCGGCCGTCGATTGTTGTCCATGCTCTACGAGTCGTTCGTGGTGTTCGCGATCATGTTTTTCGCCGGTCTCGCGTTCTATGGAGCCGCAAACGGACGGCTCTCGGGCGGCACCCGCCACGTCTTCCAGCTGTACTTGTTCCTGGTGTTGGGAATCTACTTTGTCGCGTGCTGGAGCCGCGCAGGACGGACTTTGCCGATGCAAACCTGGAAGCTGCGCCTGGTCCGCGGTGAAAACCTCCCCGTCGGGGCCGGCCGGGCACTGCTGCGCTACGCCCTCGCCTGGCCGTCGCTGCTGCTCCTTGGCGGCGGATTTCTGTGGGCGTTCCTCGATCGCGATCGACAGTTCCTGCACGACCGCCTGGCCGGTACGCGGATCGTGACTACTGAAACCGGGAAGCGTGAAGGGTAAAAGCGTAAAACGCCGTTTCGGCCCGGGCACTCGAACCTGCGTGGCCTTACCGTCTTTCCACCCACCACATCATCAGCGCCGCTGCGCCCAGAAAAACCGCGCTCGGCAGCACGGCACTGACGAAGGGTTGCCAGTTCTGCAGCAGCCCCAGATGCGAAAAGAGGCTGTTCAGCATGTGAAACCCGATCCCGAGCATGATCCCCGAGAAAACCTTGACACCCACCCCGCCGGCCCGGACGTGTACATACGCAAAAGGCAGGGCAAGCGCCATCATGACGAGGGAGGCGAGCGGGTAGAAGAGCTTTTTCCACATCGCGATCTCATAGCGCTCGGTCTTTTGCCGGTTATCAGCGAGGTGCCGGGAATACTGGTACAGGTTCCACGCCGACATCCGCTCCGGGGCGATGAACAGCACCGCGAGAATATCCGGCGTCATGACCGAGCTCCAGTCCATCTCGGCGAGACGCTCGACGCTGCTCTCGGTAGACCCGAAGCCCGTGTGCACGACCTCGCGCAAACGCCAGACATTCTTTCCGACGTACTGCCCCCGCTTCGCAAAACTGATCGATTTAAGCCGGTACTGATCGTCGAACTCGAATACCCTGACATCGGTGAGACTCGCGTCGGGCTGGACTTCCCGGACATTGACGAAGCGGCGATCGTCCTTCACCCACAGCCCCGTGTGGAATTCCCGGGCAACGATGGAACTGGTCATGGAAAGCTTGAGCTGCTTTGCCGCGCGCTCCGAGACCGGGGTGATCAGTTCGCCGAAGACGAGCGTGGCAACCGCGAAGACGATGCCGATGCGAAACAGGGTGCTGGTCGCGCGCCAGGGCGCCAGTCCCGAGCCGCGCATCACCGTATATTCGGAATTGGCGGCGAGATGTGAAAGAGCGTAAAGGGTTCCGATCAGCACCGCCACGGGAAACAACTCATAGACGTGGCCCGGTACAGACAGCGCGACGAACGCGAGCGCATGCTGCAGTCGATACTCGCCCTTGCCGAGGTCGGTCAGCTCGTTGATCAGATCGAAAAAAGCGAACAAGCTGAGGAAAGCGGCGAAAACAAAGAGCGTCGCGCCGTAAATCTCCCGCGCCAGGTAGGTCCGCAGGGTATCCATTTCAGCGCCTCCCAAGCAGCGAACCCACGCGAAGCCGCCGGTAAAACAAGAGCGCGAGAACGCCGAGCATCCCCGCGTGCACCGCCCACCAGCCGGTAGTGAAAGCCAGCCGCCCCTGGGACACCCAGGCCTGGACGATGCTGAGCAGGTTGGCGTAGACCATGTAAGTGAGGAGCGCGAAGAGCAGATTCACCGAGCGGCTCGCCCTGGGGTTCACGAAGGACAAGGGAATCGCGAGCAATGCGAGAATCATTGCCGATATCGGCAAGCCCAGGCGCCAGACCAGCTCCGCCAGGCCGGGATTGCCTCGCGCCTGCAGCAAGGCGAAGGTCGACATTGCCTTGGTCGAAGCTTGTTCCGCGGGCGTTTCGCGCGTCTCGACCTTCATCGCGTATCGCTGGAAATCCATCACCTTGAAATCGAGATCGCCGGGAATGCCCTCATAGCGCCGTCCGTCGAGCAAAACCACAAAGCGGTCGCCGTTCTCCGCCGACTCGCGGTAGCCGCGCCTGCTTACCGTGATGCCGAGCCTACCTTGTTGCATTTGCGCGATGAACACGTTCTGCACGTTGGTCTGGTCGCCGGCGATCTCCTCCACAAAAAACACGCGATCCGCGCCGGCCGCCTCGCGGAAAACGCCCGGGGCAACCCGCGAGGCTTGGTCGCGCAGATCCATTTGCCGCCGGTATTCTTCGGCCTTGCCGATTGCCCAGGGCGACAGGAACAGCGACAGCAGCGCCACCAGGGCAACAAGCGGCGACGCAAACAGCAGCACGGGGCGGACCCACGCGAGGAGCGAAAGACCCGAACCGAACCAGATCACCATCTCCGACTCGCGGTAGCTGCGCGAAAGCGTCATGAGCACCGTAATGAAGAGCGTCAACGACAGCAGCACCGGAAGATAATTCAAGGCGGAAAACGCGAGCAGCGCGACCACGCCTTCGGAGAGGACGTCTCCGATCGCCGCCTGCCCGAGCAGGCGGATGAGCTGCGTCGTCAACGTGATGGCAAACAGCGTCGCGAACACCGCGAGCGCCAGATTGCCGAATTCACGCAGCAGGGCGCGCCGAAAGATCACTTTGCGAACTGATCGAAGTCATGGAAGCGGGTCGGATAGAGAGTCGGAAAAGCGCCATGTTGCTTTGACTTCGGCGAAGCAAACCGGAGATAATCCCTGCGCGTTCCCCGAATCGAGGCCGAATGGAATTTAACACAAAATTCGCGGCACCGGAAAAGCAGCCGGGCGCGTGCGTCGCCGCGGGCGTATTCGAACCGCGCAGGCTGTCGGCGGCCGCGGATGCCCTCGACAAGGCCGCGCGCGGCCAAATCCGCGAATTTCTCCGCACCGGAGACATGGACGGCAAGGTAGGAAATACGCGGCTTCTGTATCACGTGCGCGGCGTTGCCGCGGAGCGCGTGCTGCTGGTGGGTCTCGGGCAGGAAAAAGAAGTCGGAGAGAAGCAGTACCGCGACTGTGCCCGCTCCGCGCTCACCGCCATTCACGGCACGGGGGCGCGGGACGCGTGCCTCTATCTCGCCGAGCTGCAGGTTCCAGACCGCGACGCCGCATGGAAGGCGCGCCAGCTGGTATTGGCGGCCGCCGACGTCGCCTACCGCTTCGACCGCATGAAAAGCAAGAAGACGGAAGCGAAGCCGCTTGCCCATGTCGCAATTTCGGCCGCGTCCAAGCGGGATGCCGCCGCTTTGGAGCGCGGCATGCGCGAGGGGCGCGCGATCGCCGCCGGCATGGCGCTCGCGCGCGACCTCGGCAACTTGCCTGCAAACGTGTGCACGCCCGCGTATCTGGCGGAGTCCGCCGTGAAGCTCGGGCGCGAATGCAGGCTGGCGGTCGAGGTGCTCGAGCAGAAAGACATGGACAAGCTCGGGATGGGCTCGCTGCTTTCGGTGTCGAGGGGCTCGCACCAGCCGCCCAAGTTGGTGATCCTGCGCTACTCCGGAGCCGGCAAGAAGGATCGACCGGTGGTGCTGGTGGGAAAGGGCATCACCTTCGATACCGGCGGGATATCGATCAAGCCTTCGGCCGAAATGGACGAGATGAAGTTCGACATGTGCGGCGCGGCGAGCGTGCTCGGCACGCTGCACGCAGTGGCGGAGCTCGGGCTGAAGCTCAACGTGATCGGGATCGTCCCGGCGTGCGAAAACATGCCCGGAGGCGCGGCCACAAAACCGGGCGACATCGTCACGAGCATGTCGGGCCAGACCATCGAGATCCTCAACACCGATGCGGAGGGGCGCCTCATCCTCGCCGACGCGCTGACCTACGCCGAGCGCTTCGAGCCCCAGGCCGTGGTGGACATCGCCACGCTCACCGGCGCCTGCGTCATCGCCTTGGGCCACGTCTGCTCGGGGTTGTTCGCGAACAAGGACGATCTTGCCCGCGAGCTGCTCGCCGCGGGGGCGGAATCGTGGGACCGCGCCTGGCGGCTGCCGTTGTGGGATGATTATCAGGAACAGCTGAAAAGCAACTTCGCCGATTTCGCAAATATCGGCGGACGCGCCGCGGGAAGCGTTACGGCGGCCTGCTTCCTCTCGCGATTCGCGCGCAAATACGACTGGGCTCACCTGGACATCGCCGGCACGGCGTGGAAATCGGGCAAGGAAAAAGGAGCCACGGGCCGGCCCGTGCCTTTGCTCACGACGTTCCTCATGAACCGCGCAGTCTCTCCATGACACGGGTTGACTTCTACTCGAACGCCGAGCCCAAGCTGCAGGTCGCCTGCCAGCTTGTCGCCAAAGCGACCCGGCAACAATTGCGCGTCGTCGTATACGCGCCGGATGAGAACACGGCGCGCAGCCTCGACATGCTGCTCTGGGCTTACCAGGCCAATGAATCCGTCCTTCATTGCATGGCGCATCAGGCCCTCGCTTTCGAAACTCCCGTCGTGATCGCGCGCAAGGAGGCGGAGATGCCCCATTATCAGATCATCCTCAATCTCCACGCCGATTCGCCCCCTTCGTTCGGCCGTTTTGAACGGCTGATCGAGCTTGTCGGAGCCGGCGACGATGATCGCCGGCTTGCCCGGGACCGTTATCGTTTCTATCGGGACCGCGGCTACGAGATTCACCACCACGATCTCTCCAGGTCGGGCGCATGAGCGACTCGGACGACCTGCTGGGGAAGGCAGATGCGTTTCTAAAGCGCTACCGTGCTTCCGGCACGTCCGCTCGAGAGGATGTTCCGGTACTCACGGAAGTCATCGAGTCGGCGGCACGGTCCCTACAGCCCCCCTTGGGCCGGCCGACTCAGGTCGGTCCGACCCCGGCCGAGCTGCAGGAGCTGGAGCGGAGGCTGAAAGAGAGCATTCTCGACGCAATCGGCCCGTACGTCGCAAACATCCTCGAGGAACCGTTGCGCGCCCGGCTCGAAGCCCATCTCCAGCACACCCTGGCCACGATCAGCTCCCAAGTAAAGGCCGATATCGAAACGCTGATTCGCGAAGCGGTCGCCCGGGCGGTCGAGCTCGAATTCGAGCGGGCGCGCGGACCGTCGCGGGGCCCCTGACGCTATAATCCGGCGGAGCGCGTCGAAGCCGGGCTCCCGCGGGGGCGCCGCTCGGCGCGCTTTCTTTTTTGAACCCGAGCGCCATGGAACTCGACAAGAGCTTTGACCCGCACGAGGTCGAGCGACGCTGGTATTCCCTTTGGGAATCACGCGGCTATTTCGCACATTCCGCGGACTCGGAAAAGCCGCCTTACTGTATCCAGTTGCCTCCGCCGAACGTCACCGGCACGCTGCACATGGGGCACGCGTTCCAGCAGACCCTCATGGACGCCCTGATCCGGTATCACCGCATGCGCGGCTTTAACACCAACTGGGTGATAGGCACCGATCACGCCGGTATCGCCACACAGATCGTCGTCGAACGCCAGCTCGAGGTGGAAGGAAAAACGCGGCACGATCTCGGTCGCGAGGCGTTCGTGAAGCGCGTATGGGAATGGAAGCAGCAATCCGGCTCCACCATCACGCGCCAGATGCGGCGGCTCGGCGCGTCCGGAAACTGGGGTTATGCCGACACCGAGGGACAGAAAGCCGGTTACTTCACCATGGACGCGCGCATGTCGCGCGCCGTGATCGAAGTGTTCGTGCGGCTCCATGAACAGGGTCTGATTTACCGCGGCAAGCGCCTCGTCAACTGGGATCCGGTGCTCGGCACCGCCGTGTCCGATTTGGAGGTGGACAGCGAGGAGGAGGACGGGAAGATCTGGGAGATACGCTATCCGCTCGAGGACGGCAGCGGTTCTGTGGTGGTCGCCACCACGCGGCCGGAGACGATGCTGGGTGACGTCGCGGTGGCGGTGAATCCAAAGGACGCACGTTACACCAAGCTCATCGGCAAGCGCGTGCAACTGCCCCTTACCGGGCGCACGATCCCTATCATTGCCGATGACTACGTCGATCCGGAGTTCGGTACTGGCTGCGTGAAAATCACTCCGGCGCACGACTTCAATGACTATCAAGTATGGCTTAGACAAAAAGACGGAGCCTTGTCGAGCGCACCGCATGGCGGCCTTGTCAATATCCTCAGACTGGACGGTCGCATCAAGAAAGACGAGTGGGACGATTTTATTTTTGGACACAAAGGCCCAACAGCGGAAACCGTCACATGGTCAGATCAAGGTACCGTACAACTAACATATGTTCTTATTCCAGAAGCGTATCGTGGTCTTGACCGCTTCGAAGCACGTAAGCGCATCATCACCGACCTGAAGGCTCAAAACCTCCTCGTCTCGGAAAAGCCTTACAAGCTGCGCGTGCCGCGTTCGAACCGCACCGGCGTGGTCGTCGAACCGATGCTAACCGACCAATGGTTCGTGAAGATGGACAGCTTGGCCAAGCGAGGCCTAGAAGCGGTTGCCAAGGGCAACGTCGTGTTCGTCCCTGAGCACTGGACAACGACCTATAACCAGTGGCTTGAGAACATCCAGGACTGGTGCATCTCGCGCCAATTGTGGTGGGGCCACCAGATTCCCGCGTGGTATGACGACAAGGGAAACGTATATGTTGCCCGTACTGAAAAAGAAGCATACCAACAATACATAAAAAAGCTCGGCTCTCACGATGGCCAGATCGCGCAAGTCACCGACGCGTTCCTTCAAGAAAGAAGACTAAAGCGCGACGACGATGTGCTCGACACCTGGTTCTCCTCGGCGCTCGTTCCGTTCACCTCGCTCGGCTGGCCGGAAGACACGCCTGATCTCAAGCGCTTCCTCCCCTCCTCGGTTCTGGTGACAGGTTTCGACATCATCTTCTTCTGGGTCGCGCGGATGATCATGATGACGCTGCATTTCACCGGCAAAGTGCCGTTCCACCACGTCTACATCAACGCCCTGGTGCGCGACGCCGAGGGCGACAAGATGTCCAAGTCGAAGGGCAATACGCTCGACCCGATCGACCTGATCGATGGTATCGGTCTGGAGGCTTTGCTCGAGA
>Ga0209590_10000482_pt1 | contig 13179 bp, 13 predicted proteins | sample CZO8metaG_FD_188353 | JGI IMG/M metagenome (GOLD analysis project Ga0209590, IMG submission 188353) | Vadose zone soil microbial communities from the Eel River Critical Zone Observatory, Northern California, USA - CZOApr15con1.8 metaG... | ecosystem: Environmental > Terrestrial > Soil > Vadose...
GTCCATAGGAAGCTGACGCTGGGCCTCGACCTGCAGGGCGGCCTCGAGGTCGTCCTGAAAGCCGTGCCGCCGAAGGGCCACAAGCTCACGCCGGAGGATCTCACTCGCTCAATCGACATCATGCGGAACCGCATCGACAAGCTCGGCGTGTCCGAGCCGGAGATCAGGAAGCAGGGCTCGGACCAAATCGTCATTCAGCTCGCCGGCATTCACAACGTGAACGATGCGGCGGCGCTGATTGGCAAGACGGCGGTGCTGGAGTTCTACGACTTCGAGGCCGACGTAATCGGTCCGTCGGTGACCGGCGGCTTGCTCAACCCCACGCCGGATTCGAGGGGGTCCCTCTACGACCTTCTGTCGGATCCGGCCACGCGCGTGCTCGCGAACAAGGGCGACGCTGCGCAGTGGTACCTCTTCAGCGACAAGCACGTCGTCAAGGCGGGCCCCGCTCCGACGCGAGCCAAGCTCCTCGCGAGCGACATTGTCCGCAAACCGAAGGCGCGGGGCGGCCTTGGCAACCATGTGCCCAAGGACTGGACGATCCTGACAGTCCCGCACAACACCGTCGCCGTCAGTTGCGTGGCCGTGAACTGCCCTCAGGCGCCGGCGAACGGGAGGAAGGGGTTCTACCTCCTCAAGCACCACGACGTGAAGACCTTCCCGAATAACCCGATCCCCGAGATGACGGGTAATCAGCTGAAGCTCTCCGGGACGCGCGCCGACATCGATCCTCAGACCGGACCGGTGGTGCTGATGCAGTTCACCGGCAAGGGCAAGAAGATCTTCCACGAGATAACGCGGAGAGAGGCGCAGCGCGGGGCCCTGGGGGGCGACTGCAACCAGGGGAGGCCGCCGCCGCACGTCCAGCACTTTGCGATCGTGCTCGACCGAGAAATCCAGTCGACTCCTTACATCGACTACTGCCAAAATCCGGACGGCATCCCCGGCGACAACGGCGCGCAGATCACCATGGGGAGCGGTGGGCTCGGCGACGCGAAGCGTTTGGCGCTCGTGCTGCAGACCGGAGCTTTGCCGGTCGAGTTCAAGACCGCGGAGCGCACCGACGTCTCGGCGACACTTGGCAAGGACTCGCTGACCCAGGCCAAGAAGGCGGCGCTCGTCGGCCTCCTGGTCGTCGCGCTCTTCCTGCTCCTTCTGTACCGCTTCCTCGGTCTCGTCGCGGTCATCGGGCTCGGGATCTACGCGGCGTTCCTGTATGCGGCGATCCTGCTCTTCCACGTCACCATGACCCTGCCGGGGTTCGCAGGGCTGATCCTCACGATCGGAGTCGCCGCCGATGCGAACGTGGTCGTGTTCGAACGCATCAAGGAAGAAGTGCGCGCCGGCAAGTCCGTGCGCGCTGCGATCTCTGCCGGTTACTCGAAGGGCTTCCGCACCATCCTCGACGCGAACGTCGTGACGGCGATCACGGCGCTGGTCCTGTTCGCAGTCGCGACGGCGCAGGTGAAGGGCTTCGCCCTCATGCTCCTGATCGGCACCGTGATCTCGCTGATCACCGCGGTCGGCGCCACGCGCGCGATGCTGGGGCTGCTCGCCGGCTTCAACTGGTTCAACAAGCCGCGGTTCATGGGTGCGCAGGGCCAGCAGACCGCCAAGTGGCTGCAGATCGACTTCATGCGCAAGCGCTACCTGTGGTTCGCGATCTCCGGCGCGATCGTCCTGCTGGGCGCCGGCGCACTGGGCGTGAGGGGCCTCAACCTCGGCATCGACTTCAAGGGCGGGAGCCAGTTGACCTTCAAGACCCCCGTGGCGCACACGACCGGCGACGTGCGTCAGATCCTGAAGCCGCTGGGCTATGGCGACGCAGTCATCCAGGGTCGCGGCCCGGGGACGAACAGCCAGTACAAGACCTTCCAGATCCGTACGAAGGCGTTGAGCAGCGCGAAGCTGACGCAGGTCACACGCGCGCTCGAAGACCAGCTCCAGACCACCGCGCCCGGCGCAACCACCGTCTCGTCCAGCTTCGGCCGCCAGATCGCGAGGTCGGCGATCATCGCGATCCTCGTCTCGCTCTTCCTCGTCGTTCTCTACATCGCGATCAGGTTCGACCTGAAGTTTGCGGGACCGGTGATCGTCGCGATGCTGCACGACGTTGTCATCTGCGTCGGGATCTATGCGTTGCTCGGGCGAGAGGTGACGAGCTCGACGGTGGCCGCGATCCTGACGGTGCTCGGCTACTCGATCTACGACACGATCATCATCTTCGACCGCATCAGGGAAAACGTCCCGATCATGCGGCGATCGTCGTTCGCGACGATCGCCAACGTGTCGCTCTGGGAGACGATCCGCCGTTCGCTGGCGACGTCGTTTATCACGCTGCTGCCGGTCGGTGCGCTCTTCCTGTTCGGCGGCGACACGCTGAAGGACTTCGCGTTCGCACTGATGGTCGGTATCGCCTCTGGTGCGTACTCGTCGATCTTCATCGCGGCACCGCTCCTCACGATCCTTAAAGAGCGCGAGCCGGAGTACGTGAGGCGCAAGGGCGACACCTTGAGCAAGGAAGGCATGGAGGCGGTGCTCGAGGAAGCGGAGGAGCAGGCAGCCGACGAGCCCGCGCCGGCGTTCGTGCCCGTCGCGCCCACGGATGGATCGGCAGCCGCTGCTGCGGCTGCAAAGCGCGAACGCCGACGCCAGCGCAGACGCACGCGCCCACATGGACGAGCCCGTTAAGCGGCTCATGCTCGCTCTCGTCGGGGCGGTGTCGCTGACGGCGGAGCGCGCGGACGAGCTGGCCGACTCACTCGCGGCACGCGGGGGCATGAGTAAGGAAGAGGTGCGTGGCTTCATCGACGAAGCAACGGCGCGGTGGCGCGGTGATGCCGTCCGCGTGGGCGAGCGTGCCGGATCAACGCTCCACGGCGCATTTCGCGAGCTCGGTCTCGTGACACGCGACGAATGGGATGAGCTCGAGCTGCGCGTCGCCCAGATCGAGCACAGGTTGCGGCTCGTGGAATCGCGGCCACGGGCCGTGCCGCCCTCCGGCGGGTAGCCGCAGGCGGCGCTACCCTGGGGGCGTGGAGCTTCGCCGACTTCGTGGGGAGCTCGTGCTCGGTTGGGCCGCCGCGGCGGTGGGGGCCACCGGCATCGTCTCCGCTCTTACTCCTGAGTTCGCCGATCGTTCGGACTTCGTGCGTGGTGTGCTGCCGCCCGGGTTCCCCGGCGCCGCTCGCATCCTGGCGCTCACCTTCGGGCTGACGCTCATCTGGCTCTCACGTTCGCTTGCGCGCAGGCGCCGCCGCGCGTGGCAGCTCGCGGTCATGCTGGTTGTCGGATTGGCCGTCGCCCATCTCGTGAAAGGCCTCGACGTCGAGGAGGCTTCGCTGAGCCTGCTCGTGCTCGCAGCACTCTTCCGCTTCCGCGGGCGCTTCGACGTTCCGGGCGATCCACTCTTCGTGCGACCGCTCGTCGTCACGACGCTCGCGTTCTCGACGACTGCCGCACTCGTCGTCGTGCTCGACCTGCGGGGGTTCCGCGGCGACCGGATCGAAGACCTCCTTGCCGCGTTCAGCCTCGTGCTCGGCTTCCGGGCGCTGCACCTCTGGCTGCGGCCGATCTCGCAACGGGTGCGTCAGTCCGCCGAAGAGCGGCGGCTCGTCCGCAAGCTCGTGCGCTCGCACGGCAACGACAGCCTCTCCTTCTTCAGCCTGCGCCGGGACAAGAGCTACTTCTTCTCGCCGACGCGCAGGAGCTTCGTCGCCTACAAGGTCGTCGGCGGCTGCGCGCTCGTGAGCGGCGATCCCGTCGGCGACACGGCCGAGCTCCCGCAGTTGCTCTCAGAGTTCCAGCGCGTCTGCCACACCCGCGGCTGGCGGCTCGCGCTGCTCAGTGTCAGCGGCGAGCTGTTGCCGGCAGCGCGCTCGCTGGGACTGCGTGCGATCAAGATCGGCGACGAAGCGGTCGTGCGACCGGCGACGTTCTCCTTGGAGGGGCGGGCGATTCGCAAGGTCCGGCAGTCGGTCACGCGTCTGGAGCGTGAGGGCTACCGGTTCCGCGTCGTTGCGGCGGGTGACGTCGACACGAAGCTGCGAACAGAGCTGGAGCGTGTGTCCGATGCGTGGCGCGGCTCGAACGTCGAGCGCGGCTTCTCGATGACGATGGACGATCAGTTCCGCGAGCCGGAGACGTTCTTCGCGATCGCCGAGCGGGGCGACGCGGTCGGCGGCTTTCTCCATCTCGTGCCGAGTGGACGCGGTTTCTCGTTGGGGGCGATGCGCCGTTGCCGCGACACACCCAACGGCTTGATGGAGTACCTCATCGTCGAGTTGCTCGGCTGGGCGCGGGAGCGCGACGCAGAGGAGATCTCGCTCAACTTCTGCGTGTTCGCAGATCTGCTCGCGGAAACACCGCGCAACCGGCTCGTTGCAGTCGCGCGCGCAATGCTGCGCGTCGGCGACCATCTTTTCCAGCTCGAGCGGCTGCTCGTGTTCAGCCGGAAGTTCACGCCGGAATGGCGCCCGAGGTACCTCTGCGTGGAGCGGCGCTCCGACCTGCTCTTGGTCGGCCTTGCGTACCTCCGGGTGGAGTCGCTGCTGACTCCGCCGGGCCCGTGGGCTCGGCAGCGCCCATTTTCGCTTGTCCGGCCGGAGTAATCCGTCACACTGAAGCGGTGGCCCAAACAGCAACCCGCAACCTCGGACGCCTTTCGGAGATCGCCCAGGTCGCCGTCCGGCACGGCTTCGGCTACTGGTTCGACACCCACCGGCTGACAGATCTCTTCCCGCGGCGCGGGACACAGCTCGAGGACGACGGCCAGCCCTCGCAACGCGGCCAGCACCTGCGCGAGATGCTCGACGAGCTCGGCCCGACCTTCGTGAAGTTCGGCCAGCTGCTCTCGACGCGGCCCGACGTGCTTCCCCCCGACATCATCGCGGAGCTGCGCGGCCTGCAGGACGACGTGCGGCCGTTTCCGATCTCCGACGTCGAGAAGGTGATCGAGGAAGACCTCGGCCTCACGATCGGCCAGCTCTTCGCGGAGTTCGACGAGAAGCCGATCGCCGCAGCCTCGATCGGCCAAGTGCACCGCGCAACGCTCCCGAACGGCAAGCAGGTCGCCGTCAAGGTGCAGCGACCGGGTGCGCCGCGACAGATCGAAGCCGATGTGGCGCTGCTGTACCAGGCGGCGCGCATCGCCAAGGAACGCGTCCGCGCGCTCGACTTCATCGATGCGCATCAGCTCGTGGACGAGTTTGCGCGCTCGATCCGGCAGGAGCTCGACTACCGGCTGGAGGCACGGAATGCGGACATGTTCCACCGCAACTTCCCCGGCCATCCGCACGTTCGCGTGCCGCGCGTCTTCTGGACCTACACGCGGAGCCGCGTGCTGACGCTCGAATGGATCGACGGGATCCAGGTGGCCGACATCGATCCGGAGCACTGGTCGCTCGAGGACCGTCGCGCAATCGCGTACCTGATGACGGAGACCTGGATGACGATGATCTTCCGCCATGGGTTCTTCCACGGCGACCCACATCCGGCCAACGTGCTCGTTCTCGGTCACGGGGAACAGATCGGCCTCGTCGACTTCGGTGCCGTCGGGAAGCTGACGGACGACGACATCACGAAGCTGACGCGCATGTTCATCGACGCGGCTGCGGAGAACGTCGACGCGTTGCCCCGCCGCCTTGCCGACCTCGGCGTTCGCTACCCGAAGGAGCGGGAGGAAGAGTTCCTCACCGAGCTGCGCGAGCTCTACTACAGGTACTACGGGGCGAGCCTCGCCGAGATCGACCCGCTGCAGGTGATCCGCGAGGCCTTCCAGCTGATCTATTCGATGAATCTCCGGCTGCCCTCGCGGTTCTTGCTGCTCGACAAGGCGATCGCCACTCTCGGTTCAGTCGGGGTGGATCTCTACCCAGAATTCAACGTCTTCGAGGTGGCCCGCCCCTACGCCCGCGGTTTGATGCTCGAGCGGTTCACGCCGCAGCGAATGGCCAACCGTGCTCGCAAGGAATCGTTGCGTCTGGGTGCAATGGCACTCGAGCTCCCGTACCAGATCCACGACGTGCTCGAGGAGTTCCGGGACGGCCAGATCGAGATCGGGTTCGTCCACAAGGGTCTCGACGACCTGCTCAACCGCATGGACGTCGTCTTCAACCGGCTCGTGATCGCGATGGTCGTCGCCGGCGGCCTGATCGGATCGAGCCTGATCGGCATCTTCGCCAAGACGGGGCCGCACGTGCTCGGGATCAACATCATCTCCGTGATCGGCTTCGCGTTCTCCGGCCTGCTCGGGCTCTGGCTCCTCTGGGGGGTTGTCCGAAGCGGCCGTTTGTAGATCGTTCGTCACAGTTTCGCGCGAAAGGACATCTGGTCGCACGGCGACGCCGGCGCTACGTTCGCTCGCATGTCGAAGGCGCTCCTCCTCGCCGAATCTCAGGCCGAGACACGCGGATTTCTCGAGCGGCATCTGACGAACGACGGCTTCCAGGTCGTCGACGCCGAGACACGACCGGATCTCGTCCTGCTCGGAGACACGGCCGCGCTGGACGCGTGCCGCGCGCGTCACGGCAACGTTCCCGTCATCGTCCTCGGCGAGCCCGAGTCGGACACGGTCGACCGCGTGCGGGCGCTCGACCGTGGCTGCGACGACTTCCTGGCGAAGCCGTTCGACTACGAGGAGCTGCTGGCGCGCATCCGGGCCGTGTTGCGGCGCACGACGCCGGCGGCGCACGAGACGCTGCGGGCCGGGCCCATCACCGCGGACCTCGCGACGAGGTGCGTGACCGTCGACGGCGTGCCGGTTGCTCTCGCGGGCAAGGAGTACGAGCTCCTGTTGAAGCTGATGACGGACCCGACTCGGGTATTCACCAAGGAGCACCTGCTCAGGGAGGTCTGGGAGTTTCGCTCGCTGGGACGCACCAGAACTTTGGACTCGCACGCGTCCCGGCTGCGGCGGAAGCTCGCTGCCGCGGGGCAGGGCGTGTTTGTCCTCAACGTGTGGGGCGTGGGCTACCGGCTCCTGGCGGAGTAGCTTCTAGACTGCAAGTGTGGGGCGGGAGATCACCGACGAGAGCCGGAAGTGTCCGATGTGCGGCGGCACGAAGTGGATTCTGCTGGACGGCGTCTCGACCCTTATAGCCCTCGAGGGAGGGCTCGAGGCGATCGCGTATTCGTGCGACGAGTGCGGGTTCATGCGCTGGCACCGCCGGGACAAGGTTGAGTCATGAGCGCGTTCGCCGGTCTTCCTTCGCTCGACCTGCAGCGGATCTGGAACAGCGTGCACGGCCGCGTCGTCCACGGTGAGAAGATCACGCTCGGCGTGATCGAGCTCGACGCCGACAGCCACGTCCCCGAGCACCAACACGAGAACGAGCAGCTCGGGATGTGTCTCAGCGGTTCGCTCGTGTTTCGCGTCGGTGACGAGACCCGCGACCTCGGTCCCGGCGACACCTGGTCGATTCCCGGCAACATCCCGCACGAGGTCCAGGTGGGGCCCGAGGGTGCGGTCGTCATCGACGTGTTCGCGCCGACGCGAGAAGACTGGCGCGAGGCCGAGCGTATCGAGCAGCGCGAACCACGCTGGCCTTAAAGGATCGCGCCCTCCAATCGAAGCAAAGTCTCCTTGCGCTCGAGCCCACCTGCGTAGCCCGTCAGCTTCCCGTTCGCGCCGATCACGCGGTGGCACGGGAGGACGATCGGCAGTGGGTTGCGGTTCATCACCGTGCCGACGGCGCGAGCGGCTCGCGGCCGCGCGGAGCGTGCTGCGAGCTCGCCGTAGGTCACGACCTCGCCGTAGGGGACGCGGGCGAGCTCGCGCAGGACGCGACGGTTGAAGTCGGCGAGCAGCGCGACGTCGAGCGGTAGGTCGAACTCCCGCCGTGTTCCCTCGAAGTACTCGTCGAGCTCGCGGCGCGCAGGATCGATCGGCTTCGCCGATCGCAGAACCCGCAGGCCGAAGTCGTGGGCGAGGCGGTCGAGCTCGCGCTCGGGCTCCGCGTCGTAGGAGATCCGGCAGACGCCGCGCTTGCTCGCAGCCACAAACAGCGGGCCGACGGGAGAGTCGACGAAGTCGTAGGCGGCGTCGAGGAGGCCTTCGTCTGCGGCTGCGTCGCGGAAGCGGCGGTCGAGATCGGGGGTGACGGCGGTCATTGAAGCTCCTTCTGTCGTAGCCGGCGTATGCCGGCCGAGGCCGCCTGACGGGCGGCGGTCGCGTTCGATCCAAGGGCGGCGCCGATGTCGGAGTAGTCGAGGTCGTAGCCGTAGCGCAGCACGACCGCGGCGCGCTCGGTCGGCGGCAGTTGGTCGGCGAGGTGCTCGAGCTGTGCAAAAGCGGGCCGGCCGTCGAGGGATGCGAGCTCGGGCAGATCGGCGTCGGCTCGCGGACGCCGATGCTCGTCGACGGCGATCCGGCTCGCGATCGTGTACGCCCAGGCGCGGAGATGCTCGCCGTGACGGAGCCTGGGATACGCACGAAGGGCGCGGAGGAACGTCTCCTGGAACGCGTCCTCGGCGCGATCGCGCCCGAGCCTGCGGACGAGGAACCCGAAGATCTCCTCGCGGTGCTGTTCGTAGAAGCGCTCGAAGGGCAGCAAGCTCATCCTCGACATCTTGAAACGCAGGAGGGGCCTCAGGTGTGAGGATCCCACCATGCGGGTCGCCGTCGTAGGTCACCTCGAGTGGGTCGAGTTCGTCCGGGTCGCGGCCGTGCCGCTTCCCGGCCAGATCGCCGAAGCCCTGGAGACCTGGGAAGAGCCCGGGGGAGCCGGGGCCGTCGCCGCGGCGCAGCTGGCGCGGCTCGCCGGCTCCTGCACCTTCTTCACGGCGCTCGGGTCGGACGAGCTCGGCCGCCGGTCCCGCGCCGAGCTGAGCCACCTTGGCGTCGACGTTCGGGCGATCCCGGAGACCCAGGCGACGCGGCGCGCCTTCACGTACGTGGACGACACCGGCGAGCGGACGATCACCGTCCTGAGCGCGAAGCTCCGGCCCCGCGGTGGGGACAGCCGGCTCCCCTGGCGCGAGCTCGCCGGAATGGACGGCGTCTTCTTCGTCAGCGGCGACGCCGAGGCGCTGCACCACTGCCGCACCGCCCGGGTGCTGGTCGCCACCTCGAGGGAGCTCTCGACGATCCAAGAGACCGGCATCGAGCTCGATGCCCTGGTCGGGAGCGGCGAGGACGAGGCCGAGCTCTATCACCCGGGCGACCTCGTTCCGCCGCCGAAGGTGGCGGTGACGACCGCCGGCGGCCTCGGCGGCTGGTTGCAGCCCGGAGGCCCGTTCCGGCCGGCCTCGCTGCCGGGGCAGGTCGTCGACACGTACGGAGCGGGCGATTCGTTCGCGGCGGGCCTTACCTTCGGGCTGGCTCGCGGGGATGCGATCGAAGACGCCGTGGCGCTCGCGGCCCGCTGCGGGGCGGCGGTGATGACCGGCCGCGGGCCCTACACAGGGCAGCTCGGGGCCGAGGCGCTCACACCCTAGACATCCCGAAAATCCCCCTTCCGGGGTGGACATGTGGGGGAGGGTGGATTAAAGTGGGGCGAAGTGGTAATCTCCCCACAACCCCCAGGATGCTCCTAGGCGCATACGACCACACCCTCGATGACAAAAACCGTCTCACTCTTCCAGCCAAGTTCCGGGAAGCCTTCCTTGACGGTGTTGTCGTCACCCGCGGCCTCGACGGCTGCCTGTATGCCTTCCGTCGTGCGGATTGGGATCGACTCGTCGACTCGCGACTGTCCACGCTGGATCCGCTCAGCCCGGGGGGCCGGCGTCTCCAGAGGCACTTCTTCTCCGGAGCGTCCGAGGCCGAGCTCGACAAACAGGGCCGCGTGATGATCCCCGCCCAGCTGATCGAGCACGCGAAGCTGGGTAAGGAGGTCGTCATCGCAGGCGTCAACGACCGGCTCGAGATCTGGGACCGCGCCGCCTGGCGCAAAGAGCTGGCAGAAGTAGAAGGGAGTGCGGAGGATGTTGCCGAACGCCTTGCAGACCAGCGCGACTGATCACGTCCCCGTTCTCGCCGATGAGGTGCGCGAGCTCCTTGCGGTCCGGCCGGGGGAAACGGTCGTGGATGCAACCTTCGGTGCCGGCGGACATGCGTCGCTGCTGGTCGCCGACCTACAGACGAACAGGGGGAAGCTGATCGCGATTGATCGCGATCCGGGTGCCCGCGTTTACTTCAACCGGCTCGCGAAGCGAACGCCGGTTCAGACGCGGTTTCTGCGCGGCGACTTCTCGGTCGTCCTCGAGCAACTCGCCGCCAACGGCGTCCAGGCGGATGCGATCTTGCTCGATCTCGGAGTCTCGTCGATGCAGATCGATCGGCCGGAACGAGGCTTCTCGTACACGGCCGACGCGCCGCTCGACATGCGCATGGATCCAGGGGCCGACGTGAGCGCGGCCGGAATCGTCAACGAGGCCGCAGAACGGGATCTCGCGACGATCTTCAAGCGCTACGGCGAGGAACGGTATGCGCGGCAGATCGCGAAGGCGATCGTTCGGCGCAGGAAAGAGGAGCCGTTCGAAAGAACGAGCGATCTCGTTGAGACGATCAAGGCCGCGATTCCGGCGCCGGCCCGCTTCGGCGAGGGACATCCCGCCAAGCGCGTGTTCCAGGCGCTGCGGATCGCCGTCAACGACGAGCTCGGCTCCCTCGAGGCCGCATTGCCGTCCGCTTTCGCGATGCTGCGACCCGGCGGACGCCTCGCGGTGATCAGCTTCCATTCGCTCGAGGACCGCATCGTCAAGCGCTTCATGCGTGATCGCGAGCGCGGCTGCGACTGCCCGCCCGACTTTCCGGTCTGCGTGTGCGGTAAGACGCCCGAGCTCCGCTCGACCTCGCGGAAGGCGATCCGCCCCAGTGCCTCCGAGACCGCGTCCAATCCCAGGTCCTCGTCCGGGCGTCTGCGTGTAGGAGTCAAGGTTTAGTGGCCCTCCCGGCCACGTTCGGCGGCGCCTGGCCCGCGATCACGCGGCGCCAGCGCCGCCCCTTGCTCTTACCAAGGCTGACAGCCTTGGCTGCGAACGAGTGCGGCCGCCGGCTTGGTGCTCGCGACCCAGGCATCCACCGATGCGACCGGGAGGACCACTAATGGCTGCCTGGGCCGCCGCCAGGGCCGAACAGACAGTCGCACTGCCGCGCGCGCGACCGCGTGCCGTCAGGCGCGAGCGCCGGGTTACGGGCGGGGTCTTTTGGATCGGGATCGTGGCGACGCTGCTCGCAGGCGTCGTGGCGACCAACGTCGCCGTCCTGCGCCTGAACATGAAGCTCGACAGCCTCGGCCGTCAGCGCTCCGACCTGCAGGCCCAGAACGCGCAGCTCTCGTCGCAGCTGTCGAGTGCCGCCTCCGCTCCGCGGATCCAGAAGCTCGCGGCGAAGCGACTCGGCTGGGTCCAGGCGACCTCCGACCAGACGACCTACCTCACCCTCCCCTAGGTGAGCGCGTGAACCGCCTCGTCAACCGGCGGATCAGGCTCTTTCTCGCGGCGATCGCTCTCGCGTTCGCGGGGCTGCTCGTACGTGCGACGTGGCTGCAGACGGTGCGGGCCGAATCGCTGTCGAGCCTTGGACTGACGCAGCATCGGGAATCGGTCACCATTCCCGCCGGCCGCGGGACGATCTACGACCGCGGCGGCGTCGAGCTCGCGCTTGGCGAGCGCGCGACGACGGTCTATGCGAACCCGATGCAGATCGCGAATCCACGCCGCGCGGCCGTCGCCGTGGAACGCACGCTCGGGCTGAGCGCCGATCGGCTCCTCCCGATCCTCGCCGACCGTTCGCACGGCTTCGTGTACGTAGCCCGTCAGGCGGACCCGGCGCAGGCCGCCGCTTTGAAGCGCATGAAGCTGCCCGGGTTCGGCTTCTACCCCGAGGAGCGCCGCACTTACCCGCAAGGATCGGTTGCTGCGCAGGTCCTCGGGTTCGTCGGGACGGACGGCAATGGCTTGTCGGGGCTCGAGCTGAAGTTCGAACGGGCGCTCGCGGGCCGCGCCGGCAAGGAGACGATCGTCAAGGATCCGAGCGGCCGCGTCATCGAAGTGCAGGGAGAGCGTCCAGAAGTGCCGGGGCGCGACGTGTACCTCACGCTGGACCACAGCATCCAGGCGAACGCGGAGGAGGTGCTGCGCGAGACCGTGCGCAAGTGGGCTGCCAAGAGCGCAAGCGCCATCGTGCTGGATCCGCGAACCGGCGCGATCCTCGCGATGGCTGTCCAGCCCGGCTACGACGCGAACCGTTTCCCGTCGGCGCCGATCGACTTGCAGCGAAACAGAACGGTCACAGACACGTACGAGCCCGGCTCGACGTTCAAGCTGATCACGGTCGCGGGCGCCCTCACCGAGCGGATCGTCGCGCCGACGACGCGCTTCAGGCTGCCGTACTCCTTGCATGTCGCCGACCGCGTCATTCACGACGCCGAGAAGCGCAGCACCGTGAACTACTCCGTCGCACAGATCCTCGCGCACTCGTCGAACATCGGCGCGATCACGCTGGCCCAGATGCTCGGCCGCACCCGACTGTCCTCCTGGATCACCCGGTTTGGCTTCGGGCGGACGACGGGAGTCGACTTCCCCGGTGAGAGCCCGGGCATCGTCCTGGCGCCTGACAAATGGTCCGGCTCGACGATCGGGAACGTTCCGATCGGGCAGGGGATCGCCGTCACGCCGGTTCAGATGGCGGCTGCCTATGCGGCGATCGCGAACCGCGGCGTCTGGTCCAAGCCGCATCTCGTCGACCATGTCGCCGGAGGAGGCCGCCCCTCGCTCAACAAGCGGCGGCTCGTCTCGCCGCGAACCGCAGACCAGTTGATGATGATGCTGAAGGACGTCGTCGCCGAGGGAACCGGGCAGTACGCGGCAATGCCGGGCTACCAGGTGGCCGGCAAGACCGGGACCGCACAGAAGCCCGATTCTCATGGGGGCTATGCGAGCGACCGCTACGTCGCATCGTTCGTCGGGATCGTGCCTGCTTCCCGGCCGCGGTTCGTCATCCTGGTCGCGGTCGACGAGCCTCACGGTGCGATCTGGGGCGGCACCGTCGCGGCGCCGGCCTTCCAGCAGATCGCGCGCTTCGACCTGCAGTACCTCGAGGTCCCGCCCGACGCGGCGCCCGGCCAGTAGGACAGGTCCGGGGGACTGTCCCTGGGACATGGCTCTCGCGTGTACCAGGTGCGGGAGCCGGTCCAGCACGGTGCAACAGTAACGCCGTAGGACGCCCACACTAGA